>Ga0207648_10001102_pt1 | contig 30237 bp, 24 predicted proteins | sample KBSMisM32_FD_184310 | JGI IMG/M metagenome (GOLD analysis project Ga0207648, IMG submission 184310) | Miscanthus rhizosphere microbial communities from Kellogg Biological Station, Michigan, USA - KBS Miscanthus M3-2 (SPAdes) (version 2) | ecosystem: Host-associated > Plants > Roots >... | reverse complement strand
GGTCGGCCAGCTCTCGGACCAGATCACGGTCAGCGGGCAGGCGCCCATCGTGGACATTCAGAGCTCGAAACAGGTCGCCACGTTCCAGAGTGAGCAGATTCGCGATCTTCCGACGACGCGCAACATCCGCAGCGTCCTGACGCTGACGCCCGGCCTCACCAACACCGGCCTTGGTGCCGACTGCGTCGGCGGCGTCGGCGTGTGGTGCAACAACAACATCTACAACCTGAGCGCGCACACCGCCAGCAACGACATCGACGGCGGCACGCAGGGCCGCGTCATGGTGGACGGAACGATCATCAACACCGGGGGCGGCGCCGGCATCATGGGGATGACCGGTGGCTACGTCGCCGACGTCGCCAATGCGCAGGAAGTCACCGTGCAGATCTCCGGAGGGCTGGGCGAGTCGGAAACCGGCGGCGCGACGATCAACATCATTCCGCGCACCGGCGGCAACCGCTTCGCGGGCAACTACTTCCTCACCTACACGCAGGGCGATTACGACACGAGTGGCAACCTGCGCGGCGGTGGACTGTTCGGCGGTTCGTGGTTTTCGCAGAACAACGGTAATCATCCCGAAATCAGCAACGGGTATCCGCTCATCCGCGACTACGACACGTCGTTCGCGTTCGGCGGCCCCATCAAGCGCGACCGCGTCTGGTTCTTCTCGGTGGCGCGCGCCTGGCAGAAGGACGCGTGGAGCCGGCAGCAGGACCGCATCTGGGACAACGCGAACGCCGGCAAATGGGGCGCGAACTACCAGCCGGATCGGTCGACGCCGGCGCTGCAGCTGCTCAACTGGACGCGCAATGGCAACGCGCGCGTCACGACGCAGCTGACGCCGAAAAACAAGGTCAACTTCTTCTGGGATGAGGGATACACCTGCCAGGACCCGTGCGACGGCTCCGTGGCGCCGTGGACGGCGCGAGACGGCTGGTGGTCGGGTCAGGTGCATCCGGCCCGGCTGATCCAAGTGGGGTGGACCAATCCGCTGACGAACGTGATCCTGCTCGAAGCCGGGATGTCGGCGAACCGCCAGCTCTACGACTTCTCGCAGCATCGCTACTTCACGCCCAATCCGGACATTCCACGCGTCACCGAATTCGGGACGACCGTGGGGGCGACTCCCGACTATCCCATCCTCAACGGCACGAATTTCACCATCAACGGTGTGCCATCGGGACCGTGGTCCGACGGTATCGGCGGCGCGGCAGAGCAGCGACAGCTCAACGACTGGCGACCGCGCGCGTCGATCTCGTACGTCACGGGCGGCCACGCCGCCAAGTTCGGGTATGACGGCGGCTACTTCGCGCAGACCCGGTCCAACAGAACCAACAACCCGCGGCTGGAGTACCGCTACGACACGCCGGTCGCGACCTGCTTCAACGCCGCAAGTCCCTCGGCGTCGCTGTGCGGCAACACGAGCCTCTATTACCCGGCCGATCCGTACAACCAGGCGCTCCGACCGGTGCCAACGCGAGTCAAGATCAACACGGGCCCGTCCACCATCGACAACCGGGTGGCCTACAGCGGTTTCTACGCGCAGGATCAGTGGACACTGAAGCACCTCACGGTGGCCGGCGGCGTCCGCTACGACCACGCGACCAGCGAATACCCGGAAACGTGCATTGGCAAGGACGGCAACCGGCTCGGCTCCAGCGGCAACGAGCCCTATGTCCCGGTGCAGGTTGGCGGGACGTTCGCCGGACAGCGCAGCTGGTGCACGCCCGCCACGGATGGCGTCTCGTACCACGACGTCACCCCGCGCTGGGCCGTGACCTGGGACGCGTTCGGCAACGGCAAGACGTCGGTCAAGTGGAGCATGGGCAAGTACCTGTCGGGGGCGGGGATCGCCGGCATCTATGCCGACGCCAACCCGGCGCAGCGAACGGCCAACACCTACTGGCGCTCGTGGACCGACGTGGACGGCGACCGCAGGGTGGACTGCGATCTGCTGAATTTCAATCTGCAGGACTTCAGCGCGTCGGGCGGGGACATCTGCGGCGGGCCAGGCTCGGTCGCGACCATTCCTGACGCATCCTCGGCAACCGCTGCGAGAAACTACGGGCGCGATCCGCTCAGCCTCGACGCCGATGGGACGCCGATTGGCCTCGCGACGACACAGTGTGGACGCCGAGAAGCGGGGATTCCGGCCGCTGTCCAGGCGTACTGCGACGTCTACGACAACAGCCTGCTCGACGGATGGGGCAAGCGTCGCTCCGAGTGGCAGTACAGCATCGGGATCCAGCACGAGCTCCTGCCGCGCTTCTCGGCCGAGTTCACCTACAACCGCAGGAACTACTCGAACCTGACGGTGACCGATCAGCTCGGGATCGGGTGCGATCGATTCAACGGCGCACAGGAAACGACCGCGTGCCAGAACGGCTACCTGAATTTCTCGGCGACGAATTACGGCTTCTTCAATGCCGTGGCGCCGAGCAATCCCGGCCTGCCGGGCGGCGGCGGATACGTGATCCGTGGACTGTCCAATCAGAACGCGACGCTGCCGGTGTCGCCGGGGTCCGCGGTGACGTTCATGGACGTTCTGTCCTACAAGTCGAACTTCTTTGACACGAACTTCGTCTGGCGCGGCACCGAGAAATTTGGTCTTCGCGGTTTGCGCATCAACGGCGGGACCACCACTGGCCGGGCGGTGCGTGACCAGTGCGGCGCCATGCTCGACGGTCCCGACGTCCGCCAGCACGATGGCACGACGCCCTCCTGCAATCCCTATACGCGATGGGAAACGAACATCCGCGGCACCGCTACCTACACGGTTCTGCCTGGAAAAGCGTGGGGCGACGTTCTCGTGAGCACGGTGTTCCAGCGGCGGAACGGCCCCGAGCGGGTTGCAAACCACGCCTTCACCAAGGACCAGGTGACCTGGGAAGCGAGCAGCGCCGCTCGCGCCACGCAGGCGTGCCCGGCCGGCGCGACGGCTGGCCAGGTCGGATGCTTCACGCCGTCTGGCACCACGGTGACGGCGACGAGCTATACGGTCAACCTGCTCAATCCGGGCGAGCTGTACGGCCCGGGTTACCTCACGTTCGACCTGAAGCTCGGGAAGAACGTCCGGTTCCACGACAAGCGCGTCAACGTCGGCGTCGATATCTACAACTTGTTCAACAAGGAGCAGGTGCTGACGTACCAGGACAACTTCGACACCGTTGACAATCCATCGACGCCGGCCGTCGAGAAATGGGGACAGGCGACGTCGCTGCTGAGCCCGCGCTTCGTGCGCCTGTCGGTCCAGTTCGACTTCTAGACCCGCCCAACAGCCGGCGCGAATCCGTGCGGATTCGCGCCGGTCTCGCGATTACCATCACCTGCCATGGGGCGGGTCCTGATGGCGGTCGTCGCGCTCGCGATCGGCGTTGGGCTGATCCGCGGGGCCGCGGCACCGCAGACTGGTCCAGCGGCGCCCCCCACCTACCAGAGCGAGAAAGGTCGTTTCCAGCAGGCGCTCCTGCAGTTCATGGCGGCCAGCGCCGGAATCTACGGCGACGAGGGCGCTCGCCTGCGCGCGAGCCTCGATGCGATGCAGGGCGCCGTCGAGCGGTGGGACGCCGCGATCGAACGGTATCCACGCGGCGGCCACATGGCCCTGGCGGGCGTGTACCTCGACCGAGGCCGGACCGCGGACGCCCTGCGCGAGTTGACGGCGGCGACTGAGCTCGAGCCGATGCGCCCCGAACTCCATTTCTTTCGGGGCGTCGCAGCCGGCGAGCTGGGCAGGCCGGCGGAGGCGGTCGAGTCGTTCGGGCGTGCCGCGGATCTCGACCCGGGCGCGCCGGTGCCGCTCTACGAACTCTCCCTGCGCCTGCGAATCCTCGATCGCGATCAAGATGCCGCGGCGGCGGAGCGGCGCTTCCGGGCGGCCGCTCGCACCCGATTGTCGAAGAAGAGCACCGCCGAGGCGTTCACGAGACTGGCGCTCCAGGTGGAAGCGGCGCGGCCGATGTTCTTTCTCGCGCGCTACCACGACGCGAGCGCGTTCCTTCGGCGAGGGGCGTACGCCGAGGCCGTCCAAGCGTTCCGGCAGGCGGCGAACGGCGACCCGCTCCTCGCAGCCGCGGGCGGCCGTGGCGATCCTCGCGTGCGCGATGCCAGCGCGGCGCTGCGGAGCGGATCGCTCCGCGCGGCGATCGATCTGCTGACCGCGGTCGTGGCCACGGCGCCGGGTGATGCCGAGGCACAGCGCCTCCTGGGGATGGCCTGTTGGGCCGACGAACGCTACGAGACCAGCTCCGCGCACTTCCGAAAAGCGGTGGAGGCGAGCCCGCGCGACGAACGCGCGCGCCTCGCCCTCGCCGAGGTCCTTGCGAAGGCTGGCCGGGTCGACGAGACGGAGCGAGTGCTCCTGGACACCGTTGCCCTCCTTCCGGAGTCGGGCCAGGCCTGGTACCGGCTCGGCGGGCTGTATCACGCACGCGAGCAATACGCGCAGGCACTGGCGGCGCTCGATCGCGCGGCGGCGCTGGGGGCGCTCGGCGGCCTCGACGCCGTCTATCAGGTGATCGGACAGGTCCAGGCCCTGCAGCAGAACGACGACCTGGCCGTCGAGGCCTACCGGCGCCGCGTCGCCGTCAACCCCAATGACCCTGCCGCGCACCGGGCGCTGGGCGACACGCTGCGCGACGTGGACCGCTTCGACGACGCGTTGACGGAGTATCTCGCGGCCCTCGTCGTCGACCCCGCCGATGTGCGGGCGCTCACCGCGGTGGCGTCCATCGATCTCCAGCGCCAGCAGTACGAGGATGCGATCGCAGCCGCCAGCCGGGCCGTGAGCCTGAACGCCGAGGACAAGGAAGCGCAGTACGCGCTGGCGACGGCGTTGGTCCGCGTGGGCCGCGCCGAGGAAGGCGCCACGGCGCTTCGGGCGTTTCAGCGTCTCCAAGAGGCGGAGATGGCCCGCGACCGGCGCGTCTACGCGTTGAATGCGCTTCGACGCAACGCCTCGCTGGCGCTGCAGGGCGGAGACGCCGCGGAGGCCGCCGCCCGTCTGCAGGACGCCGTCGAACTTGCTCCGAACGACGCGAGTCTGCAGGCGGACCTCGGGTTGGCGTTGCTGAAGGCGAAGCGCGCCCAGGACGCCGTGGCGCACTTCCAGCGTGCGCTCGAACTGGACACGGGCGCGGACGTGACCCGGTCGCTGGCCGAGGCGTACGGCGCGCTTGGGAAGACCGATGAGCGCCGGCGGGCCTTGGAGATGTACGAGCGCCAGAAGGCGGATCGGCTGCGTCGAGGCGAGTTCCGTTGACCGCGGGGTGCCGCGTGCGTATCGGCGTGCTTCTGGCGCTGGCCCCCGTTGCCGTGGCGACCCAACCGTCCGCGCTTCCCGTGCAGTTCCACCTGCGGACGCAGGAGGCCGGCCTCGACTTCGTCCACACCAACGGAGCCAGTCCCGCCAAGCATCTGCCGGAGACGATGGGGGCCGGCGGGGCCCTCGTGGACGTCGACAACGACGGGTGGCTGGACGTCTTTCTCGTGGACAGCGGATCGATCGCCGATCCCCGCCAGGCCACACGGGCGCGGCACCGCCTGTACCGGAACCGCGGCGACGGCACGTTCGAGGACATCAGCGGACGCGCCGGCCTCGCGCGCCGCGGCTACGGCATGGGCGCCTGCGCGGCCGACTACGACAACGACGGAGCGGCGGACATCTACGTGACGGGGGCCGGGCCCAACGCGCTCTATCGCGGCAACGGGCACGGCGTCTTCACCGACGTGACCGAACGAGCGCACGTCGGATTGGCGCGCTTCGGGGCGAGCTGCGCGTTCGTCGATCTGGACCGGGACGGCGACGTGGACCTGTTCGTCGCCAACTACGTCGACACCACACGCGACGTGTTCTGCGGCGCTCTGACGGGCAACGGGCGCGCCTATTGCCATCCGCTCAACTACCGGCCCGAGACCGCGGTGCTGTACCGCAACAACGGCGACGGGACGTTCACCGATGTCAGCCGCGCGTGGGGCCTGCTCGAACACCAGGGCAACGGCCTGGGTGTCGTGGCGACCGACTACGACCAGGACGGCTGGCCCGATCTCTTCGTGGCCAACGACGGCATGCCCAATTTCCTCTACCACAACGTGAAGGGCACGCATTTCGAGGAGGTCGCGCTGCTGGCCGGCGTCTCCGTCGCGATCGACGGACGGCCGCGGTCCGGCATGGGCACTGACGCCGGCGACGTCGACGGCGACGGCCTCGTCGACCTGTTCGTGACCAACTTCGAGTTCCAGAGCCACACGCTGTTCAAGAACCTGGGACGCGGGCTGTTCGTGGACACCACGCTCGACAGCGGGCTGCGGCAGGTCACGCGACCGTTCGTCGGCTTCGGCACCACCTTCGCCGACTACGACAACGACGGCGACCTCGACCTGGCGATCGTGAACGGCCACGTGCTCGACGTGCCGGACGCCGCGTATCCCAAAGCCGTGTACGCGCAGCGGAACCTGCTGCTCCGCAACGACGGCCGCGGGCACTTCGAGGACGTCAGCAAGCGATCGGGTCCGGGCTTCCTGCTCGAGAAGATCAGCCGCGCGCTGCTGGCGGGCGACCTCGACAACGACGGTGACGTCGACTTCGTGGTGACGAACAACGGCCAGAGCGTCGACCTCCTCTGGAACGACGGCGGCAACGCCGGCCGCGCAGTGATCGTCGAGCTGGTCGGCAAGGCGAGCAACCGCGATGGGATCGGGGCGCGCATCGAGCTCACCGTGGGGAAGACCCGGCAGGTCCGCGAGGTGCGCGCGGGGGCCGGCTACCTCGGACAGAACGATCGGCGCGCCCACTTCGGCGTGGGGGACGCCGTCACCGTCGACCGCCTGGTGGTGTCCTGGCCCTCCGGCGGGACAGACGTCGTCGAGCGGGTCCCGACGAACCGGCTGCTGACGATCGCCGAAGGACAGGGGCTGCGGCGGCAGCAGCCCTTTCAGGGACGCTGAGAAGTCGAGCTAGCCAGCGTTTTTACCTCTCCGTCACGCGCCCTTCAATCGACGTTCATCTGCCTGGCCAATGATGACGGCGGCGGTCGATAACGACCGCCGCCACTTTCCGTTCGACATCAGAGGCCTCTTCAAAATGAATCACCGTTCAATGCGTAGAAGCATGGCGCTGTGGAGCGTTGTCGCGGTCGGCATTGCCACGATCGCGATCGCGCGCGTGGCGACCGTACTGACCGCGAGCCCCGCCACCGTCAGCGGCATCATCCTGCTCGTCGGCGCCGACGAGTCCCAGCGCGTCGTGAACTGGTACGCGTCTGATTCCACGAACCAACTGGTCCAGGTGGCCCCCACGAAGGACCTCGAGAACGGCGATTTCCCGAACAACGCGACCAACTACCCGGCTGTCGTCGCCGCCAACACGATCAACGGCGGTTTCAACGGCCACGCGGTCCTCGGCGACCTGAAGGAGAACACGGCGTACTCCTACCGCGTCGGTGGTGATGGCGCCTGGTCCGCGACCTACGAGTTCAAGACCCGCTGGTTCAAGGGCAACTTCGACTTCCTGTTCTTCGGCGACCCGCAGATCGGATCGTCCGGCAGCGTCCCGAAAGACCAGGCGGGCTGGGAGGACACGGTGAACGTCGCCCTTGGCGCAAACCCGCAGGCCGAGTTGCTGGTGTCCGGCGGCGACCAGGTCGAGACCGCCGGCGTCGAGAGTCAGTGGACCGCGTTCCTGGCGCCAGACGGCCTGCGCACCGTTCCGTGGGTCGCCACCATCGGCAACCACGATGTCGGCAGCCGGGCGTACGAGCAGCATCTCTGGACGCCGAATACCAACCGCTCGCCCTCGTTGTACTCATCGAGCAGCAGCACCAACCGGTCCGGCGGCGACTACTGGTTCATGTACAAGGGCGTACTGTTCATCGATCTCAACAGCAACGCCTTCTCTACCAGCAACACACCCGGCGTGGACGCCGACACGGCGCACATCGCCTTCATCACCGATGTCGTTCAGCAGCACGGCGCCGCCGCCAATTTCACCGTTCTCGTCTACCACCACTCGATCTACTCGCCGGCCGACCACGCGAACGACGGCGACAACAAGAAGCGCCGTCTGGACTTCCCGGCCGCTTTCTCTCGACTTGGTGTGGACCTGGTCCTGCAGGGTCACGACCACAGCTACTCGCGCAGCTACATGATCGCCAGCGGCGTGAAAGAGAACCTTGCCGAGCAGCCTGGGGCCACCAGCGTCTTCCAGGGCCCGGGCGGCGTCATCTACGTCACGGGGAACTCGGCGTCAGGCTCCAAGTACTACCCCCTCAGCACTCCGATCCCCGGGGAGTTCGGTCCGGACCCGCTGCATCCAGAGAACCACTGGGCCAACTCGGTGGAGAACCAGGAGAACGTGCGCAGCTACGTCAAGGTCATGGTCCGGCTTCCGCCGCTCGGGGGCAAGTACCTCTCCGTCGAGAACATCCGCAGCGGCACGTGCGCAGCTCCCAACGCTGCGTTTGAAGCCGGCAACGTGGACTGGTGCGGCCCGAACGGGGGTACCAGCCCTGCTCTGCCGGTCGGCTCCAAGGTCGATCAGGTCGTGATCCACCCCGCAAACTGACTCGAGGACGATCCGGTTTGCGCCTGCTGTACGTTGCTCCGCTGACCGCGGCGGCGGCTCTCGCCGTCGTCGTCAGCGGATGCGCCTCCTCCGTCAACAGCTCCGAGCTGCGCGCAGAACGCCGGCCGATCGGCATCCTCGGTCCCGGGTTCATCGACCCCGCAGCGCCGCCGCCACCCGAGTCGACGATCAGGCCAAGGCCCGGCTCGTGGGACTCGGTCCGGCCGCCACGCGGCTACCGCGTGGTGCTATTGACCGCGGGAGACGACCGCGCCACAACGACGCTCGTGACAGCGGTCAGGCACTGGGCCAGGGCTGAACGCGTCAGGCTCGTCACGGTGGCGACCACCGCGCCCAAAGCCGTGGACGGAATCGTCCAGGCGATCGACATGCGGCCCGACCTCGTGGTCTGCGCCGGTCACGTGCTGGTGGATGCCTTGGCCCTGGTCACCGCAAGTTACCTCGACCAGCAGTTCCTCGTCGTCGGTGCGCAGCTGCCCGAGCCCACAGTGAACGTCACCGCCGCGATCTGGCGCGGAGCGTCATCCAGGGGAAGCGAGGTGCCAGATATGGCTTCGTCGTTCGACCACGACGCGTTCACGCCCCGGGAGGCAGGTCAAGCCATCCGCGCCGGCGTGGCGAGCGTGCTGCACGACATCACCGGCATCGTGATCTCGCTCGACTGAGGCCTAGGCACGGCGCGTGGTCCGGTGCGTGGGCGTGGCCGTCCAGGGATCTTCAGGCCAGGGATGCTTCGGATAGCGGCCCCGCAGTTCCTTCCGCACCTCGGGATAGGTACGCGCCCAGAAGCTGCGGAGGTCCGTGGTCGTCTGCACACGGCGTCCGTTCGGCGCCAGCAGCTCGAGCACCAGCGGTTGCTGACGTGGACCGAGGCGCGGCGTCTCGGCGAGCCCGAACAACTCCTGCAGCTTCACCGCCGCGCAGATCGTCCCGTCCTCACGATACTCGAGCCGGGCGGCCCGGCCGCTGGGCATGGTCAACGACGTTGGCGCGGTGGCGTCCAGCATGCGTGACGTGTCCCACGGCAGGCACGCACTGATGTCGAGATCGTGGATCGAGCGCGCCGAGGCCGCTGCAGTTTCAGAGAGCGCGACGATGTCGACTTCTACGCCGGCGAATCGCGCCCGACGCAGCAGTTGCTGAGACGCCTCGCCCAGCGGTCGCTCGCGCCACGCGGCCGCCAGCAGACGTGCCCGTTCAATCGAGTCCGCGGCGACGGGCTGCTCGGCCATGACGATCGCGCCATAGCGCGACACCGCGAACGCCTTCACAGTGCCCGCGTCGTCGAGCCGGTGCTCGATGGCACGCGCGGAGGGCGTGAGCCAGTCCGCTTCGACGCGCGAGGCCATCCTCACGAGCGCCTCGGCCTGGCCGGGGCGTCCCCCCGTCAGCTCCAGCGCGACGAGCCACTCCCCCTCCGCGACCGCGGACTCTCGTCCCATCGTCGCACCGCGTCCCGAGGCCAGCACCAGCCTCGATCGGTCGTTCGCGCGGCGTCGCGCCACGCGGTCGGGGAATCCGGCGAAGAGAGCACGGCGGAGCTGCGCCTCGTCGACGTGATCTCGAGCCGCCTCACCGAGGACGCTGCGTCCAAGGCGGTGGACGGCCTCTGCTACCTTCCTCGTGTGTGGTGGCACACTCGCCCAGCGGTCGATCAGCGGCAACAGATCGCACGTCGTGGCAGCCGGCACGTCGCCGGCGGGTCGCCCCTCGGACAGCAGCGCGCAAGCGGCGGCCGCTTCCCACGCGCCGCCGGCGGCGATGAGGACAGATGCGAGACGTGGATGCAGCGGCAGCCGGCGCAGTTGATGACCGAGCGTGGTGACCCGCGCTCCTTCAATCGCGCCAAGGCGCTCCAACAGCTCCCGCGCGGCCTGCAGTCGCGCCGGCGCAGGCGTCTCGAACCACCGGAAGCGCTCCGGCGTGTTGCCGGCCGCCATCAACCCCAGCACCACGCCGGCCAGATCCACGCGATCGACGTCGGGCTCGCGGGCGGGGCGCAGACGATCCCGTGCGTCCCACAGGCGCCACGCGCGTCCGGGGCCGAGTCGGGCCGCACGTCCGGCCCGCTGCGCCGCGCTGTCCGCGGTCACGCGTTCGAGCACCAGCGTGTCGATGGCGCGTTCCGCGTCGTAGCGGGCCACCTTCTGCCAGCCGCCATCGACGACCAGCGAGACGCCGGGCACGGTGAGCGAGGTCTCGGCGATGTTCGTGGCCATCACCACGCGGCGCCGACTACCCGGCGACAGCGCGCGGTCCTGCGCGTCGGCGCTGAGCGATCCGTGCAGCGGCACGAGGTCGAAGCCGTGGCGCTCGCCGATCCCGCGTGCCTCCTGCAGCGCGCGCTCGATCTCGCCCGCCCCGGGCAGGAAACACAGCACGTCACCAGGACCCGAGGCCAGCACTGTCGGCAGGACGCTGACAACTGTCTCATCGGGTGCGTGAATCACGTCGAAAGGATGTGCGGCGCCCGTCACGGCCACCAGGGGGCAGCCATCGAGATAGACCTGCACTGGCAACGGGTCCATCGTTGCCGACATCACGATGACGCGGAGATCGTTCCGCGCCCGCCACGCCTCGGCCACGAGCGCAAGGCCGAGGTCCGTGTGCAGGCTGCGCTCATGAAACTCGTCCAGGATCACGGTCGAAAAGTCGGTGAGCAGCGGATCCTCGTCGAGGTAGTGGGTCAGCATGCCCTCGGTGACGATGAGCACACGGGTGTCAGCCGAGAAACGGCGGTCGAAGCGGACGTGCCAGCCCACCTCGCGCCCGAGAGTCCAGCCCTGTTCGTCGGCGATCCGGCGAGCAACGGAGCGCGCGGCGACGCGGCGCGGCTGCAGCACGACCACGCGCCCGGAGTCCGCCACGGCCGGCGGCACGCGCGTGGTCTTGCCAGTGCCCGGCGGGGCGACGACTACCGCCGCGCGATGCGAGGCGAGCGCCGCCCGCACCTCGGGCAGGCTCGCATCGAGCGGCAGCGAAGCGCGAGGCACGTGGCTATCATCGCAGGACGCCGCGCTGCCGAGGCGCACCGTTGAATATTCCGCAGCGCCGAGAGAGATTCCGGATCCAACCGTGCCGCCGCCTGAGATCGCGCAGCGGCCCCGGCAGCGCGGCGCGGTACCGCTCTTGAATACCCTCCGGCATGGACCACATACCAACGATGGCGGCGGTGATGACGCCGTTTCCCTTCTACGTGGACGTCAGCGACAGCCTGCTGCGCGCGCGCGACCTGATGACCGAGCACGAAGTGCGGCACCTGCCGGTGGTGAAGAACCACGCGTTGCTCGGAATCCTGACCGATCGGGACCTCAAGCGCGCACTCGACCCGGACCTCGGACTGCCGCCCAAGGACGAGCTGTTCGTTCGCGATGTGTACCTGCCCGACCCATTCGTGGTTGACGACCACTCGCCGCTCGACGACGTCCTCGAGCACATGGCGACGCACCATATCGGCAGCGCTCTCGTGACAAAGCACGGCCGCCTGGCCGGGATCTTCACCTCGACCGACGCCTGCCGGGTCTACTGTGAACACCTGCGCCGGATCTTTCCCAGGTCTGTGGATACCGACGCCGCCTGATCACCTGGTCTCATGCGAGGGGACCGGCCGCATGCCGTACGCCGCGCGCATTCTCGTACCAACGGACTTCAGTCCGTTGTCCACCCTCGCCCTCGAACACGCGATCGCGTTGGGGTCGCTGTGCCGCGCTTCGATCCATCTGATACACGTCCGCGCCGACGCCAGCGGGCACGTCGACGGTGATGAACGGCGTCTGGCAGAGCTCGTGTCCCGTTGCCACGCCGAGGCACTCGCGGTGACGTCGCAGGTATGTGCCGGTCCACCAGCTGCCGCCATCGTGAAGGCGGCGGCCGACCGCGCGGTCGATCTCATCGTTCTCGGCACACACGGCCGCCAAGGCGTGGCGCACCTGATGCTCGGAAGCGTGGCCGAACAGGTCGTGCGCAGCGCGCCCTGTCCGGTCCTCACCGTGCGTGGCCATGTCCCGGAACGCGTGCAGCAGCCGGCAGAAGCCGCATGGGGGCTTCAGCCGGGATAAGCAGCGGCGGAACGCTACGGCAGCAGCTCTCCGAAGAACTCGTTGACCATGCGACGTGTGGGATCGACGATCTTCAGCCAGTCCGCGAGCTGCGTCCAGCGTTCGCCGTATGCCGCGATGACGTGCGCCTTGCGCACGAACGGGCTCTGGTTCAGGAGCGGGATGCCGCCGCGCTCGTGGGCCCACTCGTTGAACGCCTTCAGAAAATCGGCCCACGCCTGCTGCTCCTTCTCACCCGGCGCGTGAATCGGATCGAGCGAGATGATGTCGCCGTCCCACGTGTACGACAGCAGCGAGCTGCGGTCCTTGTGGATGAAGTACGACCCGAGCGGCATGTTGCAGCGGAAACCGTGCTGCTCGTAGTAGGCATCGGCCCACTTCACGTAGTCCTGGAGGTTCTTGACGAAGGCGGCGCGCGGGAACGCCCAGAAGGTGAAGGCGTAGCGGGCCGAGCGCTTGGTCTTCGAATAGTCGACCGTCTTGTCGGGCGGGTTGAGCGTGAAGCCGCCGCCGGCGCTCAGCAGGCGATAGAAGCCGATCTCGATGTCGGCCAGCCGATCCTCGCGGCGCTCGCGCTTGTCGCCGCTCAGATGTTCGCGCAGTCCGCGCCCGACAAAGGCCCCGAGGAAGTTCCAGCCGAAGCGCCGCGCGTTCCCCAGCCACTCGTGCTTCAGCTCGGTCGCCGCGTTGCGGGTCTGAATCACCATGTCGTCGTCGATGGTCCACATCACCATGGTCTGGTTCGACGCGATCGCCTTGGCGATGATGTCGTCGGTCAGCTCCTCCACCTTGTGGACGTGGTAGTCGAACTTCACGATCTCGAGCGGCTTGATCTTGAAGGTCACCTCGTAGACGACGCCGGCGAGCCCGTAGCTGGCCCGGATGAGCGGCAACTTCTCGGGGTTCTTGCCGGCGGACGCTTCCTCGAGCGTGCCCGACGGGCTCACCCACTTGATCGAGGTCACGTAGGAATTGAGCTGCCCGAGCTCGACGCCGTCGAGGGCGTCCTTGGTCTGGCAGCACGCCGCCGAGCCGAGCGTGAGGTTGCCGATCTCGATGTTGAGCAGGAACTGCAGCTTCTTCTTGCGCAGCTCTCGCGCGGCTTCCACGATCTGCAGGCCGGCCTGCGCCGTCAGGGTCATGGCCTGCTCGTCGATCTTGACGATCGCCTTCAGGCCGGACATGTCGATGATGGTGCCGGTGGACGCGGCGCACGGCGTGAGCGAGTGATTGCTTCCCATCGCGCGTACGGGAGCGGGGTACTTGTGCGTGTCGCGCAGAATCTCCTGGAGCTCGTCGACGCTCTTCGGCTTCACTTGCACCTGCGGCGTCGTGACGATGGAGCCGTCGTAGTTGGTGATGCTGCTGCTCATGCGCGGCATTATCCCTGCTTCATCCCTGCTTCAGCCGCTATAGATGAGATGCATGGGCGGCCGACTCAGCCGCGATTGACGACCGGTACGTCGCGACGGTAGCCTTCGAGTCCCTCGCAGCACCCGTGTTCACGAAGGAGGCGGACATGATCTCCACGAGAACGCTGACCTTTTTCGGCGCCGCGGTTCTCATCGCAACACTGACACCGTTGGGCACACGCGGCCATCTGCTCGCCGCGCCCACCGCGACGTTGTTCGTCAGCGGCCTGGCGAGCGGGTCCGGGAGTACCGTCGGCCCCGGTGGCGCATTGTTCGTGACCGAAGGCGCGGCAGGCAGGGTGTCGCGCGTCGATCCGAAGACCGGACAGGTCACGACGTTCGCCAGCGGCCTGCCGCCCTTCATCGTTGGCATCGGCGGGGCGATGGACGTCGCGTTCATCGGCTCGACGGCCTACGTCCTCGTCACACTCGTCGGTCCTGACGTCGGCGGCAGCGACGTCGTCGGGATCTACCGGGTCGATGGTCCCAACAGCTTCACGGTCGTCGCCGACATCGGCGCCTTCTCCCTCGCCCATCCTCCGGCGACCCCCTTCTTCGTTCCGACTGGAGTCCAGTACGCGCTGGAGACCTACCGTGGCGGGTTCCTGGTGACCGATGGACACCACAACCGCATGTTGTACGTGACCCTCGACGGCAAGATCAGTGAACTGATCACGTTCGGCAACATCGTCCCGACCGGCATCGCGACGGCGGGCAACAAGATCTACATGTCCGAAGCCGGTCCCGTTCCACACCTGCCTGCGAACGGGAAGGTCGTGGCGTTCATCCCAGGTTCATCGGTGGCGACGCAGGTGGCGGCGGGCGCGCGGCTCGTCGTGGACGTGGAATTCGGACGCGGTCGCACGCTGTACGCGCTCTCGCAGGGATTCTTCGTGCCGGGCCACCCCGAAGGTTCACCGGCCGAGCCCGACACGGGCTCGCTCGTGGAGGTCAACAACGACGGCACGTTCACCGAAGTGTTCGGGCCGCTGGACCGGCCGACCTCGCTCGAATTCATCGGCAACACCGCCTACGTGGTGACGCTCACGGGCGAGATCTGGAAGATCGACAACGTCGGGGTTCCGCCGTTCGGCGCGTCGCGTTGAGCCCTCGGCAGTTCGCGAGGCTCAGAACCGCACCACCGGTCCGATGCTCAGCTGGAACTGCTGCACAAGGTCGCCGCTCAGGATGACGAGACAGCCGCCCAACTGGATCGTGCCGCAGGCGAACCCGCTGACTGAGGGATCGACCAGGATGGGCAGCCACTGTGCTTCGGCGCGAATGCCGAATCTGGAGCCCAGGAACTGTTTCAAGCCGCCACCGAAGCCGAACGAGAAACGCGTGAACCCCTCCTGCGCCGCGCCGACGTGCGTGAGGCCGAGGCTGGCGGTGAGAAACGATCGAAGCCCCTTCACTTCTGGGATGACGAACTCCCGGGTGAAGTCCGCGTGGAACTGGTTCAACGTGACGTCTCCGAGGGACGCCCCGAGGAAGGCGAACGGAGTCCCGAACCGCAACGTCGATGTCGCCTGCGTCCAGCGGAACTCGACGAGAGAAAGGTCGTCGAACCGAACGCCGGCTGACAAGCCGTAGCTCGTGGCATCTTTCAGCGTGGCTTCAAGCGGCTCGGGCCCCTCCGGCTGAATGTCGAAGGTTCCTCCCAGCCGCAACCCGACGAACGGCGTCACCTCGAACGACTGGATCTGGACGTACTGCGCCCGAGCCGTAGCGGCGAGCAGCCCGATTGCCACCACCATCAGACCGACGGCCGTTGCTCTCGAGCACATTGGGGATCGGGATCTATGGCGCCCGGCCGATCGACACGGCTTGCGCCCGGGTGTAAGTGATGGTGACCACATCGCCGGCCTTCAGGCCGTCCAACAGCGTGCGATCCTGAACCACGCGAAACACCCGGCGGTTGTCGGACCCGTGATAGGTGACCGACCCCGCCGGCACGTCGAGGTTGTCGATCGTCACGGTGATCCGCGTCCGCTGCAGCACGCGGGCATCGTCTGTCTTCAGCTGGTCGAGTTCGGTGCCGGCCACGATCTCGGGCGGGCCCATTCGCTTGCCGGGCGTCAGTTCGACGATGTACGAGTCGTAGTAGCGGACGACGACGACGTCGCCCGTCTTGAGGCTGTCGAAGATCGCGAGATCAGGCCCCGCGTAGATCGGCCCCGAGGACGCGCCCGCCGACAGGACAGTAATGGTGCGGGCGGAGCGGTTGACACGATCGACCTTCCCGGAGACTTCGAAGACCTGGGTTGTGACGCCTGCCGGCGCCTGCGCCAGCGCCAGTAGAAGGAGTAGTGCCACCCCCATTGGCGGAGTCCCCCGCTACGCGCTGAGCCTCGACGGCGCGTGCGACCCGCTGTCGATCGCGGCTTCCGTCTCGTAGCCGCGTGCCAGGTGATAGAGCGCGCGATCGAAGAACTCTCCAACCTGGTAATTGAGCTCCTGGATGCTGTGGAGCTCGAGCGGCAGCAGCTCGTCGGGCATCATGCGGTCGCCGGCGAAGTCCACCAGTCCGTGATCGCGAATGTAGCGCCGGAGGTGTCGTTTCGTGAGCAGCAGCACGTAGACGATCTCGCTGACCGGGACCTCCTCCCGAAAGCGGCGTCGCCCCATTTCCTCGTACTCGACTCGAATCGCGCTCTCGTCGGAGTCGCCGATCCACTTCCCGAGGTTCGAGAAGAGCGCGCCGATGCGTGACTCGAGATTGGAGAGACTCAGCCGGCGGAACGACGGCGTTCTCTCGTTCACCCGCAGATCCATGATCACTTCGTTGGTCAGGGAACCCGCGTGAGCTTGGATCAGCTGGAGCAGCCTGGCACCGAGCATGGAACCCTCCTGGCGCTGGCGAATTACTGATAGCGATCACGGCACGAGACGAGCCAGCGTGTCAATCGATTCCCGGATCGCTGCGAGTGCGAGTCCTTTCCCCACACGCACTGAAAATCCCCCACAGCGAGCGCGGATCTTCGAAGCTGTCCGCCGAGTGGACCGGCAGGGTTTATGCACCGGCAATGTGCATGCTTCCCGCACTCATTGCGCTGGCGCTGGCTGTCGCGTACTGGTTGCCGATCCGGCGCTGGATGGGCCGTTGGGGCACGGCTTCCGCCGATCTCACCCGCGTCATGGCGGGCGACGGCCTCATCGCGCATCCAACGTATTCAGGCACGATGGCCGTCATCATCAACGCCCGGCCGGAACATGTGTGGCCCTGGCTGGTTCAGATGGGCTATCGGCGCGGCGGCCTCTATAGCTACGACTGGCTGGACCGCCTCTTCGGCTACCTGGATGGTCCAAGCGCCACCAGCGTTCTCCCGGAGTTTCAACATCTCGCGGTCGGCGACGAGATTCCGCTGGGGCAAGGTCCGAGCTGGCCGGTCGCGGCCATCGAACCTCAGCGCGCGCTCGTGTTGGACATGAGGAGCCTGGGAGATTTTGATTGGGTCTGGCAGTTTGGTCTGTACCCGATCGACGCCACCCGCACACGACTCGTGTCGCGCAGCCGCGTGCGCGCCCGCACCGCCGCGGCACGGCTGTTGACGCTGGCGATCGAGCCGGCGGGATTCGTCATGACTCGGCGCATGCTGCTCGGCATCGCGCAGCGGGCCGAAGCCCTGGCCGCGGCGCCTGCCGGGCCCACGCCGCGTGCCGGCTCCGGCTTCAAGACGCCCGAAGGTGCCGCGGCGTTCCTGGCCGCGTACGACGCCGCGATGACCGCGTGGCCCGTGCCGCGCGACGAGATGGATGTTCCCAGCCGGTTCGGGATGACGCATGTCGTGGCCAGTGGTCCGCAGGATGCCCCGCCGCTCGTGCTGTTGCACGGGTATATGGCGACATCGACGATGTGGACGCCGAACATCGCGGATTTCAGCCAGGACTATCGCGTCTACGCCATCGACGTGATGGGGCAACCAGGCAAGAGCGTTCCCGGCGAACCGGTGCGAAGCGAGTCCGATTATGCGGAGTGGCTCACCGCGACCCTGGACGCGCTGCACCTCGATCGCGTCTCGCTTCTGGGGATGTCGTACGGCGGGTGGCTGGCGCTGAACTACGCGATCGCCGCGCCGCACCGTGTCCAGCGGCTCGTGCTGCTCTCGCCGGGCGGAGGCTTCGTGCCGATGGCCAGGCAGTTCGGTCCGAGGGGGCTGCTGATGGTCTGGTTCCCCTCACGCTTCACCGTGAACTCGTTCATGCGCTGGCTGGGATTTCGAGAGCGTCCTGGCGACCCGCAGACCACGCGCGTACTCGACGTGATGTATCTCGGCCTGAAGCACTTCCGCATGGCGCTGGAAACGCTGCGCGTGCTGCCCGTGATGTTCCCGGACGACACGCTGCGAGCGATGCGCGTTCCGACCCTGCTGCTGGTGGGCGAGCATGAAGTGATCTGCGATCCCGCGACGGCTCTGGATCGGGCGCGTCAGCTGTTTCCAGACGTCCAGTGCGAACTGGTGCCGCGCTCGAGTCACGAGATGTGCTTCAGCCAGCACCGACTCGTGGACGCGCGGGTCCTCGCCTTCCTGAACGAGAGCCGGCGCAACGCATCGGAGCGCGTGGTGGCCTGAAACAGCCGTGATCAGGCGTACCATCCCGGTATGTCGATCATCGTGCAGAAGTACGGGGGCAGCAGCGTCGCCGACGTCGGGAAGCTGCGCTCCGTCGCCGACCGCGTGATGCAGACCGCGCGCCGCGGACATCAGGTGGTGGTCGTCGTCTCGGCGATGGGCGACACGACCGACGAGTTGCTGGCGATGGCCAAGCAGCTCTCGCCGAACCCGGAGCGGCGCGAGCTCGACATGCTGCTCTCGGCGGGCGAGCGGATCTCCATGGCGCTGCTGTCGCTGGCGATTCGTGAGCTCGGCGGCGACGCCATCAGCTTCACCGGCAGCCAGTCCGGCATCATCACCAACGATCGCCACGTCGACGCGCGCATCATCGAGGTGCGGCCGTTTCGGGTGCAGGACGAACTCGCCCGGGGACGCATCGTCGTCGTGGCCGGGTATCAGGGGGTGTCGTACAAGCGCGAGGTCACGACGCTGGGGCGCGGCGGCAGCGACACGACGGCGGTGGCCATGGCCGCGGCGCTCGATGCGGAGTACTGTGAGATCTGCTCCGACGTGGATGGCGTGTACTCCGCCGATCCGCGGGTGGTGCCGGCCGCGCAACGGATCGGCACGCTCTCCTACGAGGAGACCCAGGAAATGGCGGAAGCGGGCGCAAAGGTCCTGAACGCGCAGGCGGTCGAATTCGCCAAGGAGAAAGGGATCGCCATCTACGCGCGCGCCACACAGGGGCCGCTCCCGGGTGCCGACCCGTCTTCCGACGGCACGGTCGTTCGGAAGAGCCCGCCGCGGATGCCGGGGACGGTCGTCGGGGTCGCCAGCGAGCGTGACCTGCTGGTGCTGGACGGCGGCGCAGCAGCGCCGGCCGACGTGCTCGCGCTGCTGGCCGAGCGCCGCGTCCCCGGAAAGCAGCTCCACGTCTTCGACGGTCGCACGACGGTGGCGATTTCGCGCGAGAACCTGCACGACGAGGGACAGTTGCGATCAGCGCTGCAGACGCGGCTGGGCGGACAGGCACGCCTGGTCGACGGCCTCGCGGCCCTGAGCGCCATCGGTGCCGGGATCAACGCCACTTACGACAACGTCCTGGCCGGTTCGGCGACGCTGGCCGGCATGGGCATCACCCCCGCCGGTATTGCCACCTCGTCGTTCCGCATCACCTGGCTGGTGCCGGACGAGCGGGTGAAGGACGCCGTGCGCGCCTTGCACGAGCGCTACATCGAACAGCAGCGGCCGCTCGTGCCGTGAGACGCCGACCGTGAAACTGACCGACCTGCGCGGCATCCTGCAGTACATTCCGCAGTTTCGCGAGAAGATCTTCATCCTCGCGATCGATGCCGGCATTGTCGTCAGCGACAGTCTGGCCACGCTGCTGCTCGACGTCGCGCTCCTCCGCTCGTTGAACATTCGCGTCGTGCTCGTCCACGGCGCCGCGGAGCAAATCCGGGCGCTCGCCGACGAACGTCAGGTTCTGGCCTCGGACCTCGAGGGCACGGGGGTCACCGATGCGGCCACGCTCGATCTGGCGCTGACGGCGGCCAACCGCCTGACCCACGAGATCCTGGAGGGTCTGTCGGCCAACGATCTGCGCGCCGCATGCACGAACGGGATCGTGGCGCGTCCCGTCGGCGTCATTCAGGGCGTGGATCACCTCTACACCGGCCGGGTCGAGCGCGTGGACGCGGAGTTTCTCCACTCGCTGCTCGGGCAAGGCGTCGTCCCGATCATCCCGCCGCTCGGCTTCGACGGCGACGGCAAGACCTATCGCGTCAATTCCGACGCGATGGCCGTTGCCGTCGCGGCGCAGCTCAAGGCCGTCAAGCTGATCTTCGTCACCACGCAGCGGGGCCTGCTCTACAACGGCGCGCCGATTCGACAGATGCTCGTGGACGATCTCCGTCAACTGGTCGAGCGCGACCGCGCCGGCTTCGCGCCGGACATGCTGTCGAAGGCGCGGCACGCGGTGCTCGCCTGCAATGGCGGCGTTCCGCGCGTACACGTGATCGACGGCACGCTCGACGAGGGGCTGCTGGGCGAGGTGTTCGACAACCACGGATACGGCACGCTGATCCATACCAACGAGTACGACAACATCCGCCCGGCGAAGCGGAAGGACGTGCATGCGATCCAGATGTTGACCCGGCAGGCGGTCGAAGCCGAGGAACTGCTCGAGCGCACGAAGAGCTCGATCGAGCGCAATCTCGACGACTACTTCATCTTCGAGATCGACAAGAACCCGGTGGCCTGCGTGGCGCTTCACGTCTACCGCGCCGAGAACCAGGGCGAGCTGGCGTGCCTGTACGTGAGCCCGTCGCACGAGAATCAGGGCATCGGGCGCAAGCTGATTCAGTTCGTGGAAAACCGGGCGCGCGAGCTGGGCCTGCGCGAGCTGCTCGCCTTGTCGACCCAGGCGTTCACCTACTTCCAGTCCAAGGCGAAGTTCGTCGAGGGCACGGCCGACGACCTGCCGCGCGACCGCCGGGAGCGGTATCACCAGAGCGCCCGCAACTCGAAGGTGCTGGTCAAAAGGCTGACCTGATCGGCTCGGGCTGCGTGCCGGTGAACCGATCCGGGTCGATACGCGTCTAAGGCCGTGTCAGGAGGCCTCGATGCAATTCAGAACCAGTGTCATCCTCGCGCTGGCGGCCACCCTGCTGGCCGGTTCGGCGTGGGCCCATCACAACATGTCGGCGCTGTTCGACTTCAACGACCGGGTGACGGTGACCGGCACCCTCAGCAAGCTGGATTGGCGGAACCCGCATATTTACGTGTTCGTGGACGGCAAGACCGCCCCCGCCCAGCCCCAGGTCCAGGCGTGGTCGATTGAGGGACCGTCCCCCGTGTTCTTCCGCCAGCAGAACATCAACAAGGCTGACGTCGAGACCTACATCGGGAAGACCGTTACGGCCGAGGTCAGCCGTGCGCGCGACGGCTCCAACACGGGGCTGCTTCGCGTCCTGACGATGCCGGACGGCAAGGTCGTCTCGGCCTGCCCCCAGAACTGCTGATCAGCTGCCTCGGCAACAACAGAGGAGGTTCGCATGAAGTTCGCCTCGCTTGTCACCGCGGCGGCGGTGGTTGCGTTGCTGTCCCCAGCCCGTGCCCACGCGCAAGGCCTGCCCCGGGATCCGGCCGAGCGGGCCAAGGCTATCGCCCAGATCCTCGAGGTCAACGCCCGCCAGCTCACGCTGTTCGACCGCCAGGGTCAATCGGTTGGCGTCGTCGGGCCGCGGGACCTGTACCAGCAGCCGGTGCTCTCGCCCGACGGCAAACGGCTGGCCGTCATCAAGGCCGACCTCGACAAGGAAACCAACGACCTGTGGGTGATCGACGTCGCCAGCGCGCGAGGGACGCAGATCACCACCAGCAAGATGCGTGAGGGCGTGACCGCACCGGCATGGTCGCCCGACAGCAATCAGGTGGCGTACGTGGCTCTGCGCGACGGCTACTTCGGCGTCTACCGCAAAGGGCTCGGGCCGCAGGGGCAGGAGGAGCTGCTGCTCAAGAACTCGGCGCCGCTGACGCTCACCGACTGGTCGCACGACGGCCGCTACCTCAGCTACTTCTCGACCGACCTTGCGGGCGGGGCGCTGTTCGCGCTGCCCACGGCGGGCAGCGGTGAGCGCAAGCCGATCGAGGTCCTGCGGAACAAGTTCCAGCTGCAAGGGCCGCGGCTCTCACCGGACAGCCGGGTGATGTCCTTCGTCTCGAACCTGTCCGGCCGCAACGAGGTCTACGTGGTCCCGTTCGACCCGGCCGCCGCGCCGGGTGCGTCGGCGTCGGCGACACCGACCCAGGTGTCGGATCAGGGCGGAACCGGCATGGTGTTCTGGAACCGCAACGGCAAGGAGCTGTTCTATCTCGCCGCCGACCGCGCCGTGATGGCCGTCGCCGTGGAGGGCACCGCGCCAGCCAAGTTCGGAAAGCCGCGGGTGCTGTTCCGCCCGGCCGCCGACATCGCGCCGGGCCTGGCTCCGGGCACGACCAACGTCAGCCGCGACGGCGAGCGCTTTGTCTTCGCGGTGCCGCGGCCGCAGCTCCGCCAGCTGACGGTCTACGACCGGCAGGGCAAGGCGCTGTCCACGGCCGGCGAACCCGGGTCATACGTGCAGCCGAACCTGTCGCCCGACGGCAGGCGCGCGGTTGTCATGCGCAACGATCCCCGCACCGGCAACGGCGACATCTGGGTGATCGATCTGGCGACCGGCAACGGCACGGCGATCACCAACGACGTCTATCCGGACAACGCACCCATCTGGTCGCCCGATGGCAAGTCCGTCGCCTACGTGTCGACGCGCGAAGGGCTCGCCGGGATCTACCGCAAGGCGGCCGACGGCACCGGCGAGGCGGAGCTGCTGTTCCAATACACACCGGGCGCGGGCATGGTGCTCACCGACTGGTCGCCGGACGGCAAGTTCGTCACCTTCTACACCGGCGTCATCGTCCTGGTTCCGGTGGGCACGCCGGGCGACGCGAAGAGCCGCAAGGAGATCGACTGGCTGCGCGAGGACTACGAAGCCGGCCAGGGACGGTTCTCGCCCGACAACCGCTACATCGCCTTCCTCTCGAACGAAGACAACGTCGATCGCGGCGAGGTCTACGTGCGTCCGTTCGATCCGAGCAAGCCCGACGCCCCGCTGACAGGGAAGGGCGTGCGGATCTCCAAGGACGGCGCGGTTGGCATGATCACGTGGCGGCAGGACGGGAAAGAGCTCTACTTCATGAGCCGCGACTGGGAGGTGATGGCCGTGGACATCAACACCACCCCCACCTTCACGGCGGGCGCGCCGCGGCTGCTCTTCAAGCTGCCGGGGCCATTGCCGGGCAATCCGATGCAGTGGAAGAACGTGAGCCAGGACGGCCAGCGATTCATCTTCTCGATGCCGGCCGGCGGGGGGACGCGAGCGCAGGCACGGTGATAGGCGATGGGCGAGGTCAGGCCAGCGCGACGAAGAAGACCGTTCACGGCCTCTGGCACCACCTTTGGATCGACTGCAACGGTGATGCCCGGCACGCGCCGCGTTACGCCACCGTGACCTCGAATAGAGCCTTGAAAACAGTGAATGATCTGTCGCCCACGCGGCGGGTCGGCGCGAGCGAGGGAGCTGGCGGCCGGCGGAACGGACTACGGCGTACGGTGACGGTGCTGGCGCGATCACTGCCGGCAGGCGGGTAGTCAGCCAAGGGCTGCCTCGAGTTCGCCATGGCGTCCAGCCTGTTCGCCCTGCTCGACGACATCGCCACGGGGCTCGACGACGTAGCGCTGCTCACCAAGGTCGCCGCGCGGAAGACCGCCGGCGTCCTGGCCGACGACCTGGCGCTCAACGCCCAGCAGGTCGCCGGTATCTGCGCCAACCGCGAGCTGCCGGTCGTGTGGGCGGTGGCCAGGGGATCCGCCATCAACAAAGCCATCCTGGTGCCGGCGGCCCTCGTTGTCAGCGCCCTGGCTCCCTGGGCGGTGACTCCGCTGCTCATGATCGGCGGCGCCTTTCTCTGCTACGAGGGATTCGAGAAGCTTGCGCACAAGCTGTTTCATGGTAAGGCGGAGGACGCGGCGCACCACACCGAGCTGAGGCGGGCGCTCACCGACCCCGCGGCCGACCTGAGAGCGATCGAGAAGGACAAAATCAAGGGCGCCGTGCGCACCGATTTCATACTGTCGGCCGAGATCATCGTCATTACGCTGGGAACGGTAGCGACCTCCACCTTCGTGACCCAGGTGCTGGTGTTGACCACCATCGCCGTCCTCATGACGGTGGGCGTGTATGGCCTCGTCGGGGGCATCATCAAGCTCGATGACGCCGGGCTGCACCTCAGCCAACGGAACGGCGACACGGCGTTTGGCGGGGTGCAACGCGGCCTGGGAGGCGCCATTCTCGCGGCTGCGCCGTGGCTGATGAAGGGGCTGTCAGCGGTAGGTACCGCGGCCATGTTCCTGGTGGGCGGAGGCATCGTCGTTCACGGCATCCCGCCGCTGCACCATGCCTTTGAGTACCTCGCCGGCGGCTTGACGGGAGTGCCCGCAGTGGGCGACATGCTCCAGTCGCTGGCACTCATTGCACTCGACGGAGCCGCCGGCCTCCTCGCGGGCGCGCTGGTGCTCGGCACGTTGACCGGCATGCGGCGCGTGCGGCGCGTGCAGGTGCGATCGTGACGCGCACGGGATAGCCTGACTACCGCCTGAGGGTCACGTGAACAGGCACGGGGCCCGAGGGGACCAGTTCGTCGCTGCCCGCATCGCGCAACGGATCGGGCCAGTCGACATACTCCCGTTCGCGCGCGCGCAGCGCCCGATAGCGTCCGAACACCGTGCGGGCGCTCTCGAGCCCGACCAGCGATCGCCACGTCGATCCACGGAACGTGTGCGCCAGCATCTGGCGGCCGTGGCGAAGGACGTAGCCCGGATCGTGGCGAAGCGCCGCCGGGAAATGCCGGAGCTTCATCCAGCGCTCGGCCTTCCACCGCATGAACTCGATCTCCTCCGCGGCGAGGTGCGTACTGCGCGTCACCGCCGTCGTGCCGTCGTACTCCTCGACGCGGTGATTCGTGACCAGGCCGCGCTCGACGAACTCACGGGTCATCGGCGTCCCCGGATACGGAGTGGGATGCTGGATGTAGGGCCAGTCCACGTACTGTCTGGCGAATGCCAGGTTCGCTTCGATCGCCTCCGGCGTGTCGTCGGGGTTCCCGACGATCAGTCCTCCGATGACGAACATCCCGTGCTTGCGGAGAACCTCGACCGCAGCCATGGAGGCGTTGCCGACGCGGCGCCCCTGCTCACGCTGGCTGTTCTTCGCCGCCGCCTTGAGGAAGCCGAGATCGTCGTCCAGGATGTTTTCGATTCCCAGGAAGACGTAGCGGAACCCGGCCCGCCGCATCAGCGGTGCGAGCTCGGCGCCGTGGGCCGCGATGGGCGAGGTCATGCCCTGCACCATGTAGTCGACGTCGTCGAGACCCGCATCGATGATGGCCTGGCAGAGCGCCTTGAACCGCGCCACGTCGAGCGTGATGTTGTCGTCGACGATGAAGATCGCCCGCGCGCCGCGGCGGCGGGCATCGCCGATGTCGTCGATCACGTGTTCCATCGGAAAGCGATGGAAGTTGCGGCCGCGCATTTCGATGATCGAGCAGAAGCTGCAGTCGAACGTGCACCCGCGCGAGGTCTCCACCACGTCCACGGTGCGGCCCATCATCGTGTAGCCGGTCAGCACGCGCGCCGCCCGGTTGGGCGGCTGCAGCGTGCCGTTCTCGACCGCCGTAATCGGCCGGGGCGCCGTCTGTTGAATGCCGTCCGGGGTGCGGAACCACAGCCCCGCCACGCGATCGAGCGGGGCGCGGGCGTCCAGCGCCCGCACGAGCTCGCGGAACGTCAGCTCTCCTTCTCCGCGCACGATGGCATCGACGCCGAGGTCTTGATGCGTCCACGCGTGCGGCGCGAGGCTCGGATCGTAGCCGCCGACGACGATGCGGACGTCGGGCTTGATCGACCGGATGAGCGAGATGATTCGACGCGCCGTGCCCCGCTGAAACGTCATCACCGACAGCCCGACGAGCTCGGGCTGGAGATCGCGCACGAGCTGTTCCACCGTGCGGCGTACCGATGTCTGGACCAGGACCAGATCAGCGATCGAGACCTGATGCTGCGGGTCGAGGTTGCCGGCCAGCGACGCCAGCGCCCCGTTGGGCATCCGCACCGCCACCGTGGGCGTGTGCTCGAAGGAATCGGGCATCGACAGGAGCAGAATCCGCACAGCGACCTCCTGACGCCTCAGACGATAGCACCGCGCGAGGGCAGGTAGCGCTCATCGCCGCGTATTCGACATCGTTCAGGGCGACGCCACCTCTGCCACACGACGCGCCTGATCGCGAATGTCACGCAACACCGCGAGGTGGGCGGTCGAATACCCCGGCCCAGACGCGTGGTCCGCGTGCGCAGACGTCGTGGCGTGCTCGTCGCCGAGGCCGGCCGTTCGGCTTCGTCTGACGCGCTCGAGAATCAGGTTGCGCACCGCGTCGGCGTTGTCCAACCCTTGGAGGAGGCCGACGTGCGCATTCGACGATGTCTCGCCGCCATGGCTGGCCTGCTTCGATGCGCCGCCACCGGCGGTCTGGACAATCACGTCGGCAATACCGAAATAGCGCTGCACCGGCCCCTGAGCCACCGCGACGTTCTGCACGTTCTCGAACGTGATGGTCGTCTCGTGAATCACCCAGATGCCCCGCCGGATACGAAGACTGCGATCGGTAAACACGTACCAGGTCGTGTCGTACCGAAGATGAAGGCCGACATAGGCGATCACATCCGGCGCGATCAGCACGACGACGAGCGGGACGACGAGAAGGACGCCCACGATGGGGAACGCGATCGAAATCGCCAGCCAGATGACGAAGGGAACGATATCGCCCGGCAGGAACGCGATCCAGAAGAACAGCTTCAGGTAGCGCAGATAGCCCGCTGACGGCCTGATTGAGTGAACCATCTCACCGGAAGATGGCAGCGTCGGCGGTTCGGGCGGCACCCGGAAGAGCGCCACGACACTGGCCCAGACGCCGCGATAAATCCAGGCGGCCGCCGCATCCACGGTGTGGCTCACGTCCGCCCTCGCAAACCTGTTTCAAGCTGGCGAAGCGAGTCGCGAATCTCGGTGAGAAGGGCGAGCGTCTCGTCGTGAGTCCCGGCGCTGCTCGCGCCCTCTGCCACAGGCGCGACGGGATGGGCGCCGTCTCGAACGCCGCGCATCTTGGTATAGAGGTAGTCGCGGAGCGCTTCAGCCTCGAGCACTCCGTCGATGGTCACTTCGGCGGTCGAGGAACCGGCGGCGGTTTGAATGCTGACCGTCGCGAGCCCCAGCCACCGCTGAATGATGCCGCTGGTCAGGTGGATGTCCTGGATCCGGCGATACGCGACGTTGGTTTCGCGCCGCCATAAGAGCCCCTGACGTTTCCAGATCCCTTCGTGATCGAAGCGAAACCTCATCGTCCTGTACTTGATGTACAGCACGATCATCGTGACCGGAAACGCGAGGAGCGACAGGAGCGCGAGAATGAGGTAGTAGGTCAGCAGCCGCTCGTGCGGCTGCGTGATAGTGGCGGGATCGAAACCTGGCGTGGTGCGCGTCACCCCGTCGGCGGTCATTGCCCGCGTGCGCCGACGAGCGGAGGCTTCGGATAGACGCCCATGCCGTGAAAGGTGTTGGAGTACATGCTCTGATACCGAATGCCCCGCCCCTCTTTGTCGACCCATCCCAGCGACTGCTGAAACAGCCCTGGCGGCGGCAAGCCTTTCGGTACGGTGCCCTCAGCCACGTAGAGCTTGTGCTCGTGCATGGCGACATACGCGAACGTGCGTGACTGATCCGCGTTGTTGGTCAGCTGCAGGAAGTGGCCTTCCACGAGATCCTGCCAGTCGTAGGTGTAGCTGGTCACTTTCGCGTCGCGCTGCAGCAGCTTCATCGTCGCGTAGACGATGGCGCCTCGCTCATCCTGTTTCCAGTAGCCGGGCCCGATGACCGCGGACGCATTTTCACGGCACTGCTCGTTGCCCGGCGGACACGTCTTGGCCCGCGCGATGCCCTGCTGCTCGATCCCGCTGTAGTCGACGACCGTCAGCGAATAGCGCTCGCGGCCACGTTCGGCGCTGTAGACGCGCGCCGGGAGCGTGTACTCCATCTGTGACTTCCAGGTGGTCTCGGCAATCTTCGGCTGCCCCGGGAAGTTGATCTTGAAGCCGTCCTGCGTGCTGACGTATTCGCCCCACTCCTGCGCCGCGGCTGCCTGAACCGTCGCGACGATCACCACGCCAAGAAAGACAGCGGTACGCATGGGGCCCCTCTCAGAAATCCGACGGGGGCGGGGCATTGTTGCCGTCCCAGTCTTTGACCGTGCCGTCCTTGGCCTTCAGAAACCCCAGGAGGCAGCCATTCGAACCGTCGCGCAGGCGGTGGCAGCGCGCCTTGATGGTGTCGCCGACGGCGACCGTCGTGGCGGTGACACCCACCCGCTCGAGCCCGGTGCGGCCGGTGGCTTCGAGCGCCCACACCTCGGGCTCGCCGCCTTTCGGATTCTTCACTTCGATGTAGACCCAGGAGTGCGGCACGACCAGGTGCACTTCCTTGACGACGCCTTGCACATCCATGAAGGTGTCGACGTAGGCGCCGTGGGAGTGATGCGCCCGCGCGGACGCCACATACAGCAGGACCCCGATCGCCGCCACGCCAAGGCTGACCTTTGCACGCATGTCGATCCTCCCGATGCCGATTCGCTAACGACGGACCCGCGGAGGCGCGGGATAGTTGTTGGAATAGTAGGTTTGATAGCGAAGCCCCATCCCGTTCTCGTCGAGCCACCCGAGTGAATCCTGGAACAGCGCCGGCGCCGGATAGCCGGCCGGCACCGTCCCCTCGATGATGTAGAGCTTGTTCTGGTGCATGTAGACGCCCGCGAACGTGCGGGACTTGTCGGCGTTGTTCGTCATCTGGATTTGATGTCCCTCCACCAGGTCCTGGTGGTTCCAGACGAGCGACGTGACTTTCGCGTCCCGCTGCATCAGTTGCCAGGTGGCGAAGACGATCGCGCCGCGCAGATCGCTCTTCCAATGACCGACGCCGCCGGCCCCGCCGCCAAGGCACGGCTCGGCGCCCGCGGGGCACGACTTCGCCTTCTCGGTGAGCAGCTGCTCGATCGAATTGAAATCGGCGACCGTCACCGAGTAGCGGCTCTGGCCCTGAGTGGCACTGTAGACGCGCGCCGGCAGGTCGGCGCCGTGATCGGATTTGTACGTGGTCTGGGTCACCTTCGGCTGACTGGGGAAATTGCAGGTGAAGCGGTCTTCCTTGCTGGCAAACTCAATCCACTCCTGCGCGAAGGCAGGCACCGACACGGCGGCGAGCAACGCTATCGAGAGCACCCGGCAGGTCATGGTTGGCATCGCGTTCCTCCACTTCCCTCGGCACCACCCTTGTCCCGATACACCTTGTGGCAGTTCGCGCACGTGTCGTTCAGCTTTTCGGCGATCTCCACGAACGCCGGGTAGTTCCGCGCCTTCGATTCACGATAGGCGCGCGCGCCTACTTCTTCGAGCGCGGCCACGTACTGCTTCCAGTCCGCGCGATCCACCGGAACCGGCTTCCCGTTCTGGCAGCGGCGGCCGGGCGTCAGGAACAGAGGGGCGGTCTCGGTGATGGCCAGGGCCGCCTGATCCACGGCCAGCCATCCCTGATACACCGTCGATCCCCAGTCGACATAATCCAGCGTGTTGCCCGGCTGCTTCTTCGGCTGCGTCCCTGGGTCTTTGACCTGAAGGTTGAACAAGATATTCGAATTGGGGAACGCGATGGCGCGCATCAGCTCGGCCAGATTGCCTTGCGGCGGTGGAAGCGACGTGCCGGCGAGAGACGCGACCGCGCGCGGCGCGGCGGATCGTTGCGGAAATTGAATCCTCGCGAGGGTGGCGTCGGTGAGCTCGGCTCCCCCTGCCCTGAACTTGCCGACCTGCAGCATGTACGCCGTCAGATCCGTGGATTGCTGCCGGGACAGACTGCCCGGCGCGCTGAACGGCATGGTCTTCTGAATCTTGTCAACGAGCGCCGACAGCGGACGGGCGCTCCAATCCGAGA
>Ga0207648_10001100_pt1 | contig 30324 bp, 22 predicted proteins | sample KBSMisM32_FD_184310 | JGI IMG/M metagenome (GOLD analysis project Ga0207648, IMG submission 184310) | Miscanthus rhizosphere microbial communities from Kellogg Biological Station, Michigan, USA - KBS Miscanthus M3-2 (SPAdes) (version 2) | ecosystem: Host-associated > Plants > Roots >... | reverse complement strand
TCGCGCCCAAAGTCGGCAAGATGCTCTCGGTACATACGCCAGCGGAAGGCGTGGCGGCCAATGAGCGCACGCGCTCGGCGACGCCGCTTGCGTAAGCGCACGTGAGATCTTCGCCGGCGACCGGCCAATCCTCGAATCCCAATCGCCCAAGCCTGCCGGTGAGCGGCGGCGAAGTCCACGTGGCCACCGACCTCGGTTCATCCGCCTACCGCCGCTACCTGCGCGAGCGGGGCATCACCTTTGGAGTGTGCTGATGGTTCCCGACGTGCCCCGCGACCGCCTGCGCGCGCTGCTGCGCGCGATGCCCAAGGCCGAACTGCACATCCACATCGAAGGTTCGCTCGAACCCGAACTCATCTTCGCGCTGGCCAAACGCAACGGCGTCACGCTGCCCTATGCGAGCGTCGAAGCGCTGCGCGCAGCCTATGCGTTCACCGACCTGCAGAGCTTTCTCGACATCTACTACGCCGGCGCCAGCGTGCTGCTGAAGGAAGAAGACTTCTTCGACATGGCGATGGCCTACTTCCGGCGCGCCGCGGCCGACAAGGTCGTGCACGCCGAGCTGTTCTTCGACCCGCAGACGCACACCGAGCGCGGCGTCGCGTTCGAGACCGTGATCAGCGGCCTGACCCGCGCCTGCCAGACCGCCGAGCGCGAGCTCGGCGTCAGCGGCCTCTTGATCATGTGCTTTCTACGCCACTTGAGCGAAGAGGCTGCGTTCGAGACGCTGGCCCACGCGCTGCCCTACCGCGACCTGTTCGTCGGCGTCGGCCTGGACAGCAGCGAGCGCGGCCACCCGCCCGAGAAGTTCGCTCGCGTCTTCGAGCGCTGCCGCGCCTTCGGCCTGCACGTCGTCGCGCACGCCGGCGAGGAAGGCCCGCCCGAGTACATCTGGAACGCGCTCGACGTGCTGAAGGCCGAGCGCATCGACCACGGCGTGCGCTGCCTCGAAGACCCGCGCCTGGTCAAGCGCCTCGCCGCCGACCGCGTGCCGCTGACGGTGTGCCCGCTGTCCAACGTGAAGTTGTGCGTCTACAAGCACATGGGAGAGCACAGCCTGGCGGCGCTGCTCGAGGCGGGCCTGTGCGCGACCGTCAATTCCGACGACCCGGCGTACTTCGGCGGCTACATCAACCAGAACTTCATCGAAACCTTCGACGCGCTGCCGCAGTTGACAGCCAAGGACGCCTACCAGCTTGCGCTCAACAGCTTCGAGGCAAGCTTCGTCGACGAATCGTGCAAGACGCGGTGGGCGGAGGCGCTGGATAAAGCGTTTGCCCGGGCCTGATGTCGCCAGTGCAACCAGAGTGCGACCCGGAGCCATTCTTGAGCAGTGACCAGCCAGCCACCGGAAATGCAGAGACGCTAGGAAATACCTTTTTTCTAGGCTCAATCGTTGGCGGAGAGGGTGGGATTCGAACCCACGAACCCCGTGAGGGGTCTCCGGTTTTCAAGTCGCATCGGTCACACGTTGGCGAATCATAGCGCACGTAAACACCACTGATCCGTGAGCCGGTGCCGCGTCCGAATTGAGGCGGCGCCGCAGAGTGAGCGCGTTTCCGGCCGCAACTGCAAATCGAACTGCAATTTGGAAGGCATCACGCTCCGGTTCAGAAGCGACCGTGCGGCCATCCGCTGCAACAGTTTGTGATGCAGAGCAGCGGCATCAGTACGTCCACTCCTCATGCGCAAGGGGCGCGCGATTCAGCTCGGAATCGCTCGCCGTGATGGCGTTCACGCAGATGCACGATCTCGTGGACCAGCACGTACTCTAGGCACGCGAAGGGCTTCTTGATCAGCTCGAGGTTCGGCCAAATCCGTCGGGCATGGGCGTTGCAGCTTCCCCAGCGCGTCTTCATCCTCTTGATCCTGACGTCCCTAACCGTCGTTCTCACCCGTGGTTCCCACTTGTCGAGCAGTGGAGCAGCAGTGCTCGAAGCTGGCGCCTGTACCAGCGCTGCAGAGCTGCATCCCGCTGGTCTCGATCGCAGTTTGAGGGCACGCGAAGCTCCATCGTCCCACGGCCTACGAGGCGCACACCATGCGTCCTGCCGCACCCCTTCACATCCGGGTAGCGGCGCCCTTGGAAGTAGTGGCTCTCACCGCTAGACATCTCCCGTTGAGACTGCCGATCCTGTCCCGCAACCTTCCTCTGTTTGCTACGGATCCACCCGAGACGCGTCAGCTCAACGATTCGTGTCAGATAAGCTTGGTAGTCGAGCGCCTCCTGCCGGCGCTGCTCGATCAGCGCGTCGAGCAACTCGGATAACTTCGCGTAGTACTTCGGGTTGACGGCCATCTCGTCGATGATAAGCCGACGGACTTTGTTCTCGATCGTCTCGGCCATCGCTTCTCGGTTCTTGCGAAGGCCGCCGGGCAGCGCATCAACTGCAGCTTCCCCGCGCTTGACGATCAGCTCCACCAGCGTCAGGTCGTCGAACGCCGAGACCTTCTCGCTCTCTTCGGCACGGAAGTAGGTGTCGAGCATTGGCGCATGGCCGGCTCGAACATCATCATGTCCACGTAGTCCCCGCTGGCGAGCCCTCCTGGCCATGGCGACAGGTTATGTAAACAAACCCGACGCGCGCCCATCCGCCGCCGACCTTGCGTAACCACGCCCCCGATCCCTGCGGGCGGTTCACACCTCGCAGCCCCGAAAGAATTGGCTCGCCATGGGCAGTCGTGCCTTGCGACTGCCGCTGCCGGACTGGCAGCGATTGGTGGAAACATGTCGGTCCGGCGTTTGAAAGGTGTCGCTTGACGCCGCGCGCAGGAGTCGTAGGCTCGGGATACGTGCCCCCGCCGGCAGGCAAAAGGGGGCGGCAAACAAAGCCTCGAAAGGATGCAAAGGGAAAGCAATGAACATCGGAAAGCTGTTGAATTATCTCGGTGCTCTGTGCGCACTCTCCGTATCGCTGTCAGCAGCGAGCGCCGGCGCCGCGGAGCTTGATCGCAGCGCCGCGCGCGTCTCACAGGCGACAGCCGGAAAACCGCTGACGGCCGCATCCAAGGCGAGTCCTGAGGCAGTCGTTGCAGGCTACCTGCGTGGCCGGAGCGGTGCTCCCGACGTGGTGGCCTCACTCCGCGTCACCGGTCGATCTACCGGCGCCAACGGCGTCAAGCACGTGCAGATGGAGCAACTGGTCGATGGCTTGAAGGTGCACGGCGCCTATGTCAAAGCTGCGACCAACCGGCGCGGCGAACTCGTGCAGGTGATCGATCGCACCGTAGCGATATCGAAGCCGGCCCCGAGCCGCATCGACGCGCTCCAGGCGTTGAAGGCTGCAATGGCAAAGGTGCACCCCGCTGAGACTAAGATCGACCTGCGCCGTGTCGGAACGCAAGGGCACACCACGCGCTTCAACGGCGGGGCGTTCTTTCACGGTACACCGACGGCAACCGCGGTCGTGCTGCCGCTGGCGAACGGTGGGCTCGCGCGCGGCTGGCTGGTCGAGACGTGGACTGCCCGCAAGAACCAGCTGCACCACACGATCGTGGACGGCGACGGGCGTGTGCTCGACGTCGAGACGCGTACGCACGACGACACTTACAACGTTTTCACGGAGGATCCGTTGAAGGGCGCGCAGACGATCGTAAACGGGCCAGGCAATGGCAACGTTCAATCGCCGGCCGGATGGCTCGGCGCCGGCGCCCAGTCGACGTTCCAGATCTCCGGCAACAACGTCAATACGTATCTCGACACCGTCGTGAACAACCAGCCTGACAAGGGCGGCACCCCCGTGACCAGCGGCGATTTCGTCGCTGCGGCGGACCTCGCGACCGCGCCGACGACCGAAGGCAACAAGGCCGCCTCCGTGCAGAACCTGTTCTATCTGAACAACGTCATCCACGACACCCTGTACCGCCACGGCTTTACCGAGGTGGCGGGCAACTTTCAGTTCGACAACTTCGGCAAGGGTGGCCGCGCTGGTGATGCGGTGCGGGCTGAGGCACAGGACGGGGCTGGCACCGACAATGCAAATTTCGCAACGCCCCCGGACGGGCGAAGCCCGCGGATGCAGATGTTCCTCTTTACGGGCGCCGGCGAGACGCACGAGGTTGTGGTGAATTCGCCGGTCTCGGCGCGGTACAACGCCGCTACCGCCTCCTTCGGAGCGCAGCTGACGAAGACGGGAATCACAGGCAACGTCGTCGTTGCCGCGCCCGCCGATGGATGCACAGCCATCACGTCCGCCGTCGCGGGCCAGATCGCGGTGATCGATCGAGGAACCTGCGAATTCGGCCTCAAGGCCCTCAATGCGCAGAAGGCCAAGGCCGCGGCGGTGATCATCGCGAACAACCAGGGCGGCACCGTGGTCATCCCGATGGGGTCGGGCGCGGTTGGATCGAAGGTCAAGATACCGGCGGTCATGATCAGCCAGAACGACGGAGCGGCGCTGAAAGCCATCGCGTCCCCGAACGTCACCATGCGGGAAGTAGCCGTGCTGCCGCTCCAGCTCGACTCGGCGTTTGATTCCGACGTGGTCTACCACGAGTACGGCCACGGCCTCAGCTGGCGGATGATCGGCGGCATGAGCGGTCCACTGGCGGGCGCAATCGGCGAAGGCAATTCGGATGGCATCGCGATGCTTATAAACGGTGACGATGTCATAGCCGAATACTCGACGAGTGCGCCGGGCGGATTCCGTCGGTTCCCGTATGTGGGTTACCCGTTGACCTACGGAGATGTGAACGGTCAAGAGGTGCACAACGACGGCGAGATCTATGCCGCAGTCATCTGGCGACTGATCGAGCTGTTCGGTAATCGTCGTGCCGAGCTGTTCCGCTACGTCGTCGACGGCATGAACTTCACGCCATCGACCCCTGCGTATGAAGACATGCGCGACGGTATCCTGGCCTCGGTCGCGAACGGCCCGACACCGACGGACTGCAATCTGGTCTGGCAGGCCTTTGCGCAGTTCGGTATCGGCGTCGGTGCGCAAGGCGCTGTGACCGCGACAGGTGTCGCGATCACCGAGTCGTTCGACGTCCCAGCGAACTGCGCCGCGCCGTAAGTCGGAGCTCGCAGTGAGGTGAAGCGGAAGGAGATCCTGGCCATGCCAGGGTCTCCGATCCGTTTTCTTTACTTTTTTAACATCCTGCGGATGTCCCGCATGGTGCGAAAACGCCGGAAATGCCTATGTCTAGTGGCGGAGAGGGTGGGATTCGAACCCACGAACCCCGTGAGGGGTCTCCGGTTTTCAAGACCGGTGCAATCAACCGCTCTGCCACCTCTCCGTTCGAAGTGATTCAACGGCTTACGCCGTATTCTGCCCTACTCCGCTGAGGCTTTCCTGCCCTGCTGTTTGCATTTTGTTTCCACGGCCACGCATCAGCCGCGCCATAGAATCCGCCGCACGTAGAGAGGCGCGCAGTGCGTCGGAGCGTGACCATCGCGATCGCCTATAACTCGAACGCGCTCGGCAGCAAGCGTCTTTCTTGTTCGACGACACGGCCCGAGGAAAACCGCAAAACCTACAGTACTATCCGCCCGCGCGCCGTCCATCACCGCGCGTCCGCGGAGGACCGCATTGTTCGAGCTCGACGCACAGCAGGTGCTTCACGTTCGCCCGTTCCTCTCGGTCACCACGGGGATCGTGGTGCTCTTCGTCGGCAATGCGCTCAGCCAGCGCTTCGCACTGCTCCGCGAATACAACATCCCGGAGCCGGTAACCAGAACGTCAATGAATGTCCGCTGACTGCCGGAGCGCGCGAAGAATCGCCACCAGCTGCGTCACCTCATACGGCTTTGTGAGGTGCGCCTGGAAGCCGGCAGCGAGCGTGCGCTTCCGGTCCTCATCGCGCGCGTACGCGGTCACGGCGACCGCCGGCAGCATGTCCGGTGCGAGCTTGAGCTCCGTTCTCACCGCGTGCAGCAACTGGTAGCCGTCCATGATCGGCATCCCGATGTCGCACACGAGCACGTCGACGTGCGACTCCACCGAGCGAAGCAGCTTGAGCGCAGCGGCGCCTGAGGAGGCGGTTATGACCTCCGCCCCCTGCTCCTCGAGAAGCCTGCGCAGGAACTCGAGCATGTCACGCTGGTCCTCCACGGCGAGCACCCGCAAACCCTCGAGCTGCTGCCCTTCGGGCAGCTCGGCGACGTTCGGCGTTGCACCCAGCGCAAGCGGACTTCGCACCTCGCCGCGGTACGCAGGCAGTCGCATCACGATGCTTGCACCGCGACCCACTCCCCCGCTGCTCGCGCTGACTCGTCCCCCATGTAGCTCGATGAGCTGCTTGACGATCGCGAGCCCGAGTCCAAGACCGCCGTGGCGGCGGGATGTGGTGCTGTCGGCCTGGCGAAAACGGTCGAAGACGTACGGCAGAACCTCTTGCGGGATGCCCTCGCCCGTGTCGCGCACTTCGATCTCGGGTTCCCCGTGGCGGCTGATGCGCAGGTGCGTGCTGACCCGGCCGCCAGATGGTGTGAACTTCAGGGCATTGGAAAGCAGATTCCACAACACCTGCTGCAACCGGGTCGCATCCGCGAGCACGACCACCGCGCCTTCGTGCTCGAGATCGAGATCGAGCGCGATGCCCTTCTGCTCCGCCGCCGGACGTTGCGCATTGACAGCGTGGGCGGTGATCTCGGCCAGGTCGAGGGGCTTGAGTTCGAGCGTGATCTTGCCAGCGACGATGCGGCTCATGTCGACGAGGTCGGCAATGATCTGGGACTGGACCATCGCGTTGTCGACGATGACGCCGAGTCCGCGTTTGAGCTGCTGGTCGGCGCCAGTGTATTTGCGCTGCAGCACACCCGACCACGAGACGATGTTCGACAACGGTGTCCGGAGCTCGTGCGACAGGGTAGCGAGAAACTCGTCCTTGGCACGCATTGCGCTCTCGGCCTCCGAGCGCGCCGCCCGTTCGGCGCCAAGCAGTTGCTCGCGCTCGAGAGCGAGCTGCTCGACCGCCGCGCGCGACTGCAGCAGCGCGGAAATGTCCCGGAAGTAGCACACCACGCCGAAGCGGCCGTCGTGCAGCGGTATGCGGTCGATGCGCCACTCGTACTGCTCGAGCGCCCTGCCATCGGGTCTCTGCTCGGTGCGCTCTGGCGCGACGTATGGCTCGCCGGTCTCCAGTGTGTGCCTGAAGAGCCGCACGACCTCGTCGGCATAGACCTTACGCGAGAGGACATGAATAGCCTCGTCGAAATCACGCCCGATCAGATCCGGAATGTCCCCGAACAGCTGCCGGGCGATTGGATTGACCTCCCGAATGCAGAAGTCCGCATCGACGAGATAGACGCCAAGCGGCGCCGCATTGAGCAGCGCCTCGAACTGCGAGGTACGTGTCCGCAGGGCGGCCTGCACCGCGCCGCGCTCGAGGAGCGCGCCCACCCGCGCGAGCAGTTCTCGGGCCGAGAAGGGCTTGACCAGATAATCATCGGCACCCGCATCGAGTCCTTCGATGCGGGCTTCCTCGCCCGCACGCGCGGAGAGCAGGATCACGGGCAGACCCCGCAACGATTCGTCTTCCCGCAATGCCGTCAGTAGCCCGAAGCCGTCGAGCCGCGGCATCATCACGTCACAAAGGGCGAGATCCGGTCGCCGCTGGCGGATCGCCTCCAGTGCCGCCGCACCGTCCGCAGTCGGGACGACGGAGTAGTACGGCGCAAGTAGCTCACACAGGTACCCGCGCATGTCCGCATTGTCGTCCGCCAGTACGATGCGCGCACCGAAGGTCGAGGCAAAGCGACGGTCGTTCTGCGGCCGCTCGTCTCCGACGAGCTGGGGGCGCGCTGGAGACTCGTCGCCGGGGCTGCCGGCCGACAGCCATCGGAGCGCTTCCTGTACGAAGACCTGGGCACCGATCGCGGTTGATGCGGGCGCGTACGACCCTGGGACCCTGTCGGCGGGAAGATGAGCCGACCCCAGCGGGAGCCATACGGAGAAAGTCGATCCCTGCCCGAGTTCGCTCGCGACCTCGATCCTGCCACCGTGCAGCCGCACGAGTTCCTGCACGAGTGCGAGTCCGATGCCCGAGCCCTCGTGGGTACGGCCCTGCGTAGACTCGACACGGTGAAAGCGTTCGAAGAGTCGCGGCAGCTCGTCCGGGGGTACTCCGACGCCGGTGTCCCTGACATCGAGCCGGGCGCGTCCCGCATCCTCGCGCAGATGCACTGCGATGCGGCCATGCAGCGTGAACTTGAAGGCGTTCGACAGGAGATTGAGAACGATCTTCTCCCACATTTCCCGATCGACGTAGACGGGTCCGGGCAGGGACTCGCACTCGACCAGCAGGTCGAGGCCCGCGCGCTCGATCGCAGAGCGAAACGAGCTGGCGAGGTCACGGGTCAGGGCGGCCAGGTCTACTGGCTGATAGGACGCGTGCACACGTCCGGCTTCGATCCGGGCAAAGTCCAGCAGCGAGTTGACGAGCTTCTGGAGCCGAAGCGCATTGCGATGCGCGAGCTCGAGCCGCTCCCGGATGACCGGTGGCGTTTGCGCATCGGCGAGCACCTGCTCGACGGGCGCGAGCAGCAGGGTCAGGGGCGTCCGGAACTCGTGCGAAACGTTGGAGAAGAAGGCAGTCTTGGCGCGGTCGAGTTCCGCGAGCGATTCCGCCCGTTGGCGCTCCGCCTCATAGGCGCGGGCGTTGGCAACGACCGTGGCGATTTGCCCGGCGACAAGTTCGAAGAAGCTCTTGTATTGCGCGTCCAGAACGTGTCTCGGACTCACCCCGGCCACAAGGACGCCCGCGAGTTGATGGGCGACGTTCGATCTGATGGGCACGGCCACCGCGGTATGTGGCGGGTCGCGCCAGGGACCCGGAGGGACGAGCGGCCAGCGCGCCGGCAAGGCATCGATCACCTGAAGCGACTCGCTCGTCAGCACCGTACGCAGCGCCGCTGCGACGACGTGGGCATCGTGCTCACCACCAAGCTCCACGCTCGACGGACTGACGGGCCCGTCCCGTGAGAGACCGGCTGTGCCGCACAGGCTGAACCGTTGCGTGCCCGGCGCAAGCAGGTAGAGCATCGCGAACGGAACATCGCGGCTGAAGAGCGCGAGCGTCTCTGCCGCGATTCCGCACGCCTCCGTGGCGGTCTTGGCCTCGGCCGAACGCGAGGCGAGAGCGCCCAGCGCCTCGACGCGCCGTTCGCCGATGACCTTGTCCGTGATCTCGTGGACGCTGGCGAGCACGCCTCCGATGCCACGCGGTGCGCTCTCGTCGGGCACCGGGCTGTAGGCAATCGTGAAGTGGCTTTCCTCGAAGTAACCATGACGGTTGACCTCGAGCTCGATGTCCTCCATCCAGGTTGACGGTCCGCCGTCGAACGGAACGTCGATGAGCGGGCCGATGACGTTCCAGATCTCCGGCCAGCACTCCGCGGCCGGCTGGCCGAGAGAGGTCGGATGCTTGGTGCCGAGCACGGGCCGGTACGGATCGTTGTATATCTGGATGTAACTCGGTCCCCACCAGAGCAACAGCGGGAAGCGGTTGGCGAGCAGGAGGCTCACCATCATGCGCATGCTCGGCGACCAGCCTGCGGGAGCCCCTATCGCGGTCTGCGACCAGTCGAGCGCACGAATTCGCTCACCCATCTCGCCACCGCCGCGAAGAAAATCCAGCCCGGCAGCATGTGTCGCGCCGCGCGGTGTCGCGACACGGTCAGTCATGGTCGATGGCCCGTTTGGGGAACGGTTCATGACGCGAACGTCGGGGAGATTGCTTCATCCTGAGGGCCCTGTAGGCGTTCTTGTGTGCAAGCCCCCAGTCCATTGGTGTATCCGGGTCGATTCTCAGCCGCCTCCTTCGGCCGCAGCCGTCAGTAGTTGGTGCGAGGTCGCGTAGGACGCTGGCGCCAGCGGTGTCAGAAGCGCGGCGCGAAGCCCTCGATATCGTTCACTTGCCCGCGGGCGCGATTAGCTCGACCCCGGCCATGTAGGGTTGCAATGCGCGCGGCACCGCGATGCTGCCATCAGCCTGCTGATTGTTTTCCAGCACGGCGATCAGCGCGCGACCAACCGCAACTCCGGAGCCATTCAGCGTATGGACAGGCTCGGGCTTTCCGGTCGCAGGATTTCGCCACCGCGCCTGCATCCGCCGGGCCTGGAAGGCCTCGCAGTTGCTGCAGGAAGAGATCTCACGGTACGCCTGCTGACCCGGCAGCCAGACTTCGAGGTCATAGGTCTTGGCACTCTGGAATCCAACGTCACCACCGCAGAGCGCGATCACCCGGTACGGCAGCTCGAGGCCCTGCAGAACTTGCTCAGCGTGTCCGGTCAGCTCCTCTAGCGCGGCGTAGGAATCCGCAGGCCGCACGATCTGCACCAGCTCGACCTTCTCGAACTGGTGCTGGCGGATCATCCCGCGCGTGTCCTTGCCGTGCGAGCCGGCCTCGGCGCGGAAGCACGGTGTGTGAGCGACGTACTTGCGTGGCAGCGTCGGGGCTTCGATGATCGTTTCGCGCACGAGGTTGGTCACCGGCACTTCGGCCGTCGGGATGAGAAAGCGTTCCTGTTCATTAGATGCGATGCGGAAAAGGTCGGCCTCGAACTTCGGCAGCTGACCCGTGCCGACGAGCGCCGATCTGCCAACGAGATACGGCGCATAGACTTCGACATAGTCGTGCCGGCTCGTGTGCAGATCGAGCATGTACTGGATAAGCGCCCGGTGCAGCCGCGCGAACGCACCCGTGAGCACGGCGAATCGCGCGCCGGCGATCCTGGCCGCAGCCTCGAAGTCGAGCAGGCCGGCCTGCTCGCCGAGTGCGACGTGGTCGAGCGGTGTAAAGGAGAACGTGCGCGGCTCACCCCAGCGACGCAGCTCGACGTTCGCGGTTTCGTCGCGTCCCTCCGGAACGGAGTCATGCAGCAGGTTAGGCAGCATCAATACGAAGCCCTCGAATTCCTCCTGTACGCGGCCGAGCTCGGCATCGATTCCTTCGAGCCTCGTCGCCAGCGCCTCGCCCTGCGCCAGCAGTGGCGCAATGTCCTGACCCTGAGCCCTCGCCTGGCCCACGGTCTTCGCATGGGCGTTCCGCGCCGCGCGGACTTCGTCGACCGCAACCTGCAGACTCTTTCGTCGCTCCTCGAGCGCCCGGAGACGCGCGACATCAAGCGCAAAGCCGCGCCGCGCGAGATTGCGTGCCACGCCCTCGGGATCGGTCTTCAGCAGACGACTGTCCAGCATCCTCCCTCCAGAATTCGGCGAGTCACTTCTGTCGCAGGCGGGCGAGGGCCTCGGCGATTTTTATCTCGAGTCCGCGCGGCACGGGCTCATAGTAGCGTCGCGGCGCCAGGTCGTCGGGGAAATAGGTTTCGCCGGCGGCCACGGCGTCCGGCTCGTCGTGCGCGTAGCGATAGCCCTTGCCGTAGCCGAGTCCCTTCATCAGGCGGGTGGGCGCGTTTCGCAGCCGCAGCGGTACCTCGAGCGTGCCGTGATCCCTGGCGTCGGCCATGGCGGCATCGAAGGCGGTGTACACGGCATTGCTCTTCGCGGCGCAGGCCATGAACACCACGGCCTGCGCGATGGCGAGCTCACCTTCGGGACTGCCGAGCCGCTCGTACACTTCGCTCGCCTCGAGCCCGAGCGTGAGGGCGCGCGGATCGGCATTGCCGATATCCTCAGAAGCCATTCGCAACACACGCCGGGTGATGTAGCGCGGATCGCAGCCGCCGTCGAGCATCCGGCAGAGCCAGTAGAGCGCAGCGTCCGGATCGGATCCCCTCACGGCCTTGTGGAGCGCCGAGATCTGGTCGTAGAAGAGCTCGCCCTGCTTGTCGAAGCGGCGATGGCCCCCCGCCGAGACCTCGGCGGCGAGCGCCTCGGTCACCGTGCCCTCGTCCGCCCGCGCAAGATCGAGCGCGACCTCGAGCAGGTTCAGGCCGCGCCGCGCATCGCCGTCGGCCGCGCGCGAGATCAGCTCGAGAGCGGCCGGATCGGCCTTTACGGGCCCGTTCGTCTCGCCGTCGCGCGCCAGCGCGCGCTCGAGCACCGCGCGGACGTCCTCCGCCGACAACGCACGCAGCACGTACACGCGCGCGCGCGAGAGGAGCGCGCTGTTGATCTCGAACGAGGGATTCTCGGTCGTGGCGCCGATGAAGTAGAGCGTCCCGTCCTCGACGTACGGCAGGAACGCGTCCTGCTGCGCCTTGTTGAAGCGGTGCACCTCGTCGAGAAACAGGATCGTCGCCCGCTGCGAATTCGATCGAAGTCCCTGCGCCCTCTCGACCGCGGCGCGCACGTCCTTAACTCCCGCCATCACGGCGGACAGCGCCACGAACTCCGCGTCGCAGGTGCGCGCGACCAGCCGCGCGAGGGTCGTCTTGCCCGTGCCAGGCGGACCCCAGAGGATCATCGAGTGCAGGCTTCGGCCTTCGATCAGGCGACGTAGTGGCTTACCCGGCGCGAGCAAGTGGGACTGACCGACGAACTCCTCCAGGCTCGTGGGGCGCATCCGGTCGGCGAGCGGCCGCCCCCCGCGCGCGCCGGCCGGCGGATTTACCTCCGCGCTAGCCACGTCTCCAGCCTGTAGGGCCAGCTCGCGAGACCCCGCGCCGCCACCAGTGCACCGATGCCGATACCGGCGGCGTTCGCGATAACGTCGCCTGGATCGGCCATGCGGTCCATGTGCATCGCGCCCTGCGCGATCTCCAGCACGAGTCCCATCCCGAGCAGCGCGAGCGCGACCCAACGCCATGTCCGCCGCGGCTGCAAGCCCGCGAACCACACCATCAGCACGAGATAGGCGCCCGCGTGGGACAGCTTGTCGTGACTCGCAAATCCTCCACCGAGCGTGCCGCCCGGGACCAGGCTCGCGACGATCACTGCGAGGACGTTTGCGACACCAAGCGAAACCCACAGGCGCCGGTAGGTGAGCGGTTGCGGCACGCTGCTCACGACCCGCGATCCCCGATCACATCCGCGCCCGGAGGCGGTTCAAAGCGGAACGACTCTGCATCGAGCGTCGCATTGCGCCTGAGACCGGAGAAGTCGATGCGTGTGGTCTGGCCGAGCTTGTCGACGAGCTCCATCCCGGCAAGCTCACCCTTCGATCCGAGAGCGAGGCTCACTGACTCGAAATCCGAGGTCGTCGTGAGGGGCTTCAGGCGACACCACGTCCAGTCACCGTCGCGCTCGACGGCCAGCGAAGTAAAGCTGTCAGCGAGACGCCCGGTGCCCGACAGCAGCATCGCGGGTGTGGAACCGAGGCCTTCCTGGACGCCGCGAACCGTCACCTGCTGCAAGTCGGGATCGTAGAGCCAGAGCTTGCGCCCGTCGGCAACGATGACCTGCTCATAGGGGTCGCGATAGTCCCAGCGAAACCGGTCGGGCCGGGCGATCGAAAGCGCGCCAGTAGCACGCTCCGTGATGCGCCCTTCACGATCGCGCACTACCTGCACGAACGACGCAGACAGCGTCTTGACGCCGGCCAGGTAGTTCGCGGCGCAAGCGACGGCGTCGTCGGCGGCGTGCGCCGCGCCGGCGAACGCCAGCCCGGCCGCAGCCGCGCAGAAAGCCTGCCACGCTCTGCTGACGCGCAATCTCACTCGGCGTCGGGTGGCGGCGGCGCAAGCACTTCGCGGCTGCCGTTGGTCTGCAGGGGGCCGACCAGCCCCGCGGTTTCCATCGCCTCGATCATCCGCGCTGCGCGGTTGTAGCCGATCTTGAGCCGCCGCTGCACACCGGAGATCGAGGCCTTGCGACTCTCGGTAACGATCCGCACCGCCTCGTCGTAAAGCGGGTCCTGCTCCGCGTCCACGCCCTCTTCGCCCGATGCCTCGCCCGGCTCGCCCGGGAGGCCGGGTATCGGCGCCGAGGGTCCTTCGAGGATCTCATCGACGTATATCGGCGGCTTCGTGCCCCGCAGCGAACCCACCACTCTGTGCACTTCCTGGTCGGAGACAAAAGCTCCGTGCACGCGCACGGGCACCGAGGTACCTGGCTGCAGGAACAGCATGTCGCCGTGACCGAGCAGCGACTCGGCGCCGCTCTGGTCGAGGATGGTGCGCGAGTCGACCTTGGCCGACACCTGGAAGGCGATGCGGGTCGGGATGTTGGCCTTGATGAGACCCGTGATCACGTCGACCGACGGTCGCTGCGTGGCGAGGATCAGGTGTATGCCCGAGGCGCGCGCTTTCTGGGCAAGGCGGGTGATCAGCTCCTCGACCCTCTTGCCGACGATCAACATCATGTCGGCCAGCTCGTCGACGATCACCACCACATAGGGCAGCGGCTCCAGCAGCGGAACGGTCTCGGGGTCGCCCCCGGGCGGCAGACGCTTCATCTCGATCGGGTCGCGGATCGGCCTGCCCGCGTCGTTCGCTTCCTGGATCTTGCGGTTGAAGCCGACCAGGTTACGAACGCCCGTCGTGGCCATGAGCTGATAGCGCCGCTCCATCTCGGCAACGCACCAGCGGAGCGCGTTCGCGGCCTGCTTCATGTCGGTGACGACCGGAGCGAGCAGATGCGGGATGCCCTCGTACACCGAGAGCTCGAGCATTTTCGGGTCGATCATGATCAGCCGGACGTGCTCGGCCGAGGACTTGTACAGAAGCGACAACACCATCGCGTTGACCGCAGTCGATTTGCCGGAGCCGGTGGTGCCGCCGACCAGCAGGTGCGGCATGCGGGTCAGGTCGGCCACGACCGGCGCCCCGCCGATGTCCTTGCCCAGCACCAGCGCGAGCGGCGAGGCGAGCTCGTCGTACGCCTTGCTCTTGATGATCTCGCCCAGAGTCACGATCTCGCGCGCCTCGTTCGGGATCTCGAGACCCATGGTCGACTTGCCGGGGATGATCTCCACTACGCGTACGCTGATCGCGGACAGCGCGCGCGCCAGGTCCTTGGCCAGGTTCGAGATCTGGCTCACCTTCACGCCAGGGGCGGGCCGGAGCTCGAACCGGGTGATCACCGGGCCCGGATGAACCTCGACCACCTCGGCCTCGACGCCGAAGTCGCGCAGCTTGAGCTCAACCAGGCGCGACATCGCCTCGAGCGCCTCGGCGGAGTACCCACCTTGCCGCGGCGGCGCGTCATCGAGCAGCGACAGCGGCGGCAACGCGGTCGAGCCCGGCTTCTCGAACAGCGGGACCTGCCGCTCCTTCTCGACGCGGTCACTCTTTTCGACCTTGGGCGCGACAGGCTCGATCTTCGGCGGCTTGCGCTCGGCGACCTTCTTCTGTTCCTCACGCACGACTTCGGCGCGCGCCTGCCTGACTTCGCGACCCGCCTTGACATCGCGCGCGGTGGACAGGCGATCGCGAACCCAGGAGAGACTGTCGAGTACGCCGTGTCCGATGCGGTCCATCGCCCCGAGCCATGACACGCCCGTGAAAAGCGATACCGATCCCAGCCACACCGCGAGCAGCAGCAAGGTCGCACCCAGGAAGCTCATCGCCGAGGCGAGACCCTCGCCCAGCATGGAGCCAAGCACGCCGCCGGCCGTGTTCGGATAGTCGCCCGGCGAGAAATGCAGCGTCGCGAGCCCGCAGCTGCTAGCGAGCGCAAGCAGGAAACCGAGCCCGCGAAAGCCAAGCGAGCGTCGGTCGGTCGTTTCGAGCCCGCTCCGTCCCTGAAAGAGCGCCCACCCTGCCACGCCAAGCAATATCGGGAACAGAAAGGCCGGCGCGCCGAACAGTACGAACAACAGGTCGGAGATCCAGGCGCCGAACGGACCGATCAGGTTGGTAACCGGACCCGGCTGGCCGGTCGAAGAGAATGCAGGGTCGGCGCGGTCGTAGCTCGCGAGCGCGACGAACAGGATCAGCGCGAACGCGCCGAAGATCCAGAAGGCGCTTTCGCGCAGGCCCCGCGTCACCACCGCAGAGAGGACGCCGGCTTCGGCGCGTTTTGCTTCAGCTCTCGCCACGAGACATCACTCAGTGCCTAAAGATCCAATTATAAGCTGATGAAATTCTGAGGGTTCAACATGATCATGCTGCACCCCGCGCGGCCCTCGCGTCTGCCGATCTATCGCCATGCCGGGCGGCGCTTTGCCGGCACGCCGGGAGTTGCTTACCATGCCGCCCCTTTCGGCCCGCGGCATGCCACCGGCCGCTCGGGCAACGACAGAGTCCGCATCTGAAAGTTCGGCCTGAGGATTCGCCACCGAGCCCGGCACTGCCGGTAGCTCTGGCCTCGAGTGAATCAACGGCTACGCGACGGCGCACGACTAGGCCTGAGGAAAAGTATACATGAGCGGTTCCCGACACTCCCGGCTGATCATTCTCGGGTCCGGACCCGCCGGATACTCCGCGGCTGTCTATGCGGCGCGCGCCAATCGCAAGCCTCTTCTCATCACCGGGCTCGAGCAGGGCGGCCAGCTCATGACGACGACCGATGTCGATAACTGGCCGGGCGACGTCCACGGCCTGACCGGCCCCGTGCTGATGGAGCGGATGAAGGATCACGCGTTGCGCTTCGACACCGAGCTCGTGAACGATCACATCCACACGGTCGACTTGAAGGCGCGCCCGTATCGCCTCGAGGGCGATGCCGGCACGTACACCTGCGACGCCCTGATCATCGCGACGGGCGCAAGCGCAAAGTACCTCGGGCTCGAGTCCGAGCAGGCATTCCGCGGCCGCGGCGTGTCGGCCTGCGCGACCTGCGACGGTTTCTTCTTCCGCGGCCAGCGTGTCGCGGTGATCGGCGGCGGCAACACCGCGGTCGAGGAGGCGCTCTATCTGTCCAACATCGCCTCGCACGTGACGCTCGTGCACCGGCGCGACAAGCTCCGTGCGGAGAAAATCCTGCAGGACCGCCTTTTCGAACGCGAGCGTGCCGGCGCCGTCGAGCTCGTGTGGGACCACACCGTGGAGGAGATCCTGGGCGACGATTCCGGCGTCACCGGTGTGCGGATCGCCGCGACCGTGGGCCGGCGCCCCCGCGAGCTCGCCGTAACCGGGGTGTTCATCGCGGTCGGACATACGCCGAACACCGGCATCTTCGCGGGCCAGGTCGAAATGGCGGGGGGCTACATCATCGTGCGCTCGGGCAGCGAGGGCATGGCAACCGCGACCAGCGTACCGGGCGTATTCGCCGCCGGAGATGTGGCCGATCACGTGTACCGTCAGGCTGTCACGTCCGCGGGCACGGGCTGCATGGCCGCGCTCGACGCGGACAAATACCTGGACGAACTCGACGCGCGCGGCTGAACGGGTCGGCGATGCGCGTGACGGCGCAATGGATCGAGTGCATGGCGGAAATCGGAGCCGCCGAGTGGGACGCGCTCGATTCCGCCGGCAATCCCTTCCTGCGGCACGCCTTCCTCGCAACGCTCGAAAGCACGGGTTGCGTAGGCGTTGACACGGGATGGTCGCCGCGTCACCTGCTGCTCCGGGACGACGCGGGTGGGCTCATAGGGGCAGTGCCGGCCTATGAAAAGCACCACTCCTGGGGCGAGTTCGTTTTCGACTGGCACTGGGCGCAGGCGTATGCGCGGGTGGGTCTCGATTACTACCCGAAGCTCCTTTCGGCCATCCCGTTTACGCCGGTGACCGGCCCGCGCCTGCTGGTCAGCGATCGCGCGTCGCCGGCCGGGCGCGACGCGCTTGCTGCGCTCCTGCTCGAGACGGCGCGCGAGCGCGGCTACCCCGGCGTCCACGTCAACTTCACCACGCCCGTCGACCAGGATGCGCTCGAGGCGGTGGGCTTTCTCCGCCGCGAGGACTGCCGGTTCCTGTGGCGTAACGCCGCGTATCGCGACTTCGACGATTTTCTCGCGCGGTTCCGGGCGGACAAGCGCAAGAAGCTCAACCGTGAGCGGCGCCGTGTCGCAGAGGCAGGAATCGCCATCGAGACGCTCCCCGGCGAGGCCGTCGACAGCAAGCTCTGGGCAGAGGTGTTCGCGTTCTCCGAGCGCACCTTCCTTCAGCACGGCAACGCGCATTATCTGAGCCCGGATTTTCTCGAGCGCATCGCGCGGGGCATGCCGGGCACGGTGCTCATCATGCTGGCGCGCCGGTCGCAGCGACCGGTCGCCGCCGCGATATTCCTCCGCGGCGCCGACACCCTGTATGGCCGGTACTGGGGTGCGTCCGAGAGCGTCGATTGTCTGCACTTCGAGCTCTGTTACTACCAGGGCATCGAATACTGCATCCGGCATGGTGTCGCAGCGTTCGATCCGGGGACGCAGGGCGAGCACAAGCTCGCGCGTGGCTTTGAGCCGACGCCGACGACCTCGGCGCACTGGCTCGCGGACACACGGCTCAGACGCGCGATCGAGCGCTATCTCGCAGACGAGAGGGCCGCGGTTGCGCGCTACCGGGAATCCTGTGCGGATCACCTGCCCTTTCACCGGAGTGGATCCGCGTGATCCCGTGGCTCGAGGCCGGTGACGCGCCAGAGGATTTCCCGCCGGTCGAAGCGGCGCTCAGCGATCCGAACGGGCTGCTTTGCGCGGGGGGTGATCTGACGCCGGCGCGCCTGCTGGCGGCATACCGACGCGGAATTTTCCCGTGGTACGCAGCCGGCCAGCCCATTCTGTGGTGGTCACCCGATCCGCGGGCAGTGCTTCGACCTGGCGAGTTTCATGTTTCGCGCAGCCTGGCTCGCAGCATGCGCAATCGCGGTTACACGGTCTCGATCGACCGCGCGTTTGCTGCGGTCGTTGCGCATTGCGGCGACCGGACGCTGCGACCCGAGGGCACCTGGATCACGCCGGCCATGCGTGACGCCTACCAGCTGCTGCACGAACTCGGGTTCGCACATTCGGTCGAGACCTGGCAAGGGCCGACCCTGATCGGTGGCATCTACGGCGTGGCGCTCGGTCGCGTGTTCTTCGGCGAATCGATGTTCAGCCTCGCCCGCGACGCATCGAAAGTGGCCATGGCCCGACTGGTCGAGGAGCTGATCGGCCGGGGCCTCGAGCTGCTCGACTGCCAGATCCCGACTGCCCACCTGGCGAGCCTCGGGGTGCGTACCCTGCCCCGGCACCGCTTTGTCGGCCTCCTGCAACAGTGGGTGGACGAGCCGATGCCTGTCGGCGATTGGCGCACGCACTGATGTTGCCATTACGCAGCGCCTTATGCAGAATTCGCGCCACTTCGCAGGTCGACCGAGGATGCATGGCAAAGGAAGACGCAATTCAGATGGAAGGCAGGGTTGTCGAGACGCTGCCCAACACCACGTTCCGTGTCCAGTTGCAGAACGGCCACCTCGTGACCGCGCACATCTCGGGCAAGATGCGCAAGAACTACATCCGGATCCTCACCGGTGACACCGTCACCGTGGAAATGACGCCCTACGACCTGTCGAAGGGCCGCATCGTCTATCGCGGCCGTTAGCGCTCGCTATTCCAGCAGCGCGGGTTCCTCGGTCGAACGTACCTCGATCTTCAAAGTACCGTCGAGTGCGACACCGACGAAGGCGTGACCGCCTTTCTCGAGGCGCCCGAACAGCAGCTCCTCGGCTAGCGGCCGCTTGATGTGCTCCTGGATCACGCGCGCCATCGGCCGCGCGCCCATCTTGGGGTCATAGCCACGCCGGGCTATCCAGGCGCGCGCCTCGTCGTCCACGTGCAGTGCGACGTTCTTCTGCTCGAGCTGCGTCTCGACCTCCACCAGGAGCTTGTCGACCACGCGATTGATCGTCGCCGGGTCGAGCGCGTCGAACTGCACGATCGCGTCGATGCGGTTGCGGAACTCCGGCGAGAAGAGCCGCCGGATCGCCTCCATGCCGTCCGGAGCATTGTCCGCCGCGACGAAGCCGATCGAGGCGCGGCCCATCTCCGAGGCACCCGCGTTGGTCGTCATCACGATCACGACGTGGCGGAAGTCCGCCTTGCGGCCGTTGTTGTCGGTCAGGGTGCCGTGGTCCATCACCTGCAGCAGCAGGTTGAAGACGTCGGGGTGCGCCTTCTCGATCTCGTCGAGCAGCAGCACGCAATGCGGATGCTTGGTGATCGCCTCGGTGAGCAGCCCGCCCTGGTCGAAGCCAACGTAGCCCGGAGGCGCGCCGATCAGCCGCGACACCGTGTGCCGTTCCATGTACTCGGACATGTCGAAACGCACCAGCTCCACACCCAGTGTGAGCGCGAGCTGCCGGGTCACCTCGGTCTTGCCGACGCCGGTGGGACCGGCGAACAGGAAGGAGCCAACGGGCTTCCGCTGGTCGCCCAGCCCCGAGCGTGACATCTTGATCGCGGCCGAGAGCGTTTCGATCGCGCGGTCCTGGCCGTAGATCACGAGCTTGAGGTTGCGCTCCAGGTTGCGCAGCACGTCACGGTCGCTGCTCGAGACCGTCTTGGGCGGGATGCGGGCGATCCTCGCGACGACGTCCTCGATGTGCGCCACGGACACCGCCGGCTCGCGCTCGGCCTCGGGCTTCAAGCGCAGCCGCGAGCCCGCCTCGTCGATCACGTCGATGGCCTTGTCGGGTAGGTGACGATCGTTGATGTGGCGCGCAGAGAGCTCGGCGGCGGCAATCAGCGCGTCGTCTTCGTACTGGATCCCATGGTGTTCCTCGAAGCGCGGCCGCAGCCCGCGCAGGATCTCGATCGTTTCCGGCACTGTGGGCTCGACGATGTCGATCTTCTGGAAGCGGCGCGTGAGCGCATGGTCCTTCTCGAAGATGCCGCGGTATTCCTGGTAGGTCGTCGAGCCGATGCAGCGCAGCTCGCCGTTGGCGAGCGCGGGCTTGATCAGGTTGGAGGCGTCCATGACGCCGCCCGAGGCTGCGCCCGCGCCGATCACGGTGTGGATCTCGTCGATGAACAGGATCGCACCCTGGAGCTTCTTGATCTCCGCCAGCACGGCCTTGAGGCGCTTCTCGAAGTCGCCGCGGTACTTGGTGCCAGCGATCAGCGCGCCCAGGTCGAGCGTGTAGACCGTGCAGCCCGTGAGCACGCTCGGCACCTTGCCCTCGACGATCAGCCGCGCCAGACCTTCGACCAGCGCGGTCTTGCCGACACCCGCCTCGCCGACGTAGAGCGGGTTGTTCTTGCGGCGCCGGCACAGGATCTCGATCGTCCGCTCGATCTCGAGCTGACGCCCGATCAGCGGGTCGATGCGGCCTTCCTGCGCAAGCTTGTTGAGGTTCGTAGCGTACTTCTCGAGCGCCGAGCTGCCCTCGGACTCGCGCTCGGCTTCGGTGGCGGGCGCATCCTCGCCGCGCCCCTCGCGTTCCTCGCCCGGCTTCGACAGGCCGTGGCTGATGTAGTTGACTACGTCGAGCCGCGCGATGTCCTGGAGTCCGAGCAGATAGGCAGCGTGCGAGTGCTTCTCGCTGAAGATCGCCACCAGCACGTTCGAGACCGAGACTTCCTTCTTGCCGCTCGACTGGACGTGGAAAACCGCGCGCTGCAACACGCGCTGGAACCCTAGGGTCGGCTGAACCTCGCGCTCGTCGTCCTGTTTCAGGCGCGGGGTGGTCTGCTCGATGAACTCCTTGAGTTCCTTGCGGAGCCGCGCCGCGTCGGCGCCGCAGGCGCGCAGGATCTCGCGGACCTTGGCGGTGTCGATGATGGCGAGCAACAGGTGCTCGACCGTCATGAACTCGTGCCGCGCCTCGCGCGCCGACTGGAACGCCTCGTTCAGACAGATTTCGAGTTCGCTGCTCAACACGTTCGTCAGGCCTCTTCCATCGTGCACAGGAGCGGGTGCTGGTGGTCGCGGGCGTAGGTTGTCACCTGCGCAACCTTCGTTTCTGCGATCTCGTACGTAAAAACGCCGCAGACTCCCTTGCCGCGTGTGTGAACTTCGAGCATTACCCGGGTTGCCGTGGTCCTATCCATGCCGAAAATGTGCTCCAGTACGTCAACCACGAACTCCATGGGGGTGAAATCGTCGTTCAGCAGGACCACCTGGTAGAGCGGCGGCCGCTTCAGGCGCGGTTTCGCCTCCTCCACCACCAGTCCGTGGCCCTGCCGTGTCTCTCGATCGCTCATGTTTCATCGCTGCCGCCGCCTCCCTATATAGGGCCGGGTGGGACCCGTGACAAGCGCCGCTGGGTCGCTCATTGAGGCTCGTCCTGCGCGTCAGGAATGCGTGCCACTTCCACAAATTGCGCGTATATGTTGAGGCATTATCCTGCGACTCCGTATCATGGTGGGACGGGGACCGCGCAGCCCGGTGTGTCCCCTCCCGCATCGGACCGACGACCGCCCACGATGACCCACCTGCCCCGCTAGGCCACCCGACGCTTCCATGCCGCTGCCGAAGAGCCTCAGTCGCGTCTCCGAACTGGCGCAGGGATTCCGGTCGGACGATTGGCGGGATTCCCTCCCCCTATGGGTCTCCGCCGGCCTGGTGCTGGTCCTCGCCTGGCAGCTCGTGCAGCTGCTCTGGACCGCGCTGTCGGCCGGGCCCGCCGCCGCAATTACGCCGGCGGGCAACGACCGGCCCGCGATACCTTCCGGACCTCCGGTCGACATCTCAGGGATCGTCAACGCGCACCTGTTTGGCATCGCCCCGGTACCAGGCGCATCCGAGCTCGATCCGTCGGCAGCGCCGGCCACGCAGATGAGCCTGGTGCTGGTCGGGACGATCGCCCAGACCGACCCCGAGAAGGGCCTCGCAATCGTCGGTGAGAGCGCGGCCGCGGCGCGGGTTTACGCGGTGGGCAAGACCATTGCGGGCGGGGCGCGCCTGCATTCGGTCTACCCGGACCGCGTGATCCTCGACCGGGGCGGCAAGCTCGAAGCGCTGATGCTGCCCAGGAAGTTCCAGGGCGGCGGGGCTCCGCCGGCGGCCACGATGGCCGCCCCCATGCGCAACCCGGAACCCATGCTGGGCGAGCAGATCCGAACCCTGGCCACCCAGAACCCGGGGGCGATCACCGAGATCATCCGGCCCCAGCCGGTGTTCGCAAACGGCCAGCAGCGCGGCTACCGCGTTTATCCCGGCCGCAACCGGCAGCAGTTCTCCAAGCTCGGCCTGATGCCGGGCGACCTGGTGACCGCAATCAACGGCACCCCGCTCGACGACCCGGCGCGGGGCATGGAAATCCTGCAGTCGATCAACAGCGCGAGCGAGGTCACGGTAACTGTCGAGCGCAACGGCCAGAGTGCGCAGGTCAACATCAATAACGCCCAGGTCGCCGCGGACGCAGCGGCCGCGGCGGCCGCGGCCCAGTCGAATTCGATGGCTGTCGAGGAAATCGAGGAAGCGGACACCGAAACCGTGCAGGACGCCGAGGAACCCACGGAGTGACGATGCCAAAGACGTTCATTCACCAGGCTGCGGGCGCCGCCCGTGTCGCGCTCTGCGCGACGCTGCTGGCATTCGCCTCGCCGGCGCCGTCGCTTGCCCAGACCGAAGGCACGATCACCCCGAACTACAAGGACGCTGATCTGTCGCAGATCATCGAGGCCGTAAGTGCGGTGACCGGCAAGAACTTCATCGTCGATCCGCGGGTGCGCGCCCAGGTGACGATGCTGTCGTCGACACCGATGACCCCCCCGGCGTTCTACGAGGCATTCCTCTCAATCCTGCAGGTGCACGGGTTCGTCGCCGTCTCCTCGGGCGACGTGGTCAAGATCGTGCCGGACGCCAATGCCCGCCAGCTGCCGGGGAACGACCTGCCCTCCAGCGTGAGTTCGACCTCGGACGAGATCGTCACGCAGGTCATCGCGGTCCGAAACATCAGTGCGGCGCAGCTGGTGCCCATCCTGCGGCCGCTGATACCGCAATACGGCCACCTCGCGGCCTACCCCAGCTCGAACATGCTGATCATCTCCGACCGTGCGGCTAACGTGAGCCGCATGGTGCGGATCATCCAGCGGATCGACCAGTCGGGCGATGCCGAGGTCGACGTCATACCGATGCAGCACGCGAGCGCGACCGAGGTCGTGCGGATAGTAACGTCGCTCTATGCGGGCGGCGGCGAGGGTGCGGGCGCCCCCACCGTCAAGATCGTCTCGGACGACCGAACCAACAGCGTGCTGGTGAGCGGCGAGCGCTCGCAGCGGCTGCGGCTGCGCACGCTGGTCACGCATCTCGACACGCCACTCGATTCGGGCGGCGACACGCAGGTGCGCTATCTGCGCTATGCGGACGCGGAGAAGATCTCCGCCAAGCTTCGCGAGCAGATACAGGGCATCACCGCCGCGGCGACTGGCGGTGCCGGCGGTGCTGGTGGCGCTGGCGGCGCCGCGGGCGGGCCGGCGCCTCCGCCAATGGCACAGGGCGCGATCGACCGCAGCATCGGCATCTGGGCTGAGCCCGAGACCAACGCGCTGGTCGTCACCGCGCCACCGAAGATCATGCGCTCGGTGATGGCGATCGTCGACCGGCTCGACATCCGTCGCTTTCAGGTGCTGGTCGAGGCGATCCTGGTCGAGATGACGGTGGACAGGGCGATGGACTTGGGCGTCAACTGGGCCGTGGCGGACACCGACGGCGGCAACGACCTGCCGGCCGGCGGCTTCAACTCACCGGTGGACGGCGTCGGCATCGGACAGGTGATCGCCGGCGTCCGCGACCCGGACAGCATCACTCAGTTCCCCTCCGGCCTTACGCTCGGCGTCGGCCAGCTCGTCGACAGCGGGATCAGCTGGGCGGCACTGATTCGTGCGCTCGAAGGCCGCGGCAACACCAACATCATCGCCACCCCTTCGGTCGTTACCCTCGACAACGAGGAGGCCGAGATCAAGATCGCGCAGGAAGTTCCCTTCATTACGGGCCAGTTCACCACCGACACAACCGGCGGCGGCGTGGATAACCCCTTCCAGACGGTCACCCGCGAGGAAGTCGGCAACATCCTCAAGATCACGCCGCAGATCAACGAGGGCGACTCGGTCGCGCTTAAGATCTCGCAGGAGGCCTCGAGTCTCGCAGCGAGCTCGCAACAGGTCAGCTCGACCGACCTGATCACGAACAAGCGAACCATCACCACCAAGGTGCTTGTGGAGGACGGCGGCATCATCGTGCTCGGCGGCCTGATCTCCGACGACGTGCGTGAACAGAAGCAACAGGTACCGTTCCTCGGCTCGATTCCGATCATCGGCGAGCTCTTCAAGACGCGCAGTGTCAACAAGGTCAAAACCAACCTGATGGTCTTCATCCGGCCGCGCATCCTGCGCGACGGCGTCGACGCGATGATCGAGACGAACGCGAAGTACAACTACATCCGGGACCAGCAGCTTGGCAAGGACAAGGTGCCGCTGATGCCGGGCGAGCGCCAGCCGACGCTGCCCTCACTCGAGAGCCTCGTGCCGCCAAAGCTACTCGATCCGGCGACCCGCGCGGTCGCCCCCGGCGCGACGCCCGCTGAGCGCAAGCAGGCGAGCGACGCATACTCCGATCCGACGACCGAGGCGGCGCCTCAGGCGACACCGCCCGCGTCCGGGGCCACGGCGCCCGAGGTGTCTCCTCCTCCCACCGCGCCGCCGCCCGAAGAGCAGCCGGAGCCGGAGGACACCGTACCGTGAACACGGCCGCGACCGGAGAGGTCATCCTCGCCGCCGCCGGCCGCGTGACCGAGCCCCCGCGGCCGCTGCCCTTCGCGTTCGCCAAGCGCTACGGCGTGCTGGTGCGCGAGCTCAGCGAGGACGCGGCCGACGTGGTGCTGCGCGACGGAGCCTCCCCGCTTGCGCTCGCCGAGGTGCGCCGCCACCTGCGCCGCCATCTGCGGATCGAGCGCGCCGGCGTGGAGCAGTTCGAGGCACTGCTGCGCGAGGTCTACGAAGCAGGCTCGGGCGCCGCGATGGATGCGATGGGCGGGCTCGAGGAGGACACCGACCTCAGCCACCTCGCACAGGACATCCCGGAGGTCTCCGACCTGCTCGAGAGCGAGGACGAGGCGCCGGTCATCCGGCTCATCAATGCGCTCCTGACCCAGGCGGTCAAGGAGAACGGCTCCGACATCCACATCGAACCGTTCGAGAACCGGCTGGTGATCCGCTTCCGTGTCGACGGCGTGCTGCGCGAGGTGCTGCAGACCAAGCGCGCCGTGGCGCCGCTGATCGTGTCGCGCATCAAGGTCATGTCGCGGCTGGACATTGCCGAGAAGCGCCTGCCGCAGGACGGACGTATTTCGCTCCGCATCGCGGGGCGTGCGGTCGACGTGCGCGTCTCGACGATCCCGGCCGGGCACGGCGAGCGTGTCGTGCTGCGGCTGCTCGACAAGCAGGCGGGGCGCCTCGATCTCGACTCGCTGGGCATGGACGGCGTCACGCAGCGCCACATCGACGAGCTGATCCACAAGCCGAACGGGATCCTGCTGGTCACCGGCCCCACCGGCTCGGGTAAGACGACGACGCTGTACGCGGCGCTCGATCGGATCAACGACCGTACGCGCAACATCATGACCGTCGAGGACCCGATCGAGTACTACATCGACGGCATCGGCCAGACGCAGGTCAATACGCGCGTCGAGATGACTTTTGCGCGCGGGCTGCGCGCGATTCTGCGCCAGGACCCCGACGTCGTGATGGTCGGCGAAATTCGCGACCTCGAGACCGCGCAGATCGCGGTGCAGGCGAGCTTGACCGGACACCTGGTGATGTCGACGCTGCATACCAACACTGCGGTGGGTGCGGTAACTCGGCTTCGCGACATGGGTATCGAGCCCTTCCTGCTCTCCTCGAGCCTGGTCGGCGTTCTGGCGCAGCGACTCGTCCGCGTGCTCAACCCCGCGACGCGCGAGGCGTACACCGCCGGCGAGTACGAGCGGCGGTTGCTCAACCTGCCCGAGGACGCTCCCTCGCCTACTCTGTACCGCGCCGGTGCGCGCGATGCGGCGGGCTATAAGGGCCGCACCGGTATCTACGAGCTGGTGCTGATCGACGAGCACATGCGCACGATGATCCACGACGGCGCATCGGAGCAGGAACTCGAGCGCTACGCGCGCACGCGCACCCCCGGCATCCGCGACGACGGTCGGGCCAAGGTGCTCTCGGGGGTGACTACGATCGAGGAAGTCCTCAAGGTCACGCGCGAAGACTGAGGAACCGGATACACTTCGCTCCTCGCATCGCGGCCACGGCGTGAATCGCAAGCGGTCGCGTCCACGCATCGCCAGGTCCGAGGTTCCTTAGATGGGGGCGTTCGAATACGTCGCGGTCGACACCACAGGCCGCGAGCGCAAGGGCGTCATCGAGGGGGATACGCCGCGCCACGTACGGCAGCTCCTGCGCGACCAGAGCCTCCTGCCGGTCGCGGTCACCGAGGTGCAGGAGAAGGAAGCCACCAGCGCGCGTCAGCCGCTGCGGCTGGGTCTGAATCGTGGACTTTCCGCGGCGGATCTTGCCCTGGTCACCCGGCAGCTCGCGACGCTCGTGAAATCGGCGATACCGCTCGAGGAGGCGCTGCTCGCCGTTTCACAGCAGACCGACAAGCCCCGTGTGCGCAGCATCATTCTCGGCGTGCGCGCGCGCGTCATGGAGGGTCACGCGCTCGCAGACGGTCTCGGCGACTTTTCCGGGTCGTTCCCGGAGATGTACCGGGCAACGATCGCCGCCAGCGAGCAATCCGGGCATCTCGATTCGGTGCTCGAGCGGCTGGCGGACTACACCGACAACCGGCAGCAGCTGCGCAGCCGCACCGTCGCGGCGCTGCTCTATCCGGTGCTCCTGTTCGTAGTCTGCGTTGCGATCGTGTTCTTCCTCCTGGTGTCGGTCGTGCCGCGGATCGTCGAGGTGTTCCGTAACAGCAACGCGGAGCTGCCGCTGCTCACGCAGGTGTTGATCGCGACCAGCGACTTCATGCGCGCCTGGGGCATCTATCTCTTCATCGCGATCGGGGCCGCGCTGTTTCTTTTCGTGCGGGCGCTCCGGGTCGAGGCCAACAGGCGCCGCTGGCATCGGTTCCTGCTCGGGCTCCCGCTGATCGGCAAGGTCGTGCGCGCGGGCAACAGCGCGCGCTTCTCACGCACCTTGAGCACGCTCACCGCGAGCACGGTGCCGGTGCTGGAGGCGCTGCGCATCTCCGGCCAGGTCGTCACCAACCTGCCGATGCGCCACGCAGTCGACGACGCGGCGGTACGGGTCCGCGAGGGAGCCCCGATCGGCCGCTCGCTGGGCCAGAGCCGGCTCTTCCCGCCGATGATGATCCACCTGATCTCGAGCGGAGAGACGAGCGGCGAGCTGGACACGATGCTCGAGCGCGCCGCCGTGCACCAGGAACGAGAGCTCGATTCGATCCTGCAGGGCGTCGTCGGGCTGCTCGGCCCGGTCATGATCCTGGTGATGGGCGGGATGGTGCTCCTGATCGTGCTCGCGATGCTGATGCCGATCTTCCAGCTGAACGAGCTCGTCCGATGAGGGATCCGGCGCGGCCGTCGTTCACCTCGCGCCGGCGCTTCGGTCGATAAGCACCACGTCCGAGTCGTCGGAGCGCCGGTCGAAGACGACCTCGCTGCCGTCGGCCGAGACGTCAAAATCGCTCACGGCGAAATCGCGCGCGATGTCGGTGAGCCTGCGCTCCTCGCCGCTCGCGAGATCGATGCGCCAGAGATCGCTGTGCCCGATCTCGCCGCGCAGCACGATGAGTGCTGCGCCGCCCTCGATGACGCCGATGCGGCGGGCGCCGCGGCTCAGCCGGATGCGCGGCAGCTCGATCGGCTGCCCGTCCGCAGTCACCGCCCTGACATCGAAGGACGGACCGACTTCCGCGGCCGAATAGACCAGGAATCGCCCGTCGGGCGACCAGCTCGGATCCGTCGAGTAACTCTCCACGATCGGTACCGGCGGACCCCCGTCGAGCGGCACCCGTACGAGCCGTGGCACACCGTCGCGCAGCGCCGCCACTGTGATCGAGCGGCCGTCCGGCGCCCACGCAGGCGCACCGTGGACGGCGAGCGACTCGGCGAGCGCGCGCACGTGGGTGCCCTCCGCGGTCACGATTGTGAGCGTCGACCGTTCGTCGCGCAGCACGGTGAACGCAATGTGTCGACCACCCGGCGAGATCGCAGGCCCACCGATGATGCGGGCCTGCGGTGCGCTCCAGATCTCCGTGGAGTCGCGGTCGGTAAATTTCCAGAGTGTCTCGTCGGGGCCCTTCGCAGCGACGTACAGCAGGAAGCCGGGCCCGAAGCGCGGCGAACGACCGGTCGTCGTCGGCATCTCGAGGCGGCGTGCGACGGTCGTGTCGATGACGTGCTCCGTGATCGGGGCGCGCCACAGACTCGACTTGGGCCGCCCTAGCGTCGCGACGAGGCGCTGCCCGTCCGCGCTCGCCGCGAGCGACGCATACCTTTCGACGCCGAGCGCGAGCCGGCGAGAGCTCCCCCGCGCGAGGTCCAGCACGTGTATCCATGGCCCCGTCCCGTCGGGCGCCGTCGCGAGATAGAGCAGCGTCCGCCGCTCGAGGAACACGGGGTGGCTGACGCGCGCATCGTGGTGGGTGAGTTGCTGCGGATCGGATCCGTCCGCGGCGACGCGCCAGATGTCCATCCTGTCGGGCGGCGTCCCTCGGACAAAGTAGATGTGCGCATCGTCCGGCGACCAGACCGGGAAGTGGTTGTGCGTGCCCGGCGGCGAAGCGTAGATCTGCCGACCGGCCTCATGCGGCGACGCCGTGACGAACATCGGATCGCCCGGTCCGGGGGTGTGGTAGACGATGCGCGTCCCGTCGCTCGACCAGTCCAGCTCCGCCCCGCCCGGGATGTAGCGGCGCAGTGCACCCCCCATCGCGGGCACCGCCCAGACGTCGATCGCACCCGGAACGCCGGTACCCGGCGCGCGGGCCCACGCCGTAACGAGCGAGCCGTCGGGTGAAAACCCCAGGTTGCGAACCTCCTGGTTCAGCAACGAGCCTGCGCGGCCAAGGCTGAGGTTATGGAACTCGCCCGTTCCGATTTGCGTGATCCAGATGTCCCATGAGCCGTCGCGATCAGACAGGAAAGCGGCGAGCCGGCCGTCGCGCGATATCGCGACGCCCTGCTCGACGCCGTCGAACTCAGTCAGCGGCAAGAACGCGGCCTCGGCCAGTGGATTGGCGTCGTCGCCGCCGGCGGGGCTGGAGAGCCAGGCCGCCACCACACTCGCAACGAGTAGAGCGGCACCCGCGAGAGCCGCCCAGGACCATCGACCGCGGAGTCGCCCAGCCGGCGCATGAGCCGCCGAATTTGTCGCGGTCGCCGGCGGTTTCTGCGCGTCCAGATGCGCCGCACGACCGGCCCACCAGGCATCGAGCTCCGACCGGTATCCGTAGACCGATCCGCGTTTGGCGTGTAGGTGCCGATGCACCGGCATGCCCTCGTGCTTTTCCCAGCGCTGGACGGTGCTGACGTCGCGCTTCAGGTAGGCCGAGATCGCCTTCCACGACCCGAGTAAATCCTCCGCGCGCCCGCGCGAAAGGGCGTCGAAAGGGAGCGGCGTGGGCACTTCCATGAACTGATGGCGACCCCTCCGGTCGCCCCGCGCGTTCTCTCTGCCCGATTGTGATGCGCGTACGCCAGTGCCGCAACAGGCCGCATCAGGCGGCACGA
>Ga0207648_10001097_pt1 | contig 30340 bp, 25 predicted proteins | sample KBSMisM32_FD_184310 | JGI IMG/M metagenome (GOLD analysis project Ga0207648, IMG submission 184310) | Miscanthus rhizosphere microbial communities from Kellogg Biological Station, Michigan, USA - KBS Miscanthus M3-2 (SPAdes) (version 2) | ecosystem: Host-associated > Plants > Roots >... | reverse complement strand
TGCTGCAGAATCAGCTCCTCGATCTGGGTCGGGAACACGTTCACGCCGCGGATGATCAGCATGTCGTCGCTGCGTCCGACGATCTTGCCCATGCGGCGCATGCTGCGCGCGGTGGGTGGCAGCAGGCGCGTCAGGTCGCGCGTGCGGTAGCGGATCACCGGCAGCGCTTCCTTGGTGAGCGTGGTGAAGACGAGCTCGCCTTCTTCGCCGTCGGGCAGCACGGCGCCGGTCTCGGGGTCGATGATCTCGGGGTAGAAGTGGTCTTCCCAGATCACCGGGCCGTCTTTGGCCTCGATGCATTCGTTGGCGACGCCGGGGCCCATTACCTCGGACAGGCCGTAGATGTCGACCGCATCGATCGCGGCGCGCACCTCGATGTCGTGGCGCATCGCCTCGGTCCACGGCTCGGCGCCGAAGATGCCGACCTTGACGCTCATTGACTTGGGGTCGATGCCCTGGCGCTCGAACTCCTCGATGATCACCTGCATGTAGCTCGGCGTCACCATGATGATGTCGGGCGCGAAGTCGCGGATCAGCTGCACCTGCTTCTCGGTCTGACCGCCCGACATCGGCACCACGGTGCAGCCCAGCCGCTCGGCGCCGTAGTGCGCACCCAGCCCGCCGGTGAACAGGCCGTAGCCGTAGGCGATGTGCACGATGTCGCCGGCGCGGCCGCCCGAGGCGCGGATCGAGCGCGCCACCAGATCGGCCCAGGTGTCGATGTCCTTTTGCGTGTAGCCGACCACGGTGGGCTTGCCGGTGGTGCCCGACGACGCATGCACCCGCACCACGTTCCCGCGCGGCACCGCGAACATGCCGAACGGGTAGTTGTCGCGCAGGTCCTTCTTCGCGGTGAACGGAAACTTGGCCAGGTCGGCCAGCGTCTTCAGGTCGCGCGGGTGCACGCCGCGGGCGTCGAACGTCTTGCGGTAGTGGGACACGTTCTGGTACGCGTGCTGCACGCTCCACTGCAGGCGTTGCAGCTGCAGCGCCTGCAGCTCGTCGCGGCTCGCGGTCTCGATCGGTTCGAGCTCGCCGGGCTTGGGTTGCTTCACGGGCATCGGGGATGTCTCCTCAATCGAGTCAGCCCGCCACCGCAGGCTTGCCCTTCATCGTGTACGAGCGGCCTCTGAACACGGCGATCTTCTCGCCGCGCTGGTTCGTCACGTCGCAGTCGTAGACGCCGGTGCGGCCGGCCCTGCTCACCTCGTGGCAGCGCGCGGTCAGCACGTCGCCGAGGCGGCCGGGCGCCAGGATGTCGATCGCGAAACCGGACGCCACCGTGAGCTCGTTGTGCGAGTTGCAGGCGAACGCGAATGCCGAGTCGGCCAGCGTCGCGATCAAGCCGCCGTGGCACAGGTCGTGGCCGTTGACCATGCACTCGCGCACCGGCATCGACAGCACCGAGCGGCCGGGGCCGACCTCGACGATCGTCATGCCGAGCCACTTGGAGGCGCGGTCGTTGGCGAACATCGCGTCGCGCACGTGCTCGGCCAGTTGCTGGGGCGTGCGCTGCGGCGCGGCGGTTTTTTGATCCATCGCAAGTATTATCGACCGTCCGGTCGGTAGATTATATGGAGGGCGCACCTGCCCGCAAGGGGTTCACCCCACGACGCGCTCGACTAACGATGGCGACCGGCCGGCGGCCGCCCGATCACGGCCCGGGCGGCCCGCTCAGGAGAAGTGCAAGCCCTCGACGCGCAGCCACGGCAGGACCCAGGCGCCGGCGTCGATGCGCGGCACACTGACCGCGCTGACGTCGCGCAGCATCTGCGCGACGTTGCCGGCGATCATGGTCTCCGACAGCGCGGGGCCGATCCCGCCGTCGCGGATCGCGAAGCTGTTCTTGATGACGCCGGAGAAGTCGCCGTTGGCGGACGGGCGGCCCATCGACAGCCGATCGACCAGCGCCCCGCGCGAGACGCCGGCGATCAGCGCGTCCAGCGGCGTGTCGCCGGCCGCGATGTCCCAGCCCTCTGCACCGACCGGCACGTGCGCGAGTCCCGTCTTGCGGCTGCCGTACAGGCTCGGCGTGAAGCAGGTCAGCGTCCCGCGATCGAGCAGCGTCACCGGCTCGAGCGCGAACGCGTCGGCAGAGAACGGCGCCACGCCTGGCGCATCGAAGCGGCTGCGCAGCGTGACGAGCGGCGACGCCACGCGTTGGCCCAACGATTCGCGATACACCGAGCTGCCGGCGATCAGCACCGAATCGCTCAGCTGTCCGAGAAACCAGCCGAGCAGGCTGCCCACGGCGCTCGGCGTCAGGACCACCGCGCCCGTGAAGCGCTCGCCGACCGCCTCGGTGTGCACCGATCGCGTCAGCGCGCGCAGCATGTCTTCGAGGCCGAAGCGTTGCACCAGGGGCTCGCCTGCCAGGCTGTCGGCATTGCCGCCGCAAAAGTTGAACGAACTGCTGCGCGCGCCCTCGCGCGCCATGCCGAACGCTCCGGCGTCGTACCAGCCGAGCGCGCAATGCAATGCGCTGGCGCCGCTGGTGAGCGTGCACGAGCGCACCTGCGTATGGCCAGCCAGCGCTTCCTCGAGCATCACGCTGGGCGTGTGCTGCGCGCGCCAGTCGAGCAACTCGCGCATCGCATCGGCCAGCGCGGCGGTGTCGGCCTGCTGGGGCCCGCGCGTGACCTGGGCGCTCTGCGCGGACGAGACGGCGTTGGCCGCGTCCTGCGGCGCCGCGGCCACGTTCGACCACAGGCTCTGCACCAGCGCGCGCAGGCTGTCTGCGTCGAGTTCGCTGCCTTCGATGTCGGCACGACGGCCGTCGAGCAACCCGGTCAGCTGCAGCTTGTTGGACTGCGTGCTGCGCAGCAGGCTGGCCTCGTTGTGCGCCACGCACACCTCGTGCCGGTGGTGCCGGTTCACGCTCACCTGCGCGTGCTCGAACCCCTGGCGCCGCATCATCGCCAGCGCCTGCTCGGCGCTGGCCCACAGGTCGTTCGCGGCGCCCGCGCTCACAGCGCTCATTCGCCGCCCAGGTGCGCGCGTGCGCGCAGCGCCGGCCCGCCCATCGAGACGACCATCGGCTGCTTCTTGCCGCAGTAGCCGGCGCACTCCCAGTGCATCGCGTCGCCCACCGCATCGACAGTCTTCAGCACCTTGATCGCCGAACCCGACAAGGTGGTGTTGCGCACCGCGCGGCCCAGTTTGCCGCCGCGAATCTCGTAGGCCAGCGTGACGCCGAAGGTGAACTCGGTGGTCGCGTCGGCCTGGCCATTGCCCGTCTTGAGCAGCAAATAGCCCTCGTCGACGCCGGCGATCATGTCCTCCATCGTGCTCGAGCCCGGCAGGATCGCGGTGTTGCGCATGCGCACGAGCGGCTCGTCGTGCGGGTTGTAGGCGCGCGCGTTGCCCGTGGGTGCCTGCCCCATGCGCGCCGCCGTCTCGCGGCTGTGCATGAAGCTCGTGAGGATGCCGCGCTCGATCATCGGCACGTCGCGCGCCGGCGTGCCTTCGTCGTCCACCTCGACAGGGATCAACGTGGGTCGGCCCTCGAAGGTGTGCGCGAAGTCGACCATCGACACCAGCTCGCTGGCCACCGGCTGCCCCACCAGCGATGCGGTGACCGCGCCGCCGATCACCGCGTCGGCCTCGCAGGGATGGCCCATGGCCTCGTGCGCCAGCATGCCGGCCAGCGGCGCTGCCAGCACCACGGTCTGCAGCCCGCCCCGCGCGCCGACCGCATGGCGCTTGGCCTGCAGGTGCTCGTGCGCGCGTTCGAGCTTGGGCGCCAGTGCGTCGAGCGACCAATCGATATCGGCCAGCGTCCCGCTGCCGGAGACCCACTCGTCGACCTCGATCGGCGCACCGGTGGTGTCTTCTCCGACGAGCGTGAAGGCGCAGGCCGCACGGTCGATGCGCGCGAACGAGTCGCCGCCGAGGCTGGTGGTGAGCGACTTGCCATGGTGCTCGTCGCCGATCAAGAAGCGCGTGGAGCGCAGGGCGGGATAGTGGCGCCTGCACCAGGCCTGCAGCTCGGCCAGACGCTCGTTGCATTCGGCCGCCGTGAGCGGTGCGCGCCCCTGGTGCTGCTGTCGCCCGACGTGGCGCACCGGTGGCAGCGGCCGCGGCGAGCGCGTGCCGAAGCGCGCCATGGCCTGTGCGTTGGCCAGGGCCTGGCGTTGCACGCGCTCGCGCTCGGCTCCACCGGCCAGCGGCTCCGAGCCGAACCCCCAGTAGCCGCCGACGTAGGCGCGCGCGCTCACGCCGCGCTCCAGCGTGCGCAGGTTCTGCGTGAGATTGCCGTCGACCATCAACATGCGCGTCTTGCGCAGCTCGTGTTCGCGGGTTTCGAGTTCGTGCTGGCGCGCGATGGTCGTCATCGGAGGGCCTTCGTCTGTTCGGTCGGGATCATCATAGGCGCCGCACTGTCACCCCGGTAGCGAGTGGACTAGGGGCTTCGCAATGACGTGCCGAGGGCCGCATCATCGGGGTACCGACCGCCGGTCCGGCGTACGATGGCCGGCGACTCGCTGGACGGCCATGAACCAGGAGATCCGCTTTTGCACCTGCCCCGATGGCGCGCGCATCGCCTATGCGCTGTCGGGCCGCGGACCGCCGCTGGTGATGTCGGGCACCTGGCTCAACCACCTCGAGTACCAGTGGCACAACCTGGCCTGGCGCCCGTGGCTCGAGCACTTCTCGCGCGAATACACGCTGCTGCGCTATGACCTGCGCGGCACCGGGTTGTCGGACCGTTCGTTCAACAACGTGTCGGCCGAGACCTGGGCACGTGACTTCGGCAGCGTGGTCGATGCCGCCGGCTACGAGCGCTTTCCGCTGCTGGGCATCTGCCAGGGCGGGCCGATCGCGATCAACTACGCCGCGCGCCACCCGGAGCGCGTGAGCCACCTGCTGCTGTACGGCACCTACGCGCGAGGCAACTTCATGCGGCCGGAGCGCCCGCGCGAGAAGCCCGGTGCGCAGATGTTCATCGACATGGCGCGGCTCGGATGGGGCACCGAAAACCCCGAGTTCATGCAGGTGTGGGCCACCGTGTTCCAGCTGCAAGGCGGCATCGAGCACCAGCGCACGTGGATGGAGCTGCAAAGTCGCTCGGTATCGCCCGAGAACGCGGCGCTGTTCTTCGAGGCGGCGTTTCGCACCGACGTGCAGGAGGCCGCGCGCCGCGTCCAATGCCCGACGCTGGTCGTGCACGCCAACAAGGACAAGGCGGCGCATGTCGAAGAGGGCCGTCGTCTGGCGGGTTTGATCCCGAATGCGCGCTTCGTCGAGCTCGACAGCCCCAACCACATGCTGCTGCCCGACGAGCCGGCATGGGCTCGCCTGGTCGACGAGGCGCGTGCGTTCCTGCGCACCCCTGGGGCGCACGACGGCATCGAGGACAAGCTCGACGCGCTCACGGAGCGCGAGCACCAGGTGCTCGAAGGCATCGCGCGCGGCCTCGACAACGCCGAGATCGCCGCCGAGCTGGCGCTGTCGGAGAAGACGGTGCGCAACCACGTGACGCGCGTGTTCGACAAGATCGGCGTGGCGCACCGCTACCAGGCCATCGTGCTGGCGCGCGAGGCAGGGCTGGCCGGCGGCCGCCGCCGTTCCTCGACCCCCTAAGCCGCAGCTCGGGATAGGGACAGTTGTCCCGCGCCGACGCCCGATCCACTGCGGGCACCGGACATCGGCCTCAAGACCGGGCGCTGAGCGCTGCGCAGACTGGCCTGGCGCGCGGCAATCGTGCTGCGCCCGACCAGGAGAGCGTCATGCCCAAGTTCGTCATCGAGCGCGAGATCCCCGGCGCCGGCAAGCTGCCGCTGCAAGAGTTGCGCGCCATCGCGCAGAAGTCGTGCAGCGTGCTACAGGCCATGGGGCCGCAGATCCAATGGCTGCACAGCTTCGTCACCGACCACAAGGTCTATTGCCTCTACATCGCGCCCGACGAAGCCACCGTGCGCAGGCACGCCGGCCAGGGCGGCTTCCCGGCCAACAGCGTCGCGCGCGTGCACGCGGTGATCGATCCGGTCAGCGCGGAACCGCTGGCCGCCTGAGCCGTCGGCCCCCTTCGCTTCATTCCATAGCATCCGGAGACCGCCATGAACCGTCGCATCCTTGCCGTCGCGGCCAGTCTGCTGCTCGCCACCGCCGCGTTTGCCCAATCCACGCCCAAGGACACCCCGCTCGAGAAATACGTGATCGAACGCGACCTGCCCGGCGCGGGCAAGCTCAGCCCGGCGGAGCTGCAGGGCATCGCTCGCAAGTCCAACGGCGTGCTGGCCACGATGGGGCCGGGCATCCAGTGGGTCGAGAGCTACGTGACGGGCGACAAGATCTACTGCGTGTATCGCGCGCAGAGCGAAGAGGCGATCCGCAAGCACGCCGAGGCCGGCGGCTTCCCGGCCAACCGCATCTCGCGCGTCACGAGCGTGATCGATCCGACCAGCGCTCGCTGAGCGTCGGCGCAGCGGCCAGCCGGCGCGTCGGTCGCGCCGCTGCACATCGGTTGCGTGTAGAGTCGCCGCGGCGGGAAGCCGCCCGCTTGTTGCTCCACCGGGATGACAACGAGTCAGCCGATCGACCGGCGCGCATCGCTTTCGCTCGTCATGCTGAGTCCGCTGCTCGGGCCGCTTGTCGCACGCGCCCAGCTCGCCGGCAAGGTGTGGCGCATCGGCTACCTCGGCCCCTCGCCCGAGACCGCCCCGCTGCTGCTGAAAGCGTTCCTGGCGGGCCTGGAAGACCTCGGCTACGTCGAGGGCCGCAACATCGTCGTCGAGTACCGATGGACCAACGCGGGCACGCGCATGAACGACGACGGCGTGCTGCTGGCGCACGCGCGCGACCTGGTGGCGCACAAGGTCGACGTGATGGCCGCATCCATCGACCCCGCGATCCGCGCTGCGAGCCAGGCCACCAACGCGGTGCCGATCGTGATGCTGAACGTCAGCGACCCGATCGAGCTCGGCCTGGTCAAGACGCTGGGGCGACCGGGCGGCAACATCACCGGCATGACCCGGCTCAGCCCCGACCTGATCGGCCGCAACTTGCAGACGCTGCGCGAGGTGGTGCCCAAGGCGTCTCGCATGGCGCTGCTGATGAGCGCCTCCAACACGATGAGCCGCTCGATTGTCGGCCAGGCACAGCGGGCGGCGCAGACGCTCGGCGTCGACCTGCAGGTGTTCGACCTGCGCTCGCCCGCGGACATGGAAGCCACCTTCTCCGAGATGAAGCGCAAGGGCGTGGAGGCGCTGCTGGTGCCCGACACCGGCGGCGGCATCTTCTTCACGGAGCGCGTTCGCCTCGCGGAGCTGGCCCTCGCGCAGCGCCTGCCGGCGATCTTCGCCAACACCGAGATCGTCGAGGCCGGTGGCCTGATCTCGTACTCGCCGCCGGCGCCGGAGAACTATCGGCACGCCGCGGTGTTCATCGACAAGATCCTGCGCGGCGCCAAGCCTGGCGACATTCCGGTCGAGCAGCCGACCAAGTTCGAGTTGGTGATCAACATGAGAACCGCGAAGGCCTTGAACCTCGCGCTGCCGCGGTCGCTGCTGATCCGCGCCGACCGCCTGATCGAATGAACCCGCCCGAAAGACCTGCCGCGATGCGCGCCACCGACCTCACCGAAAAGACCAGCAAGGTCGACGACGAACGCGTCATCGCCGTCGAGCCGCTGCCGCCGCCGGAGCAGCTGATCCGCTTCTTCCCGGTGGCGGGTGGCCCGATCGAGGGCTTCGTGGCCTCCAGCCGCGACCAGGTGCGCCGCATCGTGCACGGCATCGACGACCGGCTGCTGGTGGTGATCGGCCCGTGCTCGGTGCACGACCCGAAGTCGGCCCTCGAGTATGCGCAGCGGCTGCACGAGCAACGCGCGCTGCACGACGATGCGCTGGTGATCGTGATGCGCGTGTACTTCGAGAAGCCGCGCACCACGGTGGGCTGGAAGGGCCTGATCAACGACCCGCACCTCGACGGCACGTTCCGCATCAACGAGGGGTTGCGCATCGCGCGCTCGCTGCTGATCGACATCAACGCGATGGGCGTGCCGGCGGGCAGCGAACTGCTCGACACCTCGAGCCCGCAGTACATGGCCGACCTGCTGAGCTGGGGCGCGATCGGCGCGCGCACCACCGAGAGCCAGGTGCACCGCGAGCTGGCGTCGGGCTTTTCGGCGGCGATCGGCTTCAAGAACAGCACCGAGGGCAACGTGCGGGTGGCGATCGACGCGGTGATCGCGGCCAGCCAGCCGCACAGCTTCCTCGGCGTGCACAAGAGCGGCCAGATCGCGATGGTGCACACCGCGGGCAACCCCGACGGCCACGTGATCCTGCGCGGCGGCGCGCAGCCCAACTACGACGCAGCGAGCGTGAGCAAGGCCGGCGAGTCGCTCGAGGATGCCGGGCGCGTGCCGAGCGTGATGATCGATTGCTCGCACGGCAACAGCGGCAAGAACCACGCCAAGCAGCCCGAGGTGGTGCGCCACGTCGCGGCGCAGATCTCCGGCGGCAGCCGGCAGATCTTTGGCGTGATGATCGAAAGCCACCTGGTCGCCGGGGCGCAGGCGTTCAAGCCCGGCACGACCGATCGGCGCGCGTTGCACTACGGCCAGAGCATCACGGACGCCTGCATCGGTTGGGACGACTCGCGCGGGCTGCTCGGCGAACTCGCGCAAGCGGTGCGCAAGCGGCGCGGCAAACGCTGAGCCGTCCCCGTTGACAGCTGGCTAGCGCAACACGCCCAGCTGGTTGTCGACGCCCGTCACGCCGCCGACGGACGCCGCCAGTTCCTTGGCGCGAGACTGCGCCGCCGCGTCGGGCGCCGTGCCGCGCAGGACGGCGCGCCCCGCGGTGGTTTCGACGCTGATGTCGCCAGACTTGAGATCCGCGTCGGCGGCGAACTTGGCCTTGATGCCGGCTGTGATGCCGATGTCTTCCACGGCCCTCACGGCGGCTTGTGTGGCGGCAGTGGTCGCCCGGCTCGCTTCGGTCATCGCGTTGCCGGCGGACTCCTTGACTAGCTCGGCCTCGCGCTTGACCTCGGCAGCGGCCGCGTCGACTTTCTGGCCGGCCGTTTTCGAGTCGTCCGGGCGATTGCAGCCGACCAGGACCCCGGCCGCCAATGCAGTGCCAAGAATCGCGACGCGGCGCGGTGTGAGTGCGAGCAAGGAGCGGGTCTTCATGTTGGATGTCCGATCGGTTGATTGAAAGCGCTGTTGCGTTGCACGCGTGGTTCGACATGTCGCCTTGTCTAGGTTCTAGGCGTTTCGCATCCCCGGGTCTGTGCGCCGACGTACCGACTCCGAGCGCGGTGGGTCGATTCCCTATTCGGTGCGGTATCGCACAGACGTGTCCCAACGGGGCGGCCATCGTGATCCATCCGGCCTCACCCGGAATTGTCGCCATGACCGAATCAACTCCGGCTGCCCGCGCACCTCGCTACGAATTGCGCTACACAGGCTTGTTCGATCGAGGGCACGGCTTTGCATTCCCGTGCGACGCAGAGGGCCACGTGGATCTCGACAAACTGAGCGACCTCGTCCGCCGCAACTACCTCTATGCGCGCGCTGTCGTCGGACGGGAGTTGTCGCTTCCTGTCATCGCCTTGGTGACGCGCTGACAGCCAGCATTGCCGCTCGCGTGGCGCTCGCGGCCTGGCTCGCTCCCGTCATTCGACCCAGACGAAGTCGATGAACCCGCGTTCCACGTCGGTGGACGCCAGCCTCACGCGCACCTGCTGGCCGACTTCGAACGGCGCACCTTCTGTCAGCAGCTTGCCCTCGGCCGGGGGCTTGAAGATGCGCACCCAGGTGTCGGTGGCCGAAACGCCGGTGACGATGGCGTCGAATTCCTGGCCGACGCGCGACTCCAGCAGCAGCGCGGCCTCGGACTTGCGCACGCGCCGCTCCACTTTCTGGGCGGCGTCTTCTTGCTGGGTGCAATGGAGCGCGAGCGCCTGCAGTTCGCCCACGCTGTAGGCGGGCGCGTGGCCGGCCAGCGACGCCTTGATCATCCGTGACGTGATCAAGTCAGGGTAGCGACGGTTCGGCGCCGTGGAGTGCGTGTAGTCGCGCGCGGCCAGGCCGAAGTGGCCGATCGGCTCCGCGCCGGCCTTCTCGACGACGTATTCGCCTGAGCCCATCAGCTTGATGATGACCAGCGACAGGTCGGGGAATCGCAGCGGATCGGCCCGGCGACGCTTGGCCAAGAAGGCCTCGAGCGCCTTGGAGTCGGGCTGCTGCGGCAAAGTCTCGCCGACCTTGCGCGCCACGTCGACGATGCGCTGCCACCGCTCGGGCGAACGCACCACCCGGCGCAGCGACGCGCCGCCGGCGGCAGCCAGAAAGCGTGCAGTGCAGCCGTTGGTCGCGATCATGAACTCCTCGATCAACTGGCGGGCGCGGTTTTGCACCTGCTGCCGGATGTCGACCACCCGCTCGCCGTCGAACACCGCGCGCGGCTGAAAGGTCTGCAGTTCGAGCGAGCCCTGCGCATGGCGTCGTGACCGCAGGCGTTGCGCGACGGCGTCTTGCGTCTTCAGTTGCAGGTCCATGCCGGACACCGCAGCGGCCGCCGCCGGCAGTGCTTCCGTGCCGTCGATCCACGCCGACACCGCGTCGTAGGCGAGCTTGGCCTTGTTGTGCACCATCGCGCGTTCGACCGCCGAATGCGCGATGGTGCCGTCCTCGTTCACGGTCATCGTGGTCACGAGCGCGAGGCGGTCCTCACCGGCGTTCAGCGACGTGAGGTCGGTCGACAACCGCTCGGGCAGCATCGGAAACACCCGCGCGGACGTGTAGACCGAGGTGGTGTTGACGCGAGCGTGTTCGTCAATCGCCGAGCCCTTGTTGACCAGCGCATCGACGTCTGCCACGGCCACGTGCACCTTGACCGCACCGCCAGCCAGCGGCTCGCAGGCCGTGAGCTGATCGAGGTCGAGCGAATCGTCGTTGTCGATCGAACACCAGGGCAGCTGGGTGAGATCGCGCACCGACGGACCCGCGTCACGGCCGGGGCCGGCGATGGCCGCCACCTGGCGCACCACGCTGGCCGAAAACTCCGGCTCCAGCCCGCGCTCGATCATCGCCTCGGTGGCGATGCGCACGAGGTCGCTGCGGCGGTGTGCACGGGCGTGGTTCATGCGCGAGTCTGGCATGGTGTAGCACCCGAATGGCATTTACCGTTCCCGAACTTGGCCGCAGCCCTCGCTATCGGGCGGCAACGCCTACAGCGAGTCGCCTGCGTGACGCCCGTGACGGCCCCTGATTCACGCGACGCACACATCGATAATCACCGCATGCGGGCGAAACGGGCCATCGTGGAAGAGCGCCTAGCGCGCTCGTGTGTGCACTCCCAGCTGCGCCGACGCGGCCTCGGCGCAGCCGCCGCCGGGACCGCACTCGCGCTGGCCGGCTGCGGCTCCGGCAACAGCAACCCGCCGCCGCCCGCGGTGGCCACGCGCAGCTGGCGCATGGGATTCTCGGCGCTGCCGCCGCGCAACAACCTCGACGATGCGCTGCGCACCATCGACTTGTGGAGCACGCGCGCCGACATGGCCGCGATCCACGATGAGCCGCCCTACACCGAGCTGTTGGCCGGCACGTCGCCAGACGTGATCCTGCAGCGCGACAAGGCGGGGCTGGTCGACTTCTATCGCAGCAAGGGCATGCAGCTGATGTACATGGCCGACCTCACCGACGGGCTCGACCGTGGCCAGGAGGCGCCACAGCTGCGCGCACTCGGACGCAGCCTGGCCGAGCCGGCCGTGCAGCAGGCGGTGCGCGGCTTTCTGCTCGCGGTGTCGCGCATCCTGAAGCCCGACTACCTGGGCCTGGCGCCCGAGACCAACCTGATCCGGCTCAACGCGCCGTCGATCTACGCCGCGGTCAGGCAGACCGCCAACGCCGCAGCGGCGGACCTGCGCGCCGCCGGAACCTCGGCCGCGTTGTTCGTCAGCGTGCAGGTCGAGACCGCGTGGGGCAAGTTCAACAACGGGCCGTTCATCGGCATCGACACCGATCGCGCCGACTTCCCTTTCATGCAGATGATCGGGCTGTCGTCGTACCCATACCTCGCTTACGCGCAGCCCGAGGACATCCCGGACATCTACTACAGCCGCCTGCAGAGCGGCAGCACGCCGCTGCCGATGATGGTGGTGGAAGGCGGCTGGCCGAGCGCCAGCGTCGGCAACCAGCCGGGGCAGGTGCAGTCGTCACCCGCACTGCAGCAGCGCTACGTGACGCGTCACGCCGCGCTGCTCGACGGCGTGGCCGCGCGCGGCTGGACGCAACTGGAGTTCACCGACATCGACCCGGCGGCGTTTCCGCAGCCGGCACCGCCGAGCCTGGCGTTGTTCGTGACGCTCGGCTACGTCGACGCGCAGTTCGCCGCCAAGCCGGCACTCACGCAGTGGGACGCGCTGTTCGCGCGCCCGCGCGCCTGAGGCCGCGCGCTCACGACGGCTTGCCCGAGGTGTCGGCGCGCGCTGCCAGCCCCGGGGCCCATCCCGCCGGCTCGACCACCTGGGCTCGAGGCGGGTCGGCCATGTAGTGCGGCGACATGATCTGCACGCCGTTCTCATTGAACACGTCCTGCACCTTGGCGTGCAGCTCGCTCATCGCCTCGGCACGGCGCACCGGTGCATGCTCGTTGCTCTGCGCGCACAGCCGGTACTCGACGTAGAAGTCCGACAGCGCGGTCTGCACCACGTAGGGTGCCGGGGCCTGCGCCACGCCCGGCGTGCGGCGCGCCGCTTCGAGCAGCATCGCGTGCACCTGACGCCATGGCGTCGCATAGCCGATGGTCACCGCGGTGTGCAGCACGAAGCCCCCGTGCGCCAGGCGCGAAAAATTCTGCAGCGGCTGGGCCACCACCACCGAGTTGGGCAGGCTCACTTCCTCGCCCAGGCCGGTGTGCACCTTGACCATGAACATGCCGATCGAGGTGACCGTGCCCTCGATGCTGCCGACCTTCACGAACTCGCCGACGCGCAAGGTGCGCGAGTACATCAGGCTGAGCCCCGCCATGACCTGCCCCACCACGCTGGAGGCGCCCAGCGAGATCATCAGACCGGCCAGCACCGACACGCCCTTCAGCGCGTCGCTGTTGGAGCCCGGCAGGAACGGGTACGCCAGCGCGAGCGCGAACAGCCAGATCACGAAGTTGGCGATGCGGCGCGTCGGGTCGGCCGTGTCGGCGTCGAGCCAGGCGACCTCCAGTTCGCGGCTCTCGATGCGCCGCATCAGCACGGTGTTGATGCGCGTGAGCAGGCGCGCGATCAGGAAGATCAGCAGCGCGGTCAGCAGCCCCGGCACGGCACCGAGGATGCCGGCGCCGATGCCCTCGACCAGGTCGACCATCCACTCGGTGGCGCGCTCGCCCCAGGCCCGCGTGTACCCGAACTGGCGCAGCACGAAGGTGGCCCACAGATAGATCACCAGCAGCGCGACGGCCCAGGTCAACGCCAGCACGACCAGCAACGTGGCCGAGCGCGCATGGTGCAGGTAAGTGGCGAACAGCGAGCGCCGCCTTGACGGATCCCAGTTGTCGATGATCGACGTGACGCGAATCGACGCGCGCCGGCGCAGAGAGAAGGTGGCGCGCAGCAGCAGGTAGCCGAGCACGGTGGCTGCCGCCGAGTAAGCGATGCCGAGCGCGATGCGGTGCGGGTCCGACTTCTCGCGTGATTCGTTGACCGCGATCTGCAGGCGACCGCGCACGACCTCGGCCGCTTCGGCCAGCGACAGGCCGGGGTCGAGGTCGTCCGCGCTCAGATAGAACACCATGATCCCGTCGAGCTGCAGCCCGGTGGTGTTGCCGTCCTGCGCGCGCCACACGGCCGTTTGGCCGGGGCCACCGCGCTGCACCACCGCCTCCACTGCGGTGCGCGCGGCCAACGCGCGCTCGCGCGGCGCGCGGCCGAGCAAGGTGGCGCGAAACGTGGCGATCGGCCGGTTGTTGATCACCAGACGGCCCTCCTGCACAGCGTCCGCCGGGCCCGACGCCGCCGCGGCAGCCGATTGCGCCGGTTGCGCCCAGGCCGCCGCTGCGCCGTGCATCGCCGCCAGCAGCGCCAGCGCGCGCAGCCACCGCTTCCACGGCGGCAGCCGACTGCCAGCGCGCGCGGTGCCCGTCATGCCGCCGGCGGATACAGGCCGTGCGTGCGCGCGAACAGCCGCGTCAGGCCGAGCAGCGTGTCGATGTTCGGCGTGGTCACGCCGACGCGTTGCGCGATCTCGCGCACCACGCCCACCAGCGCGTCGAGCTCGAGCGTGCGGCCGGCCTCGGCGTCCTGCAGCATCGAGGGCCGGAAGCTGCCGAGCTTGCGCGTGATCGCGTGGCGGTCTTCGGGCTGCTGGTCGATCGCGCAGCCGATCTGCGCGCCCACCGCGGCGGCCTCGCGCATCGCCGCCGAGCAGAAGGCCAGCACCAGTGGATCGGCCAGCACGCGATCGGTGGGCGCCCCGGTGATCGCGGCCACCGGGTTGATCGTCATGTTGCCCCACAGCTTGTACCAGATGTCGCGCCGCACGTTGGGCGACGCGGTGACGTCGAAGCCGGCGCCGCGCAGCGCATCGGCCAGCGCGGTCACGCGCGCGCTCGTGCCGCCGGCGGGCTCGCCGATGATCAGCCCCTGCCCCATGTTGTGCTCGACCAGCCCGGGCTCGGACGTCCAGGTGCTGGCGTGCACGACGCAGCCGATCACCTGCTCGAAGCGCAGCGCCGCGCCGACCGCGCCTCCGGGGTCGACGCTGGCCAGCGGCTGGCCTTCGAGCGCCGCGACGCCGCGCCCGAACCACCACGGCACGCCGTTCATCGCCGGCAACACCAGCGTGTGCCGCGCCAGCAGCGGCACGATGGCCGGCGCCACCTCGGGCAACGACGGGCCCTTGACCGCGATCACCACCAGGTCCTGCGCGCCGAGCTCGGCCGCGCTCGCCGCCGCGCGCGCCGCCGCGCTGTGCAAGGCGCCGCCCTGGCGCAAGCGCCAGCCGTGCTGGCGCAGCGCCGTCAGCGTCGCGCCGCGCGCCAGCGCACTGACTTCGTGCGCACCGGCGAGTGCCAGCTTCGTGCCGATGAAGCCGCCGATCGCCCCGGCCCCCACCACGCAGATCTTCATGCCCATGCCTCGACCACGGCGAATGCCAAAGCGCGAGTATGCGGGCCCGACGGGGTGCCTCGTGCGCCAGCGCACGCGAGCCGCCGTCCATGGAAAACCCGGTGGCGGCCGCGTCGCAGGCTTCTAAAGTCATTCGCCCGTCCGCCCGATCGGCGCGGGCTCAGCCGTCGAGCAAGGAGAGCGCCATGAGCACCGAGGGCCGCAGCGTCGCCGAACTGATCGCCCGCTTTCTGGTGGCACGCGGCGTCGACCGCATCTTCGGGCTGCAGGGCGGCCACATCCAGCCCATCTGGGACCACTTGGCGCAGCTGAAGGTGCGCATCGTCGACGTGCGCGACGAAGGCGCCGCGGTGCACATGGCGCACGCGCACGCACTGCTGTCGGGCCAGGTGGGCATCGCGATGGCCACCGCCGGCCCGGGCGTCACCAACTGCGTGACCGCGATGACCAACGCGCACCTGGAGCGCGTGCCGGTGTTGCTGATCGGAGGCTGCCCACCGGTGCCGCAGGACGACCTCGGTCCCTTGCAAGGCATCGACCACGTGCAGATCCTGCATCCGGTGACACGCTGGTCGCGCACGCTGCGTGTGGCCGAGCAGATCGCACGCGACCTCGACAAGGCCTGGGCGATGGCCGATGGCGACGGCAACCCGCCGGGCCCGGTATACGTCGAGATCCCGACCAACGTGCTGCGCGAAACGGTGCCCGACGCGGTGGTGCTCGAGGAGCACCTGCGCGCCAAGCCGCGCCGCGTGCTGCAGCCGGTGACCGCCGAGGTGGCGCGCGCCGCCACGCTGCTGCGCCAGGCCAGGCGTCCGCTGGTGGTCACCGGGCGCGGCGCGCGCGGCTGCGGCGCCGCGCTGACCCAGCTGCTCGATGCCACCGGGGCGCTCTACCTCGACACGCAGGAGAGCCGCGGCCTGGTCGACCCGGCGCACGCATCGGTGGTGGGCGCGATGCGCGGCCGCGCGATGCTCGAGACCGACCTCGCGCTGATCGTCGGTCGCAAGCTCGACTACCAGATGGGCTACGGCTCGCCGGCCGTGATGCCGCAGGCGAGGTTCGTTCGCATCGCCGACCATGCCGACGAGCTGCGCGACAACCGGCGCGGCGAGGTGGAGATCCTGGCCGACGCCAAGCTCGCGCTGCAGGCGCTGGCCGCCGAGTGCGCGACGGGCTCGCGCGGCGTCGACGGCGCGTGGACGCAGGCGCTGCGCGCCGAGCACGTCAAGCGCTCGGCCAAGCACGCCGAGAACCTGTCGCGAGCCGAGGCCGGCAAGGACGGCCACATGCACCCCAACCGCATTTTCGGTGCACTGCGTCAGGTGCTGAAGCCCGACGCGATCACGATCGCCGACGGCGGCGACATCCTGAGCTTCGCGCGCATGGGGCTCGAGACGCGCTGCTACCTCGACTCGGGTGCCTTCGGCTGCCTCGGCGTCGGCACGCCGTACGCGGTGGCCGCCGCGCTGCTCAACCCCGGCCGCCAGGTGGTGGCGGTCACCGGCGACGGCGCGTTCGGCATCAACGCGATGGAGATCGACTCGGCCAAGCGCCACGGCGCGAAGTGCGTGTTCATCGTCGCCAACAACGCAGCGTGGAACATCGAGCGGCTCGATCAGGAGATGAACTACGGCGGCCGCGTCGTGGGCACCACGCTGGCGTGGAGCGACTACGCAGCGATGGCGCGCGCATTCGGCCTGCATGCCGAGCGTGTCACCGACCCGGTGCGACTCAGAGGCGCGCTCGAAGAAGCCTTCGCGAAGGCACCCGCGCTGCTCGACGTGGTGGTGACGCAGGACGCGCTCAGCTCCGACGCCGGCAAGGGCCTCGGTTGGGTGCCCGACCGGCAGGCATTGACGGCGTGGGACGACGCCGAGCAGGCCAGGCGGCGTTGAGTTGCAAACCCCGATGCACCGATGAGCCACCTGCTCACCCTCTCGGAATCGATCGCCACCCATGCGCGCGTGCGCCCGCACAAGATCGGCGCGCGCGATTCGAAGCGCTCGCTCAGCTATGCGGCGTGGAACGAGCGCGCGAGTGCGTTGGCCAATGCGTTGCTGGGGCTGGGCCTCGTCAAGGGCGACCGCGTGGCGCTGCTGGCGTACAACGCCGTCGAGTGGCTCGAGATCTACGTGGCGCTGGCGCGCGCCGGGCTGGTGGCGGTGCCGATCAACTTCCGGCTCGCAGGGCCGGAGATCCAGTACATCGTCGAGCACGCCGAGGCCCGTGCGTTCATCGTGCAGGACGACCTGCGTGCCACCGTCGACGGCATCCGGGACGCGCTGGCGATCGAATCCGGCCGCTACGTGCTGTTCGGCGCTGCGGCGCCACCGCAGTGGCGCGACTACGAGATGCTGATCGCCGCCGCGTCGGCCACGCCACCGGCGCTGAGCGTGCAGCCCGAAGGTCTGTTTGCCTTGATGTACACCTCGGGCACCACCGGGCGCCCGAAGGGCGCGATGCGCAACCACGAAGGCAACGCGCTGCTGGCGTTCGCCACCGCGCTGGAGTTCGGCCTGAGCAGCGAGGACACCGGCCTGCTGGTGATGCCGCTATGCCACGCCAACTCGCTGTACTTCGGCGTCACGTTCGCGATGCTGGGCGCCACCATCGTGGTCGACGACCGCAAGAGCTTCGACCCGCAGGCGCTGCTGGCCAAGCTCGCCACCGAGAAGGTCACGTTCACGTCGCTGGTGCCGACGCACTACATCATGATGCTGGCGCTGCCGGCTGCGGTGAAGGCCCAGCACGACGTGCGCGCGGTCGGCAAGCTGCTGATCTCGTCGGCACCGGCGCGCAAGGACACCAAGCTTGCGATCCTGGGGCTGTTTCCCAACGGCAAGCTGTTCGAACTGTACGGCTCCACCGAGGCCGGCTGGGTGACGATCCTGCGCCCCGACGAGCAACTCGAGCGGCTGGGCACCGTGGGCCGCGAATGGGCCGGCTCGGGTGCGATCCGCATCCTCGACGCCGACGGTCGCGAGGTGCCCGACGGCGAGGTCGGTGAGCTCCACTCGCGCACTGCTTACGTGTTCGATGGCTACTGGAAGAACCCCGACAAGACCCGCGAGGCGTTCAACGGCGCCTGGTGCTCGGTGGGCGACATGGCGCGTCGCGATGCCGACGGCTTCATTCACCTGGTGGACCGCAAGAGCAACATGATCATCAGCGGCGGCGAGAACATCTACCCGTCGGAGGTCGAGGCGGTGCTGGCCGCACACCCGCGGGTGCAGGACGTGGCGGTGATCGGCGTGCCCGACACCAAATGGGGCGAGTCGGTGCAGGCGGTGGTGGTGCTGCGCGAGGCCGGCGCGGCCAGTGAGGCCGAGCTGCTCGAGTGGTGCAAGGGCCGCATCGCCAGCTTCAAGCGGCCGAAGTCGGTGCTGTTCGTGGCCGAGTCCGAGATGCCGCGCACCGCCACCGGCAAGATCCAGCACCGCGTGCTGCGCGACCGTCTCGCAGCGCGCGCCAAAGCGGTGCCGTGAGCGCGCTGTATTCGTTCGGATACAACATGCGCCCGCCAACCCGAATGCTATTGATCGGGCTCAGCCACTCCCCCACAATCGGCGACCGTTTTCATCAACAACCACGAAGGAGACAGCCAACCATGCGACACATTCGTTCGCTCGTCGCGCTCGCGGCGCTGTGCGTCGTCGGCGCCCCCATGGCGCAGCAGGCACCGGCCGACGAGCCGGGCTGGGCCAAGGGCCGTCCGAAGACCGACACCGCGATGAAGATGGCGCCGGTGCCGGCCTTCCCGGTGCCCACGCCGGCCGATCAGCTGCCCACCAAGAAATTCAAGCTGCCACCGGGCTTCAAGGTCGAAACCTGGGCATCCGGCGTGCTCGACGCACGCGGCCTGCGCCAGGGGCCCGGAGACAACATCCTCGTCAGCACGCTGTTCGTCGGCAACAAGGTCTACCGGATTCCCGAGAAGGGCAAGCACGAAGCCAAGGTGATCATCGACAAGATGGAGATGGCCGCGGGGATCGAGTACTACAAGGGCTCGCTGTTCGTTGCGACCAACACCAAGATCTACCGCTGGGACAACGTCGACGGCAAGCTCGACAACCTCGGCGAAGGCAAGGTGATCTACGACAAGCTGCCCGGCGGCGGCGACCACAGCTGGAAGTACCTGCGCGTCCACAAGGACCGCCTGTACTACGAGGTCGGCGGGCCGTGCAACATCTGCGATCCGGGTGAGTGGGCCAAGATCTACAGCATCAAGCTCGACGGCAGCGACATGCAGGTCTACGCCTCAGGCGTGCGCAACACGGTGGGCTTCGACTTCGATCCCAAGGACGGCACCCTCTGGTTCACTGACAACGGGCGCGACTGGTTCAGCGAAGAGCTACCCAACGACGAGCTGAACCACGTCACGCAGCCGGGCAAGCAGCACTTCGGCTTTCCGTATTGCCACCAGGGCAACATTCCCGATCCCGAGTTCGGCTGGGGCAAGGACTGCAAGGACTTCACCCCGCCCGCCGCGCTGCTCGGGCCGCACGCCGGCTCGCTGGGCCTGAAGTTCTACACCGGCAAGATGTTCCCGGCGAAATACCAGGGCGCGATGTTCATCGCCAAGCACGGGCCGTGGAACCGCACGCAGAAGTACAACGGCGTGTTCGTCGCGTGGCCCGACGGCAAGGGTGGCGCGAAGGTCGAGCCGTTCATGACCGGCTTCGTCGAGGACAACAAATACCTCGGCCGTCCGGCGGACTTCCTGGTGATGAAGGACGGGTCGCTGCTGGTCAGCGATGATCACGCCGGTGCGATCTATCGAATCAGCTACGGCGGCAAGTGAGCGTGTAGCGAGGTTCCAGCGCCGTCTTGCCTCCGGCACGGCGGCTCTGGCCTCGGTGCTGCTGGCCTGTGCAGCCAGCGCGCAGCAACCCAAGAGCGCACGGCCGGCCAGCAGCGCCGCGCCGCGCGCCGCGGCCGCCAGCGCGGCGGCCCCCAATCCGTATCCCCAGCGCTTCGCGTCGCTGTGCGCAGCCTGCCACGGCGCCAATGGGCGCAGCGAGATGCCGGGCACACCGGCGCTCGCCGGGCAGCACTCGTTCTACGCGGTCACGCAGCTGTTCCTGTTTCGCGAGGGGCGGCGCAGCAACGAGGCGATGACCGCGGTGGCCAAGCAACTCAACGACGCCGACCTGCGCGGCTTCTCCGACTTCATCGGCACCTTGCCACCGGTGCCTGCCCCGGCACCGGCTGCGCCACCCGATGCGGCGCGCATGAAGAAGGGGGCCGAGCTGGCGCAGCAGCACAAGTGCGTGTTCTGCCATGGCGCCGATCTGGCCGGTGGCCAGCAGGTGCCGCGCATCGCCGGTCAGCGCGAGGATTACCTGCAGGCGAGCCTGCAGGGCTTCAAGTCAGGCAAGCGCCCCGGCTACACGATGGCGATGGTCGGGGCGGTGAGCGAGGTGACGCCCGAAGAGCTGGACATCCTGGCGTACTACGCTGCGCGTTTCCCCGGCGCGCCGGCCGCGGCCCCAGCGGCCAGCAAGTGACGCGCGCGCTGGCGCGCTTCAATCGCGCGCCACGTCGGCCCAGCGGCCGCTGGCCTGCGACGCCAGGCAAGCCTCGATGAATGCCATCGTGTGCACGCCGTCGTCGATGCGCGGGTACGGCAGAGGTGCCGCGAGCGACTCGCCGAGCGTGCGCGCGACGCGCTCCTGCGCGAGCTCGGCGTAGATGTTGGCAAACGCCTCGCGCAGGCCCTCGGGGTGGCCGCGCGGTGTGCGGCCGGCAGCGATCACCTCGGACGGCAGGCCCGCGTCGCCGCGCCCGATCGTGCGCACCGGCTCGCCCTGCAGCGCCAAGGTCAGGTAGCTCGGTGCGCGGTGCGACCAGTCGATCAATCCCTGCTCGCCGTACACGCGCAAGCGGATGTCGTTCTCCCCGCCGGCGGCGGCCTGCGTGACGGTGAATGTGCCATGGGCGCCGCCGTCGAACTGCACCAGCGCCGACACGTGGTCGATCACGCGGCGCCCGGGAACCAGCGCACCGACGTCGGCCGACACGCGCGCCACGCGCTGGCCAGCGACGAAGCACGCGAGCTGCTGCGCGTGGCAGCCGATGGCGCTCATCACCAGCGCCTGCCCGCTGCGCGCCGGATCGAACAGCCAGCGCAGGCGCGGCGTCTGTGCGCCATCTTCGATGCGCGAGGCGAGCGCGAACTGGATGTACTCCACCTGCACCAGCCGGATCGCGCCGAGCGCGCCCTCGCGCACCAGGTGGCGTGCCAGCCGCGTCATCGGATAGGCGCTGTAGCCGTGCGCAATCGCGAACAGGCGCGCGCCGGCACGCACCCGCGCGGCCAGGTCGCGCGCCTGCGCGTGGGTGTGCGTGACCGGCTTGTCGCAGATCACGTCGAGCCCGGCGTCGAGCGCCGCGGCGGCATACGGATGGTGCGTGTCGTTGGGCGTCATGATCGCCACCGCCTCGATGCCGTCGTCGCGCTGCGCTTCGGCGCGCAGCATCTCGTCCACCGTGCCGTAGCTGCGCGCGGCGTCGAGGCCGAGCGCGCTGCCGGCGGCGCGTGAGCGGGCCGCATCGCTCGACAGCACGCCGGCGCTGACGCGGAACCAGCCGTCGAGCTCGGCCGCGCTGCGATGCATCGCGCCGATCCACGACGCCGGGCCGCCGCCGATCACGCCCAGGCGCAGCGCGCGGCCGAATCGTTGGCGCAGGTTCATCGCTCGCTCTTTCGATGCAGGGGCCGCGATGCTACCGCTGCCACGCCGCGATGCGGCGGGCACAATGGGTGCCGGCATCTGCGGGAACACCATGGCGATCTACAGCATCGACGGCCACGCGCCGAGCGTCGCGCCCGACGCCTTCGTGGTCGACAACGCCACCGTGATCGGCCGCGTCACGCTGCAGGCGCGCGCCAGCGTGTGGTTCAACGCCGTGCTGCGCGGCGATGGCGATCGCATCGTGGTGGGCGAGCAGAGCAACGTGCAGGACGGTGCGGTGCTGCACGTCGACCCCGGTTTCCCGCTCACGCTCGGCGAACGCGTCTCGGTCGGCCACCAGGCGATGCTGCACGGCTGCACGATCGGCGCCGGCTCGCTGATCGCGATCAAGGCGGTGGTGCTCAACGGCGCGGTGATCGGCGAGCAGTGCCTGGTGGGCGCCGGCGCGATCGTCACCGAGGGCAAGACGTTCCCGCCGCGCTCGCTGCTGCTGGGCGCACCGGCCAAGGTGGCGCGCGAGCTGACCGACAAGGACCTGCGGCTGCTGCAGGCGGCCGCCGACAGCTACGTGCGGCGGGCCGCGATGTACCGCGAGTCGCTGCGGCGCATCGACAACCTGCTGTCCGACCGGCCGTAGCGCAGCGTCAGTCGGCGATCGCCTGGTACACCAGCTGACGGATCAGGTTGCGGTGGTGCAGCCGCAGGGGGCCGGCGCTCTGCACCATGAACACCGCGACCAGCTCTTCTTTCGGGTCGATCCACATGCCGGTGCCGGCGTAGCCGCCCCAGTTGTAGTCGCCGGCCGAGCCGGGCAGCAGCGCCATGCCGTCGGCGGGCCGCACCGCCAGCCCGAGGCCGAAGGTGTAGCCCGACGCACCGAGCACGCCGCCGCCGGGCGTGGGCGCGATCGGTATGCGCGTGCCGAGGTGGTCCGATGCCATCAGCTTCACCGTCGAGCGGCTCAGCACGCGCACGCCGTCCAGCGTGCCGCCGTTGAGCATCATCTGCACGAAGCGCAGGTAGTCGCCCGCGGTCGACACGCCGCCAGCGCCGCCGGAATCGTTGGCCGGCGGCTGGCTCACGTCGATCAGGCGGATCGGTGCGCCGGTGATCGCGTCTTTCTCGAACGGCTCGGCCAGGCGGCCGCGCTGCGTGTCGAGCAGGCTGAACGCGGTGTCGTTCATCCTCAGCGGGCCGAACAGGCGGCGCTGCAGGAACACGCCGAGGCGCTGGCCCGAAGCCGCCTCGACCACGCGGCCGAGCACGTCGGTGGCCAGGCTGTATTCCCAGGTGGTGCCCGGCTGATACAGCAGCGGGATCTTCGCGAGGCGGTCGACCTGCTCGGCGCCGCTCAGGTCGCGCGTGTCGAAGTCGATGACGTTGGGCTTGTAGAGGCCCGCCTTGGTCAAGGCGTCCTTCACCGCCGTGTTGACCGTCAGCTCGCCGTAGGGCAACCCGGCGGTGTGGCGGAGCAGGTCGAGCACGGTCATGGGCCGCGTGGCCGCCACGTCGCCTTGCGGCGTGGAGACTTTGACGTCCTTGAACGCCGGCAGCCACCTGGACACCGGGTCGCCGAGCTGCAGCACGCCGTCTTCCATCAGCATCATCGCGGCCACCGCGGTGAACGGCTTGGTCATCGAGTAGATGCGGAACACGCTGTCGAGCTGCATCGGCTCGCTGCCCTTGGGATCGCGCACGCCGAAGGCCTTTGCGTAGACCAGCTTGCCCTTGCGCGAGACCATCGCCACAGCGCCGGGCAATCGCTTGGCCGCAACCTCCTGCTCGAAGGTGGCGGTGATGCGTTCCAGCCGCGCCGACGACATGCCAGCGCTCTCGGGTGCGGCCGTCGCGATCGGTGCGCTGCCGCCAACGCTGGGCGCCTGCGCGCAACCGAAAGCCAGCAGAGACAGCAGCGCGGCGGCCAGCAAGCGCTGCGATGCGCGCGCCAACGGGTTCAAGCTCCGACGGTGCATCACGGCGTGTCTCCTCCCGGTTGCCAGAGGGCGCGATTCAACACCCGAGGCCCGAGATCGTCAATCGAGCGCGCCGCGACGCCGCGGCCTAGAATCGCTGCCATGCAACCGCGCGGCAGCCTGCTCTTCTACGGCGACCACCTGGCACGCAGCGTGCGCGGTGTGCCGTGCGCGCCACCGCCCGATCGACCATCACCGCTGTAGTCCCGAGTCGATCCACGGGCCCGCATCGGGCCCCGAGCAGGAGCACCACATGGCCGATCTGTTCGACAACCCCATGGGACTGATGGGGTTCGAGTTCGTCGAGTTCGCCGCGCCGCATACGCACACGCTGGAGCCGCTGTTCGAGAAGCTCGGCTTCTCGCTGGTGGCGCGCCACCGCAGCAAGGACGTGCTGCTGTACCGCCAGGGCGACATCAACTTCATCGTCAACCGCGAGCCCAAGAGCCAGGCTGCGTATTTCGCGGCCGAGCACGGCGCGAGCGCGTGCGGGCTCGCGTTTCGCGTCAAGGATTCGCACAAGGCCTACCAGCTCGCGCTCGACAACGGCGCGCAGCCGATCGAGATGCCCACCGGTCCGATGGAGCTGCGGCTGCCCGCCATCAAGGGCATCGGCGGTGCGCCGCTGTACCTGATCGACCGCTTCGAGGACGGCAAGAGCATCTACGACATCGACTTCGAATGGCTCCCCGGCGTGCCGCGTCACCCGGTGGGGCACGGGCTGACGCGGGTCGACCACCTGACGCACAACGTGTACCGCGGGCGCATGGCGTTCTGGGCCCAGTTCTACGAGCGGCTGTTCAACTTCCGAGAGATCCGCTACTTCGACATCCAGGGCGAGTACACCGGCCTCACCAGCAAGGCGATGACGGCCCCCGACGGGCAGATCCGGATTCCGCTCAACGAGGAGTCGTCCAAGGGCGGCACCGGGCAGATCGAAGAATTCCTGATGAAGTTCAACGGCGAGGGCATCCAGCACGTGGCGCTGCTGACCGACGACCTGTGCAGCACCATCGATCGGCTCACGCTGGCGGGCGTGCCGTTGATGAGTGCGCCCAACGAGGTGTACTACGAGATGCTCGACGAGCGGCTGCCCGGCCATGGGCTGCCGCTGCCCGAGCTGCAGACGCGCGGCATCCTGGTCGACGGCAGCACCAAGGGCGCGCGGCGCCTGCTGCTGCAGATCTTTTCCGACACGCTGCTCGGCCCGGTTTTTTTCGAGTTCATCCAGCGCCAGGGCGACGACGGCTTCGGCGAGGGCAACTTCAAGGCGCTGTTCGAGTCGATCGAGCGCGACCAGTTGCGCCGCGGCGTGCTCAACCCGTCGTGACGACGCTCATTGCCCCGGCGCGTCGCCCAGCTTCAGCTTGACGAGCAGCGCGCGGTAGCGCGGCTCGTCGCGCAGCTCGCGCAGGAACCGGTCGATCTTCAGCGTTTCGCAGCCGCTCTGCCGCTCGCTGCAGGCGCGCGCGAGCCAGTCGAGCGCCAGCGCCTTCTGGCCGCGCAGCGCGTGCAGCTGCGCGACGTAGTAGGCGTTGCTCTGCGGCGCCCGCTTCAGCTCGGCGAGCGCCGCGTCGGACGCCTCGCGCCGGCCGATCAGCCACTGCGCGATTGACTGCGCCCACAGCCGGTAGCCGGCGTGGCGCTCGACGGCGATCTCGGCCAGCGCATCGTCGCCGTAACGCAGCAGCGCCAGGTTGACGCCGATCAGCGCGTGGTTGCCGATCGCATGCGGGTTCGTGCGCAGCTCCTGCCGGAACAGCGCCAGCGATTCCTCGAAACGGTCGGCATGCAGCAGGTAGAACGCCAACGTGCCGATGGCAGCCGCGTTGAGCGGATCGCGATGCGCGATCTGGCCCTGGATCTTGATCGCCTCGGTCAGGTGGCCGGTCACGCTGGCGAACGTGGCCTCGCACTCGGGCAGCAGCAGCGCATCCTTCGGGTCGAGGGTGCGCATGCGGTCGAGCTCGGCGCGCGCCTCGCCCCACGCGAAGTCGACTCGCACCGCGTAGCGAAAGCGCGCCGCATGCGCGGCGATCGAATCGGGCTCGATCGCCAGCGCCTTGTCGAGCGCCTGGCGCGCCAGCGCCTGAGCCTCAGCCTTCGGCCGCCACGCCAGGTAGGCCTGCCGCATGTACAGCTGCGCCAGGCGCACCCACGGCATCGCATAGCCGGGGTCGAGCGCGAGCGCCTTCTTGTACGACACCTCGGCGCGCTGCGCATCGCGCTCGAACGGGCCGTTGCCGTAGACGTCGCCCTGCAGCACCAGGTTGTAGGCCTCGACGTTGGGCACGCGCAGGCGCTGCGCGTGCGGCTCGACCAGCATCGCTTCGAGCGCACGCGCCACCGCACCCGCGATCTCGTCCTGGACCTTGAAGATGTCGGCCAGCCGCCGCTCGTAGGTCTGCGACCACAGCTGCGTGCCGTCGGCCGCGCGCACCAGCTGCGCGCCGATGCGCAGCTGCTCGCCGCTCTTGCGCACGCTGCCGGTCAACACGTGCGCCACCTGCAGCTGCGCGGCGATCGTGCGCACGTCGTCGTTTCGACCCTTGAACGCGAACGCCGACGTGCGGGCGATCACGCGCAGGTTCGAGCTGCGCGCCAGGCGGTCGATCAGCTCGTCGGTCAGGCCATCGGCGAAGTACTCCTGGTCGCGCTGCTCGCTCAAGTCGGCAAACGGCAGCACCGCGATCGACTTGTCGAGCGGCGCCACGGGTGCGACGGGCGCGAGCGGCGCCGACGCCATGGGAGTCGAGGGCGCCGCCGCCTGCAGCGCCGGCGCAGTCCCCGTGGGATGCCGCTGCAGCAGCAGGTCACCGAGCGCGCCGAGCAGCAGCGCGCCCAGCGCCAGCGGCGCCAGCAGGGCACGGCGTCGCCGCACCCACTTGCCGGCGCGGTACAGCGGCGACGCCGGCATCGCGTCGACCGGCTCGCCCGACAGGTGGTGGCGCAGGTCGCGTGCCAGCGCCTGCGCGCTGGGGTAGCGCTCGGCCGCCGTCGGCGCCAGCGCCTTCAGCGCGATCGCGTCGAGTTCGCCGCGCAGCGTGCGCGCGACGTGCGCGATGCTGGCGCCACGCAGCTCGGCGGCATCGGCGCTCAGCCGCGTGCTCGGCGGCTGCGGCGCATGCCCGGGGTGCCCGTTGCGCTCGACGGCGTCGAACGGCTGGCGCCCCGCCAGCAGCTCGTACAGCACGACACCCAGCGCGTACACGTCGCTGCTGGCGTCGATGGGCCCGCCATTGAGCTGCTCGGGGCTCGCATAGGCCGGCGTCAGCGCGCGCCCGTAGGCGCGCGTCAGATCGGCATCGGCCGGGCGCTCCATCAGGCGTGCGATGCCGAAGTCGAGCAGCTTCACCTGTCCGGTCGCAGTCACCAGCACGTTGGCGGGCTTGATGTCGCGATGCAAGACACCCTGCTCGTGCGCGTACTGCACCGCCTGCACCACCTGCAGGAACAGCTCGACCCGCTCGCGCGGCGTCAGCCGGCGCTCGTCGGCCCACTGCAGCAAGTGGCGCCCCGCCACGTACTCCAGAGCGAGGTAGGGCCGGCCGTCGCTGGCGACGCCGGCATCGTAGAAGTGCGCGATGTGCGGATGCTCGAGCGCGGCCAGGATGTCGCGCTCGACCGCGAAACGCTGCGCCAGGTCCTCGCGCCAGGGCAGCTGCGACGGCGTCTTCAGCGCGACGTCGCGCTTGAAGGCCCCGTCGGCGCGCTGTGCCAGCCACACTTCGGCCATGCCGCCGGCGCCAAGGCGGCGCGCCAGCTGGTACGGGCCGATGCGCTCACCCTCCTTCAGGTCGCTGACTGCGCGCAGCCCCTCGACGTCGAGCTTCGGCAGCGGCGGCAGCGAATCGCTGGCGCCGGTCGACAGCGCGCGCCGCAGCGCCGGCGCGAGGTCGGCATGCTCGGCCGGCAGCGCCTGCAGCCACTGTGCGCGCTGCGCCTCGTCGGCGTCGATCACTTCGTCGAGCAGCCGGCTCAGGCGCGTCAGCTGCAGGGTCGACAGCTTCACCGGCGCCCTCTCAATCCGGCGCCAGCATCACGCGCAGCAACAGGCGCGCCTTGTTCCAGTCGCGCTGCACGGTGCGCTCGGTGACGTCCAGCACCTCGGCGATCTCCTGGTCGCTGTAGCCGCCGAAGTAGCGCAACTCCACCATCTGCGCGGCGCGTTCGTCGGCTTGCTGCAGCACCTGCAGCGCCTCGTGCACCGCGAGGATGGCCGCTTCGTCGCGGCCGAGGTCGTGCGCCAGGTCGTGCGCCATGTCGGTCGACAGCGTCAGCTTCGGCGCCGCGCCGCCGCGCCGCTCGGCCAGGCGCGCGCGCGCCGCGTCGACGATCACCGAACGCATCACCTGCGCCGCGTAGCCGAAGAACGCGCGCCGGTCGGCGAACGTGAGCTCGCCGCCGTGCACCAGCCGCAGGTACGACTCGTGCACCAGCGCCGTGGTGTCGAGCAGCGTGCCGCGGCCGCTGCCGTACAGCCGGGCATGCGCCAGGCGGCGCAGCTCGGGGTAGGCCGCCGCGAACAGCGCATCGCGCGCGGCCCGGTCGCCGGCGACCGAACGCGACAGCAGCTCGGTGAGCCGCCCGTTCATGCGCCGCACGATGTCGCTGCAAGACCCATCCCGTTGCACTCCTGCACAGTGGCCGATTCTGCAACGCCGCCACGCCGGCTTTGCCGACCCTCCAAATGCAGCGGCCACGATGTCAGGTTGGCGGTGCGGATTGCGTTTTCACCGGCAAGGGCCACTCACGGCACGAAAGGAATCCGCCATGAAGCTGCTGCTGAAGTTCAACCTGGTGATGGTCGCGCTGTTCGCGATCGCCATCGCCGCCACCGCGGCGGTGTCGCGCGACCTGCTGCAGCGCAATGCCCGCGAGGAAATCTACGACAACGCCAAGCTGCTGATCGAGAGCGCGCTGGCGGTGCGCGACTACACCAGCCGCAACATCGCGCCGCTGCTGGAGACCCAGATCAAGTACGAGTTCCGGCCCGAGATGGTGTCGGCGTTCTCGGCCATCGAGCTGCTGCGCAACGTGCGCGAGACCAACCCCGACTACAAGCAGTTCCTGTACCGCGAGGCGACGCTGAACCCGACCAATCCGGCCAACCGCGCCGTCGAGTGGGAGAGCGACATCGTCAACTCGTTTCGCAACGGTGCGGTGAAGGCGCCGCTGTTCGGCGAGCGCGACACGGCCAACGGCCGCATGCTGTACGTGGCCAAGCCCTTGAAAGCCGGCGCCGCCTGCATGCGCTGCCACGACACCGCCGAGATCGCGCCGCCGACCATGATCTCCAAGTACGGCAGTGCCGGCGGCTTCGGCTGGAAGGTGGGCGAGATCATCGGCGCCCAGATCGTGCAGATCCCCGAGACGTTCGCGCTGGCGCGCGCCGAGGCGACGTTTCGCGTCTTCATGGGCTCGCTGCTGGGCGTGCTGGTCGCGCTCGGGCTGGTGTTCAACGCGCTGCTGTGGTGGATGTTCATCCGCCCGGTGACGCGCATCTCGGCGCTGGCCGACCGCATCAGCCTCGGCGCGGTCGATGCGCCCGACTTCGTGTCGCGCAGCCACGACGAGATCGGCATGCTGGCGCAGGCGCTGTCGCGCATGCGGCGCAGCCTGGTGCAGGCGATGAACATGCTGGAGGCCTGAGCCGGAGCGGCGGCACCCGTGCCGGCGCAGCGGCTCAGGCACCGCGTGTGCAAGCCACGCGGGCTGCCGATGCCCGATCTGCCGCATCCAAGGCAACCCTGTGGCGCGGGCCGCCACTTGACCGCACGATCGGACCTTTGCACCACCAGGGTCCACCCATGAAGGCTCGTTTCCGCACGGCGCTGGCCGTGCTCGCCGCGGGAGTCGCCGCGCCCGCGCTTGCGCAGCCGTGCCCCGACAAGAACGTGATGTACTGGCAGGCGTTTCCGCCGGGCGGCGAATCGGACCTGTCGGCGCGCCACCAGCAGCTGGTGCTGAAAAAGAAGTGTCCTGCCATCGACACCGTGATCCAGTACAAGGCCGGTGGCGGCGGGGCGCTACTGTGGAGCTCGACCAACACGCTGCCGGCCGACGGCGTCAACATCGTCGGCATCAACCTGCCGCACATGGTGCTGCAGCCGATGGAAGGCAACGTGACCTACAAGACCGACGACGTGACGCCGGTCTACTGGTTCCACTACACGCCCGACGCGCTGGTGGTGCCCGACCAGAGCCCGATCAAGAGCTGGGCCGATTTCGTCAAGGCCGCCAAGGACGCGCCCGGCAAGTTGAACCTCGGCGGCTCGGGGTTGAATAGCGCCAATCACGCCGCGCACCAGCGCATGAACGCAGCGTTCGGCATCCAGACCACATACGTGCCTTTCAAGGGCACCGGCGACATGACGATGGCGGTGCTCGGTGGCCACGTCGACGGCAGCATGACCTACACCGCGTTCGCGATCAACAACAAGGGCAAGGTGCGTGCGCTCGCAGTGGCGATGGACAAGCGCCACCCGCTGCTGCCCGACACGCCGACGTTCAGGGAGCTCGGCGTCGACTGGGTCGACGGCGCGTTCCGCGGCATCGGCGTGCCAAAGGCCACGCCGCCCGAAGCGCGCAAGAAGC
>Ga0207648_10001092_pt1 | contig 30400 bp, 27 predicted proteins | sample KBSMisM32_FD_184310 | JGI IMG/M metagenome (GOLD analysis project Ga0207648, IMG submission 184310) | Miscanthus rhizosphere microbial communities from Kellogg Biological Station, Michigan, USA - KBS Miscanthus M3-2 (SPAdes) (version 2) | ecosystem: Host-associated > Plants > Roots >... | reverse complement strand
CTTGCAGCGCACCAGCCCTGTCGCGGCCAGCCGCGGCGATACCGCGGATCGGTAGACGTCGATCGACGCGACCGCGATGCGGGCGATCGCCTGGCGGTCCGGCGGCCGGAACGCATCCCCGACCGCCAGGCCCGCGACCGCGGCGAGGACCAGCGGCGCGAGAGAGCCGCGCGGCCTCGCACCGTGCGGCATCGCAGATCCCGAGACTTCAGCGCTCGGCGTGACTGGCATAACGCGAGACGCCGGGGATGATGAGCCGCTCGCCGTGCAACGCCTTGACCACGGCGAGAAGGGCGATCATCACGTACAGGAGCCCCGCGATCGCCATCGTGACGGCGTAGACGCACGATAGCGACGGGACGAGGATCCCGACGAGCGTGGCCACGATACCCGCCGCGGCGAGAGCGAGGAACAGCGCCAGCCCGTTGCGCGCGTGCCAGCGGACCTCGGCGTCCCGCTTCGTGAGGAGCAACGGGATGACTCCCAGGAATGCGGCATAGCAGAGCGGGAGAAGCCAGGCGCGAGCGGGGGAGCGATACGGCTGCGGTGAGAGGTCGTCCTCGGAGCTCATGGGCGAGCCGAGGATATGCCGGGCGAGCTAGTTTGCCAGCAGGCGGATGGTGCCGTTGACCGTTTCGCAGCGGAGCGTGTCGCCGCCGCCGTTGAGCTTGCCGCGGGCCTCCTTGGGCCCGAACTTGCCTTCGACCGCCAGGGCGAAATCACCCTCGATCTTCCCGTTCACGGTCTCGAGGTCGTAGCTGATCGCCGACGCCTTGTCGAACGCGATGTCGATCGAGCCGTTCACCGTCTCGACGCGGCTCTTCTTGAATGGCCCCTTGAACGTCAGGCGCACGGAGCCGTTGACCGTCGAAGCGCTCGTCGGGCCTTCGACGTTCGCGAGCTCGATCGAGCCGTTCACGGCGTCGCCCGAGAGCGTGCCCAGGAAACCCGACGCGAGGACCTTTCCATTGCAGGTCTCGAAGCGGACTTCCGTGCGGGCCGGGATCTGGACGGTGTAGTCGACATCGGCATTCGAGCCGCCGAAATCGAGGAACCCGAAGAGGCGGCGCCGCTTGGGGTTCACGGTCTCGACCCGGATCTCGTCGCCCACCTTCGTCACGCGGATCTCCGTCAGGCGGAGCGTCTCTTCGGCGCGGCCGCCCGTGGCTTTCTTGACGGCGCGGACTTTGAAGACCGGCTTGTCCGAGGCGGTGGCCTCGATGTGACCGTTGACGTTCTCGATCGAGATCCGCGAAATGCCGTCCATCGAGTAGGTCTTCTCGAAGACCTCTTCCCGGGCCCCCGCGAGCATCGGCGCGGCGAGGGCGAGGAGGGCGGCGGCGAGGAAGACTTTACGCATGGCTCTCTGGATCTTAACTAACGAGAACCGGGGCAAAAGGTTCATCGCCCTCCACTTGCTGCCGCCAACTCTCAGGAGGACCGCGAGATACGGATTCCCGTATGGCGATCCGTGCGCCGGGGCGCCGCGCCGTCCTTCCGGAGAGGCCAGGCGTCGTAGAGGTTCCAGAACGGCACGAGAAGGGGCATGTTGCGCCGGATCGACCCCCAGGAGCCCGGAGCGCGCCCGTCCGGACGCCGGGCTTCCAGCGCCAGCCACCGTCGGGCCCGCCCGCCTTGCCGGTCCCGGAGGAGGAAGGCCACGACGGCGGCCAGCCCGCACGCCGTCCAGATCCAGGGAATCCAGGCGAGGGCGCCGGGCCGGTAGCGCCAGATGACGAAGGTCAAGGCGAGCCCGGCCGCATCGGCGCCCAGGGCGCACACGAGCACGTCGAGAAAGAGAGCGAACAACCGCATCCGGCGCATATAGTTGGGCGTCCGATTCTGTCCGATTCTGAATGTCGGTCTCTCGGTTGTGAAGTCAGAAAAACCCGAAAAACCCGAATCGTCCTCTCCGGTGTCCCGCATCCTCGCGGACTGCCACCTGCACTTCGAAGGATGCCTGCCTCCGGCCGAGATCCAGCGCCTCGCGCAGCGCGCCGGGCATTCCTTCGCGAATGAGGCGGCGTTCGAATCGGCGCGGCGCGGCTCCCGCAACGCGCAGGAGTTCCTGCTTCTCTACGCGGAGGTCTGCCGTCTCTTCCGGCGGCCCGAGGACTACGTCGGCGCCGCGATCGCCGTCGCGGAGTCGCTGGCCGCGGACGGACTGCGCTACGCCGAGATCTACGTGTCTCCCGAGATCTCGGCAAGATTCGGGCTCGACCCGGCCGCCTGCCTCGAAGCGATCGACGTCGGCTTCCGCGAGGCGCTCGAGACTCACGGCATCCTTTGCCGGATCCTCCTCGACGCCGTGCGCCACTGGGGCCCGGAGTCCGCGGATCGGGTTCTCGACCTCTACGAAAAAATGCCGCTGCCCTCGATCGTGGGCTTCGGGCTCGGCGGGGACGAAGCGTCGGTGCCGGCCTCGGCGTTCGGCGGCATCTACCTCCGCGCCCGCTCGCTGAGACTGCGCACGTCGGTGCACGCGGGCGAGTGGGCCGGGCCGGAATCGGTCCGGGATGCTCTCGACGCGCTGCGCCCGGACCGCATCGACCACGGCATTGCGGCCGCGTCGGATCCGGAGCTCATGGCGCGGCTCGCCGGCGAGGACACGATCCTGTGCATCTCGCCGAGCTCGAATCTCGCCACGGGCGCCGTCGCCCACGTCTCGGCGCATCCTCTGAAGAAGCTCCTCGACGCCGGGGTGCGCGTTGCGCTCTCCGCCGACGATCCCGCGCTCTTCGCCACGACGACCTCGGGGGAGTACCGCTTCGCCCGCGAAAAGCTCGGGCTCGAAGACGACACCCTCCAGACCCTCGCGGGAAACGCGTTCCACGCCGCGTTCTGCTCGCGCGAGGAGCGCGACGCGGGACTGCGGGGCCTTCAGTCCGGCTTGAGCTGGTAGGGAATCCTCTCGTCCGACAGGCGCTCCTGCACGGCATCCCGGAGCGACTTCCGCACCTCCAGCTCCAGCACCGGCTCCGGATCGAAGCGCTCTTGCCGCAGCCGGACGTGCGGTGGATCGATGAGGCGTCGGACGACGCCGACGCGGGCGTGCGGCGGGCGCGTCTCCACGAGCACCGTCTCGTAGACGGTGGCGGAGCCGCAGCCGGCGAGCGCGAGGTCCGCGGCCTGGCGGTAGGCGCGGGCGAGGCCGCCCGTGCCCAGCTTCGTTCCGCCGTAGTAGCGGACGACCGCGACCGCGACGTCGGTCAGGCCCGCGGAAGAGATCGCCGCGGCGATCGGCCGGCCCGCCGTCCCGGAGGGCTCTCCGTCGTCCGAAGACTTGAGCGATTCCCCGCCCGGCGCGCCGAGCGACACCCTCCATGCGTAGGCGACATGCGTGGCGTCGTGATGTTCGCGGCGCAGCCTTTCGAGAAACTCCTCGGCGGCCCGCGCCGTCGCCGCCCCCGCAGCGATGCCGAAGAAGCGTGAGGCTTTCTCCCGCACTTCGCCGCGTCCCTCGCGCGCCGGAACGCGCCGGGTGTCCTCCAGGCCGCCGGCGCCGCCGCCGCCCCGCGCCTTCACCCCGAGAGCGTCTTCTCGTAGAGCTCGCGATAGCGGGACACGAGGCCTTCGGTCGGAAACTCGTGCTCGGCGCGGCGCCGCGCCGCCGCCGAGAAGCGCTGCCACAGCGCGTCGTCTGCGATGAGCCGTATCGCCCCGGAGGCCATGCCCTCGACATCGCCGACCGGACGAAGGAAGCCTTCGACGCCGTCCTCCACGACTTCGGGCAGGCCGCCGGCCGCCGTGCCGATGACGGGCACGCCGCAGGCCATCGCCTCGAGGGCCGCGAGGCCGAAGGACTCGGCGTCGGACGGCAGCAGGAGCAGTTTCGCCGCGGGCAGGATCGTCTCGATCGCTGCGACGTTGCCGAGGAACGTGGTCTTGTTCGCGAACCCGCCCTCGCGGGCGAGCTTCTCGGCGATGGATCGATCCGGTCCGTCGCCGATGAGAAGGAGGCGCGCCGGCGCCTGGCGCTGGACGCGCTCGAAGATTCCGAGCACGTCCCGGATTCTCTTGACCGGCCGGAAATTCGAAACGTGCACGAGGAGCGCCTCGCCCGGCGACGCGAGCGTCCGGGCGAACGCCGAGAGTCCGCCGGGCCGGTACACGCGCGTGTCCACGAAGTTCGGCACGACCTGGATTTCGCGCTGGACGCCGAACTCGCGGACCGTCACGTCCTTCAGGTACTTCGAGACCGCCGTGACGGCGTCGCTCTGGTCGATCGACCAGCGGGTGATCGGCAGGTACGAGCGATCCTGGCCGACGATCGTGACGTCGGTGCCGTGGAGCGTCGTGACGACTTTGAGTTTGACGCCGTTGCCGTTTCCCATCTCGCGGGCGAGGATCGCCGAAACCGCGTGCGGCAGGGCGTAGTGGACGTGGAGGAGGTCGAGATGGCAGTGCCGCGCGACCTCGGCCATCTTCGTCGCCAGCGCGAGCGTGTAGGGCGGCGAGACGAAGAGGGGATACGACGGCGCGACGACCTCGTGGAAATGGACCCGCTCCCGCGGCAGCTCCAGGCGCGAGGGGAGCGCGTACGAGATGAAGTGGACCTCGTCGCCGCGTTCGGCGAGCGCGATGCCGAGCTCCGTCGCGACGACTCCGCTGCCGCCGAACGTCGGATAACAGGTGATGCCGATTTTCACGAGGGCGTCGGGCTTTCGCTTCGCTTAGAAGCCGGGCTCGTTTCCTTCGAAGGCCTGGACGAGGTCGGCGATCCGGGGCGGCCGCGCGGCCAGGAAGCCCTCGGCGAATTCGGTGTTGATCATGGCGCCGTACTCGCGGGCGCGCGCGTCGATCATTTCGAGAAAGGATTTCTGGGCGAGCATCGTCTCGGGCTCGGTCGAGCCCTCCTTGTGGAACTGGCTCTCGAAGGCCCGCATCGCCGCGCGGCGCACCTCGATGACGTCGCTCACGTCCACCAGGAACTGCGGCGTGTGGGAGATGAACGTCGAGAAATAGATCGTCTGCTGCGGCCGGTGCGCCGGGTGCTGCGTTTCAATCTTGCGGGTCCCGGCGTAGTAGCAGGCGTCGGTCACGAGCTGGCCGGCGCGGCGGTGGTCGGGGTGGCGATCGTCGGGATACGGGGTGAACACGATCCGCGGCTTCTCCCGGCGGATGACGTCGATCACGGCGAGCTCCTCTTCGCGTCCCCGCCTCAGGCCGCCGTCGCCGAGATCGAGAGCCTCCCGGAACTCCGCTCCGAGGATCTTCGCGGCGTCCTTCGCCTCGCGGCCGCGGATCTCCGCCGAGCCCCGCGTGCCCATCTCGCCCCGCGTGAGATCCAGGATGCCGAACTTGTAGCCCCGCTTCTTGAGCTTGTGGAGCGTGCCTCCGCAGGTCAGCTCGACGTCGTCGGGGTGCGCCGCGATGGCAAGCACGTCAACGGGCATGCGCGTCTTCCTCTTTTCCGGCTTCCTCTTTTCCGGGCCCGGCGGCCTTCTCCGCCTCGCTGAGACCGAGATCCACGATCGCCGCTCCGGCGGCTCCGGTTCCAGCCACCCGCCGGAACGCGTCGAGCACGTCGGTCCTTCCGAAAGCGAGCATCGCCGAGAGCGGCGTGTAGACGCGCTCGGCGGGAATCGAGTCGAGGGAGGGAAGGAGGGCGCGCGAGAGGCGTTTCCTCCGGTTCGTGGTCACGTCGCCCTTCCGCTCCGCGGCCTTGCGGGCGCGCTCGGCGAGCTGCTCGAACTGGTAGGCGATCTTCTTCGCCGCGTTCTCGAGCGCTCCGGAGAGCGTCGCGTCCAGGCTCTCGAGCTCGGGCCCGAGCCGCGCGAGCTCACGCGACGTCGTGTCCGAAAGGCGCGAGACGGCGTCCGCCTGAGGCACCGGCGCGGGAGCGGCCGCGGCGGGCGGCTGCAGCAGCTCCTCGTCCGAAAGCCGCAGTTGCTCGGCGAGCCGGCGTTCCCCGGGGCCCCGGGCGACGATGTGCGTGCGCGGGACGAGCACCGGCGGCGGGACTCCGAGGAGGCGGAATATCGGAAGACTCTGGGCGTGGTAGGCGATCTCTGCCGCCCCGAGCACGCTCGCCGCCATGGGGATGAGATACGACTTCAGGACCGGCCGGGTTATGACATCCCCGGAGGGAAGCGCCTCTCCGGAGCGCACGCGCTCGACCGCATCGGCCACGTTCGTCGCTCGCCGGCGGCCCTGCGCGTCGATCAGGAAGAACGAAAACCCCTCCGGCAGCGGCGCCGGGACCGGTTTGCCGGCGCGCTCCAGTCGGGCCACGGTCTCGCGGAGCGTGCCCTCGATCGCGTCGGCCTTTTCGGCGGCCATCAGGAAGAACTCGACCGTGGCGGGCCGCACCGCCGGGTCGAGAGGGTCGAGGACGAGGAGAGGATCGGGGTCCACGAGATCGAGGAGCGTCTCGATGAAGGCCTCGCCGTAGGGCGTTCCCGGAGCGCTGCGCGCGGCGAACTCTGCGAGGATCCGGTCGGCGTCAGCGTGGGTGTGCTGAGGATCGTCTTTGAACGCGTCGAGGATCTCGCGGACACGCTCCGGGATCCGCAGGCGCCCGACGGGCTGGCGGTTCTGCCGATCCGCGCCTTCCAGAACGAGCTCCTCCGGCCCTTCGTGGGTCGGACGCGCGGTGCGCGCGATCTCCTGCAAGTCGTGGTCGTCGGTCAGCGCCCAGAAGACGGGGACCGCCGGCACGCCACGGCGCGAGAGCTCGTTCGCGATGCGGATCGTGTCGAGGGCCTTCATGAGGGTGAAAGCCGGGCCCGTGAAGAGGCCGACCTGCTGGCCGGTCGAGACCGCGACGGCCCGGCCCGCGGCGAGGTCCTCGGCCATGCGGATCGCTTCACCGCCCCGGTGACGGAACGCCGACGCGGGAACGCGCGACCGCGCGCCCTTCGCGAGGAGCTCGCGCCCGCGCTCCGTCGCGGCCTCGATCGTCGGCGGGTCGGGGAAGAACTCCGGAAGGCCCGCGAGGAAGTCGTGGAAAAGAGGCGAAAGCCCGGGGTACTTGGAGAAGGGGATCACGCAGGGCTTCCTTTGCCGCTGGTGGACGCCGGCCGGCGCGCGAGAACGATGAGGCGAGGGGAATCGGGGCCGGCCGGCGATCCGTCGAAGTCGCCCCAGGTCGCCTCGACGGGAAGCCCGGAGCGGCAGAAGAGCGTGACGAGCTCGTCCGCAGCGTACGCGCGCACGCTTTCGCGGAAGATCTCGGTCGACCCCTCGCGGCGGACCTCGATTTCCTTCTCGATGCGCTGCGTCTCGGGGTTCCAGGAACGGCGGATCGTGTACTCCTTTTCGCCGCAGCGTCGGCGTTCCTCGGGGACGAGCCGTTCGAGAACCCAGTCGCGAGCGAACGTGTCGCAGAGGAACGCTCCGCCCGGGCGGAGCACGCGCTCGATCTCGGTCACGACCGCCACGTTTTCGGACTCGCGGAGGAAATAGCCGAAGCTCGTAAAGAAGTTGACGACCGCGGCGAACGTGCCGTCCGGGAAGGGCAGCGACCGCATCTCGCCGCGGACGAGCCCGAGCCGCGGGTTCCTCCGCCGGGCGAGGTGCAGGAGGGGCGCCGAATAATCCAGTCCGATCGGCGGGAGGCCCGCTTCGGCGAAGGGAACCGAGTGCAACCCGGATCCGCAGCAGAGGTCCAGAAGGGGAGCGCGCCGGGCCGGGAGGTGCGCCAGGGCGAACGCCGCCTCTCTCCGGGCGGAGTCGACGTCCCGGTGGGGGTAGAGGTCCAGGTACTCCTCGCCGAACCAGGACTCCCACCACGTCATGGCGCGCGATTATGGCAGAGGGGTCCGAGGCGTTAGAGTTGCCGGCGATGAAGCGCGTCGCGTGTCTGATCCTTGCGATGGCCGCCGGGATGGCGGCCTCGGACGCCGCGTCGGCGCAAATCCGCCGGTCGCGCGCGACGCCGACTCCGGCGCCCACGGCGGGGCCGGCGCTGCCGCTGCGCGTCACGGCGCGCAAGGAGCGGCTCGACCGGTACCTGCTCGCGGCGATGCGCCGCGCCGGCGTCAGCGCGTGGCTCGTCGTCACGCGCGAGAACTCTTCGGATCCGCTCGCGTTCGACGTCGGCGCCGAACACGCCGTCGGCCGCGCCGTCTGCCTTTTCGTGGACCGCGGCGAGAACATGGAGCGCGTCGCCATCGTCGCGAGCTTCGACACCGACGCCTTCGAAAAGTCCGGGCTCTACAACCGGGTCATCCCCTACGGCAAGGAAGGCCCCGGAGGCCTGCTTCTCGACGAGATCGCCAAGTACAGTCCGAAGAACATCGCCGTCGACCAGTCCAAGGATGTTCCGCTCGCCGACGGCCTGACGGCCGGCAACCTCCAGTGGCTCCGCGACTCGCTCGGGCCGGACTTCTCGAAGCGGCTCGTCTCCTCGGAGGCCCTCCTCATCTCTTTCCGCAGCCGCAAGACGCCGGCCGAGATCGCGAAGATGCGCGAGGCCGTCCGGAAGACCGAGCAGATTCTCGCCGAGGCACTCACGCCCCAGGTCATCGTCGCGGGCAAGACCACGGAGAAGGACGTCGCGGATTTCATCCGCAAGCGCCGGCGCGAGATGAACCTGGGCTCGTCCTGGGGCGACGAGCAGGATCCCAGCGTCACGGCCGGAAAGGCCCGCGGGCACTCCGCGTCGACCGACGCGGTGATCGCGGCGGGGGCCGTCGTCCTCATCGACGCCGGCGTCGACGACGCGGGCTACAAGACCGACATCCAGCGTCTTGCGTACGTGCTCCGGCCCGGGGAGACCGCCGCGCCGCCTGAGGTCCAGAAGGCCTTCGACGTCGTGAAGGCCGCGAACCGGGCGGCCGCCGCGGCGCTCAAGCCCGGCGTCAAGGGATCCGAAGTCGACGACGCCGGCCGGCGCGTCATCACCGAGGCTGGCTTCGAGGAGTTCCTCCACTCGACCGGGCATCCGATCGGGTTCTACACGCACGATCTCGGCCCCGAGCTCGCGCCGAACTGGCCCGAACGCTACGGCAAGCTCGGCGGCTACGTCATCGAGCGCGACCAGACATTCGCGGTTGAGCCGTCGCTCAAGACCGAGCTCCCCTGGCTGATGGGCGAGAAGGTTCGTTTCGGGCTCGAAGAGGACTACGTCGTGACCGAGAAGGGGAGCGAGCCGCTGGGCTCGCCGCAGGAGACGCTGATCCTGATCCCGAGCGCGCCTTGAGGGCGGTTCGTCTCGCCGCGCTGCTCGCCATTCTCGCCGTGGCGGTTTTCCGCTGCGGCGGCGGACTCAAGACGATCTCGAAGGACGGATACGAGGCCACGCTCTCCTACTCGCCCGACGAACGCTACAAGATCGCCGTGCGCGGCGAGTGGCGGCGCGTCGAGGGCCCGGCCGATGGCGGTCCGCTCGTCAAGATCGCGCGGCCGGACCTGAAGGCGGTATGGCAGATCCGGCCCTCGACGAAGAAGCTCTTCGCGTCGCCCTGGTCCGCGACGGACGAGATCGTCCCGGGCTACCCCCTCGAGCCCAACTTCGACCCGGCGGCATATGCGGATCGATTCGGCGGCCGGATCCAGAAGATCGGAGACGACACGCACGGGCTCCATCCCTGCGATCGCTGGCGCATGACCCTGCCCTCCGGCGACACCGTCACGATCTGGGCGGCCCGCGACCTCGAGAAGCTCGTCGTCAAGATCGAGCACGCCAAGAAGGACAAGAACGACGAGTCCCAGCCCTTCACCACGACCGAGCTCCTGGACGTCCGCGTCGGCGCGGACCCCGACCTCTTCGAGCAGCCGAAGGGGTACACCGTGGTCAAGAGCTACGACGAACTGATGAAACCCTGAGCCATCGTCCCGAACCCTGAGCCGTCATCCCAGACCCTGAGCCGTCAACCCAAACCCTGAGCCGTCAACCCCAGGCCCAACTCTAAGCCGTCATCCCGAGCGATAGCGAGGGATCCCGTCATCGGCAGGCCACTAGCCGTTCGAGCGATTCCGGGATCGATACCGCCGGCCTTCGGCCGGCGTTGCCTACTGCCGGGGGTTTGCCTTTGGTGGCCGGCTCGTCGCTCCGCTCCTCGGGATGGCCGCTCCCGCGAACGCGCGGCGTTCGTTACGCGGCCAGACGCTCCCGGCCCCGGATCGGCTGCAACGGCTCGAAGTCGCGGAAGAGGATGTGGTCGTAGAAGTAGTGCACGAGCAGGAAAGACAGGACGACCACGTAGTAGCTCTTGTCCTGCGGGAAGTTCAGGCCCTTCCAGAGGATGAGGTAGATGACGCCGGCCGAGAAGGTCGCGCCGATCATCGAAATGTAAAACTTCTTCGTGTTCTCCCGCCCCGCGAGCGCGCGCGTCAGGTTGCTCCCGATGCGGCCCGTATCCGCCTCGCGTCCGAGCATGAACCACGTGAGCGCGAGGTACTGGAGGGAGTGCCAGGTGTTGAAGCCCTGGAAAGACATGTCGAGGTTGTCGAAGACCGGGACTACGAACGCCATCGCCACGGTGATCGTCATGAAGAGCAGGCGCGGCCAGGACGACTCGCCGCGGCGGATCTCGCGGAACGTGCGCGCAACGTAGAGCACGAAAAACGCCGCGTAACCGACGGTGAAGGCGATGGCGACGGCCTTGTGCTTGAGGAAGGGCGGGAAGAAGAGAACCGCGTCGCCGAGAGCGAAGCGGTCCTCGACGAACTTGTACATGGCCACCAGGTACAGCGCCCCGAGGATCACGGCGCCGTCCAGCCAGCGGTCGATCGCGCGGATCGGAGCGCCCTTGCGCATCCGGTACGTCTCCGAGATGAACTGCGCCTGGTGGGTCACGTGCAAGGACGCCCAGAGAAAGAAGCCCGTGAGCAGCAGGATGAACGAGAACATCGAGCCGAGGATCACGAGCGTCGGAATCACGACGAGCGGCAGGTAGGCCAGGATTCCCCAGCGCTTGCGAAAACGAGGCTCGAACGCCGTCCGCAGGTAGGTCGAGTACATGTGGGGACCGCCCACGAGGATGGTCACCGAGAGGCCCACGATGAGGCTCGAAGTCCCTTCCGAGACCCCCACCTTCTTCAAGAATCCGTACGAGAGGTAGGGAAGGAAGACCAGGACTCCCGACAGAGTCAGGAAAAGCAGATCGAACCGCTTGTCGCGGATCCAGAGCGTGCCCTCCCGGGGGGCCGCCATGGCCTTGGACGACATTCGAACCTCCTGAGCGAAACGAACGGACCTAAAGGACCAGACCAATCCTACCAAGACCCACCCGGGGGCCGGTGGACAGTATGACCATTAAGATTATCAAGTTCATGTTGACTTTGGGACAGGTCCGGATCGACCCCCCTCTGGTGCTCGCCCCCATGGCCGGCATCACGGACCACGTGTACCGTCTGATGCTCCGCCGGATCGGGGGCGTCGGCCTCGTGACGATGGAATTCATCTCGTCCGAGGCGATCACCCGCGGCAACGCGCGCCAGTTGCGCAAGATGGTCTTCTCGGACGAGGAGCGGCCCCTCTCGATTCAGATCTACGGCTCGGACCCCGAGCGCATGGCTGCGGCCGCGGACATCGTGGAAGAGCTCGGGCCCGATGTCTGCGACATCAACATGGGCTGCCCGGCGAACAAGGTCCTGAAGGGCTGCGCCGGCGCGGCGCTCATGGGGGACCTGCCCCTCGCGCGGCGCATCGTGCGCTCCGTGCGCGAGAGGCTCTCGATCCCCCTGACCGTGAAGTTTCGCCTCGGCCTCGACGAGCGGCGCGTCAACTTCCTCGACCTCGCCGCCATGTGCGAAGACGAGGGCGTGGCCGCCGTCGCGATGCACGCACGCACCGCCCGGCAGATGTACACGGGGCGCGCCGACTACTCCCGCATCGCCGAGCTCAAGAGCCGGGTCAGGATCCCGGTCATCGGCAACGGCGATGTGACGACGCCCGAGGACGCCCGAGTCCTCTTCGAACAGACCGGCTGCGACGCCATCATGATCGGCCGCGCCACGATGAAGAATCCCTGGATCTTCCGGCAGATCGCCGCCGGCCTGGCGGGGCGATCTGAAGCGGAAGCGCAAGCGGACGCCGCGCGCGAGCCGACGCTCTCCGAGCGGCGGGACCTGATGCTGGCGCACTTTTCCGCGATCGAGGAGACGGCCCACGATCCCAAGGAAGCGCTCCACAAGCTTCGGACGATGACGGGCTGGTACACGAACGGCCTGCCGCACGGCCGGGCGCTGCGGGTCCGAATTTCCGAACTGGCCACGCCCTCGGACTTCCGGGAAGCCGTCGTGGATTTCTTCCGGGATCTCGAGCAGGGGGCGGCGGCCGCCTGATACCCCCGGCGCGCCGCTCCGGCGCGCATAACGGGAATTCCGGGCCGGCCGTCCGTGGTTCGGGAATGCGATGAAATCCGGATTCAAATCCCTTGTGGCGGCAGCGCTGGCCTTTTCCGTGCTCATGCTGGCCTCCGCGGCGGTGTCGCCGGCTCAGACGCGCGAGGCGCAGCTCTCGACCGAGGGCGGCAACTTCCCGCTCTACATCACGGTCGAGTACCTCGGAATGGCGGGCGTGAAGACGGTCGTCCGCGTCCGCCTGCGGGCGCCCGAGCTTTCGATGGCGGCGGCGAAACGCGGCCTGAAGAGCTTCTCGGGAGAGCTCCAGGGATCGTTCCTGAAGGGCGGCAACATCGTCCAGGCCTTCAAGTACCCCGTGAGCGGCTCGGTCGACGAGCACACCACGTTCACCTATGCGTTCCTGCGCTCCGTGGAGCCCGGCGATTACGAGCTCCGCCTCGTCCTCTCGGCGCCGGGAGGCAAGCAGGTCGGCGAGGCCAAGACCGAGGTCTCGGTGCCGGAAGTGGGCAACCCGTTCACGGCCGACCTCGCTCCGGGCGAGTCCTCGACGCTGCCCGCCGCCGAGGCGATCGTCATCGCCGACGAAGCCGGGACCTCGCCGACGGCGCCCGGCGGCGGCTCGAAGCTGAAGATCCTGCCGCCGGACCGCGAGGCCCCGATCGGCATCCTGCGTCTCGAGGCGTCGGTGGACCCCCCGATCTCCAAGGTCGAGTTCTACCTGGAGGACAAGCTCATCCTCGCGCGTTCGCGGCCGCCCTACACCGTCGAGATCGACCTCGGCGAAGTCCCGCGCAAGCAGACGATCCGCGTGATCGGGTACGACGCCTCCGGCAAGCTCATCGACGAGGACGCCTGGGCGATCAACCAGGGGAGCGCGCGGCTCGCCGTCAAGATCCTGCCGCACCCCGATCCCGCGGCCGGCAAGGTTCGCATCAAGGTGGCCGTGCAGTCGATCGCGGGCGGCGTCGCGAAGCAGGTCGAGCTTTACCTCAACGACAAGAAGCTCAAAGCATGGGCGAACGACGGCCCCTACGAGGTCACGATCCCGATGGCCGAGTACTCGCGCGGCGACTATCTGCGCGCGACGGCGATCGGCGACGACGGCAAGGAAGCCAACGACCTCCGGATGCTGAAGGGCCCGAACACGACGATGGAAAGCGTGCGGGTCGACGTCGTCCAGCTCCACATCTCCGCGGTCGACAAGAGCAATCATTTCGTCACCGGTCTCGCCCAGAACGACTTCAAGATCCAGGAGGACGGAAAGCCGCAGGAAGTCACGGGTTTCGAGATCGCCGAGAAGCTGCCGCTCACGATCGGGCTGGTGGTCGACGGTTCCGGCTCCATGGAGAAGGCGATGCCCTTCGTGCACGAGGCGTCGGCCGAGCTCTTCCGGGGCCTCATCCGCGAGAAGGACAAGGGCTTCGTGATCGAGTTTCGCGAACAGCCGCGCCTGATCCAGAGCCTGACGGGCGACTCGGCGGAGTTGCAGCGAGCTGCCCGGGAGCCCTCGGCCCGCGGCGCGACGGCCCTCTTCGACTCCGTCGTGCTGGGCCTCTACCAGTTCCGGGCGCTCCAGGGCCGCAAGGCGCTCATCGTCGTGACCGACGGCGCGGACAATCACTCCCACGTCGACTACGAGACGCTCCTGCGCTACGCCCGCACGGCCGGCGCCCCGATCTATTTCATCGCCGTGAACATATCGGTCCTGGACTTCGGAATCCGCGGCCAGGTCAACGAGATCGCGCGCGAATCCGGCGGCGAGGTGTTCCATACCTCGAGCCCCGACAAGGTCCGCGAGATCGTGAAACGGATCGAAGAGGAGCTGCGCTCTCAGTACATCCTGGCGTTCCGCACCGACTCGCAGAAGCCTGATGGCGAGTACCGCGCAGTCACCGTGGCGGTGGACAAGCCGGGAGTGACGGCGAGGACGATCAAGGGGTACATCCCTTAAACCCTCGACCCTCGACCCACGACTTCGGCTAGGCCCTCAGCTCCACTTCCGATATCCGCGACGCCCTCTCGGCCGACACTGCGCTGCGCGATGCCCGTCGGCGCCGCATGCGCGCGAAGCATGCGAACGCCTGGAGTGCCGAGAGCCACGCCACGAACGACAGGGCATGGCGAAACCAGTTGACCTGAGCCCACTGGAAGGCGACCGCCCGGGCATTCGTTTCCTGCCCGCCCGAGAGCTGAAGCAAGGTCGGAATGAAATAGGCGAGCGTGAGGATCTGGCTTCCCAGGGACGCCCACGCGGCAATGAGCCACCACTTCCGCGTTTCGGGATCGACGAACCGGATCGCGAAGAAGCTCGCGAGGGTGAGCAGGGTCAGCGGCAGCGCCGTCGTGTAGAGCCAGAACTGCATGCCGGTGTTGGCGGAGCTCGCCACCTGGCTGGGAAGGCCGTTCGCGCGCGCGCTTCGGACCCATCGGGGCATCTGGGTCTTCGTTTCGTAGAGGCCGGCGCCCGCGGAGATGCCGAGCCCGACGACGAAGAGCCAGAGAAGAATTCGAGCGTGCTTGTGGCTCATAGGCCCCCTGAAATCATGACGAAAGTGCCCGAACGATGCAAAACGCGTTCCGGCCGTTGGAGTTTTCCCCGGACTAGGGGGGGAAGTTGACCACAATCGCGTGGCGGCCGCTCCAGCGGACGACTCGGGCCGGAGGCGCCGCGGTCATCATCTCGACCAGATCCTTCATGCGCACGAGGGCCACGACCGGCCGCCCCCCCTTCCAGGCTGCCCAGAACCGCTCGGAGCTCCAGAACAGGCTTTCCCGGACCTCCGCGCGCGTCTCGAACTCGGGCTCGAGCTCGCCCCGGTAGGCGACGACGGGGATGGGAGTCTTCAGCTCCCATGACACTCCGTTCAGGTAATCCTTGTAGCCCAGGATTGTGGCCTTGCCTTGCCACGGAGCCGCGGCCCGGCGCGCCGCGTCGGCGAGCTCGGCCGTGAATCGGGCCTGGGGCGTCAGAGGCCAGCCGAGGACCACCGCCAGGAGGAACGCCCCCCATGCAAATCCGAGAGAGGCGAGGGCCAGCTTCGGAGCGTTTCCGGCGAAGAGGACCGCGAACCAGGACCCGAGAACCAGGATGGCGAGGGCCGGCGCGATGATGCCTTCCAGGCGGAGCTCGCGCGCGGCGGCGCGCAGCTGCGGGTGGGCGAGGAGGCTGATCGCGAGAGTCGTCGCGAGGATCGCCTGGACGATCCACAGACGCCGTCCCCGGGTACCGGCCTCCGGGATGCCCCGAGCGGCGAGCACGGCCGCGGCCGGAATCGCGGGAAAGAGGTACGGCGGCAGCTTGCTGCTCGACGTCGAGAAGAAGACGAAGACGACCGAGAACCAGACGAAGTAGAAGAACGCCGGGTCGCTCGCGCGCAGGGCTTTCCAGAATCCGCGGAGAAAGAACGCGACGCCGGGCATGAAGCCGAGCAGCAGGACTGGAACGAAGTAGTAGACGGGCCCGGTGCGCTTCGCGGCCTTCGTGGCGAACCGCTGGAAGTGCTCGCGGATGAAGAAGAAGTCGAGGAATCCGGGATGCCGCCGTTCGACGGCGAGAAACCACGGCAGCGCCAGAACGAGAAACACGAGCGGCGCGGGGGAGAGCACGAGCGTGCGGAGCGTCGCGACGAGGCGTCCCGTCGAGATCGCCCAGATGAAAAAGATCGCCGCCGGCAGAACGAGGGCGATGAGCCCCTTCGTGAGGAACGCCGCCGCGCACGCCGCCCCGAAGATCGCCGACATGGCGAGCCATGGCCGTTTCTCTTCGCGGCGCCGCACGGCCGAACGCCCGGCGAGAAGCATCGCGGTGAAGAAGAACGTCAGGAGGCCGTCGGTGAGGTTCGTGCGCGAGAAGAGGAAGCCCATGGGCGCCGCGAGGAACAGGACCGCCGCCGGGAGACCGCCGGCCCCGATCCCTCGCGCGGCCGAAAGGACCAGGAGCAGCGTGCCCAGCCCGGCGAGCCGCGTCGGAAACCGCGCCGCCCAAGGCGTCTCGCCGAAGACTCTCAGGGACGCGGCGTTCACCCAGTAGAGCAGCGGCGGCTTCTCGAAGTAGGGCACGCCGTTCAGACGCGGGACGAGGAGATCGCCGGCCGCGAGCATCTCCCGAGGGATCTCGGCGTAGCGGGTCTCGTCGGGCTCGGCGAGACCGGAGCCGGCCGGCTCGAGCCAGACCACGGCGAGAAGGAAGAGGAGCGCGGCGAGAAGGCTGCGGGATCCGGGGGGTCTGGCCGGAAGCTCCTCCATCGGCTGCGGTCGAGTGTACCTGCAGGCTGCCGAAAGATGGATGCGGGCGTCGTGTCCTGCACTTTGCATCCGGCGTCAGCCGACACCTTCCAATGCTTGGGCTTGAAAGCGGGCGCCTGCAAAGTGCCGTCCACCCTTCGGGTTACGGCGGCGCAGGGCGATCTGCGGCGTCAGCGCTCCTCGACGATGCCACCGCATCGCCGTCGTCGCGCTTCCTTGCATCTCGCCCCGCGGCGCTCGTAACGCCGTCCCACACCCTCCTTCGGCAGCCTGCTAAGATTCCGGCGCTTTGAACGCCGCTTCTCCCGACCGCTGGGCTCTCGTCCTGGGCGCTTCGTCCGGATTCGGGGAAGCCTGCGCGCTCGAGCTCGGCCGCTCCGGCTGGAACGTCTTCGGCGTCCACCTCGACCGCAAGGGGACGCAGCCGAACGCCGACCGGATCGCGGGCGAGATTCGCGCGGCCGGCCGGCGGGCCGAGTTCTTCAACGTGAACGCCGCCGACGACGAAAAGCGCTCGGAGGTGATCGCGGCCATCCAGGGAATCTGCGGCGCCGCGGCCCCCGAGTCGCGGGTCTCGGTCGTCCTGCACTCGCTGGCCTTCGGGACATTGAAGCCGTTCTTCGCCGAGCCGCGGGAAAACGCCCTGACCAAGGCGCAGCTCGAGATGACGCTCGACGTCATGGCGAACTCGCTCGTCTACTGGGTGCAGGATCTCCACTTCGCGGACCTGCTCGCTCCGGGCGGGCGCGTCTTCGCGATGACCTCGGCCGGCGATCACATCGTGTGGCCCGCGTACGGCGCCGTCTCCGCGGCCAAGTGCGCCCTCGAATCCTACGTGCGGCAGCTCGCCGTGGAGCTCGCGCCCCGGGGCGTCGCCGTGAACGCGCTGCGCGCCGGAGTGACGGACACGCCGGCCCTGCGCAAGATCCCGGGCAACGCCGGCATGATCGAACGGACGCTCGCGCTCCATCCCGCGGGCCGCCTGACGACCCCGGCCGACGTCGCGCGGGCCCTCGTGTCCCTCAGCGGCGCGGGCGGCGCGTGGGTTTCGGGCAACGTCATCGGCGTCGACGGCGCCGAAGACATCGCCGGCGGAAGGTAGAGCGTTTGTCCGAGGGTCCCTTCGAGCTCGTTCGGGAGAAGGCCGGGTTTCGCGAGTACCGTCTCCGCTCCAACGGCCTCTCCGTCCTCCTGCTCCAGAACCGGGTCGCCCCGGTCGTGACGTTCGCCATCGTCTACCACGTCGGCAGCCGCAACGAAGCGGTGGGCCACACGGGCGCGACGCACCTGCTCGAGCACCTCATGTTCAAAGGCACGCCCGAGTTCGACCGCGCGAAAGGGACCGCCGTGGCCGCGGTGCTCGACGCCCTCGGGGCGCGGTTCAACGCGACGACCTGGTTCGACCGGACGAACTACTACGAGACGATTCCTTCCGACAAGCTCGAAGTCGCGGTCCGGATCGAGTCCTCGCGCATGCGCCACGCGCTGTTGCGCGACGAGGACCGGGTGCCCGAGATGACCGTCGTGCGCAACGAGTTCGAGCGGGGCGAGAACTCGCCCTTCCAGGTGCTCTACAAGCACACGTTCGCCACGGCGTTCCGTGAGCACCCGTACCACCACCCGACGATCGGCTGGCGGAGCGACATCGAGGAGGTTTCGACGGCGAGGCTGCGGGAGTTCTACGACACGTTCTACCACCCGAACAACGCGACGGCGATGGTCATCGGCGACTTCGACGAAACCGAGACCCTCGATCTGCTCGTCCGGGAGTTCGGAAAGATTCCGTCCTCCACGCAGCCGATCCCCAGGACCTACACGGTCGAGCCTCCGCAGGAAGGCGAGCGCCGCTTCGTCGTGCGCCGCGTGGGCCAGGTCGCCTGGGTCGGCCTTTCCTGGAGGACCGTGGAGGCCGTGCATGCCGACACGCCGGCGCTCGCCGTGCTCGGCAACATCCTGGGCGGCGGCATCACGTCGCGCCTGCACCAGGCCCTCGTCGAGAAGACGCTGGCGCTCTCCGTGACGGTCGTCCCCTGGCAGCTCCATGACCCGGGGCTCTTCTCGGTGTTCGCTCCGGTGCGGCCGGGCGTCGAGCCCTCCGAAGTCGAGTCGGTCATCCGCCGCGAGATCGCCCGGATCGCTTCCGATGGCGTGACCGACGCCGAGTGCGCCAAGGCGCGCACGCAGATCGAGGCGGACGTGATCTTCGACCGCGACTCGAGCGACCAGATCGCCTCATCGCTCTCGGAGGCCATCGCCGTTGCCGACTGGGAGTGGTACGCGGACTATCCCGTCGCCATCCAGGCGGTCACGCCGGAAGACGTGCGGCGGGTCGTCCTCGCGCATCTCCACGACGACGGTCTGACGGTCGGGCTCTTCCTGCCGAAAACCGGCGCGCCGTCACAGGAAGGCGAAGACGCCGAGGAAGGCGAGGGCGAGGCCGCATGAGCGTGTCCGCTCCCGCCCGACGCGCTCCCTTCGCCGAAGCGGTGCGCCAGCGCACGCTCGCGAACGGAGCCCGCTTCTTCGTCCTCGAGAACCACTTCAACCCGACGCTCGCGATTTCGGGCTCGATGCGCGCGGGCCGCCTCTATGCGCCGCCCGACCGCCGCATGATCGCTTCGATCACGGCGGGCGAGCTCCTGAAGGGCACGGCGCGCCGGACGAAGCTCCAGCTCGCCGAGGACCTCGAGAGCCGCGCCGTGGGTCTCTCGATTACGTCCGACGCGTCGGATCCCGTCGGCGTCGACGTCTCGGGCGCCGCGCTTTCGCGGGAGATCGACGTGCTCTTCGGAGCGCTGGCCGAGGTCCTGAGGACGCCGACGTTTCCGCAGGACGAGCTCGAGAAGGAGAAGAAGCGCCTCGTCGGCTCGATCCGACAGCAGCAGGACCAAACTTCGGTCCGCGCCCACGAGCGCGCGCTGGCGCGCATCTATCCGCCCGCGCACCCGCTGCACCGCCTGACCGGCCAGGAGCGCATCGAGCGCGCCGAGGCGCTGATGCGCGAAGACCTCGCTTCGTTCTACGCCGAGCGCTACGGCGCGGGCTCGTTCGCCCTCGTCGTCGTCGGCGACGTCGACGCGGAACGGATCCTCGATCGCCTCGAGGCCGATTTCGGCGACTGGGCTCCCGGGCCGCCCACGCCGATCGCCGCGCCCCCGGTGCCGCCGGTCTCGCCCGGGATCGAGATCGTCTCGATGGCCGACAAGGCCAGCGCCGACGTCGTGATCGCCTCGCCGGCGGACCTGCGACGCATGGACGAGGACTTCCTCGCTTTTTCGCTGGCCAACGCGGCGCTCGGCCAGTCCTCGCTGACCTCCCGCCTCGGCGTCCGCGTGCGCGACACCGAGGGGCTGACCTACGGGATCCACTCGAGCATCTCGGCGACGCACGTCGCAGGGCCGTTCGCCGTGAGCCTGACGGTCAAGCCCGACAGCCGCGACGCCGCGGTCGCCTCCGCGCTCGACGAGATCGACAAGTTCCTGCGCGGGGGCATGACGGAGAAAGAGCTCGTCGAGGAAAAGAGCTCGAGGGTCGGCCGCTTCAAGGTCGACCTCGGTTCGAACAGCGGCATCGCCGACGCGCTGGACGCCGCCGTCTACTACGGATTCGGCGTGTCCTACCTCGATGAGTTCCCGGCGAGAGTCGCCGCCGTCACGCGCGAAGAGGCGGACGCCGCCTTCGCGCGGCGCGTCCGGCCCGCCGACTTCACGATCGTGTCCGCCGGGACCTTTCCCTCCGAAGGCTCCACGGAAAGCGCTGGAAGTGCCCTTGCGAACGTGAAAGAATCCCGCTCCGAATGAGACGTCCCCAGCACCGCCGCCCCATGCGCCGCCGCCCGGGCGAAGCCCCGCCGACTCACCGGGTCTGGGTCTCGCCCGACCAGCCGTATCGCGAGGGCCCGGCGACCGATGGACGCTCCTTCTTCCGGATCCGGCTGGACAATGAGCCGTCGCCGGAGTGGATGCGCGCGTATCGCGCAGGTCTCCTTGGCCTGCTGCCCGAGGATCGCGACGCCGTGATGCGCTTCGAGTGGCAGGGAGCCTCGGTCCTCGTCGCCGCGGGCGACGCCGAGGTCGGCCGACTCCGCCGCGTGCTGGAGCAGCGCGTCCAGGCCGTGAACCACATCCTCTCGGGCGGCCGCGCCGTCGAGCCCTAGCGCGTTCGGCGGAAGGTCCGGGTAGCCGAGGCCCACCCCGTGAACCGCCGCTTTCTCGTCGAGCACGTCCTCAAGCCCTACAAGGGGCCGCTCCTCCTCGCTTTCATCGCGATGATGGTCGAGACGGCGGCGGATCTCGCCGCGCCGTGGCCATTGAAAGTGGTCCTCGACAACGTCATCGGGCATCACCCGCTGCCGCACTTTCTGTCGGGGCTGCACGACGTGCTCGGCCGCCACAAGGGCGGCACGATCGCCCTGGCCGCCTTCGCGACGGTCGCGATCGCGCTCATCGACGCCGTCGCCTCGTATTTCGACTCGTACCTGACGACGAGCGTCGGCCAGTACCTCGCGCACGATCTGCGGAGGAAGGTCTACCACCATCTCCAGCGTCTCTCGCTCTCCTACTACGACCACCACAAGCTCGGGAACATCCTCTCGACGATCACCGACGACATCGACAACGTGCAGGCGTTCTTCTCGGGCTCGATCCTGTCGATCGCCATCGACGTCTTCACGATCGTCGGCATGTTCGTCGTGATGCTCTACATCGACTGGAAGTTCACGCTCATCGCGATGGCCGTGACGCCCTTCCTGTTTCTCTTCGTCCAGCGTTTCACGCACCTCGTCAAGCAGTCGACGAAACAGGTCCGTGTCAAGCAGAGCGAGATCGTTTCGACGGTCGAGGAGTCGCTCGGCGCCATCCGGGTGATCCAGGCCTTCGCCCAGGGCGACATCGAGGAGGAGAAGCTCACCCAGCGGAGCCAGGAGTCGGTCGATGCGGCTCTGCAGGCGCGGCGCGTCAAGGCGCTCCTCTCTCCCGTGATGGACGTCGTGGCGGCGATCGGCACCGCCCTCGTTCTCTGGTACGGGGCGAGCCTCGTCCTCGGCAACGAGATGACGGCGGGCTCGCTGGTCGTTTTCCTCCTCTACCTCGGCAAGATGTTCAAGCCGATGCAGGACCTCGCGAAGATGACGAACGCAGCCTCCAAGGCGGCCGTCGGCATGGACCGCATCCAGGAGATCCTGGACAGTGATGCCCTCCTCCCGGAGTCGGCGGATGCGAAGCCCGCGCCGAGCCTCTCCGGCCACGTCGCCTTCGACCATGTCGCTTTTGGTTATGAACCGGACAAGCTCATCCTCCAGGACGTCCACTTCGAAATCCCGGCCGGCAAGATGGGCGCGATCATCGGCCCGACCGGCGAAGGCAAGTCGACGCTGATCAACCTCATCCCGCGCCTCTACGATCCCGCGAAAGGCACGATCCGGATCGACGGACAGGACCTGCGGACGTACACCCTGAAGTCGCTCCGCGACCAGATCAGCTACGTCCAGCAGGAGACGGTCCTCTTCGACGAGCCGATCTGGAAGAACATCGCCTACGGCAAGCCCGACGCCACGCGCGCCGAGATCGAGGAGGCCGCCAGGCTCGCGAACGCCGACGAGTTCATCCGGAAGCTTCCCAAGGGCTACGACACGCTGGTCGGCGAGCGGGGCGCGGCGCTTTCGGGCGGGCAGCGCCAGCGCATCGGCATCGCCCGCGCGATCATCCGCAACTCGCCGATTCTGATCCTCGACGAAGCGACCTCGGGGCTCGACGCGCACTCGGAGGCGTTGATCGTCGAGGCGCTCGACCGCCTGATGAAGGGCAAGACCTCGCTCGTCATCGCCCACCGGCTCGGGACGATCAAGCAGGCCGACCAGATCATGGTGTTGAAGGACGGCCGGATCGCCGAGCAGGGGACCCACGAGGAGCTCCTCGCCCGCGGCGGAGAGTATGCCGAGCTCTACCAGCTCCAGTTCGACCCGCATACGAAGCCCGCCGGCCCCGTTCCGGAGGCGTGAGACCGGCGACGGGCGACGGGCGAGTTAAGATCTCCCACCCATGAGCCGGACCAAGACCCAGACCCGCACGCTCATCGTGCTTCCCGACGACGGGATCCGCCCCGTCCTCGCGCCGATCGCCGGGGCGAAGAAATCGATCCTCGTGAAGATGTTTCTGTTCTCCGAGACGCGGCTCGTCCGCGCCCTCATCGCGGCGCACAAGCGCGGCGTCAAGGTGCGCGTCATGCTCAACCCCGCGCGCCGGTCGGGCAAGTCCGAGAATCGCGAGGCGCGCCGGAAGCTCAAGACCGGCGGGATCGTGGCCCGCGATACGCATCCCGAATTCGACGTGTCGCACGAGAAGTCCATGGTCATCGACGGCGAGGTGGCCTTCATCAAGTCGCACAACTGGGCCCCCAAGAACTTCGGCGGCACCCGGGACTACGCGGTCATCACGCGGGATCCCGCCGAAGTCGCCGAGGTCGTGGAGGGTTTCGAGGCCGACTGGAAGCGGGAGAAATTCGACCCCGAGGAGCGGCTCCTCATCTGGTGCCGCGGCAACGGCCGCGCCCGCATCGCGAGTTTCATCGAGAGCGCGAAAAAGGAGCTCCTGCTTCAGAACGAGCGCTACCAGGACCCCACGATCGTCGAGCGCCTGGTGGCGGCCCACTCCCGCGGCGTCAAGGTCCGCCTCATGTCGCTGCCGCCCCACGCGCTCAAGGAGAAGAAGGTCCTCGAGGGCGTCGCGGGCCTGCGGGTCATGCACGACGTCGGCATCAAGGTGCACAAGCTCAAGGGGCTGCATCTCCACGCCAAGATGCTTCTCGCCGACGGCAAGCGGGCCATCGTGGGCTCGATGAACATCGCGCCCGGCAGTTTCGACTCGCGCCGCGAGCTCGCGATCGAGATCGACGACAAGCACATCGTCAAGCGCCTGAAGCAGGTCTTCCTGACCGACTGGGAGAACTCCAAGCCCATCGACCTCTCCGACGACGGCATCCGCAAGGACCTCGTCAAGCACGGAACCCCGGAATCCGAGCTCGCTCCCGTCCTGCGGCGTCGAACCTGAGCGGAGCCTTTCAGCCCGAGGGCTGACCGTCCTCCCAGAGCAGGGAGCGGTAGTCGAATTCCCGGCTCTCACGGGCATTGAACTTCACGATGTCGAAATAGGGCGAGAGGTCGAAGTCGCGCGGGACGCAGAGGGTGGGGTGGCGCGCGCGCAACAGGCCGCTGTAGGCGCGCCGGGTCGGGCGGCCGAGGAGCTGCTGGCGGGCGCGCTCCCAGCTGGTTCGGGGCTTCTGCCGGACGGTCACGGGCAGGATCGGGAACTTCACCTTCGCGAAGGCCTCGGCGATGACCGAGGAGCAGATCGTCTCGGTCTCCACGCCGCTACCGAAGTGGAGCGCGTCCTCGCGGAGGTCCGGCGGAATCATCTGAAACGGCAGGAAGTACCGCGTCAGGTCCCAGAAGTTGCGCCGGTCGTACTTCCAGCCGATGCGCGAGATGACGTGGTCGAGCACCACCGGCAGATCGTCCGGCTTCAGCCCGACCGGGCGGCAGATCCTCAGGTTGAGGTCGATGTACTTCACGAGGGGCGAGACCACGACGCCGCGGTCCACGAGCGCTTCGACGATCAGATGCTTCGCCTCGCGGCCGAAGCGCCGCTGGATCTCGGCGCGCGCGGCCGGATCCGCATCCCGCTTCAGGAGCGCGTCGCCGATGTAGAGCGCGCTGTGCGACCACGACGACATCGTCAGGTACTTGATCGCCTGCGAGACGCGCTGATCGCCCTCGACGAGCAGCACGTCGCCCGGGCGGATGGTCGATTTCAGGCGGCCGGGCTCGTTGTAGACGAACCGGTAGTAACGCTTGCGCCTTTGGGTGAGCCGCCGGACGAACCAGTTGGAGAGCTGCTTGCGCGTCGTCCTACTCGTCCGGCAGCTCGGGCTCTTCCTGCATCTCGCGCTTCGTGCCCGGCGCGAGCAGATCCATGAGGAGATCGGGCAGCCCCTCGGAAAACTGGCTGCGCGGCATCACCTGCGTGACGCCGGCGGCCTCGGCCTTGCGGGCGAGCTCTTTGTCGACGTGGGACAGGAACCCGATGATCGGCACGTCGCTCGCGGATTTTCCCTTGCGGAGCAGCTCGACCGCCGCGACCGCGTCACCGTTCGACGACAGCTCCATCAGCACCGCGGCCGCTCCGGCGCTGGCCTTCGAAAGGTCCTTGCACGCGACGAAGGTCACCGGCACGTTCAGGTGACGTGCGGTCGCCTCGATCTTCGAACGGAAGAAGAGGTCGTCCACGCAGGCGACGATTGACTTGGTCATGGGCCGTTCGATTCTACTGCCGAAACCCTTTGCGAATTCTCAGAACATCTTGACCAGGTCGACCAGGACCCGGTTGACCCAGTCGTGGACGTCGAGGCGCCTCTGGGTGCTGAAAGAGGCCTGGAGGTACAGGCGGGGCAGGAACGTCCAGGCGACCCCCACCCGGTGTCCCTCGTACCAGGTGTGGTACCACCAATCGTCGGTGTTGTATGCCCCCATCGTGGCGTTCCGCTCGATGTACTGGTAGGCGTAAAAAGCCCGGAACCACCCGGGCGAACCGACCTGGCCGGCGACGACGGCGGCTTCGTAGGCGAGCTTCTGGTTGTTGTTGGCCGAGAAGTTCATGAAGCCGTCGAGCGACACGAGGATCGGCACCGTCCCGATCGGGAAGCGGAGACGCAGGAAGAGATCGCCGACGTTGAACTTGGACGTGAACTGGAGGCGACCGTTCGCGACGGAGGTCGTGTTCTCGCGGAAGTAAGCCTCGAAGAGCTCCCGCGGCTGGAACCACCAGAACGCGAAAGACGCCTGGATCTGGAACCGCGTCGGATCGCCGTTCTGCCACTGGAGCTGGCCGGCCGCGATGCGCGTCTGGTCGCTGTAGTGCTGCGGTCCGTAAAAGCCGGCGCCCCAGAGCGTCCATGCGCCGTCCGGAGTCGTGTAGGAGGCCGCGATTCCGGGCGTCTGGATGTCACGGTCCCAGAAGAGCTCGCTCGCCGCGAGCGGCATGCCGAACCGGCCGGCGCGCAGCGTGAAGGTGCGAGGGGTCCACAGGACGTACCACCGGTCCGCCGACGCCCAGCGCGAGATGTAGTTGTCCTGCTCGGGATACGCGTACTTGTCGGTGCCGTAGTCGAAGATGCCGCGCACGCCGATCCGGAAGTCGCTCCACGGGTCGAAGTCGATCTCGGGACGGAGCTCGAAGCGTCCGCGGCTGATCTTCTCGTAGCCGTACAGGTGCTGGACGTTGTCGTAGCGCGCGAGAAAATCCCATCGGTACGAAAACTTCGAGTGCTCCTCGGGCTCCTCGAAGTACTGGGGCTCCGGCGACGGCGTGGGCGTGGAGGACACCGGCGGCGTGTCCTGCGCGAAGGCGCACCCCGAGAGGAGTACGCCCCCCGCGACCGCGAGCGCCCGCCGGACGATCACGCCGCCTGCGCCGTCGCGCGGGTCAGCGCCTCGTAGAGGTCGTTGACCGTCTGGTAGCGGTCCTTCGGGTCCTTCTGCATGCACTTCAGGATGATCTGCGAGATGCGCGGATCGATCCGCGGGTTCCGGGTCTGAGGCGACGGAGGCGCCTCCTGGATGTGCTTGAGCACGACGGCCAGCGGCGTCTCGCCCTCGAACGGGATCGTGCCCGTGAAGACCTCGTAGAGCACGACGCCGGTCGAGTAGATGTCGGAGCGGAAGTCGAGCTGCTGCCCGCGGGCCTGTTCGGGCGACATGTAGTCGGGCGTGCCGACGACGGTGCCCTCGGCGGTCATGCCGCGCTCCTCTTTCAGGCGCGCGATGCCGAAGTCCATGATCTTGAGGCCGCCGGTCGCCTCGATGATGATGTTCTGCGGCTTGATGTCGCGGTGGATCACGCCGACCTCGTGCGCCGCCGCGAGTCCCGCGCAGATCTGCTTGGCGATGCGCAGCCCGACGGGGGTCGGCAGGATGTCGCCGGCCTCCACGAGTTGCTTGAGGGTCAGCCCTTTCACGAACTCCATCGAGAGGTAACGCAGGCCCAGCGTTTCGCCGAGGTCATGGGTGCGCAGGATGTTCGGATGCGTGATGCGCCGGGCGAGACGGATCTCCTGCTTGAACCGGTCGAGCAGCGATGGATCCGCCGAAAGCGCTTCGCTCCGGAGCGTCTTGATGGCCACGAGGTCGTCGAGGTCCCGGTCATGCGCCCGGTAGACCACGCCCATGCCGCCGCGCCCCAGCACGCCCTGGATGTCGTAGCGGCCGGCGAACGTCTGGCCGACCGTCGGCTCGCCGCCGCGCAGCGGAATCGCCCCGGCCACGACCGTCTCGGCATCGCTCGTCCCTCCCATCGACATCGTCAGAGACGCCACGTACTGCTCGAGCGCCGCCTTCTCGCGGAGCTCCTCGAGCATCGCGCGGAAGGACCGCGCGAGGATCCCGATCTCGTCCTTGGAATCGACGGGCAGATCCGCGGCGTCGAGGTTGCCGACGCGCACCTGCTCGGTGGCCCGGACGAGCCGCCCCACGCCGCCCGTGATCTTCCGTGCCAGGAAGAACGAAACGATGAACGCGATGACGAGCGCCGCGAGGCCGACCGCGATCAGGATCGTCTGGATCTGGCGGAACGCCGCGAGCTCGCGGTCCCGGCTCCGCAGCGCGACCGCGGAACCGACGAGCTGGTCGGTGGAGGAGCGGATGGGAAGGAAGTACGCGAGATACGTGTCGCCGGAAATCTGGAGTGCCAGCGGCCCGATCGTCTTGCCCTGCCGCAGGACCGCCTGAACGAGATCGTTTCGTCCCTCGATCGCCGCCATCACGGGCCCCGTCGCGGCCCCCATCGTCGACGCGGCGAGAGCCGCCTTCGCCGGCTCGGAAGGCTTCGCCGCGTCGGCGAGGAACACGACCTGGGTGTTCAGCAGCCGCTCGAGGCTCGACGCCACCTCGTCGTTGATCTGGAACGCCGCGGCGATCACGCCCGTCAGCCGCGAGCCTCCCTCGAGGACCGGCATCGCGACGACCTGGTACAGCTTCCCGCCCGACAGCCAGGTCCCCTCGGTCTGCGCGCCCTGGAGCGCGCCCGCGATCGTGGGCACGTTCGACAGATCCGCCGAGTAGGGGAGGGGCCGGTCGGTGCGCGCGAGGGCCACCCCCCGCGGGTTCGTCGCGATCATGAAGTCCGCCCGGGCGCTCGAGGCCTGCTCGCGCTTCAACGTGTCGAAGACCGTCGCGGGGTCGGGCTCGCCCGTCTCGGGGACGAGCGTCGACATCATGGAGATCGTGCCGGCGTTGTTGACCACCACGGCGAGCGCGCGGTGCAGCTCGTCGAAGCGGTTCTGCTGGAACGACTCCCAGCCCGGGCCCGCTTTCTTCAGGTCCTCGTCGATCTTGGCGTCGGCGATCTGGCGTGCGCGATAGGCCGCCACGGCGACGGCGCCGCCCACGGCGATCAGAATCAGGAGCGCCATCGCCAGGAAGATTTTGAGCGTCAGCGAGAACCGGGGCGGCTCGGGAGGAGGAAGCTTCAGCCCCCTCGGCCGGACCTCGCCCGAGGTCGCGCCGGGGCCCGGCGCCACCGAAATCGAGTTAGTAACGCTCATCCTCGTCGGCCGGCGGCGGCTTGTAGTCCTTGCCGTACTTGTTCTTGTGCGGCTCCGGTTTGAACGCCGAGATGTCGAGGCGGATGTCGGCGCCCGCGGGGGTGTCCCCGGTGCCCTTCACGGTGAGGGGGATGCTGAGCTCGCTCGCCGCCTCTTCGTGCCAGACCTTCAGCGTATGCGTTCCCGCGGGCACGTTCGGGAGCGTGAAGTCGCCGCTCGGCGGCGTCACGACCACGTAGTCCGAGTCCACGACCATGACGAACCCCACCATCTGCGGGTGGATGTTGCAGTAGACGCGCACCAGACCGGCCGCCTCGAAGGTCTTGGGCTTCGAGGCGCCGCTCCGGTAGAGGCCGAGATCGAACCGGTTCGCGCCCGAGACCGAGAACACGTTGTGGTAGATCGGGTCGGCGTTGGGGAACTCGACGGTCGTGTTCTTGGGGACGGCCACGACGCGGGGCTGGAAGCGCTTGGAGGACGACTTCATTTCTCCGGAGACGGCCGTCGCCGGCGTCGAGCTCGTCCCGGGCTTGCGCGTCCCCTCCACCCAGACCACCACGTTCGAGGCATCGGACAGCTCTTTGCCGTCCTTGACCAGGATGACTTTGCCCGAGACCGTGCCCCCGGCGGCGGACGCCGCGACGAAGAGGGCCAGGAGTACGGCGGCGCCGCGCTTACCCATGATTCCTTGGGAAAAATCATAGCATCGGGCATCATTCGGGTGAGGGATAAGGGGGGCCGCATGGCGACGATCGATAAACGCGTCGAGATCTTCGGAAAAGACACCTGACCCTACACGACCGCGGCCCGTGAGGATTACGCGAAGCGCAAGTACTCGGTCCGGTACATCAACGTCAAATCCGACAAGACGGAGCTCGAGCGGATGATCCGGATTTCCGGAGGCCGCGAGGTTCCGGTGATCCTCGAAGACGGCCGCGTCACCGTCGGCTTCGGCGGCACTTGAGGCGTGTAACGCGGCCCCGGCGGGGCCGCCCTGGAGCATCCGGCACATATAATCCCGGCCAACGATTCAACGCATAGGTGGAGGTCGCATGGCGCACGGTTCCGCTCCCGGGTCGGAATTTCGTCCGTACGTCTCGCCCGATTCGGAGATCGCGGAGTTCAGCCTCAGGGCGATCCTGCTCGGCGTCTTCTTCGGCATCCTCTTCGGCGCCGCGACGGTGTATCTGGCGCTGCGGGCGGGCCTGACGGTCTCGGCTTCGGTCCCGATCGCGGTCCTCGCGATCGCCGTCTTCAAGAAGATCGGCAAGTCCACGATCCTCGAAAACAACATGGTCCAGACGATCGGCTCGGCCGGCGAGTCGGTCGCCGCGGGCGCCGTCTTCACCGCTCCGGCGCTCCTCTTTCTCTCGGGCGGCGAGCACTACTTCAAGTACCTGCAAATTTCTCTGTTGGCAATCTTCGGCGGCACGCTCGGCGTGCTCTTCATGATCCCGCTGCGCCGCGCCTTGATCGTCAAGGAGCACGGCAAGCTGCCCTACCCCGAGGGCATGGCCTGCGCCGACGTCCTCATCGCCGGCGAGAAGGGCGGCAACCTCGCGAAGATGGTCTTTGCCGGGGTCGGCGCCTCGCTTCTCTACAAGTTTCTCTACGGCATCCTCGGGCTCTGGCAGGAGACGCCGATCTTCTTCCGGACGAAGAAGGACTCGCCGACCTACCCCGCGGCGACCCTCGACGTCGCGGTAACCCCGGAGTACCTGGGCCTCGGCTACATCATCGGGCCGCGCATCGCCTCGGAGCTCTTCTCCGGCGGCCTGCTGGCGTGGATGGCGCTCATCCCGCTGATCGCCATCTTCGTGCCGGAGACCCGCGTCGTCGCGGATTTGAAGGCGCTCGGCTTCTCCGACGCGTGGATGGCCAGCAACTCCTACGCAAACTGGATCTACCGCGCGTATATCCGCTATATCGGGGCAGGCGCGGTGGCATGCGCCGGCGTCATGACGCTCATCAAGACGCTGCCGACGATCGTGTCGGCGTTTCGCGAGTCGCTGAAGTCGATCGGCGGCGGCAAGGACGCGGTGGCCGTCAAGCGCACGGACAACGACCTCGGCATGGGGATCGTGCTCCTGGGTTCGCTCGTGATCGTGGTGCTGCTGGCGGTGCTGCCCGGGTTCCCGCACGGACCCTTCCCGCAGTCCCTCCTGATGTCGCTGCTCCAGGACCCGATCTACGAGGCCGAAGCCCAGATGCTCGTCGAGCCGCGGTCCGGCCAGGCGGTGTTCGAGCAGGACCCGACGCTGAACGTCCAGAACCTCGATCGGGCGATCCAGACCGAGATCCAGGTCCT
>Ga0207648_10001091_pt1 | contig 30401 bp, 18 predicted proteins | sample KBSMisM32_FD_184310 | JGI IMG/M metagenome (GOLD analysis project Ga0207648, IMG submission 184310) | Miscanthus rhizosphere microbial communities from Kellogg Biological Station, Michigan, USA - KBS Miscanthus M3-2 (SPAdes) (version 2) | ecosystem: Host-associated > Plants > Roots >... | reverse complement strand
GACGAAATTCTCGATGCCGATCCACTCGCCGCTGCGGCCCACCTTGGCGTCGGTGAACCCCAGCCACGTGCCGAGGCCGAGCGGATAGGTCAGGAACACCAGCAGCAATGCCGCCGCGGGCAGCATGAAGATGAGCCCGAGCGTCGTGCGGTTGTCGAGCGCGCGGGAGAGCGCGGATTGCCGGGTGGCCAAGGGATTTTTACGAACTAGCGTTGTCGACCGATATATAAAAGGACGCCCTGCGAGGAATGGGCGGGACCGCGCGGATTGAACGTCGCGGCAGCGACGATCCAATCCGCGCTGATATTACGTCGCGCGCACCGGCGCAATTGGGACTGCCTCGGCCCGCCGCGACGGAATATCACACCTTGTAGTACCGCTCCGCGCGCTTCTGCGCCCGCTCCGCCGCTTCCTTCGGCGTCTTGGATCCCGAGGCCGCCTCCGCAACCATGTTCGGGATGATGAAGTCCGCGACGCATGCCGCCGACGCGTAGCCCATCTGTCCCGCGTAGCCGCCGGGTGTCCCGTTCTTGAAGCAGTCGCGGTACGGCGTCTTCTTCGGATCAGCGGTCCAGAACGCGCTCTTCTCGTACGCGGCCAGAGGATGGCAGACGTATCCGATCGAGGCTTCCTGCCACGGCACGTACTGCTCCTTCTCCATCATGAAGCGCAGGTATTCCTTGGCTGCGTTCGGGTATTTCGAGTACTTGAAGATCATCATCGGGAACACGAGATTCAGCTCGCGATTCTTGCCGTCGACGCCGGCCGGGAAATAGGCGTGCTGGATGTCGTTGGCGAGTTCCTGCATCTTGGGGTCCTGCGACGTCTTCGCAGCGTAGTAGACCGAGATGCCGTTGGCGGTCAGGAAGAGCTGCCCGTCCAGGAACGCCTTGTTGTTGTTGGGGTCGAGCCACGACAGCGTGCCGGGAATGAACGTCTCGTAGAGCTGCTTCGAGTACTCGAGCGCGGCGATGGTTTCCGGGCTGTTGATGACGACGTTGCCCTTGGCATCGACGAGCTTGCCGCCGTGGGCCCAGACCAGCCAGTGCGTCCAGCTCGAGTCGCCGGTCGCGTTGCCGAGCGCGAAGCCGGACGGCGTGCCCTTCGCCTTCAGCGCCTGGCACAGCTTGAGGAAGCCGCCCAGGTCCTTCGGCACGCTGTCGAAGCCGGCCGCCTTGACCGCGCTCTCGCGATAGACGATTGCGTTGCCGGCCGCGCCCATCATGATCGCCACCCACTTGTTGCCGTGCATGGCGTAGTCCTTGGCAAGGGGATACCAGCCGCCGTACTTGGTGCCGAGGTAGTTGGCGAGGTCACTGACATCGACCAGCTTTTCCGGATACTGGTGCGCGTCTTCCATCGTGCTGATGATGATGTCCGGGCCGCTTCCGACGTTCGCTGCCACGGCCGCCTTGGGCCGCACATCTTCCCAGCCTTCGGCATCGACGCGGACCGGGATGCCCGTCATTTCGGTGAATTTCTTCGTGTTGGCGGCCCACACGTCCTCGTCACCTTGCACGAAGCGCTTCCAGCGCAGCACGCGCAGCGTCGCGCCCTTCTCCGGTGTGACCTTGTACGTCTGCGCCATCGCCTCCGGCGTCCACAGCGCCGAACCGGCGCCGAGTACGCTGCCGGCGGCAACGCCCGCAGTGGCTTTCAGAAAATCACGACGTTTGGTATCGCTCATCATTGTCTCCGTGGGTGAGTGGGCGTTGGTTTTTGTGATGCCCGGTTGAATTTCATGCCGCGAGCCGAATGCCACTCGCCGCGTCGAAAAGATGTGCCCGACCGAGATCGGGGGTCAGCGCAATCCGGTCGCCGGGACGGCAGTCGACGCGGTCACGCACCATCGCATTCACTTCCTGTCCGTTGAACCGGCAATACAGTTGCGTATCCGCGCCCGTCGGCTCCACCACCACGACCTCCGACGGCAATCCGCCGACGCCAGTCAGTGCGCAATGCTCCGGCCGGATGCCGTACATGACGGACTGACCGTCGGTCGCGCGCGCGCCGTTCGGCAAGGGCAGCGTGGCGCCATCCGCGAATACGACGTGCGGCGCGGCGGAGCCCGTTCCCTGTAGTGGGGCGGCACCCATCCTTACCGTGCCGGGAATGATGTTCATCGCCGGCGAACCGATGAATCCCGCGACAAACAGGTTGGCGGGGCGGTCGTAGAGTTCCAGCGGGCCGCCCGTCTGTTCCACCAGGCCGTCCTTCATCACGACGATCTTGTCGGCCATCGTCATCGCCTCGATCTGGTCGTGCGTGACATAGATCGACGTGGTCTTCAGGCGCTGGTGCAGTTCCTTGATCTCGGTGCGCATCTGCACGCGCAGCTTCGCGTCGAGGTTGGACAGCGGCTCGTCGAACAGGAATACCTGCGGGTCGCGGACGATCGCGCGGCCCATTGCCACGCGCTGCCGCTGGCCGCCGGACAACTGCCGAGGATAGCGATCGAGGTACGGGACGAGGCCCAGGATGTCGGCGGCCTTCTTGACCGCCGCCTCGATCGCGGCCTTCGGCTGCTTCGCGAGAGAAAGGGCGAAAGACATGTTGTCGCGCACCGTCATGTGCGGATACAGCGCGTAGTTCTGGAACACCATCGCGATGTCGCGTTCCTTCGGCGCCATGCGGTTCACGACATTCGCGCCGATCGTCACCTCGCCGTGGGTGATCTCCTCCAGCCCGGCAATCATCCGGAGCAGCGTGGACTTGCCGCATCCGGAAGGGCCGACGAGCACGCAGAATTCGCCGTCGGCAATGTCGACGTCGACGCCACGGATCACGTGGGTCGAACCGAACCACTTCTGGACGCCGGTGATCTTTACCGCCGCCATCGCGTTCCTCCACGCCCATTGGGATGATCTGCCGCGCGACTAGGGCAATCCGCGCAGCTTGGCCTGCTGTCGACTACGAGCGTTTCAAGGACTGCGAGTCCCGCGCGTCACTACATATTCGGGCCTGCCGGTCGCAAGCCACGTGATGATGTTCTGTGCCGCCTTGCGCCGCAACTCCTTTTCCGCCTCGAGCGAGTAGAACGCGGCGTGCGGCGTGAGAATTGCGCGCGGGTGCTTGAGCAACGGCGAGTCGCGCGGCACCGGTTCCTCGGGCAGCACGTCGAGCGCCGCGCCGGCCAGCACTCCGGCCTCGAGGGCGTCGACCAGGTCGGGCAGGTTGACCACCGCGCCGCGCGACGTGTTGACGAAAAAGGCACCTCGCCTCACCGCGGCGAAGAACTTCGCGTCCACCAGGCCTCGCGTCTCCGCATTGAGCGGCGTATGCAGCGACACCACGTCGGACTGGCTCGCAAGCGTGGCGAGTGACGGTGCGCGCTCGACATAGGCAGGAAAGTCGCCGTCGATGATGTGCGGGTCGTAGGCAACGACACGCTTGAACACATTGCGCGAAATGTGCGCCATGCGTTTGCCGATGCGGCCCAGTCCCACAATGCCCAGCGTGAGCTCCGAGGGGCGGCGCATCGTGCCCGGCGACATGAAACTCCATCGGCCGGCATGGATGTCCCGGTCGTACGCAACGATATTGCGGATGGACGCCAAGGCCAGCGCCAGCGCGTGAGTCGCCACTTCACCCACGCCATAGTCGGGTGAGTTTGCCACCCAGACGCCGGCGGCGGCACAGGCGTCGGTATCGACGGTATCGAAGCCCGCGCCGATCCGGCTGACGATTCCCAGGCGCGGAAGCGCCGCTATGACCTTGGCGCCGATCGGCGCGTACTGCAGCAGGATGCCGCAGCAGTCCTTCCCCAAAGCGATGACTTCTTCCTCGGTCCGGCATTGCCCCTGGATGATTTCCACACCAGCCGGTTCGAACAGCGCGCGCTCGATATCGATTTCGGGATAGTCGTTGTCGGCGTAAAGGATTTTCGGCATCGGGGGGCGTTGTCGGCGCGGCCAGTAACTTCGGACCGCCCGCAAGCGTAAGGGTGACGTCCGGGCTGGTCAAGTGGCCTGACCGGTTGGTGCACTGCACTAGCGGCCGCGCGACAGGCACGCCTCGGGGAAGCATCGTCGCGGCGACTATAATCGGCCACCTTTTGGCCAAGACGAACCCATGCCCCACCTCCTGCAGACCACCATCGCCGGCAGTCTCCCCAAACCCGCCTGGCTGGCGGAGCCGCTGGCCCTTTGGGCGCCATGGAAGCTCGACGGCGACGCGCTCGCCTTGGCCAAGCGGGACGCCGTGCGCCTGGTGCTCTTCGACCAGGAGCACGCGGGCATCGACATCGTCACTGACGGTGAGCAGACCAGGCGCCATTTCGTCACTACGTTCCTCGAGGGGCTGGAAGGCGTCGACTTCGCCAACAAGAAGACCGTGCGCATCCGCAATCGCTACGACGCCGACGTGCCGATGGTGGTCGGTCCGGTCGCGCGGCGGCATCCGATCTACGTCGATGACGCTCGCTTCCTGCGCGCCGAAACGGAGCGCAAGGTGAAGTACACGCTGCCGGGACCAATGACCATGGTCGACACGCTCTACGACGGCCACTACAAGAGCCGCGAAAAATTGGCCTGGGCCTTTGCGGAAATCCTGAACGACGAAGCCCGCGCGATCGAAGCCGCCGGCGTGGACGTGATCCAGTTCGACGAACCGGCCTTCAACGTCTACTTCGACGAAGTGCGCGATTGGGGCGTGGCCGCACTCGAGCGGGCGGCGCAGGGATTGCGCTGCACCACCGCCGTGCACATCTGCTACGGCTACGGCATCAAGGCCAACAACGAATGGAAGAAGACCTTGGGCTCGGAGTGGCGTCAATACGAACAAACGTTCCCGCTGCTGGCGAATTCGCGCATCGCCCAGGTTTCGCTCGAATGCGCGAATTCCCACGTTCCCATCGACCTCGTCGGCCTCCTAACAGGAAAGGACGTGCTGGTCGGTGCCATCGACGTCGCCAGCGACCTGGTTGAGACACCTGAGGACGTCGCCAGGACAATTCGCGCCGCGCTGCGGTTCGTTCCCGCCGAACGCCTCTATCCGTGCACGAACTGCGGCATGGTGCCCCTGTCGCGGGACGTGGCGCGGGCCAAACTCGGTGCCCTGGCCGCCGGCGCCGCCCTGGTCCGGGACGAATTGGGGCATTGAGAGGCGTCCCTAGCCGCAGACGGCACGCCCCGCCCCAGCCGGCAAAGACGCCTTTGCAAACCGGCAAATGTGGCGTACACTCCCAAAGGTGTTTTGTTTCAAGTACTAAAGCACGTCTTTACGCGGTCCAAGGGGCGCAATCTCCGGCCGGTCGCGGTACTCGTACTTTTCTGTCCTTGAGAATGAAACATGGGGCGGGCATCCGCCCGCCGATTATTTTTTCCTAAGGAATTACAGAAATGGCAACAGGTACCGTGAAGTGGTTTAACGACGCGAAGGGTTTCGGCTTTATTACTCCTGATGGCGGTGGCGAGGATCTTTTCGCGCACTTCTCAGCGATCAACATGCCGGGATTCAAGACTCTGAAGGAAGGCCAGAAGGTCTCTTTCGAAGTCACGCAAGGTCCGAAGGGCAAGCAAGCCAGCAACATCCAGGCTGCCTGACGCACCCTTAGCGTTCGCATCAAGCAAGAAGGCCGGGTCCGCCCGGCCTTTTTCTTTGTCCTCTCGAATGAGCGCCTTGTCAGCCGCCCCGGCGCGGCGCGATTGTTGCAGAGCATGTCGTGTCCCGCGCGGTTTGGTCCTTCCACCGTGTTAGTCGCATCGGTGCTCTGCGGTTTGCGCTAAGCAAGAGATTGCGTGATGCCCTATTTATCATTGAAAATCAATGATATTGCTGCTACGCTTTTCCAGGAAATCCAGCCTGTCCGCCTCGCTCTTCCGGCGCGAGCGCAGCCAGGCCGAATTGGCGCACAAGCGTCAAAAGTGCCGAAGCGCGACTCCCGGGTCCGATTCCGTACCGAGCCACCCGATGGAGGAGGTTTTGCACTTTGCGCCATCCGCCCGTTGACACTCCTGCGGGCACATCCCCTGCGCCGGCCGCCGCTCCGTGGTGCGAAGCGCAATCAGGCGACATTGCGCGCCGGTTCCTGAATCACGCCCGTACCGCGCTGCTCGCAGCCGGGCTCCTGGTTCCTACCGTCGCCTTGGCGGCCATCGGCGTCAACAAGACATTCAACTTGGCCAATGTCTCGGCCGGGCAGACGTCGACCCTGACAGTCATCCTGATCAACAACAACCCGGCTGCGGCGACGGCAACGGCGTTTACGGATACCCTGCCCGGCACCGTTGTCATCGCCACGCCGGCAAACGCGGCCAACACCTGTGGTGGCGGCGTCACAGCAGTTTCCGGCGCGACCAGCTTTTCGTTCTCCGGCGGAACGATTCCGGCGGCGGTCGGCCTCACCGCCGGTCAATGCACGGTGCAAGTCGACGTCGTTTCCCCCACGGCCGGCGTGTTCGTCAACACCATTCCGCCGAACGCTGTCACCTCGTCGCAAGGCAACAATACGCAAACGGCATCGGCCACGCTGACGGTTGCAACGCTGCGACCGGTGACCGGCGCCAAGACATTCAACCCGACAGTCCTGCACGGCAGCACGACGCTGCCCGCGCCGACGTCGCGCATCACCGTGACGCTGACCAATCCGAATGGCGTGGCGCTCACCAACGCCTCGCTCACCGATACGCTGCCGGCGGGCATCTCCATTGCACCGGCACCCAACCCGACGACCACGTGCGGCGCCGGGACCCTATCGACCACGGCCAACAGCGCGACGCTGGCCGGCGGCACCATTCCGGCCAACCTCAACTGCAACTTCCAGTTCGACGTGGTCGCCACCAACCCCAACGCATACGCCAACGGCGCTGTCACCAACACCATACCGATCAGCGCACTCGCCACGGCGCAGGGCGTCACCAATACCGCCGCTTTCTCGGCCAATGTCACGCTGCAAACGGGCGCCCGCGTCGAGAAGACCTTCGCCCCGACGCCGATCACGACCGGTGGAACGTCGACCTTGACCGTCACAGTACGTAACTTCAACACGTCGCCGCTGACCAATGTCATTGGCTTCACCGACAACATGCCCGCGGGAATGACCGTCGCCGCCCCGGTGACGACCGGCGGGTCGTGTTTGCTTCCTCCGGGAACGCTGGCGTTCACGCCCGTGCCAATTGCCGGTGCTGCGTCCTTCACCGTCAGCGGCGGATCGCTTCCCGGCGCGACGGTGGGCGTGAATTCCAACGCCAACTGCACGGTGACTATCGGTGTCACGGGAATCAACGCGGGCGTCAATCCGCTGAACCTGACCAACACCATCCCTGTCGGCAATTTCGGTGGCGTCGCGTATTCGTCGGCAGCCGGCGTCCTGGCCGTCAACCAGGTAACCAACGTCACTGCATCCAAGGCGTTCGTACCGGCCGCCGTCGTGCAGGGCGGCACCTCGGTGCTTACGGTCACGCTCAACAATGCCGCCGCCGTGGCCGCGTCGCTGACGGCGGTATTCACCGACAGCCTTGCATCGATGGGGGCTGGCTACACGATCGCTGCGGCTCCGGCGGGCGCGACAACCTGCGGTGGCGCTTTGACGGCCGTGCCGGGTGCGACCTCGTTCTCGCTGCCCATCGGCACGACCATCCCCGCGGCTGGGTCCTGCACGATCACCATTCCCGTGCAGGTCGCCGCCAATGCCGTCACGGGCGGGCGCGTGAACACGATCGCGCAGACTGTCCTCCAGACCACGCAGGGCCGCACGCAATCTTCCATCACTGCAACGCTCACCACGTCCGCTGCGCTGGTGGTGGCCAAGGCGTTCGCCCCGGCGACGGTCGCAGCACTGGGAACTTCGCGGCTCACCGTCACGCTTACCCACGCCAACGGCGCGCCGGCATTCACCGGTCTGGCGTTCACCGACAACTTGCCTGCGGGCCATACGATCGCGGCCACGCCGAATGCCGTGACCACCTGTGGCGGCGCCGTCACCGCGGTTAGCGGCAGTAGTCTTTTTTCGATGGCCGGCGGAGCGCTAGGCGCCGGCGCCACATCGTGCACGGTCGCGGTGAACATCACGACTCCCGCCGGCCCCGGCGTCGCCACCAACACGATTCCGGCAACGACGGGCGTAACGACGACCGAGGGCTTCGTCAACGCGGCGGCCGCCACCGCGACAATCACGCGCGCCGTGACGAACGTCGTGCTGAACAAGTCGTTCAACCCGGCTACAACACTGGTCGGCGGCGTGTCGCGAATGACGATCAATATCCTCAACACCGGTGCCAACGCGCTGGCGCTCACGGCCACTTCGCTCACCGACCTGTTGCCGGTGGGCATGGTCATCGCTGCAGTGCCGCCGAACCCTGCTCCGACGAACAGCTGCGGCGGCGTGCTTACCGCCACCCCAGGGACGGCGACGATCTCGATCGCGAATGGAAGCATCGCCGCCAACGCGACGTGCGCCATCGCCGTCAGCGTCGTCACCAACGCCAGCGGCAACCTGATCAACACATTGCCTGCGGGCACCTTTACATCGGCGCAAGGCGTGAGCAATCCGCTTCCGGCGCTGGCCACGCTCGCCGCCACCGGCAGCGCCGACCTGCAGGTCACCAAGACGGACGGGACGCTGAACGCAGTTCCTGGAACAACCACCACCTACACGATAGTCGCGAGGAACAACGGCCCGCAGACCGTCGCCGGCGCGACCTTCACGGACACGCCGCCCGCGGGCATGGCCTTCACCGCCTGGACCTGCGTGGCGTCCGCAGGATCGGCGTGCGGCAATGCGAACGGCAGCGGCCCGATCAACGAGCCCGTCACGCTGCTCCTGAACGGCACCGCTACGTACACCGTGACCGCGTCGATCGCGCCCAATGCCACGGGCACGATCACCAATACGGCAACGATCGTCGTACCGGGCACGGTCATCGACACCAACCTCGCCAACAACACGGCGTCGGACACCGACACGCTGACGCGACAGGCCGACCTCGCGATCAGCAAGACCGACGGTGCCGTCAGCGCCGTGGCGGGGGCGTCGACCGTCTACACGATCGTAGTCAGCAATAACGGGCCGAGCAGTGTCGTCGGCGCATCCATAGCCGACGTCATGCCCGCCGCGATCGTCGGCGACACGTTCACCGCGGTCGCTACTGGCGGTGCCACTGGATTCACGGCCGTTGGCGCCGGCAACATCAACGACACGGTCAACATGCCCGCGGGCAGCACGATCACCTACACGGTCACGGCCAACATAAACAGCGGCGCCAGCGGCAACCTGGTCAACACGGCAACCGTCACGGCGCCGGCCGGTGTGACCGACACCAACCCGGGAAACAATTCGGCCACGGACAGCGACGCGCTGACGCGGCAGGCCGACCTCACGATCATCAAGACCGACGGCAGAATCAGCGTCATTCCGGGCGGTACGACCACCTACACGGTCACGGTCGGCAACAGCGGGCCCAGCAGCGTCGTTGGCGCGGCGATCGCCGACATCATTCCGGCCGCCATCCAAAGCGACACATTCACCGCGGTTGGCGCTGGAGGCGCGTCGGGATTTACCGCCAACGGCGCCGGCAACATCAACGACACGGTCAACATGCCGGCGGGCAGCACAATCGTCTACACAATCGTTGCCAACATCCGGGCAAGCGCGACGGGGACGCTGGTCAACACCGCCACGGTGACGCCGCCGGGTGGCGTGATCGATCCCACGCCCGGCAACAATACCTCCGCGGACACCGACTCGCTGACACCGCAGGCAGACCTGTCTGTCACCAAGACCGACAACGTAGCCAGCGTCGTGCCGGGCGGCTCGACCACCTACACCATCGTGGTCACCAACAACGGGCCGAGCAACGTCACAGCCGCGACGATCGCGGACATCATGCCGGCCGGGATCACGAGCGACACCTACACTGCCGTCGCGACCCTGGGAGCTACGGGCTTTACCGCAAACGGCAGCGGCAACATCAACGACACGGTGACCATGCCGGCTGGTAGCACGATCACGTACACGGTCGTCGCCGATATCAGCGCCAGCGCCAATGGCACGCTGGTCAACACGGCCACGGTGACCCCGCCGGGCGGCGTAACCGACCCGACGCCGGGCAACAATTCCGCAACCGATACAGATACGCTGGCGGCGCAGGTGACGCTGGCCGTGGTCAAGACCGACGGCAGCGCGAACTACACGCCGGGCGGGACCGCGGTCTACCTGGTGACTGTCGCTAATTCCGGAGCCAGTGACGCCCTGAATGTCACCGTGACCGACCTGCTTCCGCCGGGACTCACGCTGACCGCGAACGTTTCCTGTACGGCCAACGGCAACGCAACCTGCGGTCCAGTCATCGGCAGCATCGGCGGCACCAGCTTCAGCATGACCAACGGCATTGTCGGTGCCGGTATGGGCAATTCGCTGGTGTTCACCGTACCGGTTGCCTTTGCGCCGAGCATGACGGCCAATCCGCTGCAGAACACCGCGACGGCAACCGACATCGCGACGGGTTCCAACGCGTCGGACACGGATTCCGACGCGTTGGCGCCGCAGGTCAGCCTGTCCGTCGCCAAATCGGACGGAAGCGCGACATACACGCCGGGCGGAAGCGCGACGTACACACTGACGATCACGAACGGCGGCCTGTCAAACGCCACCAACGTCACCATCAACGATCCGCTGCCGGCCGGTGTCACGCTGACTGCAAACGCCACCTGCGCCCCTACTGGCGCCGCGAATTGCGGAACGGTGACCGGCACAATCGGCCAAGGCGCTTTCGGCACAACGGGCGCGCAGATTACCGCGGGCGCCGGCAATGCGCTCGTGTTCACCGCACCGGTGGCCTTTGCACCGGGTTTGGCCACCGATCCGCTCGACAATACGGCCACCGCGCAGGACGTGCTTTCCGGCGCGAGCGGTTTCGCCACCGACACTAATATGCGCGCAGCCCTCGTCACGCTTGCCGTCAGCAAGACCGACGGCAGCGCGACCTACACGCCCGGCACGGGTGCCACATATCTGGTGGGCGTGGCCAACACCGGTGTGTCCGATGCGCTCAATGTGACCATCGGCGATACGCTGCCGGTGGGCGTGACATTGAGCGGCGCCGTCACCTGTGTGGCTACCGGAATCGCCAATTGCGGCATCGTGACGGGCATCGCCCCGCAAACGAGCTTCGGCGCCACCGGCGCCCAGGTCAGCGCGGGCGCCGGCAACTCCCTTGCGTTCACGGTGCCGGTCTCGTTCGCAGCGAGCCTCGCCGACAACCCGTTGCTCAACACCGCGACCGCGAACGACCTTGCTTCGGGCGCCAACGGCAGCGCGACCGACAGCGACACGTTGGCCGCGCAGGCGGATCTCGCGATGACCAAGACTGACGGTGTCGTCAGCGTTGCTCCGGGCACCACGACCACGTACACGATCGTGGTCACCAACAACGGGCCAGGCAATGTGGCCGGAGCGACCGTGACCGACGTGATGCCGGCGGCAATCATCAGCGACAACTTCACCGCGGTCGGCAGCGGTGGCGCCGCGGGGTTCACGGCCGCGGGCGCCGGCAACATCAACGACACCGTCAGCATGCCGCCCGGAAGCACGATCACATACACGGTTGTCGCGGACATCAGCGCCGGCGCGGCCGGCAACCTCGTGAACACGGCGACGGCAGCGGTCCCGGCCGGTATGACGGATACCAACCCGGCCAATAATTCCGCCACCGATACCGACACGCTGTCCGCGCAGGTCGACCTTTCGATCACCAAGTCCGACGGCACGATCAGTGCTGCACCGGGCACTGCCACGACCTATACGATTGTGGTCGCCAACAACGGGCCAAGTGATGTGGTGGGCGCCGCGATCAGCGACGTCATGCCGGCAGCGATCGCCAGCGCTAACTTCACCGCGGCCGGCAACGGTGGCGCCTCGGGATTCACGGCCGCCGGCGCCGGAAACATCAACGACACGGTCAACATGCCGTCGGGCAGCACCATCACGTACACGGTCGTCGCCAACATCAGCGCCAGCGCGACCGGCAATCTCGTCAACACGGCGACAGTCGCCCCGCCTGCTGGCGTCATCGATACCAATCCGGGCAACAACAGCGCCACCGATACCGACACGTTGACGGCAACGGCCGATTTGTCTATCACCAAGACCGACGGCGTCGTCGCCATCGCGCAAGGCGGATCGACCACCTACGTCATCGTCGTCGCCAACAGCGGACCAAGCGCCGTTGTCGGGGCGACGGTCAGCGATGTCCTGCCCGCCGCCTTTGCCAGCGCCACGTTTACCGCGGTTGGCAACGGTGGCGCGTCGGGATTCACCGCCAACGGCGTCGGCAGCATCAACGACACGGTCGCCCTGCCCGCAGGCAGCACAATCACCTACACGTTGAACGCCAGCCTCAACGCAGGCGCATTGGGCAACGTGGCCAATACGGCAACAGTGGCGGCGCCGGGGGGCGTAACGGACCCCACACCGGGCAACAACAGCGCTACGGACACCGACACCGTCACGGCGACGCCGACCGCCGATCTCGGCATCACGAAATCCGATGCCAGCCCGACGTATACGCCAGGCAGCGCGGTGACCTATTCGATCGTCGCCAGCAATGCCGGACCGGCGCCCGCGCTTGGAGCGACCGTCATCGATGTGCTGCCAGTTGCGATCGCCGGCGCGACCTGGACATGCGTCGGCGCCGGAGGCGGAACGTGTCCGGCAGCCGGAGCCGGAAACATCAACGCCAACGTCAATCTGCCGGCAGGGGGCAGCGTCACTTTCACGCTGACGGGGAGTGTCGCGGCCGGGGCCGCAGGCAATCTCGTCAATACCGCCACCATCGCCGTTCCTCCCGGCATCGTGGACCCCAATCCGGGCAACAACAGCGCGACCGACACCGACGCACCCGCATCCGCGGCCGGATTGGCCATCACCAAGACCGACGGCAGCGCCACGTATTCGCCGGGCGGGACGGGGACCTATACGATCACCGTCACCAACAATGGCCCGTCGAACGCTAACAACATGATCGTCACTGACAATCTGCCCGCAGGCGTGACGCTGACCGGGAACGCGACATGCGTGGCCGCCGGCGCGGCGACCTGCGGCGTGGTGGCCGGCGCTGCTGGCGGCACAGTGTTTACGGCGACCGGAGCGACGATCGCGGCCGGGGCCGGCAATCGTCTGGTATATACGTTGCCGGTGAAATTCGCCATTGGCATGACGACGAATCCGCTGGTCAACATCGCGACGGCCAGCGACCCTGCATCGGCTTCCGTGGCGTCCGCTTCCGACGGCAACGCCATCGCAACCGCCGGCCCTGCACCGGTCGTCAATCCGGTGCCCATCGACAGTCGTTGGGCGCTGATGCTCCTGGCTGGACTCATCGTGTTCGCCACATGGCGCCGTTCGTACCGGAGGAATTCCTAGCGCCGGAATCAGTCGCGCCTGGACTTCTCCCGGCCGTACAATTGCGGCTGTAAATTGCGAAGACTCCGGGAGCTGCGATGAGCGTCAGGGACCTGCTCGATCTGAGCGGAAAAGTCGCGGTGGTGACCGGCGGGTCGCGCGGTATCGGCCTGCAAATGGCCGAAGCGCTCGGCGAGATGGGAGCGCGCGTGGCCATCACCGCGCGCAAGCAGGACGAACTCGACGAGGCCCGCGCGCATCTCGAAAGCCTGGACGTCGAATGTCTGCGGGTCGCGGGAGACCTGTCGCAATTCGCGTCGATCCCCGCCATGGTGGACGCGGTGCTCAAGCCGTGGGGCAGGATCGACATACTCGTCAACAACGCCGGCTGCAATTGGGCAGCACCCGCCGAGAACTATCCGGATGACGGTTGGCGCAAGGTGATGAACCTCAACATCGACGCCGCATTCTTCCTGTCGCGCGAGATCGGCCGGCGATCGATGATTCCCGGGCGCAGCGGCAAGATCGTGAATATCGCATCCATTGCCGGGCTGTTCGGCAATCCGCCGGACTGGGGGATGGAGACGATCGCCTACAACACGAGCAAGGGCGCGCTGGTGCAGATGACGCGCGCGCTTGCAGCCGAGTGGGGTAAGCACAACATCAACGTCAACGCGATTTGCCCGGGATTCTTTCCGTCGAAGATGACGAAGGTCACGCTCGACAGGATCACTGAGAGCGTACTCGCGCTGACGCCACTGCAGAGGCTGGGCGGCGACGAGGACCTCAAGGGCAGCGTCGTATATCTGGCTTCCGAAGCGTCGCGGCACGTGACCGGCCAGGTGATCGCCGTCGATGGCGGCTGCACCGTCATCTGAAGATGGGGATGCGATGAGCGCCGAAGGGCCGCCCCAAGGCGCGAATAGCTCCCCCTCGGGGGGCAGCGAACGAAGTGAGCGTGGGGGTCCTTCAAACCCGGGAGCGAAGCTCATCGCGCCGGCGCATCCGATCGATGCGGCCGCGCTTGCCGCCTGGCTGCGCGCCAACTTGGATTCCGATGTGGGCGACCTCGTCGTCGAGCAATACCAGGGCGGACAGTCCAACCCGACCTATCGGGTGACTGCGGGCGAGCGCCGCTACGTCCTGCGCCGAAAGCCGTCCGGCAAGCTGCTGCCTTCGGCGCACGCCGTCGACCGCGAATACCGTGTGATGTCGGCGCTCGCCACGACCGGCGTGCCGGTCGCGAAAATGTGCGCGATGTGCGAAGACGACGCGGTGATCGGCACCGCGTTTTACGTGATGGAGTACGTCGAGGGCCGCATTCTCTGGGATCCCACGCTTCCCGGCATGACCCCGGCGCAGCGAGCGGCGCACTACGCCGAGCTCAACCGCGTCATCGCCACGCTCCACCTCGTCGATTACCCAGCCATCGGCCTTGGCGATTTCGGCCGGACTGGCAACTACATCGAGCGGCAGGTGGCGCGCTGGAGCAAGCAATACCAGGCGGCCGGCGCGGACCGCATCGAGGCCATGGACCGCCTTATCGAATGGCTGCCGTCGCACATTCCCGACGGCGACGAGACGAGCATCGTCCACGGCGACTACCGTCTCGACAACGTCATCTTCCACCCGAGCGAACCGCGGATTCTGGCGGTGCTCGACTGGGAGCTATCCACGCTTGGACACCCGCTCTCCGATTTTGCCTATCAGGTCATGGCGTGGCGCCTGTCGCCGCAGGAATTTCGCGGGCTCAAAGGCGCGGACCTCGAGTCGCTCGGCATTCCCTCCGAAGCGGAATACGTCGCGGCGTATTGTCGACGCACCGGACGCACCGGAATACCGCACTTCGAGTTCTATCTGATCTTCAACATGTTCCGCATAGCCGCGATCCTGCACGGCGTGTTGTCGCGAGCGCAACAGGGCAATGCCGCCAGCGCCGACGCCATTGCAATGGGAAGCCGCGCACGTCCGGTGGCCGACGTCGCGTTGCAAATGGCGCGAAGCCTGGCGTAGCTGGTCACCGATCACCTTTGACGAAATTGGCCACCGAAAAATATCGAGTCCTGATGACGCATTTCCATCCTCCGTTGTGCCGCCTCTGGGCCGGCTTCCGCAGAGCTTCCGTCGCCCCTGCCCTTGCGCTCGCGCTTGCGTGGGCGCCGATCCCCGTGCACGCACAGCGGGCCGCGGAATTTCATCAGCGCGTGAAGCAATACGTGGTCCACGACGCGCCGACCATCCGCATCGACGACGTGCGCGTGATCGACGGCACCGGTGCGCCGGCCGTCGCCGGCCAGTCGATCCTGATGCGCGACGGCAAGATCATCCGGATCGGCCCGACCGAATCGGGCGCCGGGAGCGCCGCGGACGTCGTGATCGACGGCAAGGGCCGGACGGTCATGCCGGGACTGGTCATGATGCACGAGCATCTCCTTTTCCTCGACCCGCTGGCCGATGCGCCGTCCTACATGGGGGAACCGCTGGCCTCGCCGAAGGCATACCTCGCCTGGGGCGCGACGACGATACGCACGGCGGGCACATTCAATGGCAGCGATGACATCCAGGTCGCGCGGATGATTCGCGACGGCCAGTTCGTTGGTCCCGAGATCAACGTCACCGCGCCGTTCCTCGAAGGCAACGGCAGTTTCGCCTACCAGATGGTGCCGATCAGCGACCCGGCGCGTGCCCGGCAGATCGTGAATTTCTGGGCCGACGCCGGCGCGACGTCGTTCAAGATCTACATGAACATCTCGCGCGAGGTCCTGGCCGCTGCGATCGAAGAGGCGCACAAGCGTGGCCTGCAGGTCACCGGCCATCTGTGCTCCATCACGTTCCACGAGGCCGCCGCCGCGGGCATCGACGGTCTGGAACACGGCGTGGTCGTCGCCACGGACTTCGTGGCGGACAAGAAGGCGGACCGCTGCCCGACGGGAAGCGCGGCGGGCGACGCCCTGCTCGCATTGAAGGCGGACAGTCCGGAGATGACCGAACTGATCCAGACGCTGGTCAGGCGCAAGGTGGCGGTGACCTCTACGCTCGCGGTCTTCGCGGCCGGCATCGTGAACTGGTTTCCCGCAGCCGACGATCTCGCAATGCTGAACGAGCAATCGCAGTTGTGGGCATGGCAACGCCTGGCGGCGATCAACCGCGCGCCCGAACGCCGCGAACGCGGAGCGCGCCTGCTGCAGGCGGAGATGCAATTCGAGAAGGCATTCGTCGCCGCCGGCGGAACGCTGCTGGTCGGCACCGACCCCACGGGTTGGGGAGGAACGCTTCCCGGACCCGGCAACCACGCGGCGCTCAAACTCCTCGTCGAGGCCGGATTCACGCCACTCGAGGTGATCCGCATCGCGACGCTTGCGGGCGCCCGCTTCCAGCACATCGACGATCGCGTCGGCACGCTGGCCCCTGGCAAGCAAGCCGATCTCCTGCTGATCGATGGCAGGCCGGACGAGGAGATCGCGCAGCTCTCGCGCCTCGATCTCGTGTTCAAGAACGGAGTTGCCTTCGACTCGAATCGGATGAGGCAGGACTTGCGCGGCAAGATCGGCAGATAACAATCCATTCAGCTGGCCGGTAGCCGGCCGACTGCAAATTTCGGGAGGCCGCACGTGGACTTCGACTATTCCGGCAAGGTGCACGACCTGCAGGCGCGGCTCACGCGATTCATGGAGGAGAACGTCTATCCGGCGGAGCCGGCGTTCGCTGCGGAGGTGCTGGCGAATCGCGAATCCGGCAACGCGTGGATTCCGACGCAGGTCATGGAGTCGTTGAAGGCCAAGGCGCGGGCCGCGGGATTGTGGAATCTGTTCCTGCCGGAGTCGGACTTGGGCGCCGGCCTCACCAATCTGGAATACGCGCCACTGTGCGAAATCATGGGCCGGTCGTGGATCGCGCCGGAGGCATTCAACTGCAACGCGCCGGACACCGGCAACATGGAGGTGCTGGTCCGTTACGCAACGCCCGCGCAGAAGAAGCAGTGGCTGGAGCCGCTGCTCGCGGGCGAGATCCGCTCGGCCTTCGCGATGACGGAGCCGGATGTGGCCAGCAGCGACGCAACCAACATCGAAGCGTCGATCCAGCGCGACGGCGACCATTACGTGATCAACGGGCGCAAGTGGTGGACCACCGGAGGGCCCGATCCACGCTGCAAAATCATGATCTTCATGGGCAAGACCGACGCCGACAACCCGGATCGCCACAAGCAGCAGTCGATGATCCTGATTCCCGTGGACACCCCGGGCGTCAAGCTCGTGCGCGTCCTGCCGGTGTTCGGTTACGACGATGCTCCACATGGCCACGGCGAATTCGACTTCGACAATGTTCGGGTTCCCGCCGCCAACCTGCTGTTGGGGGAAGGACGCGGCTTCGAAATCGCGCAGGGTCGCTTAGGGCCTGGTCGCATCCATCATTGCATGCGCCTGATCGGGCAGGCCGAGCGCTCGCTCGACTACATGTGCCGGCGGGCGGTGAGCCGCGTCGCGTTCGGACGCGCGATCGCCGACCAGACCGTCACGCAGGAGCGCATCGCCAATGCGCGCATCGCCATCGATCAGGCGCGGCTGCTGGTTCTGCACGCCGCGTGGAAGATGGACGTTGCCGGCAACAAGGCCGCGAAAAAGGAGATCGCGATGATCAAGGTGGCCGCGCCAGTCATGGCGTGCCAGGTGATCGACTGGGCGATGCAGGTGCACGGTGCGGCCGGCGTAAGTGACGACTTTCCTCTGGCGTTCTTCTACGCGCAGGCGCGCACGCTGCGCTTCGCCGACGGACCGGATGAAGTGCACCGCAACCAGATCGCCAGGCTGGAGCTGGCTCAATATTCACCGGCGAAAGCGAAGCCGCGCTAGATCGACAGGGGACGGCGGAAGCGCTGGCGCAGCGGTCAGCCCAGAATTTCGCGAATGTGTTCCCGGTTGTCGAGTTGGGATTCGAATTCCTGCAACTCCGGTCCAAGCGCGTCTCGCGCCGAAACCACTCCAAGCGGATGGCCATTCTCCACTACCGGGACATGGCGGAAGCCGCCTTCGTACATCATGAGCATGGCGTGGCCGAAGGTCTTGTCAGGTTGAATGGATTGCGGGTCGCCGGTCATGACTACTGACAACGGCGTAGTCCTCGGATCGCGTCCGGCGGCAAGTACCCGAAAGAGCGCATCACGCTCCGTGAAGATTCCGACCAATCTCCCTTTTTCCATGACCAGCAACGCGCCAACCTGGTTGTCTTCCATCAGCCGGGCGGCGTGAGCGACCGTGGTTTTCGATGGCGCCGAGACTACCTTTCGCTTCGCGACAATCTCTCGGATGGTTCGGTTTGGCATGACAGCCCTCCAAAGGGTTTGCTGCCTGACGCTTGACTCTACCCCGACGGCCCGGAAGAAACCATGGGTAGCGCATCCGCGGAACAGCGCCGGTGGCGCGTTCAGCGCTTCGGCTTGTACCAGTATCGATCCGTGAATTCGGTCGGCTTGCCCTTGAAGAAATGGCGCAGTCCTTCCGAGACCAGCGAAAACGTGTGCCAGTCGCCGAACTCGTCGAACTTGCGCGTCGACACGATCACCTTGGCGCTCGTCACGCGCTGCAATCGCTGGCCGCGCGTCTTCCCCAGCCGCTTCAAGGCAAGGAGGAAGGCCACGTCCTCCGCAACAAGCCGGCTTTCGTCGTAGCCGCCCAGTTCCTCGAAGTCCTGCCTGCGCGCGAACACGACGCCAGTATCGATGCCCGTCAACAGCGCGATCGGCACGAGTGTCAGGTAGACCATCGCAATGCCCAGCGACCGGCGCTCGAGTGTGGCGCCGGTCGCCCCACCTATCACGCGACCGCTGGCCAGCGCCTTGTCGATTTCGACGAACGTCTGTGGATGGACCTGCGTGTCGGCATCGACGAACGCGAGGTAATCGCCGGCGGCCACGCGCGCGCCCGCATTGCGGACCGCGGCGATGACACGCTTTGCCACCGGCACGACGCGGCATCCGCGCGCCCTGGCGATCTCCGCGGTTCGGTCCGTCGACACGTTGTCGGCGACGATCACTTCGACGGCGTCAACATTTCCATAAGCCGCCCGGGCGACGTCGAGCGAATCGAGCAGGCGCCCCAGCAGCTTCCCTTCGTTGTAGGCCGGGATGACAACCGAATAGCGCGGCGTCATGCGCCCTGATCAGCGGCCAGCGCGGCGTCCCGAGCCTTGACCCGCGCTGCTGCCGGGCGCGCGTTCCAGCGATCGATGTACGCCTGGATCACCGGCAGCGCGGGCACCAGCTTGAAGCCCGTGGTCCACGTAAGCGCCGTTCCCCACAGCACGTCGGCAGCCGTGAATCGCTCGCCTAAAAGCCACGGTCCGGTGGCGAGTTGATCGGTCAACGTCTTCAGCATCGTGTCGAAATCACCGTAGGGTGAGGTGGACGGCGGCGCCGGATCACGCTTCATTGCGCGATCGATCAATGCGGGTTCGAAACAGGAGCCGTAGTACACCATCCAGCGCAAGTAGGGGCCGCGCAGCGGATCGCCGATCGGTGGCGCCAGGCCGGCGTCCGGATACAGATCCGCAAGGTACAGAAAGACGGCGACCTGTTCCGTGATCAACGCATCTCCGTGCTTCACAGCGGGAACCTTGCCCATCGGATTCACAGCCAGGTACGCCGCCCCGCGCTGTTCGGACGCCTTGAAGTTCAATACCTGCAACTCGAAGTCGGCGCCAAGTTCCTCCATCAGCGCGAGCGCGCCGGTCGACCGCGTATTGGGGGCGTGGAACAGAGTGACGCGACGGTTCGCGGTCATGACGGCAGTCTCCAATGCGGGAGCGGGTGTTGCGGACCACTCATCCCAGGTTGCGCAATTCGCGCATCGCCACTGAAAGCATTTCGGCATCGGGCGCGGGAACAGCGCGCAGCTCGGCCAAAAGCCGCGCGGTCCGCTCGAGCGCCCGGCGGTTGGCGTCCTGCCAGGCGGCCACGAGCTTCCCCGGCGACGCCGCATCGGCACCACCGACCACCGTTCCCGTGAGTGCTCGTTGCAGCCCCGACAGATCGTCCTGCATGGCGCTCTTCGCCAGCAGCTGCCAATGCTTGTCTCCCGGCAGCGCGGCAATTTTCTCGCGCAGCCACGACAATCCCAGCTTGTCGCCAAGATCGAAATACACCGCCGCCACCTGCTCCACCGGCCGCTTGGCGCCGGCGGTCACCTCGGCGATGTCGAGCGAAGCGTAGAGCGTGTCGAACGTCACCACGCGCACGGCAAGCTCCTTGGGCACGCCCTGCGAAACGTAGCGCGCCACGGCGGCATCGATGCGCGCGCGTTCGCCGGCGTCGAGCAGCTTGGGCAGACGTTCCGACAACTCTGCGACGCCCGGCGCGAAATTGGCGATGGTCGCGCCCATGTCGTCCGCAAGCCGGCGCGAGCGCAGGAACCACTTGGTGCCGCGCTCGAGCTGCGCGCTGGTGTCGATCAGCATCGTTGACTGCACCGCGTCGTCGATCTTGTTGTCCAGCGCTTCGATCGCCATCCACAGTGGCACCAGGCCGAAGATCTCGCGGCTCAACAGATAGGCGCGGACCACTTCGTGCGGACGCGCGCCGGTGGTCTCGCCCAGCCTGTGCACGAAGGTGCTGCCGACGCGGTTGATCATGCTGTTGGTCACGTGCGTGGCGATGATCTCGCGCTTGAGCGGATGCCGGGCCATGTACGCCGCATAGGGCCCTTCCAGCGCGCCCGGAAAGTATCGGATGAGCGCCGTCGCGATCCAGGGATCATCGGGCAGCGACGACGCCAACAACTCGTCGTAAAGCCAGATCTTGCCGTACGCCAGCAGCACGGCGCGCTCGGGACTGGTGAGGCCCTGCCCCTTGGCGCGCCGCTCGGCGATCTCCTCGTCGGTCGGCAGGAACTCGATGGCGCGATTGAGCTTGCCGCCCTTTTCAAGGTATTGCATGAACCGAGCCTGCGCATCGAGGAGCATCGGCGCGATCCGCCCGGTGACGGACTGCACTTGCGTCTGGAAGACGTTGTCGCGCAGCACAAGCGCCGCGACGTCGTCGGTCATCTCTGCGAGCAATGCATTGCGCTGCTTTTCGGTGAGTTCGCCTTCGGTAATCGCCATCCCGAGCAGGATCTTGATGTTGACCTCGTGGTCGGAGGTGTCCACGCCGGCCGAGTTGTCGATGGCATCCGTATTGATCCGCCCGCCGGCCATCGCGTACTCGACGCGCCCCAGTTGCGTGCAGCCCAGGTTGCCGCCCTCGACGAAGACCTTGCAGCGCAGGTCGTTTCCGTTCACGCGCAGTGAATCGTTGGCGCGGTCGCCGACCTCCGCGTGCGTTTCCCCGGTCGCCTTCACGTACGTCCCGATTCCGCCGTTGTAGATCAGATCGACCGGCGCCTTGAGGATGGCGTTCGCGAGTTCCGTGGGCGTCATCGCCTCGGCCTTTGTCCCGAGCAACTCCTTCACCTCCGGTGTGAGCGCAATCGACTTTGCGCCGCGCGAGTGAATGCCGCCGCCTTTCGAGATCAGCTTCACGTCGTAGTCTGCCCAGGTCGAGCGCGGCAGCTTGAACAAGCGCTCGCGTTCCTTGAAGCTCGTCTCCGGGTCGGGATTGGGATCGAGCACGATATGGCGATGGTCGAACACCGCGACAAGCTTGATGTGTCGCGACAGCAGCATGCCGTTGCCGAACACGTCGCCGGACATGTCGCCGATGCCGGCGACAGTGAAATCCGTCGACTGCGTGTCCACGCCCATTTCGCGGAAATGGCGTTTGACCGACTCCCAGGCGCCGCGCGCGGTGATGCCCATCGCCTTGTGGTCGTATCCGACCGACCCGCCGGAGGCGAACGCATCGCCCAGCCAGAATCCGAATTCTTTGCTGACGGCGTTGGCGAAATCGGAAAACGTGGCGGTGCCCTTGTCCGCCGCGACGACGAGATACGGGTCGTCGGGATCGTGCCGCTTGACCTGCGGCGGCGGGACGATCTTGTCGCCGACGCGGTTGTCGGTCAGGTCGAGCAGGCCGCGCAGGTAGTCCTGATAGCAGGCGATGCCTTCCTTCATGAAAGCGTCGCGATTGGACGCTGGCGGCGCGCGCTTCAGCACAAAGCCGCCCTTCGATCCGACCGGAACGATCACGATGTTCTTGACCATCTGCGCCTTGACCAACCCCAGCACCTCGGTGCGGAAGTCCTCCGGACGGTCGGACCAGCGCAAGCCGCCGCGTGCGACCTTGCCGCCGCGCATATGAACGCCTTCGAACCGGGTCGAGTACACGAAGATCTCGAACATCGGCTTGGGTTCCGGCAGGCCGGGCACCTTGAAAGGGTCGAACTTGAACGACAGGAAGCTGCGCCGGTTGCCCTGCGCGTCGCGGCACCAGAAATTCGTGCGATTGGTGGCGAGGATCAGCGCGAGATACTGGCGCAGGACGCGGTCTTCGGACAGGTTGTCCACCGCTTCCAGCATGGTTTCGATTGCGCGCTGCTGTTCGGCCGCGCGCGAGCCCGCGCCTGCACCCCCTGCCGGATCGAAGCGCGTGACGAACAGTGCCACCAACGCGCCGGCGATGTCCGGGTGCGCGGCGAGCGTGCCTTCGATGAACGTTTGCGACAGCGGAAACCCGATCTGGCGCATGTATTTGGCATAGGCGCGCAATACGACGATCTCGTCGGCCGGCATCCGCGCGGCGACGACCAGCCTGTTGAAGTCGTCGCTCTCGACCTCGCCCCGGAATATGCGGCCGAACGCATCCTCGAACACCTGATGCAGCGAATCGACCTCGACCTCGGTGTCGGAGCCCGCAGCCATCATGCCGAAATCGTGTATCCAGATGGGGCTGCTGCCTTGCGGCGCCACGCGATGCGGGTGTTCGTCGAGCACCTTCAGGCCCATGTGCTCGAGCATCGGCAGGCTGTCAGACAACGTCACCGGCGCGCCCTGGTGGATTATCTTGAAACGCAACGTGCCGCTTGCGGCCTCCAGCGGCCGGTACAGCGACATGCCGAGCGGCTGCTCCTGGTTCAGCCGCGACATCATTTCGATGTCCGGCACCGCGGACCGCGCCGCGATCTCCTCACGGTAACCGGCCGGGAACGCATCGCCGAACTGGCGCAGAAGCTCATTTCCGCGCGCCTCGCCCATTGCGTCGACCAGTGCGTCCTTCAGGTCGTCGTCCCAGCGTCGGGCCGAAGCGGCCAGCCGCGCTTCCAGCTCGTGCACGTCGAACTCGGGAATCTTGCCGGGTGTCGTGCGCACGGTGATCTGGATGCGCGCCAGCACCGACTCCGAAAGGTGGACGTTGAATTCGGAGCTGCTGCCGTTGAACGCCTCGGTGAGGATCGCCTGCCACTTCCTGCGCAGGCCCGTGGTGAAATTCTCCCGCGGCGCGTAGATAAGGCATGACAGGAAGCGTTCGAACGGATCCCTGCGCACGAACAGGCGGAAACGCTGGCGCTCGCCGAGGCGCAGGATCGCCATCGCGGTTTGCAGCAGCTCGTCTTCGGTGATCTGGAACAGTTCGTCGCGCGGATAGTTGGCGAGGATATTGAGGAGCGCCTTGCCCGCATGTCCACCCGGCGGCACGCCCGACCGCGCGACGACGTTCGCGGTCTTGCGCCGGAGTAGCGGTATGTCGGCCGGATTGGCGCTGTAGGCAGTAGACGTGTAAAGGCCGAGGAAGCGGTCCTCGCCGCACACGTTGCCGGCGGCGTCGAAGCGCTTGACGGCGATGTAATCCAGATAGCCGGGACGATGCACCGTCGAGCGGGTGGTGGCCTTGGTGATGACCAGCAGTTCCGGTCGCCGCGCATAGGCGCGCACCTCGGGCGGTAGCGCGGCAAAACTCGACGACACCTTCTTGGTCGCGCCATCGCGCAACAGACCCAGGCTGGATCCCGGCACGATCTTCAACGCGTCCTGGCCATCCACCGTGACGAGTTCATGGCGCCGATAACCGAGCAGAGTCAGGTGGTTGGCGGCGAGCCAGCGCAGGAACGCGAGGCCCTCCTGGAACTGCTCCGGCGGTATCGGCGGCGGATTTTTCTCGAGTTCCGCGACCACGGCCAGCACCTTGTCCTGCATGGCCTTCCAGTCGGTGACAGCCAGCCGGACGTCGCCCAAGACCCGGGTCACGTCGGCCGCGAGCGTTTCCAGGCGCTTGGGATCGGTGATGCGGTCGACTTCGACGTGGATGAACGATTCGCGCCGCGCGGATGGTGTGCCTTCGGTCCCGAGTTCGCGCAGCGTGCCTTCCGCGTCGCGGTCCACCAGCAGCAGCGGATGGATGATGAGATGCAGCGTCAGCCCGTGCCGGTTGACTTCCATCGTCACCGAGTCGACCAGGAAGGGCATGTCGTCGTTGACGATCTCGATGATGGTGTGAGTGGACTGCCAGCCGTGCTCCTCGAGCGTCGGGTTGAACACGCGCAGCTTCGGCTTGCCCGGCTCGCGCTTGCGCGCAAAATTCCAGTGCGACAGTGCGGCGCCGTAGAGGTCCGCGGGCCGCCGCTCGGCGAGGTCCTCGGGATCGACTTGCGCCAAGTAGCGCGCGACGAACGCCTCGAGAGTCTTCTGCTGGTCCGGCGCCACTTTGGCGCGGACGAGCGCAATGACTTCGGCGAGGCTGTCGGTCCGGTGATCCGGATCGGCGACTTTCGATTTCATCGGAATGGCCTCCATGCAGCGTATTCGGCAGGGCGCCTGCGGTAACAGACTGCGGGGAGCTATTATGTCGCGATTCGATGACGGGGAGGAGTCGGTGACTAAACCGCGTGGATGGTGCGGCGCGAGAAAGGGAGCGTTGCGGGGAGCGCCTCTTTGATTCGCGATCCCGAAATTCTCGCCGCGCTGCGGACCAGCCTCGCCCGCTTCGTCCGCGAACGGCTGGTTCCGAATGAAGCCATTGTTGCGGAAACCGACGCCATTCCCCCGGCCATTATCGAGGAAATGAAGGCGCTTGGTCTTTTCGGGCTGTCGATACCTGAGGAATACGGCGGCCTCGGCCTCACGATGGAGGAGGAGGTCGAGGTCGCGTTCGAGATCGGCAAAACCTCGCCGGCCTTTCGATCGCTGATCGGCACCAACAATGGCATTGGCTCACAAGGCATCATCCTGGATGGCACGACGGAACAGAAGAACCTCTGGCTGCCGAGGCTCGCATCCGGCGAACTGGTCGCGTCGTTCGCACTGACCGAGCCCGGTTCCGGATCCGACGCCGCGTCGCTCGTAACGACCGCGACACGCACCGGCGATCATTACCTGCTGAAGGGCACCAAGCGCTTCATCACGAACGCGCCCGAGGCGGGGATCTTCACCGTGATGGCGCGGACCGATTCCTCGGTCTCCGGCGCGCGCGGCATATCGGCGTTCATCGTCGAGCGTGGCACGGCGGGCCTGTCGCTGGGCAAGATCGACAAGAAGATGGGGCAGCGCGGCGCGCACACCTGCGATGTCGTGTTCGAGAATTGCCGCGTGCCGGCAGCCAACCTGATCGGTGGCAAGGAAGGTGTCGGCTTTCGCACGGCGATGAAAGTGTTGGACAAGGGCCGCCTGCACATCGCGGCGGTCTGCGTCGCCGCCGCCGAGCGGATGCTGGCCGATGCATTGGCCTACGCCATGGACCGCAAGCAATTCGGCCAGGCGATCGCGGAATTCCAGCTCGTGCAGGCGATGCTTGCCGACAGCAAGACCGAGATCTACGCCGCGCGGTCGATGGTCGTCGACGCCGCGCGCCGCCGCGATGAAGGCCGTGATGTCGGGACGGAAGCTGCGTGCGCGAAGTTGTTCGCCTCCGAAATGTGCGGCCGCGTCGCCGACCGGGCGGTGCAGATCCATGGCGGCGCCGGCTATGTCAGCGACTATGCGATCGAGCGCTTCTACCGCGACGTGCGGCTGTTCCGCATCTACGAAGGGACGAGCCAGATCCAGCAACTGGTGATTGCCCGCAACATGATCCGGGACGCGCAGAAGTGAAAGAGCGATGAGCGCCGGTTGAGCGATACCGACGATGAGCGCCAGTTGAGTGATACCGATTCCGTTGCCGAGGTGGAGTTCGCGGACATCGCGCAACTCCTTGCGGACCTGCCCTCGCGCATCGACGGCGTCGTGACTCGGCAAGCGGCGCACATGCCGGAAGGCGAGGCGCTGCGCGAGCAGCAGCGCGCATGGACTTTCGCCGATCTCGAAGCGGCGACGACCGACGTCGCGCGGCAGCTTGCCGCGTCCGCGGTGCGCCCCGGAGATCGCGTTCTGGTCGTCGGCGAGAATTGCGCCGCACTGGTCGCGCTCCTGTTCGGCATTGCGCGTCTCGACGCGTGGCCCGTGCTCGTCAACGCGCGACTGAGCGCGCACGAGATCGATGCCATCGCCGCCCACTGCTCGCCACGCCGGACGCTCTACCTCGCCCACGTCTCGGTCGAGGCCGCGGCGCACGCGGCGCGGCACCGTGCAACCGAGCCGTTCGTCATCGGCACAATGGGCAACCTGCTGATGGGTCCGCTTGATAATGAATGCCTGCCGGAACCGTTGCCCGCCGACCCCGCCAAACAGGTTGGCGCGCTGATCTATACGACCGGGACGACGGGCGATCCCAAAGGCGTGATGTTGACGCACCGCAACCTGCTGTTCGTTGCCAGGGTTTCGAGCGCGCTGCGCAGACTCGGTCCTGGTGACCGCGTCTACGGCACGCTGCCGATCTCGCATGTCTACGGCCTGGCGTCCGTCTGTCTCGGCACCCTGTACGCCGGAGCGTGCCTGCAACTCGAGGCGCGCTTTACACCGAAGGCATTCGCCCACGCGCTGGCTCATTGCGGGCTGACCGTCGCGCAGGGCGTGCCCGCCATGTACGTGCGGCTGCTCAAGTATCTCGAGACGGCCGGCGAGCCCTTCGCGGCGCCGCAGTTGCGCTTCGTCTACGCCGGAGGCTCCCCGCTTGACCCGGCGCTCAAGGCCGACGTGGAGCAACTGACCGGGTTGACGCTGCACAATGGCTACGGCCTTACGGAGACCGCGCCGACCGTGACCCAGACGCGCCTCGACGCGCCGCGCCGGGACTGCTCCGTGGGCACTGCGCTGCCCGGCGTGGAGATCCGCGTCGTCGATTCTGCGGGCGGCCCCGTTGCGCCCGGAGAATCGGGTGAATTATGGGTGCGCGGACCCAACGTGATGCGAGGCTATTACAGGAACGAACAGTTGACCGCGCGCACGATCGACGCGGACGGCTGGCTCAACACGGGGGACATGGCGCGAATCGAGAGTGATGGTGCGGTCTTCATTGTCGGCCGCACCAAGGAACTCATCATTCGGTCGGGTTTCAACGTCTATCCCGGAGAAGTCGAGGCAGTGCTGAATGCGCATCCGGCCGTCACGCATTCGGCGGTCGTGGGCCGCGCCGTCAAGGACAACGAGGAAGTCGTCGCCTTTGTCGAGCTGGCGGCGGGCCGGAAAGCAAGCGTCGAGGAGCTCGCCCGCTTCGCCCGGCACCGCCTGGCACCCTACAAGCGGCCGACGGAAATCGTCATACTGGAGGCGTTGCCCGCGTCGACGACTGGGAAGATTCTCAAACACCAGTTGCGAGCGATGGCGAAAACGCGGGCGCCGGTCGGGCGCGCACGATGAATGGATCGAAGGAGGAGGTGATCATGTGTATGCGCAAGGCGCTTGGGATGTCGCTGCTCGCAGCGATCGGATGCCTGTTGCCCGCGATGGGCGGTGCGATGGCGGAGGAATTCGTCGTGGGTGTGGAGGTGCCCCTTTCCGGCTCGCTTGCCCGCGTGGGCACGGGCATGAGCGAAGGCATCAATGTCGCGGCGGATGTGTTCAATCGCAAGAACGGCAAGCACAAGATCAAGCTCATCACCGTCGACGACGAGTCTTCTCCCGCCAAAGCGGTGGCCGCCGTCGAAAAACTGGCGTCACAAGGAGTCGTGGCCATCGACGGCGGCTACGGCTCCGGCAACATCGGCCCGGCATCGGATGCGGCGAACAAGGCCGGGCTGGTCTACATCACGTCGGGCGGCGTCGACGAGGCGCTGACGCAGCGCGGCCTGAAGACATTCTTCCGAATCAACAACACGGCCGGCTATTCAAAGGCGATGCTGGGGCTCCTGTCCGACATGGGCGCCAAGAACGTCTCCATCGTCTACCTCACCAAGGAGGCGACGTCGGACCTGGCGAAGGACGTCGAGAAGGCGTTGGTGGCCAAGGGCGTGAAGGTGACGATGCATGCGTTCGATCCGTCCATCACCGACTTCAAGCCGATCATCAACAAGATCAAGCTGCAGGACAAGCCGGACGTAATCGCGATGTCCGGCTACGAGAACGATTACGTCGGCATCCTGCGCGCGGCCAAGGTCCTGAAGCCGGAGGTCAAGGCGGTCGTCGGCGTGTGGTCGCTGGCCACGTCCAAGATGCAGGAGGACTTTCCCGACCTGATGACGGACGTCTACGGGACCGCGCTGCTGCCCTTCCCGGCGGAATTCACGACGCCGGACGGCAAGGATTTCGCCGAGTCGTACAAGAAGCTCTACGGCAAGGAGCCCGACTATCTCGGCCAGTTCGGTTATGTGCAGTCGCAGCTGCTGTTCGATGCAATCGTGCGCGCCTTCGACGCCGGCACGCTCAAGACCGGAGGCATCGCCACCGAGTTGCGCAAGTCGAACCGGGACACGCTGATCGGACGCGTGCAATTCGACGAAAAGGGCGATAACCCGAACTTCTCGCACCGGATGGGACAGCACCAGGGCAAACAGGTGGTCGTCGTTTGGCCGAAGGAATACGCCAATGGCAAGATGATCTTCCCCGGCGTGCCCTGGTGATTCCGGGAGGTTCCGTGTCATGTTGACACAGGGCACCGCGCGTCATCCCGACCCCCGCGCCGGCGGGGGGAGGGGTCTGCCGTAACGCGATGACCGAGCTCGTCCTGCAGGCGCTCTGGTCGGGGATTCTGACCGGCAGTTCCTACGCGCTGATCGCGCTGGGCCTGGCCTTGGTGTTCGGCACGATGAATGTCATCAACCTCGCGCATGGCGAACTTGTGCTTCTCGCGGCCTACGTTGCCTATACCTGCGAATCCGCGTGGGGCGCAAGTCCGCTGCTGGCGATTCCGGCCGCCATCGTCATCGTGTGCATCGCCACGGCCCTCACCTACGGACTCGTCGGCCGCATACGCCGTGACCGCGAGCTGAACTCGCTGCTGCTGACCTACGGCATCGGCATCATGCTCACCAACGGCATCCTGCTGATCTGGAAGGCGGACATCCGCTCCACCAAGTCGGCATGGCTGCAGGATGCGATCGTATTCGGGCCGCTCTACAGCATGCGCAGCGAGCTGCTGTTCTTCGCCGTCAGTGCCGCGCTGATTGCGGGTCTGTGGTGGTGGCTGACGCGAACCTGGGCCGGCCGCGCAGTTCGCGCGGTCGCATCCAACCGGGACGCCGCGCAATTGATGGGCATCGACCCGCACCGCGTCGAATTCGTGTCGTTCCTGGTAGCCGGACTGCTCGCCGCATTCGCCGGCGCCGCGATATTCAGCATTGGCGTCATCCAGCCGGGACTCGGCATCAGCCTTACGATCAAGGCATTCATCATCACCGTACTGGCCGGCATGGGTTCGGTGCCCGGCTTGCTGGTGGGCGCGCTGCTGCTCGGGCTGACCGAGTCGCTGACGACGACGTTTTTCAGTTCCGCGCTGCAGGAATTGGCCGGCATGGTGCTATTCCTTGTCGTCCTGTTCGTGCTGCCGAACGGCCTTTTTGGAACGCGCTGGCGGCGCGCGCACTGAAATGGCGGCGCGCATCGTCGCCTGGTTTGCGTTCGCGGTCGCAGCCTACGCGCTCGTCCCATTCGCATTTTCCGGCAATCTCTACCTGATGAGCATGATCGTCGCGTCGCTGACTATCGGCGGGATCGCACTCGCATGGGCGCTGCTGGGAAATCTGGGCGGACTCGTGAGCTTCGGTCATGCGGCGTTCTTCGGCGTCGGCTCATATGCCTCAGCCCTTCTCGTCATGAAGTCGGGATGGCCGATCGGCATTTCCCTGCTGGCCGGCGGCGCCTGCGCGGCGCTTGCCGCGGTGCTCATGTT
>Ga0207648_10001086_pt1 | contig 30484 bp, 20 predicted proteins | sample KBSMisM32_FD_184310 | JGI IMG/M metagenome (GOLD analysis project Ga0207648, IMG submission 184310) | Miscanthus rhizosphere microbial communities from Kellogg Biological Station, Michigan, USA - KBS Miscanthus M3-2 (SPAdes) (version 2) | ecosystem: Host-associated > Plants > Roots >... | reverse complement strand
GATCGGCAAGCACGGCCGGAAATATCCCGCCGCTCGGCATGAACGCGAGATAGCCGGGGCTCGCGGTGTTGTAGCTGCGCGGGATCCACTCGTCGAAGAGCGCCTCTAGCAGCGGATCGAGCGTCGTTCCCTGCTCTGGCGCAGGCTCGCGAAGGGCGCGACAGAGCTCGGCGGCATCCACATCACCACGGATGGGCTGCTCCTCGATGGTCGCGAGATGCGCGATGACACGGCGCAGTACCGCATCGCCCATCGCATGCATCTGCGCGGGCGAAAACTCCAAATCGGTTTGATCTCGGCGGGACTCCACCGGGTAAATAATACCCAGTCGCGGCCGCGGACCCTATGCGACGGATCGCACGTGCATTTTTCGTCGGCACGAGTGAAACTCGACGGCAGGATCGCAGGGAAGCTTTCGGGAATGTCCGCCGAAGCCCGTACGTTATCCGCGCGACCGATCGCGGAGCCGCGCACAGCCGGTGCCGTTGCGCCGCGCGTGCTGCTGCTCACGTCCAAGCTCGGCGCGGGGCATTCCCGCGCCGCCGAGGCCATCGAGCTCGCGATTCTCGCCCGCGCACCTGCGGCGCAGGTCCGCACGCTCGATCTGTGGTCCTTGATGCACGCAAACGTGGCCGATACGGTCCGCCAGACCTATTTGCGGCTGGTGCAGGAACACCCGGATCTCTACGAGCGTATCTACCAGCTCGACGAGCGCACGTGGCGGCGCATCTTCGACGGCGACGAGGCACCACCGCCGCAGCTGACCGAAGGGTTGAAACGGATCACGGCGATATTCGCCGACGGTGCCGGGCTCGTGCCGCACGTGGGCCGCCCGTACGCGCTCGACTGCGCCTTGCTGCCGCTCCTCTGTTCCGCCATCCCCGGCGGTGCGCGAACCCTGCCGTGGAACGACGCTCGTGTGCGCCTGCCGCTGCTGAAATGGATCTGGGCGAGACTGGCGCGCCGGCTCGAGCGGCGAGTGCGCGTATTCCGTCCCGACGTCGTGATCGGCACGCAGATGATCCCAGCGGCGCTGCTTTCGACCGTCAAAGCGCGCCGCCGTCTCGCGGTGCCCAGCATCGGCGTGCCGACCGACTTCGGCGTGCACGATTTCTGGCTGCAACCCGGAACGGACGCGTACTGCGTCGCGCACGCGGCGATCCCCGGCGTGCCACGGTCATCGGCTGCACAGGTCCTGACCACGGGGGTGCCGCTAATGCCCGGCTTCGTGCAGCCGCCGACGCCGAGCGAGGCAAGGCTCGCGCTCGGACTCGATCCGGTGCGTCCGATCGTGCTCGTGCTGGGCGGCGGCCTCGGGCTCGGTGTCGCTGCGGTTGCCGAGCAGTTGCTGCCCAAGCGACCCGACGCGGACCTCGTGCTGGTCACCGGTCACAATCGACCGGCGCATATCGCGCTCGGATCCCGCGCAGCGGAGCACGCAGGGCGCCTGCACGTGTTCGGCTGGACCGCGAGGATGGAGTACTTCATTCGCGCCGCCGATATTGTCGTCGGCAAGCCCGGCGGGCTGACCGTCGCGGAGGTCCTCGCCTGCGGGAGGCCGCTGCTCGCCGCCCGGTCGCTCGGCGGTCAGGAAGGATTTAACGCCCGCTTTCTGGAGCAGCACGATGTCGGTCGACTCGTGCCCGAGGAAGAGCTGCCGGCCTGCGTCGATGCGTGGCTTGGGAGCGGCGTGCGCCTCGAGCGGCTGAAGCAGTGCGCGTGGGCCGTCGGCATCCGCGACGGTGCAGCGAAGGTGGCCGAGGTCGCCCTCGACTACGCCCACGCATTCGAGGTGGACACCGCGAACCGCGAGCCCGCGTGATGACCTGGCTGCGTAGGATTGCGCGGAACTGTCTCGCGCGCGTCGACTTGGTGTACCGCCGTCGGCATCGCCTGCGACCGATCGGACCGATGCTGTACGTGGCGCGCGCCCGCTATCCGGGGCCCGCGATGACGTTTGCCGACGGCACGCGGCTCGCGCCCGGCGACGCGTATGGCGCGCTGCACTTCGACAATTCCTGCATTGCGGCGCTGGGCGAGGGCACCCGGATCCGCACAGGCGTGCGGTTCGCACGGCTGCTGCGTGAGTCGCTGCGGCACCTCGCCGATGCGACCCGGGACGACCCGACGCTCAGGGACGTGCCAGTCTTTCACGGCGTGACCTGGATCCGCGAGCACGGGGAACGGGTGGGGTTCGTGTCCGAGCCGTTGCCCACCGGGCCGCGGCGCCGGCTGCTGGGCGCGCATTTCCGCATGTTGCGATGGGTGTTTGCGCCTTCGTTGCGCACGTCCGTCAGCGGCGTGCCCGAACCGCGGCTGTTCTGGCTCACCCGTTCCGATCTTCTCGAGAACTTCGGCAGGGGCCAGCGATGAGGAACGGCTCGGAGCGGATTTCTCGCGCACCGATTATCCGCGGATATGAGGATGAAGCCGTTCATTTTACGTTCGACGACGGGCCTGATCCCGAATGGACGGTGCGCGTTCTCGATGTCCTCGCGGCGGCGCAGGCGCACGCGACCTTCTTCGTCGTCGGGCGTGCGGCGCGCGCGGCGCCTGAGCTCGTGCGGCGCATCGCGGCCGAGGGACATGGTGTCGGCAACCACAGCTACAGCCATCGGCATCCCTGGATGATTCGCGAGACCGAGGCACGCGATGAAGTGCGCGACGGAGCGGCGTCGATAGCCGACGCACTCGGGTGTGCTCCGCGGTGGTTCCGGCCGCCGCATGGCCGCATGCGTCGCTGCATGCTCGACGAGGCCGAGCGGAGCGGGCAGCGAACGGTGCTATGGAGCCTGAGCGCGATCGATTGGGGCCCCCTCGGCCATGCCGCCGGGATCGCCGCACGCGTGCGTGGCGTCGGCCCGGGTGACATCGTCCTCATGCACGACGCGCGGAACCGCCGCAATCGTCCCGACGAGCTGCTGCAGGTGCTGCCGCGGCTACTTGCAGAGCTGAACGAACGCCGCCTGAGCACGACTGCGCTGGCCGCCTGAGGCCAGGGCCGGCGTTCGGCCATCGATCGACCCGGAAAGCGCGCCGAAGCGTTCTGCCGGCGCGACGATTTCCTGCGCCTCCAACTGCGCCTCGCGCACGTATCAGGTGTCGATGACGAAGCCGATGGAGGCGTGGGAGTGGCCTCTCACGACGCTCCTGGCTCGAGGAGGCAAGTCATGACATACGCGTGGCAGACCTATCAGGCGCGGCTCGCGCAGCTGTTGGAGAACCGGCCGGTGCCTGCTCCGAGCTGGAGCCGTGGCCGTCGTGCGCTCGTGTCGTGCAGCCAGATGCCGCCTGCCGGCGATGGCCCGGATCAACCGGTCGCGCCGCGCGTGCGGCTGCCGGGCATCTGGCACCCCGAAAGCGGACCGCTCACGGTCCGCGCTCAATGAAGTCAACGATTGACTCACGAGCACACGCATGCCACGCGTGGACAAATCCGCTGTGCACGAAGCCGGTCGCACGACGGCGGCCGGGCAGGAGTGGTTCCTGGCCGCCGATGTCGTGCCGCCCCTCGCGGCGCACATCATCGTGTCGCGGACCTGGTATGCACATCACGGCATCCATGCAGGCGCGGGCAGGGTGGTGCACTACCGCGGTTTGTCACGGGGCTGGCGGGCTGGACCGGTGGAGGAGGTGTCGCTTGCCGAGTTTTCGCGCGGACGCCGCATCCGGGTTCGCTCTCACGATGGCGGCTATTCGATCGAGACCGTGGTCGCCCGGGCGCGGTCACGACTCGGCGAGGACGGCTATCGCCTCTTGTCGAACAACTGCGAGCACTTCTGCGAGTGGTGCGTGCACGGCAGGAACCGCAGTCTCCAGATCGAGCAGTGGCTCGCACGACCGCGGCGCATGCTGCTCGCCACGCTGCGATTCCTCGCGCCCGGTGGCAGGCCTGCCGCCGGCATTGCGAAGTGACATCGCTCCCCTAGGGCGAGTGAACCGGAATGGCGAGCGACTCACCGAGATCCGCGGAACCCGCGACCTGACCGGTGGGAGAAGACCCTGGCTGACGCTCGATCATGCGGCGAACCCTCGGCGGCTCCGGGCCGCTGTGCAGGGCGCGCAGGCGTTGTGGCACCACTGCGTCGTCCTGCGTCATGCGGTTGGTGTGGCGGAGGTAGTCCAGCCAGGTCGGCGTCTCGTAGCGCTCGACCCAGACCTGCGGGTCCGCGAGATCGCGCAGCAGGCGCCAGTTGAGGGCTCCGTCGCGGCGCCGGATGCGGCGCCGTTCGGCCATCGCTGCAAGGAATTCGAGGATGTCTTCGGGACGGATGATGTATTCGATCGTGATCACGACCGGGCCGCTGCGCGGCTCGATGGGCACAGCGGTGTCCGGCTCGTTCCACTGACGCAGCGGATCAAGGTTGAGCCGGTCTGCCTGTGACACCGGCAGCCAGCGTCCAAGCGCCGCGCAGATCAGCATCACGCTCGCGGCGCCGAGCAGCGCCGTCGTGGTGCCTTCGTTTGCCGCGACGACGCCCCAGAGCCAGCTGCCGGCGGCGATCCCGCTGAATACGACCATCTGGTAGATCGACAAGGCACGCGCGACGACCCAGCGCGGGGCGGACATCTGCACCGCAACGTTGAAGGTCGACAGTGCCAGCACCCAGCCCGCACCGGCGAACAGCATCATCGCCATGATGATCGCGAGGTTACTGCTGACACCGGCTACCGCCGCCGCTATGGCAAAACTCATGGACGCGGTGCGGACGATCGCTTCCGTCGACAACAGCCGGCGCAATTGCGCGCTACCCAGGGCACCTGCCACGGCGCCTGCTCCAAACGCTCCGAGCAGGAGGCCGAACGTCAGCGGTCCGCCGCCGACCGAATGCCGGGCGACCAGCGGCATCAATGCCAGGATCGCACTCGCGCCCACACCAAATGCAGCACATCGCACCAGGACCGCATGAATCGCGGGAGACATGGCAACGTAGCGGAGACCCGCCGCAACTGCGACTCCGAGCGTTTCACGCGGTAGCAGTCTTGGGTTCGCAGGCGGCCGCCAGCGCGTGAGCACCACGATCAGCGGCAGATAGGTGGCCGCGTTCACCGCAAACGTTGCGGCCGCTCCAACCGTTGCGACGATCATGCCGCCGATTGCTGGGCCCACGCTGCGCGCGATGTTGAACCCCATGCTGTTGAGCAGGACGGCGCTCGGCACTTCCGTCCGCGGCAGCATGTCTCCGACGGATGCCTGCCACGGCGGAGCGATGAAAGCCATGCCGCATCCGATCAGGAACGTGAAGAGCAGCAGCAACCAGGGCGTGATCAGGCCCAGCCAGGCGCACACAGCCAGTGCAACCGACACGGTCAGCATGAAGAGCTGCGCACCGATCATCATGCTGCGACGGTCGACGTTGTCCGCGATAGCGCCGGCCGCGAGCGCCAGCAGCACGATCGGCAGCGCAACCGATGCCTGCACCAGCGCGACCATGGTCGCCGACTCGGAGATCGACAGCATCATCCAGGAGGCGCCGACGGACTGGATCACCGCGCCGATGTTGGAAAGCGTGCTGGCGCCCCAGACCGCCCGGAATACCGGGTGGCGCAAGGGCGACAGCGCAGAGATGCGCTGCGGCGCGTTCATGGGTTCCGCTTCGATTCCAGCCATCGCTCGCGACTCTGCGCAGACGGAAAGATCAAAGGCATGATGGCGTAGCCTGCGAGTGCTAGCCAGAGCACCGCCGTGTACCCCAGGTCCACGGCGAGCAGGGTCGCAAGCACCGGGCTCACGACGGACGCGCAGCCGTTGATCCCCCACGCCCAGGGTACGAGCGGAGCCTCGAGCTCGCGCAGCGCCAGCGGGAACGGCATGCCCATGAAAAAAGCGAGCGGGGCGATGAGAGCCGTCGAGAGCCCGATCTTGGCAGCGAGCGGCCAATGGTCGACCCGGGCAAGCAGTGGAACAAAGGCGAACGCAAGCAACGTACCGAGGCCGACGATGCCGGCGACCGCGAGTGCGAGATGCCGCCGGGTCGAGCCGGCGAGGGGCAATCGCGACGTCCACAGGCTGCCCGCGCCTGCGGCCGTCAGGAAGGTCGCGAGCACGATGGCCAGCGCAACGGTCGGGTGGTGGACGAAGCGCAGCAGTTTCTGCAGAAACGTCACCTCGACGAACAGAAACGCGAGCCCGATGCCGGCGAAGTATGCGAACACGCGCCCGGCGCCGCGGGTCGTCTCCGCGCGCCGCCGCAACACGGCGAGAGGCGCGAGTATCAGCAGGCCGCCGGCCAGCGTCGCCTGCACAAGCGTGGCTGCGAGCACGGGGTACCCTGCTTCGAGCAGCGCCATGCCGCCGCGGTCCCGTGTCCGCCACGCCTCTGCGAACGATGACCAACGAAAGAAATTCCTGAAGAACGGCCGATCGTCGGTCGGGGGCCGGATGTCGAAGGCGTAGCGCTCGATGTACTGCTCGCGTTTTCGACCGAGCAACGCGGCGGCACCGTCGTAGAACCACGGTTCGTTGAGCTGGTTGTAGACGTTGGCCAGGGAGCGCGGCATCCCGGCGAACCACGCGACGTCGAACGCCCGGGTCTCGCAGAAGCGGCGCATGCGCGCGATCTCGTCCGCGGTGACCGCGCCGTTCTTGACGAGCAGAGTTACGGTCTGCCAGCTGCGGATCATCAGCAGGCGCGACGCGGGATCGGCGACCCCGTGAGCCTCCAGCGCCGCGATGGCGGTTGCCAGCAGCTTGAGCCCGTCGCGCGGGGGCACCTGGACATCACGGGTAAGGGAGAGATAACCGCCGGGGTTCAAGCGTGACAGGTAGAGCTCGAATGCGTCGACCGTGTGCACGTAGTCCTCGTTGAGTCCCCCGAGACCGCCGGCGACGCCGCCTGTGGGCGAGATCTGTATGAGGTCGTAGCGCCGCCCGTGCGAGGCGAGCATGCCGCGCACGTCGCCGACGACGAGCTCTACGCCGGGGCCCGCAAGCAGGCCGCCGGTGTACTCGGCGAACTCGTCGCGCATCAGCGCCGCGACCTGGGGATTGAGCTCGACCGCCTCGATGCGGCCGACGCCGTGCTCGCGCGCACGGAGGACTTCGAGACCGCCACCCGCACCCACGACGAGCACGGATCCGGGCGAGGCAACCTGGTAGGCCAGGGCGCCCGTGCTGTCGCGGAGGAACTCGCGGCGTGATCGATCGTCGGTCGCGGCCGTGATCGCCTCCATCGCATCGCCATCCGTGAAGAGGCCCAGCTGCGGCGGCGGCTCGTTCACGGCCATCAGGCTCAACCCCGGCGCGTGCCGCAACGGAACGCGCGGGCTTTCGATCACGTCGATGCGGCCGAGCGGGCTCGAGCGCGTCGCGATTATTCGTGTCGCTGGGACGCGGAGCGCCTGGCTCAACGCCTTGTACTCACCCGGCTTCGCACGCAACCAATGACCGGGCACCGAGGCGAGCACGAGCAGGAGGACCGCCGCGGCGGCGAACACAGCGCGCCGGCGCGATCTCAGCTCGACCAGCGCCACGATCGCCGCGAGCGGACCTGCGCAGGCGAGCAGCTTGAGTGCGAGCTCGGCCGGCACCTGGTACAAGAGCGCGAGGATCAGCACGCTGCCGATGCCTGCACCGGCGAGGTCGGCCGCGTACACCCGTCCGGCGCGCGTGCGCCACGCGAGCAACGCGAGCGCGATGGCGTTGCCCGCGCAGAAGAAGGGCAGGGCGAGCGCGAGATACGCACACGCGAGCCACACGGGCTGCCATGGATCCCACAGCAGTTGCTCAGCCTGAAACGGCAGCGCAGACGCGGCCATTGGGGTGGCAACTGCCAGAACGCCGAACGCCAGGAGATTCACCACATACGCGTCCGCGAACCGATCGAGCAGCCAGCGGCGCGCGAGCGTCACGAAGGTCCCGCTGGCGCCGAACCCGAGCAGCGCCAGGCTGATCATCATGGTGGCGAAGTGATGCCAGTGAACGACCGCGAAGTAGCGGGTCAGCAGCACCTCGTTTGCTAGCGCGGCGCCGGAGACGAGGGCGACAGACCAGCCCGGCAGCCGGTCACTCATTTTCGCGAGGGTGGTCGCCCGTCAGTGGTACGAAGCGAACGGGCAGGATCTGGCGGGTCGTGACCCGGCCATCATTGCCCTTGGTTACCAGGACGAGCTCCTGGGCGGTAAATCGCGTACCGATCGGCAGAATCATGCGCCCGCCGGGTTTCAACTGCTTGAGCAGCGGTGGCGGGATGTGCGATGCGACCGCGGTCACGACGATCGCGTCGAAGGGCGCGTGCTGCTCCCAGCCGTAGTAGCCATCGCCCAGTCGCACTTCGACGTTGCGGTACCCGAGCCGGGTGAGACGCTCGCGCGCTTCAATCCCGAGGGCCTCGATGATCTCGACCGTGTAGACCTGTTCGCAGACATGGCCGAGGATGGCCGCCTGGTATCCCGAGCCCGTGCCGATCTCGAGCGCGCGGCAACCCGCGCCCGGGTCGATCAGGTCGGTCATGATCGCGACGATGTAGGGTTGCGAGATCGTCTGGCCGTGCCCGATCGGCAGCGGCCGGTTTTCATAGGCGAACCGGCGATCATCGCTCTGTACGAATTCGTGGCGCGGGACCGTCGCGAGCGCGCGCATTACGCGCTCATCGAGCGCGCGCCGGTTCAGGTAGGCCGCTGTGTCGCGGACGTCCTGCTCGATTTCGCGCAGCAGCGCCATGCGCTCGGCCTCGTATGGATCGGCCGTCCGGGCAACCGCGGCTGTCGCCGCCAGCAGGAGCAGCGCCGCAAGCCACCCCCGCGAGGTCGCGCCGACCTCATTCATCCGCCAAGTGTACGCCGGGGCCGGCGGAGTGCGGTCCGGCGAACGTTTTACCGGGCGTTATCGACGTAAGTCTCGAGATTCGCCGCGCGCTTCGCGTCCAACGAGGCCAGGCGGCGCTGCACCTGCACCGCGTCCTCGGTCTTGCCGAGGTCGACGAGCACGATGCCGAGGTCGAGCAGGTAGGCGGCGTTGTCGGGTTGGGCCACGACCGCCGCCTGGAGGTGCGGCAAGGCATCTTCGTGCCGGTCGAGCCCTTGGTACGACCGGCCCAGCCAGTTGCTGGCCGCGTGATCGTCGGGGTGCAGCCGGAGCAGTTGCTCGAACGCCGGGATGGCGTCTTCGAACTCGTAGTTGAGGTAATGGGCGTGGCCGAGACCACCTCGGCACTCCGCGTCGTCGGGGCTCAACTGGGCGCAGCGCCGGTAGGCTCCGGCGGCCTCGTCGTACTGCTCGAGGGCAAGGTATGCGGAGCCAAGCGTCCGATGTGCCGCCGTCATGTCGGGCGCGAGACGCAGAGCCTCGCCACAGGCTGCGATCGCCTGCTGGTACTTCGACATCGCAAGCTCAAGGTCGCAGAGATGCAGACGATACGATGCGTCGTCGGGTTCGAGGCGGATCGCCGCCTCGGCTGCGGCGATGGCCTCCGGGTACTGCTTCAATCTGCCGAGCGAGACCCCGAGCGCGTCGCTGGCGGCGTGATTGGCAGGATTGAGCCGGAAGGATTCGCGAAACGCCCGCGCGGCGTCTTCGTCCCGCCCCAGGTCCTGGAAGGCCAGCCCTGAGTTGTAGTGCACGGCCGCATCGCCCGGACGGAGAGCGAGCGCCTGCTGGTAGGCCTGGATCGCGTCTTCGTGCCGGCCCAGGGCGTAGTAGGTAATTCCGAGGCCGTTATAGCCGCGCACGCTCGGGTGTCGGGCAATCGACTTCCGGAACGATTCGATCGCCCGGCCGTAGTCCTTGACCGCGCGGAACTTCTCCGCAACGACGGCCTCCTCGAGTGCGGAGTTCAGCTCGGGCGACTGGGCTTGCGGTTCCGCCGCAAGCGCCGCCGGCGTCGTGGGTGACGCCGGTGGCGCCGGCGGATCGGGCTGCGGTGGATCGGCCGCCTGCACGAGGCCCCAAAGGCACAGCAGGGCGACGATCACCGGTTCGCGAAAGCGCGCTTCGGGCTTCATGCATCCGCCATGATGCCCGTCGACGCCGCGGGCCTTTCGGCCATGTTACGCCACGCGGAAGACTCGTCGTAACTCAGCCCACCGCCAGCTCGCGTGGCGGACTCAAGGGCTGAGCACGCTGCACCGCGGCTTTCATGTCCGCATTGGCGATCGCCTGACGGGCTTCGTCGTCGAGGCCCTGCGCCTTGAGCGCGCGGGCCGTGACCCGCCAGTTGAACGGGCTGGTGCGTTTGAGCTCCGTCCGCTCGGCGGCAAGCGCCCTGGCCAGCGTATTTCGACCGGCCCGCAGTGCCGCCTCGAGCAGCGTCACGTGCAGCAGGTCGCGCTGCGCATGGCTGCCGCCAAAGAGGTGTGCACGGGGGCGGACCGGTGTCAGCAGCTCGATCGTCGCGGCGTAGTCCTGTCGGCCGAAGGCCGCGATCGCGCGCGCCAGTGGCAGCCCGACGTCGCGTGACATCATCCCGTTCGTCCCCGACTCCTGTGCGGCTCGCTCGAGGCTGGCGATCATGTTGTCGACGCGTGCCCATTCTCCGGCGCCGACGAACGCCATCACCGCATGAGCATCGTTGAACGCGTAGAAACGGTCCTCGGCCAGTGGCTGCCAGCATGCGGCCAGCGACTTCCAGCGCGAACCGACGTCGACGCCGCGCAGCGTGAGGCGCCAGAGCAGCGCCGATGCGTCGAGCATTTCCAGCGCGACCGAAGTCTCGGCGGGGCGGATGCGCGTGTCGAAGATCTCTAGCGCCCGGTCGTGCTCGGCGAGCTCGAGATGATGCAGCGCAAGGTGCCACCAGTTGTGATAGGCGAGACCGTTGTTGACCGACCAGTCCGTTGCGCGCGTGCTCAGGAAGTCAATTCCGTCGCGGATGCGACCCTGCATCTCCATCACGTGCGCCACCGCGTGAACCGCCCACGGATCGCGGCGGTTCGCATCCAGCGCCTTGCGACCGGCATCCTCGGCCCGGTCGTAGAGTCCCGTCTCCTCGAGGCCAAAGGCGTGCATGCCGAGTACATACCCGTAGCCGGGCACGGTCGCACTCCAGTGGGGGAGCACCTGCGCCACCCGGTCGCGGAGCATGGTCGACTGCCCCAGGAAGAAATCGCCGACGTGCGATACCTGCAGCGCGAGCAGGTCGCGCGGATGGTCGATGATGATCGCGCCGTAGGCGCGCATGCCGCCCGCGAGGTCGCCCTCCATCCAGCGTCGCGCGGCCGCGGCGTGGGCCCGTTCGCGCTCGGTCGCGCCGTTGCCGAGCGCTTCAACGGCTTCGACGCTCTCGCGAACCATCGACAGCGCACCGCGCTCGGTTGACATCACGCCCAGCGCCGCGCGCAGGCAGTGACCCATCGCGAAGTCCGGCTCCTGCTCGAGCGCGCCGTTGATGGCCGCGAGCGGATCCATGAAGTACGAGACCGTGAGGTCCATCGCCTCCTCGAAGCGATCGACGGATTCCGGGTTGCGGCTCGAGACCTCGAGGCCGCGGCGATCCTTCAGTTTCATGTAGTTCTCCAGTGAGAATTGGCTGGGACGGGAGAGAGGCTACGCACGAGGCGTCAACGACTCGTCTCGACAGCCGTGAAAAAAGCGTGAAAATCACCCCTCCGGTCCGACGGACCGGTATCTGAGCCTGGGGCCGGCGTGACGGAACTGCACATAGAACTGCTGGGGGGGTTGAGAATCCGCACGGCGGACGGCCGGGAAATACGCCTGGTGTCCCGCAAGGCGCAGGCACTGCTCGGCTGCCTGGCACTGGAACCCGGCGTCCCGCACTCGAGGGATGTGCTGGCAGGGCTCCTCTGGGAGGACTCGGATCCCGAGCTCGCGCGCGCAAGCCTGCGTCAGGCGCTTACCAGCCTGCGGCGCAGCTTGCCTCCGTCCTGCGCCGCGGCGCTGCAGGGCGATACCGGAACGGTTGCACTCGATGCCACGCTCGCCGGCAGTGACGTAGCGCAGTTTCGCACGCTGATCCGCGACGGTTCACCGGGAGCGCTCGCTCGGGCGGTGGAACGACACGCGGGCGTGCTGCTCGATGGCCTGGATGCGCGCTCACCCGCATTCGAGCAATGGCTGATCGAACGTCGCGGCGAGCTGCGCCGGCTGCTGCTCGGTGCGGCGGAACGGATGGCGGCTCAATGCACAGCAGTCGGCGATGACCCAGGCGCGATCGCGGCCCTCGAGCGGCTCGTGGCTACCGAGCCGTCGAACGAGCGCGCACAACGCGACTTGATGGAGGCGCTGGCGCGCCAGGGTCGCTACACCGACGCGCTGCGCCAGTACCGTGCCTGTCGCGAGGCACTACGGCGCGATCTGGACGTGGCGCCGGAAGCGGCCACCGAGTCCCTCCACCGGGAGCTCCTGCGACGGCGACGCGCGGCGCCAGCCGACGATGCAGACATCGATGCGGCGGCTGAGACGCCTGCGGGCGGGTTTGCGACCCCGGATCGAACCGTGAGGGCCCGATCTGGCGGGTCCGATCCGGACGCGGGCGCGACACTGCACGAGGCAGTGATACTCGTCGCACGCATCGGCGGTATGGGGGGCGGCGCCGACGATCCCGAAGCGGCGCGCGGCGCGCTCGCCGCCGCGTACACGCGCGTCGCGTCGGCGGTCGAGCGCCACGGCGGCCAGGTCGACCGGCCGACCGAGGGCGAGACACTCGCTGCGTTCGGCCTCGGCACCGTGGCGGGCAATGAAGTCGAACATGCGATCCGCGCGGCAATGGAGCTCGCCGCAGACGGTGAATCACGGCCGACGGGGTGTCAGCGCCTCGCGGTCGGCGTCGCCCAGGGCCAGGTGCTGCCTGCCTCCGGCGCGTCGCCGTTTCCCCTCTCGGGGCGACCCGTGGCGCAGGCGCGCGAGCTCGCGCGAGCGGCAGCTGCGGGTGATGTCGCAGCTGCGGCGGACGTCGCCTCGCAGATTTCCGCGCGCTTCGCGGTGACTGCGCTGGCTGACGCGCCGGTCGGCGCGCATCGCGTCGTCGCGTTACCTGCAACCGAGGCGGGCCCACGGGGCCGGTTCTTCACCGGCCGGCGTGCCGAGCTCGCCATGCTCCTGACCCTGGTCGAGCGCGTCTCCGCTACCGCGCGGGGTCGCGCGGTGATCCTGCGCGGCGATCCGGGCATCGGTAAGTCGTCGTTGATCGACGCGCTCACCGTTGCGACACGCGCGCGCGATGCGCTGGTCTACGCCGTTCAGGTGCTCGACTTCGGGCAGCCGGCGAGCGAGCGCCCGGGACCGGCGCTTGCTGCATGCCTGCTGGGCGTAGCGCCCGAGGCCGCCGAAGCCTCACGCAATGCGGCGATCGATCGGGCCGTCGCGGGTGGAACGCTCGCCGCCGATGACGAGCTGCTTGCGCGCGATCTGACCGGACTCCTCCCGGCGGAGGGCGCTGCGTCACCGCTGTCCGCTATGGATGCGGCGAGCCGCGAACGCGGCCGCGCCCGCGTGCTGCTCCGGCTCATCGAGGCGGCGGCACGGCGCGCGCCTCTCCTGATCGTCATCGAGGATATGCACTGGGCCGATGCCGCGGAAGTCGCGCAGCTCGCAGACCTTGCGGCCGCCGTTGCGAGCCTGCCCGTGCTGCTCGCGCTGTCGACCCGCGTCGAAGGCGATCCGACAGGACCGGGCTGGCGCGCCCGCGCCCGCGGTTGCCCGGTGAGCACGCTCGACCTCGCGCCGCTCGCCGATGACGAAGCGCGCGATCTCGCCGCGCGTTACGGGAGTCTGCCTGCAAAGGTGCTGGAGGAGTGCCTGGAGAAGGCCGCCGGCCACCCGCTTTTTCTCGACCAGCTCCTCCGGGCTGCGCAGACCGGTCAGACGACCCTGCCTGGATCGGTCCGCGGTCTCCTGCTGGCCCGGATCGGCCGCCTCCCCGCGGAGCTGCAGCGTGGTCTGCACGCCGCCGCGGTGCTCGGCTCGCGGTTTTCGCTCGGCGCGCTGCGGCATGTGCTCGCGGAGCCGGGCTACGGGACGGGCGGGCTCGAGCACGCCGGGCTCCTCGCCACCGAGGGAGACGAGTGCCGGTTCTCGCACTCGCTGATCCGCGACGCCGTGTACGAGTCTCTGCTGCGCTCGACGCGGCGTGAGCTCCATCGTCGCTCGGCGGCCTGGTTCCAGGGGCGCTCTCCGGGGCTCGAGGCCGATCACCTCGCCGCGGCCGAGGATCCCTCGGCACCCGCGGCGTACCTGCGCGCAGCGATCGAGGAGGAGCGTGCGTCCCGACTCGATCGGGCGCTCGCCCATGCCCAGCGCGCACGCGAGCTAGCGCGCGCGGCGCCCGATCTCTGTGCGGCGTTCGCCAGGATAGGCGGGATCTGCCTGACGCGCGGTCGCACCGACGATGCAATCGCGGCGTTCCGCGAGAGCGTCGACCTTGCATCGTCGACCGGCGAGCGGGCACGCGGCTGGCTCGGTCTGGCGGCGAGCCTGCGCATCGTAGACCGTTACGACGAGGCACTCGGTGCGCTCGAACACGCCGAGCAGTCCGCGGCGGCCGAGAACGATCCGCGACTGATGGCGCAACTGTGGACGCTGCGCGGCAACCTGCACTTTCCGCGCGGGGAGCTGGATGCATGCCTGAGCGCGCACGGCCGCGCGCTCGAGTATGCCCAGGAGGCGGCGGTTCCCGAGGACATTGCGCGCGCGCTCGGCGGTCTCGGCGATGCCCACTACCAGCGCGGCCGGATGTACGCCGCGCATGCCGAGTTCAGCCGCTGCGTGTCGCTCTGCGAGGAGCACGGCCTTGCGGGCCTGCGGTTGAGTTACCTGCCGATGGTGGCCACGACGGAAGCCTATCTCGGTAACTTCGACTCCGCGCTCGAGGTCAGCGGGCGGAGCGAAGCGGCGGCCGCGCAGGCCGGCGACCTGCGCACGCAGCTCCTTTCACAGTCGCTGCGCGCCATGGTCGAGATCTACCGCGCGAACTACCGGCAGGCGCTCGACGCGGGCGAGCGCGGCGTCGCGCTCGCCCGCGAGATCGGCGCACGGCGCTTCGAAGCCGAGGCCCTGGTCCTGCGCGGGCTCGCGGCGCGGGGCCTGGGCGAGCACGCGCTCGTGCACGAGTCTCTCGTCGCTGGCGTCGCAATCGCGCGCGAGGGCGCGCGCACCTATTGCGGCCCGTGGGCGCTCGCGGCGCTGGCGCTTGCGATCGACGACCCGGCCCGCAGCCGCGTGCTGCTCGACGAGGGTGAGCGCTGGCTCGCAGAGGGCTGCGTGAGTCACAACTATCTCGAGTTCTACCGACACGCCGTCGAGGTGAGCCTGAGGTCCGGCGACTGGAGCCGGGCGGAGCGTTACGCGGACGCGCTCGATCAGTACACGAGCGAGGAACGGTTGCCATGGGCCGACCTCGTGATCGCGTGCGGGCGGGCGATGGCGCGTATCGGCCGATCGGGGTCGGAGCTCCCGCTACGCGCGGATCGGGACGCGTTACTGGACGAAGCGCGACGGATGCAGTTCAACGAAGTCGCGGCGCTGCTCGCGGCGGGGTCGTGCCGGTGACGACGCCGATCGAGTTCGGCGGACGCGTCGTGATGGTCGGCTGCGGCAGCATCGGTCAGGCCATCCTGCCGCTGCTTCGCCGGCACCTGACCCTTGCGGCCGACGGTCTGATCGTGCTGGCCGCCGACGAGGTGGGTCGCGGGGTCTCGCAGGAGCACGGTGCGCAGTTCTTCTATGCGCACCTGAAGCCGCGCAGCTTTCGCAGGATCCTCGCTCGTCACCTGCGACGCGGCGACCTGCTGCTCAACCTGTCGGTCGATGTGTCGAGCCTCGACCTGCTGACCTACGCGGCTGAAAGAGAAGCGCTCTATGTCGACACCTCGATCGAGCCTTGGCCGGGGGTGTTCGACAACCCGATGCTCGACCTGCGCCAGCGCAGCAACTTCACCACGCGACGGCGCGCACTGCAGCTCGCCGCGGAGCTCGGCCGCGACTCGCCGACCGCCGTGGTCGATCACGGAGCCAACCCGGGGCTCGTGTCGCACTTCGTCAAGCGCGCGCTGCTCGAGCTCGATCGCACGCTGCGCAAGGGCTCGAGCCGGCCGGCCAGCCGCGAGGACTGGGCGACGCTCGCGCGCGATCTCGGGGTGACCCTGATCCAGATCTCGGAGCGCGACACGCAGGTGAGCGACCGCCCGAAACGCCCCGGCGAGTTCGTCAACACCTGGTCGATCGACGGATTCATGGACGAGGCCATGCAGCCCTCGGAGATCTCCTTCGGCACGGCGGAGAGGCAGCGCCCCAGGGGCACGCGGATCCATCAGCGCGACTCGGGCACGCTGTTCATGAACCGGCCCGGCGCCGCGACGTTCGCGCGGAGCTGGACACCGGCGGGCGGCGGGTTCCAGGGGCTCATGATGTCGCACGACGAGGTATTCTCGATCGGCGATCTGCTGTCGCTGCGCAACGGCGGCCATCTGACGTACCGGCCGACGGTGATGTTCGTCTATCACCCGTGCGACGATGCGATGCTGTCGGTGCTCGAGCTGGAAGGCCGGGGCTGGCAGCCGCAGCAGCGTCAGCGCCGGCTCGGCGCCGACATCGTAACCGGCATGGACGAGCTCGGGGTCCTGCTCGCCGGCCATTCGCGCAACGCCTACTGGTACGGCTCGCAGCTATCGATCGAGGACGCACGGCGGCACGTGTCCTACGCCAACGCCACGAGCGTCCCGGTCGCCGCGGGCGCAGTGGCCGCAGTCGTCTGGGCGATCAGCAACCCGAGACGCGGCATCGTCGAACCCGACGAGCTCGACTTCGAGGACTGCCTGTCCACCGCCACGCCGTACCTCGGCCGCCTGGTCGGGGAATTCACGACCTGGACGCCGCTGCAGGGCCGCGGTGAGCTCTTTGACGAGGATCTCGACGTCAACCAGCCGTGGCAGCTCCGCAACGTCCGAAGCCGCCAGTGGCGAAGCTGAGGCAGGCGACGATGAGCGATCAGACCGCGTTGCCGCGCTCGGAGGCCGGCGAGCGCAACAAAGGGCCGATCCTGGCGATCCTGAGGAATCTCCTCACGGCACCGGGGCTCGTGCTCGAGATCGGTGCTGGCACCGGTCAGCACGCGGTTCATTTCGCGCGACACCTGCCGCACCTCGAGTGGCTGCCGACGGACCGTGGCGAATGGCTGGACGCGCTCCGCGAGCGGGTACGGCGCGAGGGCCCGTCTAACCTGCGGGTGCCGATCGAGCTCGACGTCAACTCGAACGACTGGCCGATCGAATCCGCCGACGCCGTTTACAGCGCGAACACGCTGCACATCATGGCCTGGCCCGAGGTGGAAGCGTTCTTCCGCGGCGTCGGTCGGACGCTCGCGCCGCGCGGCCGCCTCGCGGTCTACGGGCCGTTCCGGTTCGAGGGGAACTACACCTCCGCGAGTAATGCGGAGTTCGACGCGTACCTGCGGCGGCACGATGCCGCGAGTGGAATCCGCGACTTCGAGGCGATCGATGCGCTCGCCGCTGCCGTGGGTCTGCAGCTCGCGGCGAATCGCGCGATGCCGGCCAACAACCAGCTCCTCGTCTGGCGCAAATCCGCCTGAAAAATGGCCGCGAGTTTTCCCGGGTGACTCGGAGCGAGTCTCCCCAGTGCTGTAGGATCACCAAATGATCGACCTGTACACCGCCGCGACACCCAACGGCCACAAGATCTCGATCGCGCTCGAGGAACTTGGGCTGCCGTACACCGTCCATCACCTGGACCTCGGCCGCCTCGATCAGAAGACGCCGGAGTTTCTGCGTATCAACCCGAACGGTCGTGTTCCAGCGATCGTCGACCGCGACGAGGACGATTTCGCCGTGTTCGAGTCCGGCGCCATCCTCATCTATCTCGCGGAGAAGACCGGGCGGCTCATGCCTCGCGACCCGAAGGGCCGCTCGCTCGTCATCCAGTGGCTGATGTTCCAGATGGCGGGGATCGGTCCGATGATGGGGCAGGCGAACGTGTTCTATCGCTACTTCCCGGAAAAGCTGCAGCCGGCGATCGACCGCTATCACGGCGAGGTGCGGCGGCTCTTTGCCGTGCTCGATGGCCGCCTGGCCGATCACGAGTACCTCGCTGGCGATTACTCGATCGCCGACATTGCGAACTGGGCGTGGGTCCGCGGCCACGATTGGTCGGGAGTACCCCTCGACCGTTTCCGCAACCTGTCACGGTGGGTGGCGCAACTTGCGGCGCGGCCGGCCTGTATTCGGGGAATCGAGGTTCCGCCGCGCACGGTAAAGATCGAGGACGAGAAGAACGCCGACCAGCTCATTGCGGCGGCGCGCAAGATCCTCGAGACAGGGCACTAGGCCGGGAAATCGCGGCGCAGGAGCGCCGATGACGGACGCCACACATCGCGCGCAAGTGATCGTAGTCGGCGCGGGCCCCGTGGGCTTCATCACGGCCTATGGCCTCGCGCGCAAGGGCGTCGAAGTGCGACTGCTCGAAGCGGATGCAACGATCGCCAGCTCGCCGCGAGCCGCGATCTACTTCCCAACGACGCTCGAGATCCTGGACCGCCTGGGACTGCTCGAGGAAGCGCAGGCGATCGGCTACGCGAGCACCCGCTTCGCGATGCGCTATCCGGCCACCGGCGAGGTCATCGAGGCGGACTCCACGGGTAGCGTGCCGCCCGACAGCCCCTACGCACGCAACCTGCACCTCGGGCAGCACGTGCTCGCCGATCTCGTGATGCGCCATCTGCTCACGCTGCCGAACGCGCGGCTCCTCTGGCGCCACAAGGTCAGGTCGCTCGAGCAGGACGGCGCGGGCGTAAGTCTTGGCGTGGATACACCCGAAGGGCCGGTTACGTTGCGCAGCGACTGGGTGGTCGGCGCCGATGGCTCGCACAGCACCGTGCGGCAGCTGCTCGACCTGCCTTTCGAGGGCCACACCTGGCCGGACCGCTTCGTCGCCACCAACCTCGACTACGACTTCGAGGCGCACGGCTACAGCCCGGCCAACATGATCTCCGACCCGGACGAGTGGGGGGTGGTCGCGCGATTGGGTCGAGAGAATCTCTGGCGCGTCACCTTTGGCGAGGACTCGGCGCTTGATGAGGAGCAGGTGTACGAGCGCATCCCGCAGCACTACGCGCGGCTGCTGCCGGCGCCGGGACCCTACCGCATCGTCGCCGCGGCGCCGTACCGTGTGCACGAGCGCTGCGCCCCGCGCTTCCGTGTGGGTCGGGTGCTGCTCGCCGGCGATGCCGCGCATGTCTGCAACCCCTGCGGCGGCATGGGTCTGACGAGTGGCATCATCGATGCAGACGCGCTCGTGAAGGTGCTCGACGCAGTCATCCACGGACGGGCCGGTGATGAGGCGCTCGATTTCTACGCCGATGAACGGCGGCGCGTTTTTCGCGAGGTGGTCTCTCCGATTGCGACGAGCTTCAAGCGCCGGCTCAGCGAGAAGGACCCGGTGCAGCGCGAGCGCGACCGCATCCGGTTCCGCCAGGGCGTCGAGAACCCCGATACATCCCCCACGGCCTCCTACCTGAGCACGCTGGTGCTCGGCCGGCCGATGCCAGTCTGAGCGGCACATCGATGACAGGTGTGGCGTGTCCGTACAGCACGGAAGGTTTCCGACGCAACGAATACGTCGTCGACGGCGTGCGCACGGTCGTCTACAGCGCGGGGCAGGGGCCGCCGGTGCTGTATCTTCATGGCGGTGGCAGCTGGCACGGCTTCGAATGGGCGCGCGACTGGCTGCACCAGTTCCGCGTCATCCTGCCGTATCACCCCGGCTACGGCGAATCCGCCGACGATCCGGACGTATCCTCGATCGACGACCTCGTCGTGCACTACGCGCGGCTCCTCGAGCTGCTTGGCTTGCAGCGTTTTCACCTCGTCGGCGCGTCGCTCGGCGGCTTGCTCGCGGCGCAGCTCGTCTTGACTCAGCCCGGCCGCGTCGCGCGTCTCGTACTGGTTTCGCCCGCAGGGCTGCTGCCTCCCGAGCATCCGAATCTCGATTTCGTCGCCGTGCCCCCGGCCGACCTGCCTGCCCGCTTCGTCTCCGATCCGGCGTTCATCGCACCATTCTGGCCGGCGCAGCCGGATGCGCGCCTCGCGGCGCTGCTGGCGCGGGAGGCGGCCGCGACGGGACGCGTCATGCAGGGACTGCCTGCTGCAGACCGCAAGCTGCGCCGACGCCTGCCGCGGCTCGCGGTGCCCACGCTCGTGCTGTGGGGCGAGCGCGACCGCATCGTCGCCGCAGCCCTGGCTCGAGAGTGGGCGAGCCTGCTGCCCGATGCGCGCATGGAGATCGTCCCAGGCGGCGGGCACCTGCTGCTGGATGAGTTTCCGGCGGCGCGCGCGGCCGCTGCACGATTCCTCGGCAGCCGCGACAGCTGACTCGGGCGATACGCCCTCGTCAGCGGACGGCTTTCGCGAAATTGCCGAACTGCAACCCGATCACCTGATCGACGACCGCGATGAAGCCATCGAGCTTGTGCGAAGGATCGCCGCTCAGCCGATAGGTGACCACCGCCTCGGTGCCCCCATCCTTCGCCGCGAGGTTGACCGTCAGGACTCCGGTGACCGCCATCTCCTGCAGCGGTCCGAGCGAGCCGCGCAGCCGCAGCAGCTCGCCGGACTTCACCATCACGACACGCGCGTGCTCCGCGCTGTTGCCGCTCCAGCGCTCGCAGAAGCAGCCGCCGGCGTCGGGCTCGAGGCTCAGGTTGCCGGGTTCACCGGACCAGGTGTGATCCGCCGGCCACCAGCGCTCGGGGTGCAGCAGGGCCTGCCATGCGGCTGTGGGCGGCGCGGCGATCCGAAAGCGATGCTCGATGAGCGCACCGTCCGGCGCACCCTGTTTGACCTCGGACATAGCGACGGCGGGCAGCAGTAGTGCCAGCAAGGCGTAGATTGAACGATGCATCGGACAGGTTCCCGGCGAGGTGGTGCCAAAGATGGGTTGGAGCCGGGATTCAGTTGGCGCCGTCGCAGGCGCGTTGGCAAGTCAGAGCCCGCGGACGGTAAACCCTGCCGAATCGCGCACGCGGCCGTCCGCCGTGCGTAGTTCGACGCGATGGTCGCCGGGCACCGGCCGCCATCGCCGCGGGTGTTCCGCGGTTCCGAGACGACGTCCGTCGACGTACAGCCCGAGCGAGGCATCCGCGCCGCGTCCCTCGACGATCACGAGCTGGTTCGCCGCCGGGATGTCGGGATCGAGCGCGATGGTGGTCCCGTTCGCCGGGCTCGAGATGCGCGCGGTCGCCGGCCCGAGGCCAAGCACTTCGACGCGAGAAAGCTCCGTGCCAGCGAGGAACCACCCGCGCCGGGCGGGTTCGACCGCCGGAACGAACTCGATCGACTCCGTGACGACGCCCGCCGGCGCACGCGGCGCGTGTGAGGGTCGATCCTCGTGCAGCCATTGCATGATCTCGGCCCATGCGGGCGCGGCCCCGGTGACACCCGAAACATCGAGCATCGAATCGCCCTCGAAGTTTCCGACCCAGACCGCAACCGTGTAGCGATCCGAGTAGCCGATGCACCAGTTGTCGCGCATGTCCTTGCTCGTCCCGGTCTTGACCGCCGTCCAGCCACGCGTCGCGAGCGGGCTCGCGAGCCCGAAGGTCGAAGCGCGCGCGGCGGGATCGCTCAGGACGTCCGAGATCAGAAACGCCACCGTCTCGGGCATCACGCGCTGCGCGGTCTCGCGCCGGGTGCGTGCGGGTACAAAGCTGAGCGGTGTCCTGAGTCCACCGTTCGCAAGGACTCGATACGCGTTCGCCTGCTGCAGGAGACTGACCTCGGCGGAACCGAGTGCGAGCGAGTAGCCGTAATACTCGGCATCGCGATTGAGGTCGTCGTAACCCAGCTGGCCGAGACGATCGCGGAAGTTCTCGACCCCGACCAGGATCAAGGTGCGGACCGCGGGTATGTTGAGCGAGCCTGCGAGCGCGGTCCGCGCGCTCACTGGACCGAGGTAACGGCGGTCGTAGTTCTGCGGAATGTAGAGACCGGTGGTGGTTTCCAGGTTGACGGGCGAGTCCTCGAGCAGCGACGCCGGCGTCAGGTAGCGTCGCTCGAAGGCGAGCCCGTAAAGGAACGGTTTCAGAGTCGAGCCCGCCTGACGCAATGCGCGCACGCCGTCGACGGCGGATGCGGAGGAGTGCTGCCCGGCCGAGCCGACGTACGCGAGCACCTCACCGCTCGCGTTGTCGACCACGAGCGCCGCCCCGTCGCGCACGTTGCGCCCGTCGAGACCGCCGAGCTGACGCGCAAGCACGTCGCGCGCGCGGCGCTGGATAGGCGCGGACAAGGTGGTCACTACGCGCTGGCCCGGCTCCCGCAGCAGCCGTCGCGCGAGCTGCGGCGCGAGCGACGGCGCGGGCAACAGCGACTGCGGCCGGGTGAGCGTGTTGCGCGCCAGCGCCTCGAGCTCGTCGCAGCTGACTTCCGCGGCCCGCCGGGAAGCCAAGGCGCAGGCGCGGGTCGCGGCGCGCCCGGGCGCGGCATTTGGTGCGGCGATCAGGCTTGCGAGCAGCCAGGACTCGGCGGCGGTGAGCCCGGACGGCGCCTTGCCATAGATCGACCACGACGCCGCGGCGATGCCCTGCAGCTCGCCGCGTACGCTGACGCGGTTTAGATACGCCTCGAGAATCTGCGGCTTGGACCAGCGATGCTCGATCCGCCAGGCGGCTCTCATCTGCGCCCACTTGGCGCCGAGCCCGCGACGACCGGCGGGGTATGTGCTTGCGGTTTCGACCAGCCCCGCGAGCTGCATTGTGATCGTGCTCGCGCCGCGGCGCCCGCCGCCGCGCAGCATCTGCCATGCGGCGGCCGCGAGCGCGCGCCAGTCGACGCCGCCGTGCTGGTAGAAGCGCTGGTCCTCGATGCTGACGATCGCGGATTGCAACGCTGGCGAGACGTCTTCGAGTGTGACCCAGTGGTCGCGGAGGCCGTCGAAGTCGAGCCGGTTGGCTTCGAGCACGACACCGTCGCGGTCGAGGAGCACGCCGTAGGAAGAGCGCCACTCCTCGCGTACGTCGTCGAACGCCGGCGTGGACGGCGACGCGACGGCGCTCGCCGCGAGCGCGAGCGAAGCGATTGCGAGCAGTCTGGCCATCGCAGTCATCGCGCGACGCGAACCTTTAACGCCTCGTTTGGCAGCTCGCCGAACATCTCGGGCGCATACATCGCCTCGACCCGAGTTGTCGGCAGCACGAAGCTGCCGGCGTTGTTGAGCCGCAGCGTGTATTCGACGAGAAACGATCCCTTCGGCACGTAGCTGTAGTAGGCACGGAATGCATCGAAGCGGCGTTCCTCGTAGGCGGGCTCGACCCAGCCTTCGCGGCGCTCACCGCCGGTAAGGAGCGCCGAATCGCGGCCGAGACCGCCGCCGAGGATGCTCGCACCGGCCGGCACGGGGTCCTCGACCACCACCCATCCCATGTCGGACTGCGCATCGATCTCGAGCCGCACGCGCACGACGTCGCCGCGCGTCCAGCCGTCCCTGGAGGCTTGCTCGATCGGCGTGATCGTTCGTCGGATGGCGTAACCGGTGAACAAGGGCGCCGTGAGCGGCAGGGCGGCGCGGCTTTCGACGAAGGCCCATGGACGACCTTCGCCCTCGTGCGCGAGCGTGAGACTCGCGGCGACCGCGGGCCACGGGAAACTGATCGAGGCCGCGGCATCATCCGCGGGCCACGCGACCTCGCGCGTTAATTCGCCGATGACGGCGACCGTGCGACCGGAGACCGCGGTTTTTTCGAACGCGGCGCTGAACTTGCCCGTCGCGACCACGCCCCAGGCGTTGGCGGTCGTCGTGTCCCAGTGTCCGCGCCGTTGACGACCGAGCAGGCCGCGCATCATGCGCGGGAGGTCGTCCTGCCAGCCAGGTGCGTTCAGCAGCACCAGCACGGCACGCGCGGCGTTGACATCGCCGGACAACATGAGCCACCAGAGCGCATCGTTGCGCTCGGTCGAAAAGCCCATCTGCGTGCCCTGGAAATTGAGTCTCGAGCGCAGGATCTGCCGCGCTTCGTCCATGCGCGCCGCGCGGCGGGGCACATCGGACTCCCGCTCCAGCAGGGCGAGCCAGTCGAGGATCGCCGAGGTGGGCCAGAGAGCGGGCTCGAGCGCGATGCTGGTCAGCATCGAGGGCTCGGCGCCGCCATAGCGAGACAAGGCATCGATCGCGGCAAGCTTGCGGATCGAGAAGTCGGCCGCCGGCCACACCGAGTCGCGATGCAGTCGCCCCGCGACGAAGCCCCTGAGTCCTTCGACCATTTGTGCCCGTGCGTCATCGGGAATCGAGTAGCCCGCCTCGTCTGCGATAGCGAGCACATAGGCAGTCAGCACGTCGCTGCCGGCGTGCGTCTCCACGGGGAAGTAGCGCAGCAGACCGTCGGTGTCGAGATACAGAGGCAGGCGTGCCATCTCCGCGTTCCAGGTCGGCTCGTTGCGTAATGCGACCGCTCGCGAGATGAGCTGCTCGAGACAGCCGTACGGATAGAAGGACATGTACTCCCGCACGCCCTGCAGCGACCCGAGCAGGCTCGGCCGAAGCGCGACGTTGATGCCGCCGCGTCCCGGTACCGCTGCGGCCGGCCGCTCGATGGGTTGTGAGTACGGGCCATCGAGCTGAGTCAGCGTCGCCTGATAGATGCGCACCGGGTGCGGCGCGCTGACGCGCTGCGACGTGCGCAGCGCGTCACGTGCGGCGCCATCGATCTCGACGGCTTCCACGGTCCACGCAAGCGAGTCGACACCGGCCGGCGCCGTCACCGGCCAGGCCACATCGCGTGCGCCACCCGCGGGGATCTCGACCGTCAATGCCTTAAAGATTGGCACGGAGCTATTTTTTTTCTGCGACTTCGCGGCAGTTGTTGTGGAAGTCGGCTCCCAGGCAGGTTTCGAGGCGAGCATTGCAGTAGCGCGCACGGTCATGCGGCGCTTCGATGCGTTGCGCACCGTAAACGCCGCCGTGTAGCGGTCACCCTCACGGACGAGCGGGGTCAGGCCCGAGTGGAGGATGAGCTCCTGCGTCGTGCGGATGGTTGCGTGGCCGGTCCCGAAGTACTCATCGCCGGCGCTCGCGACCGCGACGAGCCGAAAACTGGTGAGCGAATCGTTGAGCGGCACCTCGATGCGCGCGCGCCCAGCGGAATCGACCTTCACGCGGCCGCGCCACAGCAGCAGTGTGTCGAACAGCTCGCGTGCGCCGGCGCGCCCGCCGCCGCCGCCGGTCGGGACTGCCTTGCGGCCGTAGTGACGCTTTCCCACGACCTGCATCTGCGCGGTCGAGGTCCACACCTCGATCGGCCGCTCGTTCATCATCGCCTCGAGCAGCGCCCAGGAATCGTTCGGCCGCAACTCGAGCAGGCCTTCGTCCACCGCGGCGAACGCGAGCTCGGCACCAGCCGGCAGAGGCCGGCCGTTCGGACCGCGCACCTGCACGTCCACGATCGCCTTGTCCCGCACACGATAGGTCTCGCTCGTCGGCGTGACCCTGACCTGAAGTCGCTGCGCGGACCAGCCGACGCGGATCTGCGCGACGCCGAGCCGGAAAGCGGGCTTGCTGAGATCGGCCAGTGCCGTGGCCGCGCCGCCCTCGAAGCGCCACGGGAGCCCGAGCCTGCGCACGAGATCCGCAAGCCAGGCGCGCCAGCCGGCCACTCGGCCACGCACCGCGAGCACTGACACGTACACGTTCGGCGCATAGCTGTCGCCGATCGGGACTTCGATGACCGGTTTGCGCCCCGAGAGGCGCGTGACGAAGCTCTCGAGCACACCCTCGCGCTCGATCGTGACCAGTGCGGTGGCGCTGCGGAAGGGGCTGCGTACCTGGAAGCGGGCTGTTTCGCCGGGCTCGTATTCCTTCTGCTCGGGCAGCAGGTCCATCCGGTCGGCATTGCCAGGTGCGAACCACCAGTCATCGCCACCGGCCACCCACGCGGTGGTGCTCGTCGCGGCGACGTTGCCGGCGTCGTCCTTCGCACGGGCGCGCAGCACGATTTCGCCCGACACCGCGGGCTCGATCCGGCAGGTCAGGAGACCCTGAGCGTTGCTGCGGCCCTCGCAGGAGACCGGCAGTCGCTTCACCTCGACCTTGCTCTCGTAAGCGTAGAAACCGCCGATCAGCCGGGTACGGTACGAATAGGTATCGCGCTTGAACACGTCGACGGCGATCCTGCGGCTCGCGATCGGCTTGCCGGCGCTGTCGACCGCGACCACCTTGAATCGCAGGTCGTCCTGCGTCGCGACCCAGCCATCGGTGCGGATCCCGAGGCTCAATGCGGCTGGCCAGAGCGGCACGCGCGTCGCTGTCGTCAGCCGCTCACCGTTTGCGTCGTCGTACTCGAGCTCGGCGACGAGAGTGCGAGGCTGGTCGACGGCGGGCAATTTGACCGTGGCGCGCACCGCACCCTGCTCATCGAGCACGAGCGGCTGGACCTGCGCAGGCGTCGCCGTGTCGCTGCCGTCCGGGCGGTCCTGGCCAAACCGCGACGCGTACCACCACTCATCGTCATCGCGTTGATCAGGAGTCGAGATTCCTTCCCTGACATTCTCGCCGGCGAAGGTGAAGTCCGGATAATCCCTGAAGCTCGGCGTGCGCGGCTCCAGCATGGTGCGCAGGCGCACGGGCGCGCGCGAAGCGCCGCCGCCGGAGAGATAGCTCACGAACAGGTCGAGCGTCACGTCGCCGGGCCGCACCAGTGGGCGGCTCGGCGGCTGAATCACGGCACGCATCGTCGGTACGCGGTACTGCTCGACCCGAAAGTCACCGGATTGAAGGGCGGAGGTCCCGTCCTTCTCGTCGCGGACCAGCGCGACCTGGTACACGCCCAATCGCGCATCCTGCGGGATGGCCCAGCGGGTCTCCGCGATTCCCGCGGCGTCGAAGGTGACGGCCAGGCGGTAGGTCTGTCCGCTTCCGGAATGTGTCAGCACGACTTCATGCGGGATGAGCGCCTGCGGCGGATGCTCCGGCTCCCGCTGGTGCGTCGGCGGAATCTGCAGTCCGGCCGGGACATGCTGCCGGAAGAAATGCTTCATCGACACCGTTTCGCCCGCGCGCAGCAGCGTGCGGTCGAAGACGGTGTGCGCGAGATATGTCCCGCGCTCGCCTTGCCAGCCGAAGCGGGCGTTGAATTCGGACGGGCTGATCCCGTTCTGCCAGCTCGAAAGCGCAAAGCTCATGTCGCCGTCGAGCCGGGCGCTGACCATGAGCGGTTCCGGCGACCATTGATTGCAGCCGCCGCTTCCGTGCGGCGCGCCAAAGGTGCTCGACACCTCCGCTAGCCCATCTTCGTTCGTGTTGCCTTCCCAGAGTGTCCGACCGGTGCAATAACCGCTGATGCGGAGCTGCGCCGCACGCACGGGCCGGCCGGTATCGAGCGCGGTCACCCAGACGCGGGACGATTCACGGCCCCACTTGAAATGCACCGCCATGTTCGTGACGAGCGCGGAGCTCGTCACGTAACGCGGCCGGTTCTCGCCAAGGAGCGCCTGTCCGAGCCGTGGGCTCGCGAGCTCGACGACATAGAAGCCGGGCTGGCGAAGCGGTATGCCGATCACTTCGAATGTCTGGCCGTTTGCGGACACGGGCAACTTGAGGTCGCTGGTCTGATCGGATTCGGTGAAGACCGATTCCGATCCGGTGAGCTCGTGCCAGCTCGGAGGCTCATCGCCAACCGCGGCCTGCCAGTCGCCGCGCGGCGCCATCGTCGCGTCGACACGCTTGAGCCAGCTCACGATGTCGCGATCCTGTCCGATTCGCAGCGTCTGACCAGGTACGCCCTTCTCGAGCAGCAGGGCCGCTCTGCGTCCCACGATCTGCGGCTCGACATTCCGCACGGTGACGGGTAGCACGCCTCCGGTCGCGGTCTCGAGGATGCCGAAGGTTCCCGAGAACTTGACGAGCGGCGGGTACTCGTCGAAGGGCACTTCGAGCGGAAAGCGATCTGTATTGCCGGCTGCGCGGCCGGAGTCGTCCCTGAGCGCCTCGCCAAGCGCGATCGTGAGGCGGCCACGCTCGGGGAATGGCCCGTCGAAGCGAAGCCCCTCCACCAGCGGCGCGCTCTCCGCGTCTTTCGCCGGCGCATAGGACCGGCCGGACGCGTCGGTGACCTTGATGCGATGTGCGAGTTCGCGCGGGACGGGCGCCGAGAACGCGATTCGCACGGGCCGCATCGGCAGGCAGGGCGCATTTGCGTTTACCCGCTCGCATTCCATCCGCACGGTGAAGTCGGGCCGCGTGCCGAAGTCCAGCACCTGGTCCGCGCGTGTCGCCCGGCCGCTCGCTGTTGCTATGCCACGGCCCCAGATCAGGTTGACCTTCGTGTTCGACGGCAGCGAGCGCCGGCAGCGCAGCACGGAGAGCCCGGACTCGAGGCGCTCCATCTGCTCACGCGCATTTCCCCCGCCCGATCGGCCCGAGGCATCGCCAAGGAGCTGCAGGTACCGGTAACCCAGGCGGCGGCGTTGCGCGAGCACTTCGTCACGGGCTGCGCCTTCGAGCACCTTGACCGGAATGCGCTCGCCCACGTTCTCGATCGCGCAGGCCGCGTGTTTCGCGATCGAGGCTGGCGTGGCGGAAGCGTCGAGTGCGAGCACGAATACCTGGTCCGCGTCGATCGAGGTGTCGCCATCCGTCGGCAACGACATGCGGATCGACGGGCCACCGGTATCGAAGGAGTATTGCCGGCGTCCGGTTACGAGGTTGCCAGCGACCGATCTCAATCCTTCGCGCAGCGTGAAGCGGCATTCCAGACCGGCGGGGAGGCCGCTCTCGAAGTCATAGATCCAGTTGCGTGTATCCGCCCACCTGCCACGACCGCGTGCCTCGCAGTCGATGGCAAAGGGCTCTGGCAGGCGTGGGTCGCCAAAGGCAACCATCGGCTCGGAGAAACGCACCGCGACCTGGCGGACGTCCTTGACCATGCCCTGAGGCGAGAAGACTTCGACGGCAGCAGCGAGCGCCGTCGCTGCAATGCAGGATGCACTGCCCACGGCGAGAACGCTCAGTGCCACGCGAGCGCGGACACGGTTCTCATGTTTTCTCAAGATCACGCCACGCCCCTTGTTCGCCGGCGCACCGCATTGACGAGCCCACGCATCATGTCGCCTCCCCAGCGGAGCCCGCAATGCCGATAAGGGCAGCAGGAAACCCCTCGACCGCATCATCATCGTCGATGCTGATCCGACGCGCGGCAGCGTACACTTACGAGCTGAGCGAAAATGGATGCGCAAGGAGAACCGATGAAGCATCGAATCGACTTTTCGCACGCTGCCGCGCTCGCGGCATTGGCACTCGCGCCGGGAATCGGCCTTGCCCAGGAATGGGTCTCCGTCGCGAAGACGGATACGCAGGAAGCCCTGGTCGACCCGGCTTCGCTGACCATCAGCGGAACCATGGTGGAGCTGCGGGCCAAGCAGAATTTCGCCTCACCGCAAGCGGCTGCGAAGAAGAACAAGACCTATCTGTCCTCGCAGAGCACGTATCGGGTCGATTGCTCGGGCCGCAAGGTGGCCTACAAGGAGATCGAGGCCTTCCCGGAGGCCGACCTGCAGGGCAAGGCCGTGCAGAAGGCCAAGTTCTACGAGAACAACCTGCAGTGGATGGATGCGCCGGCCGACACCGTATTCGGCGAGCTGCTCGACTATGCGTGCGAGCAAGCGCCCGCATCTCTGCCCGCGGAGCCACCTGGCTGAGTCCGACCGTTTGCGCATTGCCCGCACGCGGCGCCAGATCATGTCAGGCGCCCCGGCGGGCGTCTTCACATTATTAAACGGAGCTGCTGCCGATGAATGACCTGCTCGGCCCGATCATCGAGAACATAGTAGCGGGGCTCCTCGGCTCGGCGATCGTCTTTGCCGGAGGGTTTCTCGTCGGCCGCTATCGTGAGCGCCGGCGCGCTCGCGGCCGCAATCTCGAGGACTACGATTTCTACCCCTTCGAGATCGACAAGGACAACTTTCCGCAGTTTGACCTCGCGGACTTTCGAAGGGGCGTAACTCATTTTCTGCAGCATTCAGACGCGATCGCCGCACGACAGCTCATCTTCATCGGTGAGCAGAACGAGGTGCGGCATCGGCTCGAGCGCGACGCGCTTGCCGAATACGAGCGGCTGTATGCCGCGTACGGTGGTGCGCGGATGGTCGAGGACCACAACGAGTTTCTCGAAAACTACAAGCGCATCGTGCGCCTCATTGGCCGGACCTTCCCTGACATGGGGATCGAGGTGTTGCTGCACAACCTTGCCAATCCGGCGAAGTCGATCTGTGCGATCGAGGGCGGTGAAGTGACGGGGCGGGTGCTCGAGATGGGGACGACCAGCCTCGTGATCGATCTCAAGAAGCGCAAGCTCCTGAACCAGGACAAGCTTAACTACGAGCTCGACATCGGCGCGCGGCGGTTCAAGTGCACGACGATCCCGATCTACCGTCGTGAGTTCGGCCTCGTGGCCGCTCTGTGCGTCAACATCGACATCAATTACATCCGCGACGAGGTGAAGTCATCGCAGGCGCGGATCGACGAGTTCCTGGAGAAGTACGCCCGGACCGAAATGCGGCTCGAGGAGAACATCCTGAGCCGGGAGGAGTACGCGCG
>Ga0207648_10001083_pt1 | contig 30493 bp, 28 predicted proteins | sample KBSMisM32_FD_184310 | JGI IMG/M metagenome (GOLD analysis project Ga0207648, IMG submission 184310) | Miscanthus rhizosphere microbial communities from Kellogg Biological Station, Michigan, USA - KBS Miscanthus M3-2 (SPAdes) (version 2) | ecosystem: Host-associated > Plants > Roots >... | reverse complement strand
GCCACCGGGCTGGAGCGTCGAACGCTGGAAAGGCGCGCAGGCCGACGCGTCGCAGCATGCGTCGTTGCGCGACGCCGCTGCGCAAGGCTGCGCGACGCACGTGCGCGCGATGCTCGCGTTCCAGGCGATGGGCATTCCCACGGTCGACTACGGCAACAACATCCGCCAGGTGGCGTTCGATGTCGGCGTCGAGCACGCGTTCGACTTCCCGGGCTTCGTGCCGGCCTACATCCGGCCACTGTTCTGCCGCGGCAAGGGGCCGTTCCGGTGGGTGGCGTTGTCGGGCGACCCGGAGGACATCCGCAAGACCGACGCCAAGTTGAAGGAGCTGTTCCCGCACGACACGGACCTGCACCGCTGGCTCGACATGGCCGGGCAACGCATCGCGTTCCAGGGCCTGCCGGCGCGCATCTGCTGGATCGGCCTCGGCGAGCGGCATCGCGCGGGCCTCGCGTTCAACGAGATGGTGAAGCGCGGCGAGCTGAAGGCGCCGATCGTGATCGGCCGCGACCACCTCGATTCGGGCTCGGTGGCTTCGCCGAATCGCGAGACCGAGGGCATGCGCGACGGCAGCGATGCGGTCAGCGACTGGCCGTTGCTGAACGCGCTGCTCAATACCGCGAGCGGCGCCACCTGGGTCAGCTTCCACCACGGGGGCGGGGTCGGCATCGGCTACTCGCAGCACGCCGGCGTGGTGATCGTCTGCGACGGCACCGATGCCGCCGCCAGCCGCATCGAACGCGTGTTGTGGAACGACCCGGCCACCGGCGTGATGCGGCACGCCGACGCCGGCTACGACGATGCGATCGCGTGCGCGAAGGAGCGTGGCCTCAACCTGCCCATGGTGCAGCGCTGATGCGCCTGAGCCCGGGCGCGCTCACGCTCGACGACCTGCAGGCAATCCATGCCGGCCAGGGCGGCAGGTTGACGCTCGACGACGCGGCGCGCGCGGCGGTGCGCGCCAGCGCCGACGTGGTGCGGCGCGCCGCGCGTGGCGACGCCGCCGTCTACGGTGTCAACACCGGCTTCGGCAAGCTCGCCTCCACGCGCATCAGCGAGTCGGACCTCGATGCGCTGCAGCTCAACCTGATCCGCTCGCACAGCGTCGGGGTCGGCGCGCCGCTGGCCGCGCCGGTGCTGCGGCTCATGCTGGCGCTGAAGGCCGCCTCGCTCGCACGCGGTGCGTCGGGCGTGCGCGAGGCGGTGATCGACACGCTGCTGGCGGTGCACGACGCCGGCCTGGTGCCGTTCGTGCCCAGCCAGGGGTCGGTCGGCGCCTCGGGCGACCTGGCGCCGCTGGCTCACATGACGTTGGCGCTGATCGGCGAGGGCGAATTCATCGTCGATGGCCAGTGCAAGCCCGCCCCGGCGTGCCTGCGCGAGGCCGGCGTTGCGCCGCTCAGGCTGGCGGCCAAGGAAGGCCTGGCGCTGATCAACGGCACCCAAGTCTCCACGGCACTCGCCTTGCATGCGTTCCTCAGCTTCGAGCCGGTGCTCGAGGCGGCGCTGGTGATCGGCGCGCTCACGGTCGATGCCGCGCGCGGCAGCGACGGCCCGTTCGATCCGCGCATCCATGCGTTGCGCGGTCAGCCGGGGCAGATCGACGTCGCGCGCTACTACCGCGCACTGCTCGAGGGCAGCGCGATCCGCCGCTCGCACCTCGAAGGCGACGATCGCGTGCAGGATCCGTATTCGCTGCGCTGCCAGCCGCAGGTGGTGGGCGCGTGCCTCGATCAATTGCGGCATGCCGCTCTCGTGTTGCTGCGCGAAGCCAATGCCGTCACCGACAACCCACTGGTGTTCGTCGAACACGCCGGCGAGCCAAGCCAGGCCGGGTCTCGAGCGGACGCCACGGATCCGGCTCGGCCGGGCCGGCGGCGGCGCCCGCCAGGGGAGGCGGCGGCCGCAGGCCGCTTCGGCGGGGAGATCATCTCCGGAGGCAACTTCCACGCCGAGCCGGTGGCGCTGGCGTGCGACGCGATGGCGCTGGCCATCGCGGAGATCGGTGCGATCGCCGAGCGCCGCATCGCGATGCTGATCGACGCCGGCGTGTCGCGGCTGCCGCCGTTCCTCACGCGCGACGCGGGCCTGAACTCCGGCTTCATGATCGCGCACGTCACCGCGGCGTCGCTGGCCAGCGAGAACAAGAGCCTCGCGCATCCGGCGAGCGTCGATTCGCTGCCGACCTCCGCCAACCAGGAAGACCACGTGTCGATGGCCACCTTCGCGGCGCGCCGCCTGCAGCCGATGATCGCCAACACCGCGCACATCCTCGGCATCGAGCTGCTGGCCGCGGCGCAGGGCGTCGACTACCTGCGGCCGTTGACGAGCTCGGCCGCGCTCGAACAGGCACACGCGTTGCTTCGCTCGGCGTGTCCGAGCGTCGAGCGCGACCGCGTCCTCGCGCCCGACATCGCGCGCGCCACCGCGCTGGTCACCGATGGGGCGTTGTCGCGCGTGTTTCGCACCCTGGCGGGCCTGCCCGCGCTGTGGACGCCGGCCTGAGCCGACGGCCGCTGGCAAGGCCAGTCCAAAGTGCGCAGCACGAAGGTTCCCGTATAACCCGCGCAGAATCGATTCACCGTTTGTTCGTCACCCCACTGAAGCAGGAGCAGGCATGTACAAGAACACACTGGTCGCGTTGGCAGCGGCCGCATGCGCCACCGGCGCCGCGGCGCAGGACACCAAGGTCGCGATCGGCATCTCGGGCTGGACCGGTTTCGCGCCGCTGACGCTGGCCAAGGAAGCCGGGCTGTTCAAGAAGTACGGCCTCGATGTCGACATCAAGAAGATCCCGCAGAAAGATCGTCACCTCGCGATCGCCTCGGGCGACGTGCAGTGCGCGGCCACCACCGTCGAGACGTGGGTGGTGTGGAACGCCAACGGCGTCGCGACGACGCAGATCTTCCAGCTCGACAAGAGCTACGGCGCCGACGGCATGGTGGTGAAGCCCAACATCACCAAGATCGCCGACCTGAAAGGCAAGACCGTGGCTGCGAGTGCGCCCGGCACCGCGCCGTACTTCACGCTGGCATGGATGCTCAAGAAGAACGGCTTGAGCGTGAAGGACGTGAAGGTCGTCAACCTCGAGCCGCAGGCCGCCGCCAACGCGATGATCGCCGGCACCGAGGGCATCGACGCCGCGATGACGTACGAGCCGTACCTCGGCGCCGTGCGCGCCAAGCCGGCGGCCGGCACGATCATCGCCACCACGCTCGAGTACCCGATGGTGATGGACACCTTCGGCTGCACGCCGAAGTTCCTGGCCGACAACCCCAAGGCCGCCAAAGCGCTGACCGACGGCTACTTCGACGCGGTGGCGATGATCAAGGCCGATCCGAAGAAGAGCTTCGAGATCATGGGCGCCGACGTCAAGCAAAGCGGCGAGCAGTTCGAAGCCTCGCAGAAGTATCTGCGCTGGCAGGACCGCGACGCCAATCAGAAGTTCTTCGCCGGCGGCGAGCATGCGCAGTTCAGCAAGGAGGCGGCCGATCTGCTGCTGGAAGTGGGCATCATCAAGGCGGTGCCCGACCTGTCGAAGCTCGCCGACACGCGCTTTCTGAAGTGACCACCCTGGCAGCGGCCCGGCGGCCAGTCACGTGAAACCGCTGACTCCCGTCGGCCCGGGCGCACGCGTCGCGCTCGGCGTGGCGTTCTTCGTCGTGTTCGTCGCCCTGTGGGCTGCGGCGACCTTCGGCGGCCTGGTCAGCAAGACCTTCCTCGCCGACCCGCTGACGATGGTGCACAGCGGCTGGACGCTGCTGGTGCAACACGGCTTCGCCAAGGACATCGGTGTCACCGTGTGGCGCGTGCTCGGTGGCTTCGCGATCGCGACGGCGTTCGCGCTGCCGCTGGGCGTCGCGATGGGCGCTTACAAGCCGGTCGAGGCGTTCTTCGAGCCGTTCGTGTCGTTCGCGCGCTACCTGCCCGCGAGCGCCTTCATTCCGCTGCTGATCCTGTGGGCCGGCATCGGCGAGTCGCAGAAGCTGGCGGTGATCTTCATCGGATCGTTTTTCCAGCTGGTGCTGATGATCGCCGTGACGGTGGGCAACACGCGGCGCGATCTGGTGGAGGCCGCGTACACGCTGGGCGTCAGCGACCGCTCGTTGATTCCTCGCGTGCTGCTGCCTGCCGCCGCGCCCGAGATCGCCGAGACCCTGCGCATGGTGCTCGGCTGGGCCTGGACCTACGTGATCGTGGCCGAGCTGATCGGCGCCTCCAGCGGCATCGGCCACATGATCACCGACAGCCAGGCGCTGCTGGCCACCGACCAGATCATCTTCGGCATCATCGTGATCGGCCTGATCGGTCTGGTCAGCGACTTCGCCTTCAAGTGGCTGAACCGCAGGCTGTTCCCGTGGGCGCAGCTCGGGCGATGAGCCCGCGGTCAGCGCGCCTGCGGTGCTGCCTTGGCAGCCAGCGCTTCGCGGTCGAGCCAGCGCAGCAGCACCGCATACAACTGCACCGGCTCCACCGGCTTGGCCAGGAAGTCGTTCATGCCGGCCTCGAGGCAGCGTGCGCGGTCGTCGTCGTAGGCGTTGGCGGTCATCGCCAGGATCGGCGTCTGCGCGCGCCCGGGCAACGTGCGGATCTCGCGCGTCGCGTCGAGCCCGTCGAGCGAGGGCATCTGCACGTCCATCAGCACGGCCGCGTAGTCGGTGGCCGCCGCCATCTGCACCGCCTGCAGCCCGTCGGTGGCGACGTCGATCGACAGGCCCACTGCTTCGAGGAAGGCCTTGGCGATCTCGCAGTTCACCGGGTGGTCTTCGGCCAGCAGCACGCGCACGCCGTGGTGGCGCGTGCGCAGGGCATCGCGCGCCTCGCCGGCCGGCGGCTCGGCCATCGGCGCGTCGGCCCGGCCGACCTCGAGCTGCGCGGTGAACCAGAACGTGCTGCCGAGGCCGAGTTGGCTGTCGGCGCCGGACTCGCCGCCCATCAGCGTGGCCAGGCGCCGCGTGACGGCCAGCCCGAGCCCGGTGCCGCCGAAGCGGCGCGTGGTCGACGAGTCGCCCTGCTCGAAGTTGGAGAACAGCCGTGGCAGGTGCACCGGATCGACGCCCGGACCGCTGTCTTCGACCTCGAAGCGCACCCGCAGCTGCTGGCCGTCGTGGCGCACGGGCTGGGCGCGGATGCGGATGTGGCCGCGCTCGGTGAACTTGGCCGCGTTGGCCGCGTAGTTCAAAAGCGCCTGGCGCAACCGCGTCGGGTCGCCCACCAGCCATTGCGGCGTGTCGGTGGCGTCGAGCTCGAGCGCCAGGCCCTTGGCGTTCGCCTGTTCGGCGATCAGGGCGCGCACCTGGTCGAGCACCGCCGACAGCGGGAAGTTCACGTGCTCCAGCCGCAGCTGGCCGGCCTCGATCTTCGAGAGGTCGAGGATGTCGTTGATGATGGCCAGCAGGTGGCGCGTCGCGTCGCTGATCTTGCTGACGCTGTCGCGCTGCGCGGCGCTCAACGCCCCTTGCTGCAGCAGCCGCGTCATGCCCAGCACGGTGTTCATCGGCGTGCGGATCTCGTGGCTCATGTTGGCCAGGAAGTCGCTTTTCGCGCGGCTGGCGCGGTTGGCCGCGTCGCGCGCCTGTGCGAGCGAGGTGTTCAGCACCTGCAGCTGGCGCTGGGCTTCCTTCAGCTCGGTGATCTCGTGCACCAGCACGAAGAAGCCGGCCACCTCGCCGTCGCGGCGCTCCGGCAGGTAGTGCACCCAGGTGAAATGGATGCGGCCGTCGCGCCCGAGCTCCTCGCGCTCGAACACCTGCGGCTCGCCGGCCAGCACCGCCTCGATGCGCTCGCGCCGCCTGGCCAGGTGCTCCTTGCCGAGCACCTCTTCGATCGTGCGGCCGATCACCTCGTCGCGCCGCTTGCCGAACCAGTCGCAGAAGTGCTGGTTCGCGTAGCGGCAGCGATGGTCGCGGCCCCAGTAGATCACCCGGCCCGGCATGTTCTCGGCAATCGTGCGCGCGAACTCCTCGGCGCGCATCAGCTCGGCGTTGGTCTGGCGCAGCCGCAGCTCGGCCTCCTTGATCGGCGTGACGTCGGCCTGCATGATGAAAAAGCCGTGCACCTGGCCGTCGCGCCAGTTGGGCACCAGATGCGAATAGAAGTGGCGCACCTCGCCTTGCGCGTTGGTCAGCGTGCGCTCCACTTGATGCGGCTGGCCCTTCAGCACCGACTGGATCAGCGGGCGCGCCGCGTCGTGGGCGGCTTCGCCGACCATCTCGCGGGCATGCAGGCCGAGCATCTCCTCGCGGCTGCGGCCGAACCAGGCGCAGTACGCCGCGTTCGCGAATTCGCAGATGTCGTCGCGGTTCCAGTAGGCGACCATGCCGGGCAGCGTGTCGGTGACCCGCTGCAAGAAGTCTTCACGCTGCGCGAGCGCGGCGCTGCGGCGCAGCATGTCCGCTTCCTGCTGCTGGTGGCGCGCCGCGAACTCGGCCTCCAGGCGCTGGCGCTCGGCGCTGTCGGGCGACGCCTTCGGCAGGCCGAGGGTCGCGGACTGCAGCTTGCGCCACAGGAAGCCGAGCGGACTGCTGCTCATGCGAGCGGCCGGTGGGTGCGCGTCACGAGGGCGATGGTAGCGCCCATGGAGTGCAGGCAATGAGCGTTCTGACGGTGCGCGGCGTGGCGCGCCGGTTCGGTGACACGTTGGCGTTGCAGTCCACCGATCTGCAGGTTGCGGAGAACGACTTCATCGCGATCCTGGGCCCGAGCGGCTGCGGCAAGAGCACGCTGCTGCGCATCGTCGCCGGGCTCGACCAGCCGAGTGCGGGCGAGGTGTTGCTCGACGGCCAGCGCATCGCCGGGCCCGGGGCCGATCGCGGCATGGTGTTCCAGAGCTACACGTTGTTCCCGTGGCTCAACGTGCTCGACAACGTGTGCTTCGGGCTGCGCGAGCGCGGCTGGCCGCGCTCGCGCCAGCTCGAGGTGGCGCACGATTTCATCGCCAAGGTGGGGCTGCGCGGCTTCGAGTCGCACCATCCGAAGCAGCTGTCGGGCGGCATGCAGCAGCGCACGGCGCTGGCGCGTGCACTTGCCAACGGCCCGCGCATGCTGCTGATGGACGAGCCGTTCGGCGCGCTCGACCACCAGACGCGCGAGCAGATGCAGGAGCTGCTGCTCGGCATCTGGGAGGCCGAAGCGAAGACGGTGCTGTTCGTGACGCACGACATCGACGAAGCGGTGTTCATGGGCTCGCGGGTGGTGGTCATGAGCGCGCGCCCGGGTCGCATCAAGCTCGACCGCACGGTGCCGCTGGCGCATCCGCGCCACTACTCGGTGAAGACCACGCCGCCGTTCGCGGCGCTGAAGGCTGAACTCACCGAGGCCGTGCGCGGCGAAGTGCGTGCCGCGCTGGCGGCCGAGGCCTGATGCCGCGCGCCGCGGCGCTACTGGCACACCACGAAGCGACCCTGCACGGCGCAGTGCACGCGCGGGTCGTAGGGGCTGCGGCCCAGCTGCGGCAGTCGCTCGCCGGTGCTGGTCCAGCACCCGATCCCGTCGCACTGCGTGACGAACGGCGGCAGCTGGCGTGCCGGCAAGGGCGCGGGCATCGGCTGCGCCAGCGCGGGTGCAGCCGACGGGCTCGAGGCGACCGGCGGCACGCTGATGGCGGGCCCGGGGGCGCCGCGCGGCGGCGGCGGAGGTGCATCGGGCTGGCCGCCCAAGCAAATGTGCGCGGCCTGGGCGCGCAGCGCGCGCCAGGCGGCATCGGCGCGCGCCGCGGGCACGCGGTCGGGCCCGGCCGGCGCCGACGCCGCGCCCGTCATCGCGGCTTCGTGCGCCTGCAACGCTGCCAGAGCGTCGCGGCACGCCGGCGAGCGGATGTCGTCCTCCGACCCCCAAGCAGGCATCGCGAGCAGCCAGGCCGCCAGCCACGGCCAGAGCAAGAACCGACGCATCGCCGTTGGAGCGCGCCCGCGCGCCCAAGGTTCGACGCGCCGACCCATCGGCTGCGCTCAGACCAGGCGCAGCAACTCGGCAGCCAGCTCGCGAGGGGCGTCGACCATCACGTCGTGCCCGCACGGCATCTTGACGACGCGCCAGCCCGGCTTGCCTTCGGCTTGCGCGGCGAAGTAACGGAACGGGCTCGGGTCCCAGCCGTCGGCCATGATGTAGAGCCGCTGCGCCACCTTCTCGTGCCTGCCGCTCAGCAGCACCGGCGACTCGAAGGTCGCCAGCGCTTGCGGGCGGCAGCGTCGGTTCACCCAGTCGCGTTTGTCGGCCACCACATTGAACATCTCGGCTGGGATCGGCTGCATCAGCCCGCTGTGACCCTCGGCCGCGGCGCCGCGGAAGGTGGTGAGGAACTGCGCCGCCACCTCGGGCGGCAGCGCCTTGCTGAGCAGCCCGTTCAGCGAGTCGCCATGCTCGGGCACGAACGCATCGAGGAACACCAGCGCACGCACCCGTTCGGCCATGCGGTCGGCCACGCCGCTGATCACCATGCCGCCGTACGAGTGGCCCACCAGCACCACGTCGTCGAGCTCTTCCCATTCGATGCACCCGCAGACGTCGCGGACGTGGGTCTCCAGCGTGATGTTCTCGGCCGACTGATGAAAGCGCTCACCCACTCCGGTGTGGGTGGGCGTGAACACTTCGTGGCCGGCGGCGCGCAACGCCGCCGCGGTGTCGCGGTAGCACCAGCCGCCATGCCAAGCGCCATGCACGAGCACGAAGTTCGCCATCGTCGTCTCCTCGGTTGAAGGGGACGGGCAGTCTGTGCCTCGATCGCGGGCGCCGCCAGCGGGTTGCCCCTGAAGCGTCCAGGGTGGGGCGCTGAACCGGGCACGCGGGCCAGGCAACTCAATTGCCAAGAGCTAATCCCTTCCGCCACCATGCCTTCCGCCCGAGATCCCGACGCACCGTCACCTGGCTTCGCGCTGGTCTCGGACGTCGCCGACGTGGCGCGAGCCCTGGGCAATCTGAGCGGCTTGGCCGCCGCCAGCCTGATCGGCCGCTTCGTGCCGCGGCGGATCCCGGCGCGGCGCCTGGAAGTGCAGCTGGCCAGCGGCGAGACGATCGCCGTGCAGGTGGCCGGGGCCGGCCGGCCGGTGCTGATGGTTCACGGCCTGGGCGGCAGCCTGCACGACTGGGACGACGCCGTCGAGGGCTTGGCGCATCGCCACGCGATCCACCGCTTCGATCTGCTCGGCCACGGCGAGCGTGCCGGCACCGAACGCAACCCGTCGCTGCAGGAAATGGCGCACGACGTGGCGCAGGTGATCGACAGCCTGGCGCTGGAGCGCCCGCTGCTGGTGGGCCACTCGATGGGCGCGCTGGTCGTGATGCGCTATCTGCAGGATCACGGCGAAGCGCGCATCGCCGGCGTCTGCCTGATCGATCAATCGCCTCGCATCACCACCGACGAGCATTGGAAGCTCGGACTGTTCGGTTCGCTGACGCGTGCCCAGGTGCAGCACACGCTGGCCCGCCTGCGCGACGACTTTGCCGAAACCGTGGCCACCGAGATCCTGACCAGGCTGCTGCCGCAGAAACAGGCCGCAGCACCCGATGCACTGGCCGGCCGCCTGGTGCGCTGGATGCTTGTCAAGCTGGCGCGCGGCAGCGGCGCCGATCGCGTGCTGTCGATGATCGAAAGCCTGGCCGAGGCCGACTTCCGCGAGGTGATCGCGCGGTTGTCGGTGCCGACGATGGTCGTGCTCGGCGGACTCAGCAACCATTACGGCGGCCTGCCGCTTGGCCAGTACTACCGCGACACGCTGTCGGACGGCACCGTGCGCACGTACCGGAAAGCGGCGCATTCGCCGCATCGCCAGGAAGCCGACCGGTTCGCCAAGGATCTGGCGGCGTTTGCCGCCAAGCGCTGCGTCTAGCGCAGTGCGGTCCGTTTCGGCAGTCGGCTCGCCGCGCGGCTGGGCGCGCAGGCCGACTTTCGGATCGCGCGCCGAGTAGGCCCGCCGGTCCCTGCCATCACGCAAACGTCGAGGGTGCGCAACGCGCGGGACAGCGGTTCAGCGGCCGGAGCTGCAGGAGCCACCGGCCATCGTGCGGAAGCAGAAGTCTCCCGTCAGGCTGGAGCTCTCCCAAGGCACCTGCACCCGGTTGGTCTCGCTGGCCACCGCCAGGCGCACGCGCTTGAACAGAATTTCCACCGGCAGCCCGGGCTCCTGCATCTGCGCCAACAGGTGCTTGGCGAACAGGCTGTTCTTCTCCTGGGGGTTGTCGAGCGCGACGCCATCGGGCGCGGTCGAGAACGCCACCATCGTGCCGAGCGGGGCCTCGACGCGCGCCAGACCCGACGGCGTGGCACCGCGGAACTTCAGGCGCCGGCCGTCCGGACCGACGATCTCGACGCCCGAGAACGGGTTGTTGCGGCAGGCATCGAGGATCACGACGTTGATGCCGTTCTTGATCGAGCTCAGACGGTTCAGGAACTCGTTGAGGTCGGCACTCTTGCCCGGCACGTCGTCCTCGGCGCGGATCTCGGTGTCCACCGGCAGCAGGTAGTTGCGACCCTTCACCTGGAGGCCGTGCCCCGCGTAGTAGACGACGCGCACTTCGGCGTTCTGCCCTTGCACCGAGAACTGGCGCAGGCTCTCGATCATGTCGCGCAGCGAGGTGTCCTCGCGCTGCGTGACCTCGAACCCCATGTTGCGCAGCGAGCCGGCGATGGCGCGTGCGTCGTTGATCGGGTTCTTCAGGGCGCCCACCTTGTAGCCGGCGTTGCCGATCACCAGCGCGACGCGCGAGCCCGCGGCCGCGCGCGCGCCGCGGCTGGCCGCTGCCAGCAGCGGCGCTGCAGCGGCCCAGCCCAGGGCGGTGACGAAGCGGCGTCGCGTCGCGTCCATCGACTCGTCCTCAGGGGCGCGCCGGCAGCGCATCGACGCGCGCCACGCCGTCGACGATCGCACTGGCCTTGATCTTGTCGGCGGCGACGGCGATGCGCGCCTCGGGAATGCGCACGTACCAGTCGCCCAGCTGGCCGGGGCCGCCGGCGAGCGTGCCGTCGATCTCGACCAGCAGCATGCGGATATCGGCCTCGCGTGCGTCGGCCTTGAAGTTGACCTTCAGGAACGGGCCCGGATCGACCACGGTGGGCCGATGCGCACGGATCTCGCTGCCCTCGCCGGGCTGGGTCGAGAGGTTGGCGATCACGATGCCTTGCACCACCACCACCGCCAGCGCCCCGGCCAGCGCCGGACGCAGCAACGGCTGCGGTGTGATCGACGAAAAGAAGGCGCGCAAGCGCTCGCCGAAACCGGGCGCCTGTTGTGCGGGCGCGCGGCTGGGGGCGCTCTCGGCGCGGATGCGCGCCATCGCCTTGTCGAGGCCGACTTCGGCCGACACCGCGGGGGCGTCGCGCCGCATCGTCTCCTGCAGCGTGCGGTACCACTGCAGCTCGGCCACCGACTTGGGGTGCTCGCGCAGGTAATCGTCGACCCACTCGCGCTCGGCGTCGTCGAGGGTCTCGTTCACGTAGAACGGCAGCAGTTCGTCGAATCGTTCTTTCATGACAGTTCTCCGAGCGGCGCCTCGCCTTCGCTGGCGAGCATGCGCTGCAGGCATTGCTTCAATTTCTGGCGCGCGTGAAACAAGCGGGTCTTCACGGTGCCCTCGGGGATCTGCTGGATGCGTGCCACCTCGGCCAGCGCCATGCCCTCGTAGAACACGAGGTGCACGCACTCGCGGAAGTCGGCCTTGAGCTTGTCGACGCAGGTGCGCACGCCGTCGGCACGCTGGTTTTGCGCCATCTGCTCGAACGCCCCGGGCGCGTCGCTGGCCAGCTGCTCGGCCAGGTCGGCCACGTCGTCGTGGTCGGCATCGGGCTTGCGGCCGCGCCAGTGCATCAGCACCTTGTTGCGCGCAATGCCGATCAGCCAGGTGGAGAACTGCGACTCGCCGCGAAACTTGGCGGGCGCCTTCCACACTTCGTACAGGGTATCGGCCACGATTTCCTCGGCTTGCGCGGGGTCCGACAGCTGCCTCAGCACGTACGCGTAGAGCTTGCGCGAGAACGCGCAATAGAGCTCGCGAAACGCGCCCTCGTCGGCTTGTTCGATGCGGCCGAGCAGCCGCAGCACTTGTGAGTTGTCCATCCGCAGCGCGTGGGGGTCGATTGCTGTGAACGCATGGTAATCACCTCGAACGGATCGGCAGCGCCGCAGATGGGGGCTCGTCTTCCCTGGGCTCGGCTCATTCGCCGCGGAACTGCACGCGGCGGTTCTCGCCGGCCAGCGGGCTGCGGCCCGGCAGCGGCTGGTGCTTGCCGAAGCCCACCGCTTCCAGGCGGGCGGCCTCGATGCCGTGCGTGGCCACCAGGTAGCGGCGCACCGATTGCGCGCGCCGCTGCGACAACTCGTCGTTGTATTCCTCGGCGCCCACCGAGTCGGTGTGGCCTTCGATCACCACTTTCTGCTCGGCCGGCAGCATGCGGATGCCGGCGGCGATGGCGTCGAGCTGCGGCTTGGCCGCCGGCAGGATGTCGGCGGAGTCGAAGGCGAACGGCACCGGCAGCGACAGGGCCGACGGGCGGGCCGCGTTGCTGGCCGCTGCCGCGGCGGCGGCCGACGTGGCGGCCAGCGCCCCGCTGGAGCGGTCGTCGAGCAGGCGCAGCGAGCGCATCTTGATGGGGGCGGAGCGGTCGAGGATCTGGGCCACTTCGGTGGGGTCGACCGTCTCGGCGTTGCGGAACACCTTCACGTCGCCGGCATAGGCCGCCAGCGAAGCGGCGGCACCGATCAGCAGGGCGGCAACGGACAGCAGGCGGGGCATGGTGGGTCCTCCGGGGCGGCAAAGGTGTCGTCCCCTTTGGGTTGCCGGCCCCCAGCCGCCGGTTCAACTTGTTTTGCGGCCAACCCTAGTGGCGGACGACCCTAGCCCGGCCAGACCGGAAACGGGTGCTCATCCAAGGGGAGCGGGTGGCCCTCGGACGGGTTGTCAGCCCTTGTCGGCGCCGCGTCCGCGGTCGCTTTCGAGCGCCTGCAACTGCGCCTGGTAGGCCTTCAGGAAGGCACGTCCGAGCAGGGCGTCGAAGTCGTCCTCGATCTCGCTGACGATGCGCGCATATTCCTCTCCGTAGGAACTCCACAGCCGGGCGCGCCGGTTGGTCGGGATCAGGTTCTCCAGGGCACTGCCGGGCGCCAACCGCTGCTCGAGCACCGACGGGTCGAAGCGCGACATCACGCTGTCGAGCGCCGCCCGCATGCCGGCCAACAGCGCCACCTGGTGCGCGCGCAGGTCGTCGAAGGCCTCGGCCACCGCGGCCTGCGGGTCCAGGAAGCCACGCTCGGTCGGGCCCAACAGGTGGGTCAGCGCGGCGTCGATGTCGGGGGAGAACTTCAGCGGATTGTTCTCGCGCGTGCGCAACTGGGTGGCGGCGGCACCGAGCTCGCGCTTGGCGACCATGCGCGCGGTCAGCAGCTCGAGCGTGCCGCGCGTCATCGCACGCAGCAATTCGCCCATGCGCTGCGCGTGTTCGGGCGTCAGCGTGCCCACCGCCACGCCGACCCCTTGCTGCAGCGCGCGCGCCCAGTCGGCCTGGGCCGACGAGGCCAGCCCGGCACGCATCATCTCGCCGGTGTCGCCGACGACGAAGTCGACCTCGGCCGGCGCCAGCGGGGGCACCGGCTCAGGGGGTGCGGCCACCGCCGGCGGGGCGGCCGGCACGACAGGTGCGGGTGGCGCGGCCGGTGCGGCCAACGGCTGCCGCGACAGCCCGAGCGTCTCCGGCTCCTCGAGCACTTGCAAGGTGTAGGCGCCCAGCGTGATCTGCATGCCGGCCGCCAGCGGCGCCTCGTCGCCCGGCGCCAGCGTCACGCCTTCGAGCACCAGCGCGACGTTGGCCGACAACGACTGCAGGAAATGGCGCCCCTGGCGCAGCGTGACCACCGCGTGTCGGCGCGAGATGTGGCGCTCGGGGTCGGGCAGCGACAGCGTGCACTCGGCGCTGCGGCCGATGTCGCCGCCGGAGGCTCCGAACCAGACGGTGGTGGGCGTCGCGGGTGCCGCGCCATGCCGAGAGACGACCTGAATGCCGATCATCGCGATGCTGGAGTCGATCTGCGAGTGCGTGCGTGAACGTCGTGCGATGCTGGCAGCCGCACCCGTGCAACCTAGGGGGGACCCTGTGCGTGCAACCCCGTTTGCCTCTCCCTTTAGCAGGATTGACACTCGATGAACGCACCACCTAGATTGTGAGTCACAACGCGCATGCGTTTTTGCGTGTGCGTTCGACTGGAGGTTCGTGCATGCTGAGGGGGATCTTTCTGCTGTGTGCGGCGCTGTTTGCCGCAGGCGGCGCCATGGCCGCCGACGTCGCAGGCACGATCACGATCCTCGATGGCGAGGCCCTCATCACGCGGGCGGCCGGCCGCTGGCGTGCGGCCGAAGGCGTGCGCCTGCAGCAGGGCGACATCCTCGAGATGGGCGACGGCGCGTTCGCGCAGGTCGAATTGGTCGAGCAGACCGTGCTCGCGGTCGGGCCCAACGCGCGCGTCATGATCGGCGGGCCTGTCCGGTTGAAGGCCGAAAGGACGTTATATGCGTTGGGCGGCTGGTTCAAGCTGACCAATGCACGCAAGGACGGCAACGCGCGGGCATTCGAATTCCGCTCGCCCTTGCTCGAGATCGGGCTGCTGCCCGGTGTGGTGGTCATGCAACTGAAGCCCAACGAGGCCACGCTGTTCGCCGAACGTGGCGACCTGAAGCTGGTGGAGCGCCCGGCCAACGCCGCGATCGGCCTGCGCCAGGGCCAGTCTTATCGCCGCCAGCCCGGCACCACGCGCGGCACGGTGGGCGGCAGCCCGCCGCCGCAGTTCCTGGCCGAATTGCCGCGGCCATTCCGCGATTCGCTGCCGCTGCGCGGCGACAAGTACAAGGACCGCGAGGTCCAGCCGAAGGCGGCGCCCGACTTTGCCTATGCCGACGTCGAACCGTGGCTGAAGTCGGAGTTGCCGTTTCGCCGCCAGTTCATCGAGCGCTGGCGCGCGAAAGCGCGCGAGCCCGCGTTTCGTTCGGCGCTGATCGCCAACCTGTCGTCCCACCCCGAGTGGGACCCGGTGCTTTTCCCCGAGAAATACCTGCCGAAAGACCCTGCCAAGCCGGCGTCGGCAGCCTCCGGTGCCACGCCCACCGCGGCGGCCCGCTGACGACTGTGGAGACCTGAGAGATGAGACTGCTGCTCAAATTCAACCTGATCTTTCTGCTGATTTTCGCCGCCGGGCTGGCCGCGATCAGCCAGGTCTCGTGGTCGCTGCTGGAGCGCAACGCGCGCGACGAGATCGCGCAGAGCGCGCGCCTGCTGATGGACGCGGCGATCGCCACCCGCACCTACACCTCGGGGCAGGTGGCGCCGCTGCTGCAGACGCAGATGAAGTACACCTTCCTGCCGCAGACGGTACCGGCGTTCTCCGCCACCGAGGTGTTCAACGGGCTGCGTCAGAAGCACACCGAGTACGCCTACAAGGAGGCGGTGCTGAACCCGACCAACCCGCGCAACCGCGCGGTGGAGTGGGAGACCGACATCGTCAACCAGTTCCGCAACAACAAGGACACGATCGAGATCGTGGGCGACCGCGACACCCCCACCGGGCGCTCGTTCTACGTGGCACGGCCGCTGCGCATCGGCAACCCCAACTGTCTGCAGTGCCACAGCACGGTCGACGCCGCGCCACCGACGCTGATCGAGCGTTATGGCCCGGCCAACGGCTTCGGCTGGCAGCTCAACGAAGTGGTGGGCGCGCAGATCATCTCGGTGCCGACGCAGGTGCCGCTCGATCGCGCCAACCAGGCATTCAAGGTGTTCATGACCTCCACCGGCATCGTGTTCGCGGTGATCGCCGTGGTGCTCAACCTGATGCTGTGGATGCTGGTGATCCGCCCGGTGACCAAGCTGTCGCAGTTCGCCGATCGCGTGAGCCTGGGCGAACTCGAGATCCCCGAATTCAGGCGCACGTCGCGTGATGAAATCGGCGTGCTCGCGCGTTCGATCGGCCGCATGCGCACCAGCATGGTCCAGGCGATGAAAATGCTCGACAGCTGACCCTGTCCGAGGCGCCCGCTCCCCGACACGATGGCCACGCTCAAAGTCCCCGAGAAGCTCGGCAAGTATCCGATCACCGGCGTGATCGGCCGCGGCGCCATGGGCATCGTGTTCAAGGGCTACGACCCGGTCATCAAGCGGCCGGTGGCGATCAAGACCATTCGCAAGGAGTTGCTCGAAGACGACGATGCCGGCACCGGCATCGCCGCCTCCGGCATCAGCAGCCAGTACGCGTCCGACACGCTGTCGAGCCGCTTCCAGCGCGAGGCGCAGGCCGCCGGGGCGCTCAACCACCCTGGCATCGTGGCGGTCTACGAGTACGGCGAGGACTCCAGCTACGCGTTCATCGCGATGGAGCTGGTCGAGGGCAACAACCTGCGCGACTACATCGCCAACGGCACCAGCTTCGACGAGCAGGACACCGTCAGCATCATGTCGCAGCTGCTCGATGCGCTGCACTATGCGCACAGCGCCACGGTCTGGCACCGCGACATCAAGCCGGCCAACATCATGGTGATGAGCAACGGCCGCATCAAGCTCACCGACTTCGGCATCGCGCGGCTGGAAAGCGCCGACCGCACACGCACCAACGTGATCATGGGCACGCCCGGCTACATCGCGCCGGAGCTCTACCTCGGCGGTCAGGTGGACCATCGGATGGACATCTTCGCTGCCGGCGTGGTGTTCTATCAACTGCTGGCGCGCAAGTCGCCGTTTCGCGGCGGGCCGGAGGCGATCATGCACGACGTCTGCTACCACGACCCCGAGGCAGCGTCGCGGGCCGACCCGTCACACCGCTGGCCGCAATACGACGCGATCGTGTCCAAGGCGATCGCCAAGGCACCGTCCGATCGCTTCCAGAGCGCCGGCGAGTTCCGCAGCGCGATCCTCGACGCCTATGCGCAGCCGGTGGCCAACACGATCTCCGAGGCGACGATCGTGACGCACCGCTCGAAGTCGGCATTCGCGGAGCCGGGTCCAGGCAGCGGCGGGGCCGCGCCGTCGACGCCCAAGACGTTTTCGGTGGCCGGGTCGAGCGCGCCGCCGCCCACCGGCTGGAGCGGCGTCGTGCTGGCCGGCGTCGAGGTCGAGATCGCCAAGTACGTTGGCCCGGTCGCCAAGGTGCTGGTGCGCCGTGCCGCCAAGGAGAACAAAGACCTCGAGTCGCTGGTGGGCGCGCTGATGCCGGCGATCGACGACCCGAAGGAACGCTCGGCCTTTGCGCGCGCGGTGCTCGGCAAGCCGATGACCACGCCGTTGCGCATCACGCCGAAGATGCCCGAGGTGTCCACCGCCCCGCCTGGCACCCGCCCGGGCGACCTGCTGAGCGCGACCGACCTCGAGCGTGCCACCAAGGTGCTGATCGGCTACATCGGCCCGATCGGCAAGGTGATTGCCAAGCGCGCGGCCACCGAGGGCGTGAGCCGGCGCGACTTCTTCGCCAAGGTGGCGGGCAGTCTCGACAACGATGCCGTGCGCGAGCGCTTCATGCGCGAGGCCGGCTTCGTCGAGGTGTAGCCTTCTTGATCCCAGGCTGACCGCGGCGCAGCTGTCGGCGCCAAGGCGAAGGACTCCCGCGTGAGCGCCGACGACCGCACCGTACTGATCGACTCCGAGCGCACCCTGCTGATCCCGCGCCCGGGCGGACGCGCCAGCCCGTCGCGCGGCAACAAGTCGCCCGCCGGGGCCGCCCGCCCCGGTGCGACGCTGCAGCACTTGGTGGCGGGCATCAATCCGCTGCTGGTGGCGGCCGGACCGCTGCTCGCGCTGCAGGCGCAGCTGCGCGCCACCAGCGCGCACAACGACCGCTCCGGCCTGCAGCGCCAGCTGCTCGGGCTGATCGGCGAGTTCGAGGAACGCGCGCGCGCCAGCGGCGTGAGCCGGCCGCAGGTGATCGCGGCGCGCTACCTGCTGTGCACGTTCATTGACGAGGCGATCGCCGGCACGCCGTGGGGCGCCAACCCGCCGCCGGGCACCAAGGGCCTGCTGCAGGAGTTTCACGACGACGAGACGGGCGCCGACAAGGTGTTCGAGCTGCTCGAGCGGCTGAGCGCCGATCCGCAGGCCAACGCGCCGCTGCTCGAGCTGTTCTACGTCTGCATCGCACTCGGGTTGCAGGGGCACTATGCCGGGCAACCCAACGGGCGCGCCGAGCTCGACGCGCTGGGCGAGCGCCTGCTCGAGCAGGTGCGCCCGGGGCAGCTGTCGAGCGATGCGCGCACGCTGTCGCAACACTGGGCCGGCGTGACGCGGCGCGCGCCGACGCTGACGCAGGTGCCGCTGTGGATCACGCTGGTGATCGGTGCCGCGCTGGTGCTGGCCGCGCTGCTGTGGATGTCGTCGCGCCTGAGTCGTCAGGCGGCGCCGCTGCTGCAGCAGTTGCATGCGGTGCAGACCACCGTTGCGTCGCCGGCGCCAGCCACCGCCGCAGCCAAGCCGCGGCTGGCGCCGCTGCTGGCCGACGATCTGAACGCCGGTGCGCTGGAGGTCGTCGACGAAGTTCAGCGCTCGATCGTCACGCTGAGCGCCGACGCGCTGTTCGTGCCCGGCAGCGCGCAGCTGCAGGCGGCGCAGCGCGAGCGCCTACGCCGCATCGCGCAGGCGCTGGCCGGGTTGGCGGGGCGCGTGGAGGTGGTCGGGCACACCGACGATCAGGCGCTGGAGTCGCTGCGCTTCCCGTCCAACTGGCACCTGTCGCGCGAGCGCGCGCAGGCGGTCGCCGCGGCACTGGTCGAGAGCGGCCTGCCTGCTGCGCGCGTGCGCGCCGAAGGTCGCGCCGAGACCGAGCCGCGCGCCCCCAACGACACCCCGGCGGCGCGCGCGCGCAACCGCCGGGTCGAGGTGCAGCTGCTGCTGCCGCGCCCCGAAGGCTGAGCCGAAGCGCGTTCGCGATGCGCCCCGAGCTCCTCACCCACGTGCGCGCGCTGCTGATCGCGCTCGGCCTGTACGCGGCCGGCGCGCTGGTGTGGTTCGTCGGCCCGCTGATCCGCATCGGTGACACGGTGCCGCTGGCCGGCGACCGCGCGCGCGCGCTGGCGATCGCCGGCGTGCTGCTGCTGTTCGCGCTGCACGTGGCGTGGCGCGCGTGGTCGTCGGCGCGCCGCAACCACCAGCTGCTCGACGGGCTCGCGCCCGCGCCGCGGGGTGTCGAGTCGGCGGCCCCCGGCGCGCCCGAGGTGGCAGTGATCGGCCAGCGCTTCACGCAGGCGCTGCAGGTGCTGCGTGGCCGCCGGGTGCAGGGCAAGTCGACGCGCGGCTGGCTGCGGCGCCGCACCTACGTCTACGAGCTGCCCTGGTACATGATCATCGGCGCGCCTGGGGCCGGCAAGACCACCACCATCGTCAACTCGGGGCTGGACTTTCCGTTCGCTTCCGAGCTCGGGCCCAAGGCGTTGCGCGGCGCCGGCGGCACCCGCAATTGCGATTGGTGGTTCACCTCCGACGCGGTGCTGATCGACACCGCCGGCCGCTACACCACGCAAGACAGCTACCGCGAGGCCGACCGGGCCGCTTGGCTTGGCTTCCTGCAGCTGCTGGTGCGGCACCGGCCGCGCCAGCCGATCAACGGCGTGATCCTGACGCTCAGCGCCACCGATCTGCTGCAGCCAGACAACGAGCGCAGGCGCACGCTGGCGCGCGAGATGCGCGAGCGCCTCGGTGAGCTGCACACGCAGCTCGGCATCCGCTTCCCGATCTACGTGATGGTCACCAAGTGCGACCTGCTGGCCGGCTTCGCCGAGTTCTTCTCCGACTTCGACAAGGACGAACGCGCGCAGGTGTGGGGCACCACGCTGTCGCTCGATGCCGCGGCCACGCGTGCGCCGCGGGCCGTCGGCCAGTCGGGGGCGGCGGCCGCACCGGACGCCGACACGGCGGCGCGGCTGGCGCGGCTGTCGGGCGAGCTGGTGGCGCTCGAGAAGTCGCTGCACGACTGCCTGATCGCGCGCCTGCACGACGAGCGCGATCGCGAGCGGCGCGCCGCGCTGTTCGGCTTTCCGCAGCAGTGGCGCGTGCTGCGCGACGCGCTCGACGAGATGCTGCGCATGACGTTCGAGTCGGGCGGTGCCGCGGCGCCGCTGCTGCGCGGCGTGTACTTCACCAGCGCCACGCAGGAAGGCTCGCCGATGGACCGCGCGCTCGGTGCGTTGTCGCGTGCGCTCGGGCTCGCACACCGTGTGCTGCCGCCGGGTCGCCCGAGCGGCCGCTCGTACTTCGTGACGCGCCTGCTGCGCGAGGTGGTGCTCGGCGAGGCCGGGCTGGCGGGCACCAACCGGCGCTGGGAGCGCCAGCGCACCTGGCTGCATGGGGGCGTGGTGGCCGCCAGCACCTTGCTGACCGTCGCGGCGCTGGCGTGGGCCTGGCACGAGTACAGCGCAAGCACCGGTGCGCTGGCAGCCAGCGCGCCGGCCATCGAACGTCTGCAGGCGCAGGCCGCGGTGGCCAAGGCCGCCGCACCGGGCAGCGAACTGTCGACGATGGTGCCGCTGCTCGATGGCCTATGGTCGCTGGCAGGCGAGGGGGCGCCGGCGCTCGGCCGCGGCGCTGCCAGATTGGGGCTCGACGCGAGCGGCAGCGTTGCCGGTGCGGCGCAGGACGTGTACCACCACGTGCTGCGCGACAGCCTGGTGCCGCGGCTGGCCAAGCGGCTCGAGCAGCGGCTCGACGCCAACGGGGCCGATGCGCTGTTCGCGCGCTACGAAGCGCTGAAGGCCTATTTGATGCTGTTCGGCGGCAGCCACTTCGACGCCGGTGCGTTGCGCAGCTACCTGGTGGCCGACTGGGACCAGAACGCGGGGCAAGTGGGATCGGCCGCGGCGCGCAAGGCGTTGCGCGAGCACCTCGACCGGCTGCTCGCCAGCGGCGAAGTCGGCGCGCCGTCGATGGCCGACAACACGCTGGTGACACGCATGCGCCAGCAGTTGGCCAGCGCGGCGCCCGCGCAACGCGTGCTGGCGCGGCTGCGCCAGGGCGACGCGAGCGCCGGCAGCGTGCCGCTGTCGATCGAGCCGGCCGCACTCGCCACGGCGCACAAGGTGCTCACGCGCGCCAGCGGGGCGCCGCTGGATGCCGGCGTGCCGCCGCTGTATGCGCGCACCGGTCAGGCCGGCTTGCGCGCCCGCGTGCAGGACAGCGTGCGCCAGCTCGACGATGAAGCATCTTGGGTGCTCGGCACGCCGCCCACCAGCACCGACGCGACGGCGCGCGCGCGGCTGATCGATGCCATCGAGTCGCAGCTGGCGATCGAGCGCCTGCGCGCGTGGGACGCGCTGGTGTTCGACTTGCGCCTGCTGCCGGTCTCGTCGCTGACCGCGGCCGCCGAGCAGGCGCGGCTGATGTCGCGCACCGATTCGCCGCTCAACGCCTGGCTGAGCGCGCTGCTGCGCGACATGGGGCCGAATGCGCGCGACGCGCCGGTCGATGCGCTGTCGGCCGAGGCCGACCGCTTGCAGGCGCTGCGCGCGTACACCCTCGGCACGCCGGCTGGGTACGAGCCGGTGCACGCGGCGGTCGGAAAGGTCGCGACGCAGCTGGCGGCGATCGACGACGCGGCGGCGCGCAAGGCAGCGGCGCCCGCGGCCGACGCCTGGCAGGAGCTGAGCGCCGCGGCGGCGCGCGTGCCCGAGCCGCTGCGCACGCTGTGGCAGCAGCTCGGCGAAGCCGACGCCGCGTTGGCGCTCAACGCGCTGCGCGAACTGTGGGGGCAGCAGCTGGCGAGCGACGTGACGCCGCCCTGCCTGCGCGCGGTCGATGGCCGCTATCCGTTCGTGCGCCAGGGCACGCAGGAGGTCTCGCGCGAGGAGTTCGCGCGTGCGTTCGGCAGCGGCGGCTTGATCGACGGCTTCTACCAGCGCCACCTGGCGGGCTGGGTCGATACCTCGACGCGGCCGTGGAGCATGCGCGTGGTGCCGCAGGCGCGCTGGGGCGATGCGCTGTTGCCGTTCCAGCGCGCACAGGCGATCCGCGCCGCTTTCTTCGGCGACGGCGGCCGTCAATTCGGCGTGCGCATGGACCTGCGCCTGCTCGAGCTCGACCCCGGCATCGGACAGCTGACGATCGACGTCGACGGGCAGGCGGTGCGCTTCGCGCGCGACACGCGCGGCGTCCAGACGCTGCAGTGGCCCGGCCCGGGCGGCCTGGGCCGCATCCAGCTGCAGGCCACCGCGCCGGGTGCGCCGAGCGGCGCGCGCTTCGCGTACGACGGGCAGTGGGCGCTGCTGCGCTTGTTCGAGCACGTGCGCATCGAGCCGGCGCCGAGCCCGGGGCGCGTGGTGCTGGTGTTCGACGTCGAGGGGCGGCGCGCGCGCATCGAGGCACACAACCCGAATGGGCCGCTCGCGATCACGCTGCCCGAGCTGGAGCAGTTCCAATGTCCGCGTCGCTTGTGAGCGGCCAGGGTCGCCTCGCTGCCGGCTGGTTCGGCAAGATGCCGGCGCTCGGCGACTTCGCGTCGCGCCGCCTGAGCGCGCAGTGGATCGCGGCGTGGGACGGCTGGCTGCAGCGCGAGCTGGTGCGCTCGCGCAGCGCGCTGGGCGATGACGACTGGCTCGCGCTGTTCCTGGTGGCGCCGGTGCGCCGCTTCTGGCTCGCGCCGGGGCTGCTCGACGCCCAGACCTGGCTCGGCGTGCTGATGCCGAGCGTCGACAGCGTCGGGCGCCACTTTCCGTTCACGCTCGCCTGTGCGATGGCGCCTGGGCACGACGGCCTGATCGATGCACTGGCCAACGACAACTGGCTCGACGCCGCCGACGCGCTGGCGCGCGCGGTGCTGGACCCGGCGTTCGACGCGGCGGCGCTCGAGCAGGCCGTCGGGGAGCTGCCGCCGTTGCACGGCGAGCGGCGTTTCGAAGCGCACGCGGGCAGCCGCCTCGCGCACGAGCTGATCGAGATCCAACCCGCTCTGCGCTGTGCCTGGTGGTGCGAAGGCGCCTTGCGCGCCGACGAGTTCGTGCTGGCGCCCGCGTTGCCCAGCGGCGCAACGTTCGACGCGCTGTTGCACAGCGGTGCGCAGGGTGACTGAGCGCGCGGCGCCGCGGCGCGCGGGCCCCGCTACCATCCGCACCGTGGGGTGCCTGTGGTGGTCGAGGTGGCGCGCCGGGGCGCGCGCGTGGCGCGGCGTGGCTGCGCTGTGCTGGCTGTGTGCGTTGGCCGTCGGGTCGACGGCGCCGCCGGCGCTGGCGCAGGCGATGCGCGGCGTGTCGCTGACGGAAGAGCGCATCGCGCTGGTGATCGGCAACGCGGCCTACAAGCACGATCCGCTCGACAACCCGGTCAACGACGCGCGGCTGATCGGCCGCACGCTCGAGCAGGCCGGCTTCAAGGTCGCCCTGCGCGAGAACCTCGACCGCGCTGCGATGTTCGGCGCGCTGCGCGAGTTCGGCGGTCGTCTCAACGAGAACACCGTGGCGGTGCTGTACTACGCTGGCCATGCGCTGCAGCTGCGCGATCAGAACTTCATGATCCCGGTGGACGCCGAGATCCGCAGCGAGGACGAGATCGCGGTGCAGGGGATGGACCTCACCTACATCCTCGGCCAGATGTCGCGCGCCAAGAGCCGCGTCAACGTCGTGATCCTCGACGCCTGCCGCGACAACCCGTTCGCCAAGCGCGGCGGCTCCGCCACCACACAGGGCCTGGCCCAGATGGACGCGCCGATCGGCACTTTGCTGGCGTATGCCACCGCACCGGGCAAGCCGGCGCCCGACGGCATCGGCAAGAAGGGCAACAGCATCTACACGGCGCAGCTCGCGCAGCACCTGCTGACGCCGGGTCTGCCGGTGGAGATCATGTTCAAGCGCGTGCGCGAGGCGGTGGTGCGCGAATCGCGCCAACTGCAGGTGCCGTGGGAGCACTCCTCGCTGCTCGGCGAGTTTGCGTTCGTGCCGGGGGTCAACGCCAGCGCGGAGACCGCCGAGGCCGACGGCAACGCCGAGATGGCGTTGTGGAGCAGCGTCCAGGGCAGCACGCGCGCCGACGACTTCCGCGCCTACCTGCGCCAGTATCCGAACGGGCGCTTCGCCGCAGAGGCGCGCGCGCGCGTCGCTGAACTGTCGGCGCCGCTGGCCAGCGGCCGCGCCCAGCTGATGCCGAAGGTCGGCGACACCTGGCGCTACCGCGTGACCGATCAGTTTCGCTTCGGCGACCTGTTCGTCACCGCGCGCGTCGATGCGGTGGGCAGCGACGGCATCGCGGAGACCTGGACCACCACCGCCGATGCCAAGGTGCGCACCACCCTGGTGTCGCTGAAGCCGGGCTTCAACCCGCTGCCCGACTGGGGCATCGCGCCGCCGGAGTTCGCGCCTTACCTGCAGGCGGCGGATGCGCCGCCGGGCATCGCCGACGCGATCGGCGTGCAGCGGCGCACGATCGACGCGGTGCCGATGACGCTGAAGCCGCAGTGGCAGGGCGAGGAGGACGTCATCGTCGGCGCCGGGCGCTTCCGCGCACAACGGCTGATGCTGCGCGGGCAGGCCACCAGCGCACGCACCGGGGGTGCGTTGGAAGCGGTGTATCTGGTCTGGTATGCGCCGAGCGTGCGGCGCATCGTCAAGTATCAGGTCGAGGCGCGTGCCGGTCGCAACGTGCGCGAGTCGACGACCTTCGAGCTCACCGAGTACAAGCTGCAGTGACCGGCGTGGCGCCGGCCGGCGCCGCGAAGGCGGGCGCGAACACGCTCAATAGCAACAGCGCGGCGGTCAGGGTCCAGATCAGCGTGGGCAGCCGGGTCGGTGTGGTGGCAGCGGTGGGGGCGTACATCGGTGCGCCTCTCAGCGGCTCACAGCCAGGTTCATGCCGGCCCGCGCCAGCATCTCCTCGTGGCCGGCATGGCTCGACTGGCTGAGCGTCAGGAATCCGGCAAAGGCTGCCAGCAGGGCAGCGAACATCAACATCTTGGCGCGATTCATGGTTTTCTCCTGCGCCCGGCGAAGCGGAAGAGCCGGGTGTCGCTGCTCAGTTGCAGCCCGGGCGGCGGCGGTTCAAACGGGCGCAGCGGCCGGCTGGCGAAGCGCGTCAGCGCGCGGTGGCGGCGGAGGCCGCCTCTGCCACCGGCTGCGCCGGCGCGGCGGCCACCTGTTCGAGCGGCGCACTGCCCGTGTCGACGCGCGGCGCGTCGACAGGCAGGCACATCGCCAGCACGAACGGCAGCGGCGCCAGCCACAGCAATGGAGACATCGAGCCCGAGATCCTGGAATGCTTGCTCATGACCTTGCTCCTGTCGCGCCGCGCGGCGGCCTGAGGCGTGTGCCCCGACGTGTGGCCGGCGTGGCGGTCGAGCATGGGTTGCGCAGCCGCGCCCGGCCGTTCAACGCATCCTCCGCAAGGGGGTGCCCGGTGTCGGCGCTCGCGCGCCGCGGCGTCTGCGCGATGGAGGACGCCGCGCCTTCAGGCGAGCGCGGCGCGCAGCGCGGCGGTGGCGCGCAAGGCGCCGACCTCGATGCCGTTCCAGTTCTTCAACGTCACGTCGCTCAGGGCGTGCACGAACGTGCGCTCGTCGTCGTCCAGCCGCACCCGCGCCTCGATCACGGCGGCCATCACCACTTCGGCCGCGCGCGCCGTGTTGCCGTCGTCGACCTTGATCGCCACGCCGAGCCCCTGCTCGGGCAGTGCGGCGCAGAACACGCCTTCGGCGCCGACCTTGCAGAACACCCGCTCGCCCAGGCGCTGCATCACCTTGGTGTCGAAGCGGCCGCTGCCCGCCGCGTAGAACGGCGCCTTGGCCACCGCCGCGCGCAGGCGCCGTGCGGCATGCGCTCGCTCGTCGCTCAGGCCCTCCCCGGTGGCCACGCGTGCGAACGCCAGCGCCAGCTGGGTCAGCGCGATGCCGTAGGTGGGGATCGAGCAGCCGTCGGTGCCCATCGGCGCAAGCGCGAGGTCGGCGCCGGTGGCCGCTTGCAGCGACGCGGTGATCTCGCGCATCACCGGGTGGTCGGGCCGCACGTAGCCGCGCACGAATTCGCGCGTGTCGCGCCCCTGGGCGCGCGCCATCAGGCAGCCGACACAGAGAAACCCGGCGTGCTTGCCCGAGCAGTTGTTGTGCAAGGCGCTCAGGGGCCGACCGCTGGCCGCCAGCTCGCGTTGCGCCACCTCGTGCTGCGGCCAGTGGGCACCGCATTCGAGCGCGCTCTCGTCGAGGCCGGCCTTGGCCAGCATGCCGGCGGCGATCGACACGTGTTGCGTCTGGCCGTTGTGCGACGCGCACGCTAGCGCCAGCTCCTCGTCGCTCAGCGCGAACGCGTCGGCAGCGCCGCTGGCCACCAACGGCAGCGCCTGCAGCACCTTGACCGCCGAGCGCGCGAACACCGGCCGCGCGACGTCGCCCAGCGAATGCACGGTGGCGCCGTGCGCGTCGACGATGGCCAGCGCGCCCCGATGCGCCGATTCGACGATGCCGCCGCGGGTGGATTCGACCACAACGGGATTCATGCGCGCGTCAGAAGTGGTGGGTGAGCGACTGTAGCGTGGTGTCGCAGCGTTGACAGCGCGCAGCGTCCCATCGCCTTAGGGTGGCGTGCATCGAAGGAGGTGGCGATGAGCGCGACTGCCGACCCGCTGAGCCTGCTGCGCAACATCAACGACCGGGCAGCTTTCAACCGCTGGTGCGGCTTCGAGGTGCAGAGCGCGGCTGCCGGCGAAGTGGAGCTCGCGCTGCCCTGGCGCAGCGAGCTCGGCCAGTACAACGGCTTCCTGCACGCCGGCGTGGTCGGTGCCTTGATCGACACGGCTTGCGGCTTCGCGGCGGCGACGCAACTGGGCGCGCGCGTGCTGGCATCGCACTTCGCGGTCAACTGCCTGCGCCCGGCGGTGGGCGAGCGCTTCGTGGCCAAGGCGCGCGTGGTGCGCGCGGGCAAGCAGCAGGTGTTCACGCACTGCGAGCTGTACGCGCTCGAGGACGGGCAGGAGAAGCTGGTGGCCACCGGCGAGACGCTGCTGTGCGTGGTGCCTGAACAGCCCGCTGCCTGACGCCGCGCCGCCGGCCGGCTACGCTTGCACGTCGCGCGGGCCATGCCGCGCCATGCACAGGGTGGGCGAATGACGCAATCCAGCAAGACCACGGTCGCGGTGGTGGGCGCCGGGGCGGTGGGCAGCTACTACGGCGCCATGCTGGCGCGCGCCGGCCATGCGGTGACGCTGATCGGCCGTGCCGCCCACGTGGCGGCGATCCGCGAACGCGGCCTGTTGCTGCACAAGGGCGGCAGCGTCGAGACCGTGCACCTGGACGCCAGCACCGAGATCGATGCCGTGCGCGGCGCCGAGCTGGTGCTGGTGTGCGTGAAGTCCACCGACACCGACGGCGTGGCCCGCGCACTGGCGCCGCACCTGCGTGCCGAGGCGTTGGTGCTGAGCCTGCAAAACGGGGTCGACAACGCGCCGACGTTGGCTGCCGCGCTGCCGCGCCAGCGCGTGCTGGCGGTGGCGGTCTACGTGGCCACCGCGCTGCCGGAGCCCGGCGTGGTGCAGCATCACGGGCGCGGCGATCTGGTGATCGGCCCGATCGAGGCGCCGGCGCCGGCCGACGCCGCGCAGCTGGCGCAGCAGCTGCAGCGCGTGGTCGCCGTGCTGGCCAGCGCCGACGTGCCGGTGACCGTGTCGCCCGACGTGCGCGCCGAGCTGTGGCGCAAGCTGCTGGTGAACTGCGCCTACAACGCGATCTCGGCGCTCGCCCAGCAGCCCTACGGCACGATGGCGGCGCAGCCCGAGATCGTGCAGATGCAGCGCGCATTGGTCCACGAGACGGTGGCGGTGGCGCGCGCCGAGGGCGTGGCCCTGTCGCTCGACGACTCGATGGAGGCGATGCAACGCATCGCGGCCGCGATGCCGGCGCAGTTCTCGTCCACCGCGCAGGACATGGCGCGCGGCAAGCGCAGCGAGATCGATCACCTCAACGGCACCGTGGTGCGACTGGGCGCGCGCCACGGCATCGCTGTGCCGGCGAACCAGGCGCTCTACGCACTGGTCAAGCTGATCGAAGCGGCGCGAGCGCCACGCTGAAAGCAGCCCCGCGCACAATGCGCGCGCCATGTCCGCAGCCCGACCGATCCCACCCGAGTTCGCGCAGGCGCTGAGCGAACTGCGGCTGGTCGGCGCGCACGAGCCGCTGCTCGGCGAGCCGCTCGCCGGCGGGGTCTCGTCCGACATCTGGCGCATCGACACCGCGCGCGGCCCGCTGTGCGCCAAGCGTGCGCTGCCGCAGTTGCGCGTGGCCGCGTTGTGGCGGGCGCCGATCGAACGCAACCGCTACGAGGCGCGCTGGATGCAGGTGGCGCACGCCGCGGTGCCGGGCAGCGCGCCGCCGCTGCTCGGCCAGCACGCGGCGCTCGGCGTGCTGGTGATGGGTTTCCTCGAGCCGGACACTCACCCGTTGTGGAAGCAGCAGTTGCGCGACGGCGTCGCGCGGGTCGACACCGCGCGCGCGGTCGGGGACACGCTCGGGCGCATCCATGCGCACGCGGCCGCGCGCCCCGAACTGGCCGCGCAGTTCGACAGCGGCGCGATCTTTTTCGACATCCGGCTCGAGCCCTATCTGCTGGCCACCGCGGCCCGGCATCCCGCGCATGCCGATGCGTTGCGCGGCCTGGTGGCGCAGACGCAGGCGCACGCGTGCGCGTTGGTGCACGGCGACGTCAGCCCGAAGAACATCCTGGTGGGCGCGGCGGGGCCGGTGCTGCTCGACGCCGAATGCGCCTGCTGGGGCGACCCGGCGTTCGACCTCGCGTTCGTGCTGAACCACCTGCTGCTGAAGTGCCTGTGGACACCGGCCGCGCGCGACGGCTTTGTGCATGGTTTCGCCGCGCTGGCGGCCAGCTACCTGGCGCGCGTGCACTGGGAGCCGCCCGCCGCGCTCGAACAGCGCGCCGCGGCGCTGCTGCCGGGGCTGCTGCTGGCGCGCGTGGACGGCAAGTCGCCGGTCGAGTACCTCACCGACGACGCGCAGCGCGACGTCGTGCGCCGCGTCGCCGGCGCGTTGCTGCATGATGTGCCCGCGCGACTGCACCAGGTGAGCGACGCCTGGCGGCGCGCGCTGGTGCCCTGAATGAGCAGCCGTCCGCAAAACCCGAGCGAGATCCGGTTCGTGCACGCGCGACGCGTGTGGGACAGCCGTGGCCATCCCACGGTCGAGGCCGAGGTGCGCCTGCTCGGCGGCGTGGTGGGGCGCGCGATCGTGCCAGCCGGCGCCAGCAAGGGCGCGCGCGAGGCGCTCGAGTTGCGCGATGGCGGCCATCCGCACGGTGGCCTCGACGTGCAGCGCGCGGTCGCTCAGGTCAACGGCGAGATCGCGCGCTCGGTGATGGGCATGGCGGCCAACGACCAGGCCGCGCTCGACGAGCGCCTGATCGAGCTCGACGGCACGCCCAACAAGTCGCGCCTCGGCGCCAACGCGACGCTGGCGGTGTCGATGGCCGCCGCCCACGCGGCCGCGGCGGCGCACGGTGTGCCGCTGTACCAGTACCTGGGCGGCCCCGACGCCACGCTGCTGCCGACGCCGCAAGTGCAGATCTTCGGGGGCGGCGCGCACGCCGGGCGGCGCACCGACATCCAGGATTTCATGGTGGTGTGCCCCGGCGCGAAGAGCTTCGCGCAGGCCATCGAGTGGACCGCCGAGGTGTATCGCCACGCCGGCTTGCTGATGCGCGCGCGCGGTGCCACGTTCGGCGTGGCCGACGAAGGCGGCTGGTGGCCGGTGTTCAACACCAACGAGCAGGCGCTCGAGGCGCTGGTGGCGGCGATCGAGCGTGCGCGCTTCGTGCCCGGCGAGCAGGTGGCGATCGCGCTCGACATCGCGGCCAGCGACTTCGGCAAGGCGGGCCGCTACACGCTCGGGCTGGAGCGCCGCGAGCTCGACAGCGACGGCATGATCGAGCTGCTGGTGCGCTGGACCGAGAAATACCCGATCGTCAGCATCGAAGACCCGCTGGCCGAGGACGACCTCGAGGCCTTCGCGCGCTTCACGCGCGCGGTGGGCGGCAAGCTGCAGGTGGTGGGCGACGATCTGCTGGTGTCGAATCCCGCGCTGCTGCGTCAGGCGGTGAGCGCAGGCGCCGCCAACAGCGTGCTGCTGAAACCCAACCAGCGCGGTACGTTGACCGAGACGCTGCAGTGCTGGCAGGCTGCGCGCACTGCAGGCTACGCGGCGATCGTGTCGGCGCGTTCGGGCGAAACCGAAGACACGACGATCGTGCACCTGGCGATCGGCTGGCACGTCGGCCAGCTCAAGGTCGGCTCGTTCGCGCGCAGCGAGCGCATGGCCAAGTGGAACGAGGCGCTGCGCATCGAAGAGCGTCTCGGCTCACGCGCACGCTATGCCGGCATCAGCGTGCTCGGGCGCAACCCGCCGCGTCGCTGAGCACGCGCACCGGTCGGCAGCGAAAGCTGTCTTGCGCGCAGTGCGCTGAATCGGCGCCGCAGCGCACTGGCATTTCCCGATGCGGCGATGTGCGCCGGCCCTTCCAATACGATCGGGTCGACGCGCTGGCAGCGCCCACCGAGATCCGCACCCGCATG
>Ga0207648_10001077_pt1 | contig 30569 bp, 21 predicted proteins | sample KBSMisM32_FD_184310 | JGI IMG/M metagenome (GOLD analysis project Ga0207648, IMG submission 184310) | Miscanthus rhizosphere microbial communities from Kellogg Biological Station, Michigan, USA - KBS Miscanthus M3-2 (SPAdes) (version 2) | ecosystem: Host-associated > Plants > Roots >... | reverse complement strand
CCAGGACGTCACGGCGGACGCCGGCCTCGCACGGACGGGCTGGGGGCAGGGCGTGTGCGCGGCCGACTACGACAACGACGGCGATGCCGACCTGTTCGTCGCCTACTTCGGCCAGAGCGTCCTCTACCGCAACGAAGGCCGCGGCCGTTTCGTGGACGCCACGGAAGCGGCGGGACTGCGGACGGCCGACCCGCGTTGGGACACGGGCTGCTCGTGGTTCGACTACGACCTCGACGGCAAGCTGGACCTGATCGTCACGAGCTACCTCGAGTTCGATCGCGCGAAGGTCCCGGAGCCGGGCGCGGGCGGGTATTGCCTCTGGAAGGGCATCCCCGTGATGTGCGGCCCGCGCGGCCTGCCCTTCTCGCGCAACCAGCTCTTCCACAACGAGGGGAGCGGACGGTTCACCAACGTCTCCGTGCCCAGCGGCATCGCCGCCGTGAAGTCGTGTTACGGCTTCACGGCCGTCGCTTCGGATTTCGACGAAGACGGCTATCCCGACGTCTACGTGGCGTGTGATTCCACTCCGAGCCTGCTCTACCACAACCAGCGCAACGGGACCTTCGAGGAGACCGGGCTCCTCACCGGCGTGGCCCTCAACCAGGACGGCCAGGAGCAGGGCGGGATGGGGGTGGCCGTCGCGGACTACGACGAAGACGGGCACGTGGACATCGTGAAGACGAACTTCAGCGACGACGTGCCGAACGTCTACCACAACAACGGGGACGGCACGTTCGAGGACCGTGTGTTCGAGTCCGGCCTCGGCGGGTACATGGACTACGTGGGCTGGGGGGTGCACCTCCTCGACGTGGACCACGACGGGCGCAAGGACCTCCTGATGATCAACGGCCACGTCTATCCCGAGGTCGAGAAGACGCCGGGACTGCGGTTCCACCAGCCGCGGCTCCTCTACTGGAACGTCGGGGGCGGGAAGTTCAAGGACATCTCGGCCACGGCCGGCTCCGCCATCGACGAGGCCCGCTCGTCGCGCGGATCGGCGGCCGTGGACCTCGACAACGACGGGTCGCTCGAAGTCGTGGTGAGCAACCTGGGCGCGCCTCCGAGCCTCCTGAAGAACTTCGGCCCGCGGAAGAACTGGCTGCTCGTGCGCCCGCGCGGCACGAAGTGCAACCGTGACGCGGTAGGGGCGCGTGTGTTCGTGTACGCGGGCGGCCGGCGCGTCTCGAACGAGGCGCAGACGGGATCGAGCTACGTCTCGCAGAACGACCCGCGCCTGCACTTCGGCCTCGGCGACGACGCGCGCTACGAAAAGATCGAGGTCGCCTGGCCGGGCGGGGATCGCGAGGTGTTCCCGGCGGGAACAGCCAATCGCATCGTGACCCTCGAGCAGGGGACGGGCACGCCCGCTTCGACCACGCCGCGTCCGTCCGCCTCGCCGCGCCCATGACCTTGCGCGCCCTGCTGGCGGCGAGCGTGGCCCTCTCCGCCATCTCGGCCGCGGTCTGGGCGCAGATGGCGACGGCGGACCGGATCCAGGGCCCGGGCTTCTGGCCGACCCAGCCAACGCCGGCGCGCGAGGGGTTTCTCGGACCCGCGGCCTGTACGCGCTGCCATCCGTCGCACGCGCAATCGCAGGCGGGCACGTCCATGGCGCGCACCGCGACGAAGGCGGAGGACGCGTCCACGCTGCGAGACAATCCCACGCTGCGCTTCCAGTCCGGCGCGCATACCTACGAGATCCAGACCCGCGGCGGCCGCAGCGTCTACTCCGTGACGGCGGCCGACGGGACGTCAGCTTCCACGCCGATCACCTGGGCCTTCGGCGCGGGCAAGGTCGGCCAGACGTATCTCTACGAGAAGGACGGCCTCTGGCAGGAGGGGCGGCTCAGCTACTTCTCCGAACACGGGGGGGACTTCACGCCCGCGCGCGCGATCACGGCTCCGAAGGATCTCGCGGAAGCGATGGGGCGGCCGATTCCCGACGCGGAGGCGCGCCGCTGCTTCGCCTGCCACAACACGGCCTCGACCGCGGCCGGCGTCTTCGACACCAGGGGGATGATCGCGGGCATCACCTGCGAGGCCTGCCACGGGCCGGGCCGGAAGCACGTGCAGGCCCTCGAGCAGAAGAAGCTCGGCGCCGCCCTGGACGCGATCCTGAATCCCGCGAAGCTCGACCCCGCCGCCTCCGTGGATTTCTGCGGCGCCTGCCACGCGACGTTCTGGGACGTGAAGCTCGCGAACGAACAGGGCATCGCCGCCCTGCGCTCCCAGCCCAATCGCCTGCAGTCCAGCAAGTGCTGGGGCGCGGGCGACGCGCGCCTCACCTGCGTCGCCTGCCACGATCCGCACGTGCCGCTCGTACGCGAGGCCGCGTCCTACGACGCGCGCTGCCTGAGCTGCCACGTGCAGGCGGCCGCCGCTTCGACTGCGGTCCCGAAGCCCACGAAGGACCATCCCGGGCGCGCCTGCCCCGTCGCGCGCGAGAGCTGCGTGACCTGCCACATGCCGAAGTACGAAGCCCCCGGCATGCACCACGAGTTCACCGACCACCGGATCCGGATCGTGGCCGCGCGGCCCTGAGCCCCGCTACTTTCCGAGGTCGATGACGTATTTCGCGACGAGGCCGGTGTCCATCTCGGGCTGGAACTTGAAGGTCACGTATTTCGCGTCGTCGCGCTCGAAGGAGACGCCTTGCCGGGCGCGGCCGATCTCCTCTCCCGATCCGCCGAGGGCGCGCGCCACCAGGGTGCCGCGGAAGGGCGCCTTGGAAACGATGTAGGTCGAGAAGCCCTTGTCGCCATCCATTCCCAGGGACTTCGCGATCGTGCGCGAGAGGCCCTTGGCCGTGACCGCGGGCGTCAGCTCCACCGCCACCACCATCTTGGTGTCCACGCCCTTGCTGACGCCGGAGGCGAACTCGGTGAGCGCCTCCCCCACCTTGCTGCCCGCCTGCTTGACGACCGTCTCGTCCTTCTTGCGGTCGCAGGCCAGCGCGGCGAGAAGGACGACAAAGACGGCGAGCGGACGCTTCATTCGCAGTTCACCTCGGTGGCGGGCGCCATTCTAGCGCGCGCCCCGGTCAGGGCAGGACGGCGGGGAGCCGGGGATCGAGCTTGCGTGCCCGGGCCAGCTCGCGCGCGGCCTCCCCGCTGTCGCCGGCCGCTGCGAGCGCCACGGCGAGGTCGAAGCGCGTGCGCGCGTCGGCCGGCTCCCAGGCCACGGCGGCGCGCAGCTCTTCCACGGCCGTGCGCGGGTCGCGGGCGGCCATCGCAATACGCGCCCGCTCGCGGCGTGCGGCGACCAGGCTCGGCTGCAGCTCGACCGCGCGCCGGACCTGGTCCGCGGCCGCCACCAGATCACCCCGGGCGGCGAGGAGCCGCGCCCACTCGTAACGTGCGCCCGCGTGCCTCGGGTCGAGCTTGATCGCGGCCAGCAGCGCCTCCTCCGCCGCCGCGGCGTCGGCGGCCGCGCTCGGCCCCTGTCGCAGGGCGATACCGAGCTGGTATTGGGCCTCCGCGAAATCGGGAGACGCGGAGACGGCCTCGCGCAGGCTGGCCACGGCGGCCGCGGTCTGGCCCTTCTCGACCTGCTTCGATCCCATCTCGACGAGCAACATGGCGCGCGAGCGCGCCGCCTCCTCCGCCTTCAGCCGCTGGACCTCGGCGAGCTCGACGCGGCTGTCCTCCGCCCGGCCCGCTCTCACCAGGGCCTGGGCGAGGTTGACGTGGGCTTCGGTGAGGCGAGGCGCGAGCTGGACGGCCTGCCGGAACTGTTCGATCGCACCGTCCACGTCGTCCAGCTTGACGAGGACAGTGCCGAGGATGTTGTGGGCCTGCGCGTCCCGCGGCCGCTCCGCCACGGAGGCGCGCAGCTCGGCCGCCGCCGCCGGGAGGTCGCCCTTCTGGCGCAGGATGAGACCGAGCGCCCGCCGCGCCTCCGCGTGCTTCGGATTTCCCGCGATCGCGGCGCGCAGCTGCGTCTCGGCTCCTTCCAGGTCGCCCTGCAGCCGCAGGGTGAGGCCCAGGTCGTAGGCGTAGGCGGGATCGCCGCCGGCGAGGCGCGCGGCCTGCCGCAGCTCGGCGACCGCTTCGTCCAGGCGCTGCCGCTCGGCCAGGAGCTGGCCGAGGGCCAGGCGCCAGCGCGCCCGCTGCGGGTCCACCGCGACGGCGGCGCGCAGCGCGCGTTCGGCCTCATCGAGGTCGGCGGGCTGGCGCAGGCCGCGGCCGGCACGGTAACGGTTCCAGAGATGGAGGCCGAGATCGTATTGCGCTTCGCCGCGGCCGGGCGCGCGCGTGGTCACCTCGCGCAGGAGCTGGACGGCGCCGTCGAGGTCGCCCTGCTTCGCGAGGACCACGCTCAGGCCGTAGCGGGCGTCCACGGAATCGGGATCGAGGCGCCAGGCGGACTCGAAGGCGGTGATCGCCTCCGGGCCGCGCCCGAGGCGATCGAGGATCGCGCCCAGGTGGAAGTGGAACTCGCTCCGCCGCGGATCGAGACGGATCGCTTCGCGGAAGGCCGCGCGCGCCGCCTCCGTCTGACCCGACTCGCCGAGGGCCACGCCGAACGCATCCTGGGCGGCGGCATCCGCGGGGTCGGCGGCCACTGCCGCCCGCAGCTCGGGCAGGGCGGCGGCGATGTCGCCCTTCTGGAGCAGCGCGAGGCCGCGATCGCGATGGGCCGCCGGTCCCTCCGCTTGCGCGAGCGCGAGGCACAGGAGGAAGGCGCCCACTACTGCTCCGCGGGCGGCTTGCGCGGAGCGGTGGTGCCTTCCCTCACGATACGGACCACCGCGCTGCGGAGCTCGCCGTCGGGATCGTCCCCGCGCTCCTTCGCGTTCAGGGTGCTGACGCGCGACAACAGGGCCTGCGCACGCGCGGTGTCGCCTTTCTTGCGGTAGGCCTGGGACAGCGCGTACAGCGCGGGCGTGCTGGCCGGATCGAGCGTGGTCGCCATCTCGAGCTCCGAGATGGCGCCGTCCAGTTCGTCCCGCTTCAGGAGAAGACGGCCGAGCTCCGCGTGCGCGGGCGCAAACGACGGGTTGGCGCGAATCGACGCGCGCAGGGCGGCCACCGCTTCCGCCGCCGCGGGCGAGGTCGCCTCGACCCCCGACCGCAGCAGGGCCACCGCGAAGATGTAGGGCACCACGTGGTCCTTGCGCCGCGGCAGCTCCGCCCGCAGCACCTCGACCGCTTTCTCCGTCTGCCCGCCCTGGATCCACACCATGCCCAGCGCCGCGTAGGGCACCGCCTGCACGGGGGCGAGGCGCCGCGCGGTCTCGAACTCCTTCTCCGCGTCGGTCATCAGGCCCTTCATGGCCAGGAGCACGCCCCGCTGCAGGCGGAGGACCCAGGACTGCGGGAGCTCGCGGAGCCCGATGTCCACGATCTCGAGCCCGAGGTCGAAGTTGTCGTGCTCGACGCAGATCGTGGCCAGGTCCACGTAGTTCTCGGGGGCCTTGGGCTCCAGGCGCGTGGCCTGGCGCAGCGCGTCGTAGGCCTCGTCGATGCGGCCGAGGCGCACGAGGGCGCGCGACGCGAGGTTGTAGAGCTCGGCCGGCGCCTTGCCCTCCGTGATCAGCTCCTGGGCGACGCGGACGGCGCCCGCGTCGTCGCCGGCGTCCACGAGCATGAGGGCCTGGTTGAATCCGGCCGCGTACGGATCCTTGTAGGACTTGCGGGCGGCGCCGAAGAAGCGGGCGGCCTCCACGTGCGCCCCCGCCTGGCCCAGCACCACGCCGGCGTCGAAGAGGGCGGCCGGATCCGACGCGGGGATGCGCTCGAGCACGGCCAGGGCGTCTTTGGTCCGCCCCGCGGCGATCAGCGCGGCCCCGTAGTGCGCGGTCCAGACCGGGTTCTGGGCGAAGCGCGTCCCCGTCTTCTCGTAATGAGCGAGCGCCGTGGCCGTCTTCTTCGCGCGGTAGTCGAGCTCCCCGAGATAGAGGTGCACGACCTCGTCCGCGGGCGCGAGCTTCAACGCCTGCGTGAAGTGCGCGCGCGCGTCCGCGTAGCGGCCGGCGTCGTATTCGTTGACGCCGAGGTTCTTGAGGGCCGGTGAGAACGCGGGATCCAGGGCCAGGGCCTCGCGGAAGCGCGCGTTGGCGGCGTCGCGACGCCCCGCGCCCGTGAGCGCGATGCCGTAGAGGTTGAGGGCCTTGAGGTCGCGAGGAGTGGCCGCCAGCTGCTGATCCAGCTGCGCGATGGCGGCCGTGAACTCGTGGCGCCCCACGTGGAAGAGCGCGCAGTCGTAAGGAGTCGAGCCGCACTCGGCGCCGATGGCGGAGGCGGGCAGCAGCACGGCCGCCGCGAAGCCCCAGGCGATGCGGCGGGAAGCCCTCACGTCGATCGATTCTACAGGAGCCGCCCGATCGTCCGTTTCGCTTCGGGCACGCCGGCCAGGAAGGCGGCCAGGAAGTAGACGACGCCGTACACGCCCACGATCACCGCCGCCACCGAGATCGGGTGCAGGAGCAGGCGCTCGCCCGCGGCCAGGCGCAGGTACAGCCGGCCCGCTCCCAGCGCGGCCGCGGCCGCGACGATGGCGGAGGCCCACAGCCGGATCTGGAATCCCGCCGCGAGCTGGACGCGGCCGATCTTGTCTCCGAGCGCGCGTCGCAGCAGCCAGAACTCCACCCAGCCCGCCAGCCCCGCCGACGCCGTGAGGCCGATGGCGCCCAGGCCGAGCGTGCCGCCCGCGATCTGCGGCAGGGGCACGCCCGCCGCCTCGAGGCCCGCCACCATGGCCGGGCGGAGCGGGAAGGCGAAGAGATATCCGAGGGCGCCGGTGAGGACGACGCGGATGATCGCGAAGCGCAGCGGAGTCCGGGTGTCGCGGAGGGCGTAGAAAGCCGAAGAGTAGAGCCGTCCCAGGGTCGCGGCCAGGAGGCCCACCGCGGAGCCGATGAGGATGTACCAGACGTAGCGCGTGTCGTCGTCGCCGAACGCCCCCGTCCGATACAGCGCGGCCACGAGCGTCCGTCCCAGCACCACGAAGGCGGCCACGGACGGGATCACGAAGAACGCGATCTGCCGTAGCCCTCGCTCGAGCCGCACGCGCAGAGCGGCGAAGATCTCGTCCGGCGTCCCCACCGCCTGCGACATCTGGGGCAGCTCGGAAGCGGCCACGGACATTCCGAAAAGCCCGATGGGCAGAAGGTAGATGGTCTGCGCGTAGCCGAGGCCGGACACCGCGTTCGTGCCCAGGAAGCTCGCGATCATCCCATCGATGTAGGCGCTCAGCTGGACGACACCCCGGCTGATCACCACCGGCCCCAGGTTCCGGAAGATATCGCGCACGGGAGCGAGCGCGGTGTCGATCCCGAAGCGGATCGCGGGCGCGTAGCGGAAGACGAACGGCACCTGCATCCCGAACTGGAGCGCCGATCCCACCACCGCGCCCCAGGCGAGGGCGATGGCCAGCGGGTACTGGGCGAGCCGGGCCCCGAAGATCACGAGGGTCGCGATCATCGCGATGTTCCACAGGACGGGGGCCACGTAGGAGAGGAAGAACTTGTGATGGCTGTTCAGCACGCCCAGGCACCACGCCGACAGCACGAGGAGCCCCACGCCCGGGAACAGGATGCGCACGATGCGGACGGTGAGCTCGCGGACCTCGCCCTGGAAGCCGGGAGCGACGAGTCCGATGATGACGGGCGTGGCCAGGACGCCGATGGCCACGATCACGCTGACGGAGAGGGCGAGCAGCGTCGCCACCACTCCGGCCACCCGTCCCGCCGTCTCCTCGTCCTTCTCGGCCAGGAGCCGCGCATAGACGGGAATGAACGACGCGGAGAGGACGCCTTCGCCGAACAGGTTCTGGAGGAAGTTCGGGATGCGGAGGGCGGCCTTGAAGGCGCCGGCGGCGTCGGAGTTGCCGAGGTAGTGGGCGAAAACGCGCTCGCGCACGAGACCCGCGATGCGGCTGAGCAGGATGCCCGCGGCCACGAAGACGGCGAAACCCGTTCGCCGCGCGGGCTTCCGCAGCGGCTCGGGTGCGGGCTCGGGATCGGGTGAGGGTTGGAGGTCGATCGAATCCACGCGCGACGGCCGTGGCGGCCGTCGGAGCTAGTGTGTCACGTCCGCGCCGCGGGCACCGCGGCCACGAAGACGAACGCCCCGGAGCGGCGTGCCGCCGCCCCGGGGCGAAGACCGAAAGAGTGAACGCTACCTAGAACTGCAACCGGCCCGACACCTGGATGATCCGGCCCGGGTTGGCCGCCGACGTCGAGCGCCCGAACAGGGGGTTGCCCAGGTCGTTGACCGGATTCTGCAGGTTGACGGTGTTGAACAGGTTGAAGGACTCGACCCGGAGCTGCAGGTCCGTGCGGCTGACCTTGAAGGTCTTGATCAGGGCCAGGTCCACGTTGAAGTAGCGCGGCCCGTAATAGGTGTTGCGGCCGAGCGTGCCCACCTGCCCCAGCCCCGGCACCGGGAAGTCCGATGCCTTGAAGACTCCGTCGATGAAGTCCTGGTTGGAGCCGCCGACCGAGTCGCCGAAGGACGGCGCGTTCGGACGGTCGAAGTTGGTGCCGTCCGCGTTGTAGTCGCACCCGCTGTTGCCGACGATGACGCCGGCGGCGTTGCGGACGGGCACGAACCCCCGGCCGCAGAACACCGTGAACGGGCTGCCCGTCTGGGCGATGAGCACGCCGCCGACCTGCCAGCCACCCAGGATGGCGCGGGCGGCGCCGCTGGACGGGCCCGGGATCCGGTAGTTGACCGACATCGCGAACTTGTGACGGATGTCGAAGTCGCCCGCCCCTTCGTCCTGATCGTCCGGACCGTAGGCGTCCGGACGCTGCGTGGGCGTGGCCGTGCTCGAACGATCGGTCGTCTTGCCCAGCGTGTAGGCGAACCCGAGGTTCAGGTCGCGGCGCGTGACCCGGGCCCCCAGGGCGAGGCCGTTGTAGTGCGACTTGTCGATGGCCTGCGCGTAGTTGATCTGGGAGAAGCCGGGCAGGATGCGGTCGAGCCGGCCGTCGAGCAGGTCCCCGTTGTAGCGGTTGATGTCCCAGCGCGTGTACTGGTTGTTGCCGCGCGAGCCGATGTAGTTCGCCTCCACCACCACGTATTGGCCCAGGCCGCGCTGGACGCCGAGGAACCAGCTGTCGGCGTACATGGTCGGGATGTTGCTGTCCACGGTGACGACGCCGGCCGTTCCGTTGAGGAGGCCGCCGTACTGGTTGACACCGGACGTGAGGCCGATGGGATACGGATAGTTGTAGGGCAGCGTCGCGGAGGTGCCGAACGCGAAGCGAGGCTGCACGGGCTGGAACACCGTCACCGACGCGCTGCCGAAGCCGGGCAGGTTCTGGTGCTCCGAGTCCCAGATCTGGTTCGACATGCGCTCGTAGAACCGGCCGACACCGGCGCGAACCGACATCACCCCCTTGTTGCTGGGATCCCAGGCGACGCTCAAGCGCGGGGCGAGGGTGTGCTGGCCGCCGTCGAAGAGGCCGCCACCCAGGTAGTACTTGCGCTCCACCATGTGCGCCGTCGCGACGTCGTTGCGCAGGTTCCCGGTCTGGCTGGGGAACTCGATGTTGGTCATGATGTCGTCGGATGCGTCGTAGATGTTGAGGAAGCCCTCGTAGCGGAGACCGCCGCTGAGGGTCAGGTTGGGCTTGACCTTCCATTCGTCCTGCACGTACGCGGAGATCGACTGCGTGCGGTGGAAGCGCTTGATCGAGGCCGGCGGCGCGCCCGTGCGGGGGTCGATGGCGATCTGGCTCTCGGCGCTGGGCCGGTCGTTCGCGAAGTCGAACACGCTGTCGAAGTTGAACGTCGGCCGGGTGATCGCGCGCGCGGAGTCGTTGTCCGCATGCTCGCGCGTGTACCCCGCGCCGAACTTCATCGAATGCGCGCCCCGCGTCCAGGTCACGACGTCCGACCAGTTGAAGTTGTTCTGGACGAAGATGTTCGGCCCCCAGCCCACCTGGTAGCCCTGGATGCCCGTCACGCTGATGCCGGGGATGTCGGCGTGCGTGTTGAAGAGCTGCCCGTAGGGACGGACCCAGGAGAACTGCATCTCGTTCACGAGGTTCGAGCTCATGACCTTGGTGTAGTTCGTGTTGAGGTTGATGCTGTTGGTGGGCGAGTTCTCGGTGAAGCCCGGATAGACCTCGGGAGTGCCGAACCCGACCTTGTCCGTGGTCGTGCGGTTGAAGGACGCGTAGATCCGGTCCTTCCCGCCGTTGAAGTTGTGGTCGATGCGGGCCGTCCATTGGAAGCCCTTGCGGGGCGAGGTCTCGTTCCAGATGCCCTCGCCGGTCACCGGGAGGTTGCAGGCGATGGGCCCGATCGGCGAGTCGATGGCGGTGGAGCCCGAGCAGCTCGATCCCAGGATCTGTCCGGCCGTGCGGAAGTTCCGGTCCGGGTTGAACGAGGCCGGGAAGTCGCGGGCCACGCGCGTGGACAGGTTGTTCGGCCGCTGCTGCTGCATGAACTGGATGAACTGCGGGGTCAGGATCGACTTCACCTGGCTGACGGCCACGGTGGAGCGCAGGATGTCGCCCGAGACGAAGAAGAACGTCTTGTCCTTGCGGATGGGTCCGCCGAGGCCCCAGGAGATCTCCTTGCGGCTGAAGTCGGGGATGGTGCCGCCGGACTGCTTCTGGAAGTAGTCCTTGGACTGCATCGAGTCGTTCGTGTAGTACCCGCCGGCGCTGCCGTGGAAGTCGTTGGCGCCGCTCTTGGTGATGACGTTGACGAGCACCGAGCTGTTGCGGCCGTATTGGGCGGAGAAGTTGTTCACGAGGACGCGGACCTCTTCCACGGTCTCCGCGTTCGGGTTCACGTTGGCCACGCCGCTGCGCTGGCTGGAGCTGACCGTCGAGGAGTCGACCAGGAAGTTGTTCGACTCCGCGCGCCCGCCGTTCGCGTTCATGCCCACGCCGAACTCGTTGTTGTAGATGTCCGCGTTGGACTGGGCGTAGGACTGCGAGCCGCCCGTGACCTTGCCCGTGACGCCGGGGGCGAGGACGACGAGGTTGAAGAAGTTCCGGCCCACCAGGGGGAGCTCCTTGATCTGCTGCTCCTCGATCAGCCGGGAGACGCGCGCCTGGGAGGTCTCGACCAGCGGGGCTTCCGCAGTCACGTTCACCTCTTCCGCGGTCGCGCTGCCCACCTCGAGGGTCACGTTCACGGCGCGCGTCTGCGTGGACTCGAGCCGCACGTGCTCGCGCGTCCAGTTCTTGAAACCGGTGAGGCTGACCTTGACCGTGTACACGCCGCCGGGCAGGGCCGGGAACCGGTAGTAGCCCGCCGTGGTCGTCAGCACGTGCTGCGTGACTCCGGTGGCTTCGTTCGTCGTGGTCACGGTGGCGCCCGGAACGACCGCCGCGCTCTGGTCCGAAACGGTCCCCTCGAGCGTGCTGGAGTACTGAGCCCAGACGCTCGGGCTGACCAGGCTCAGGACGAACAGCAGTGCGCTTGCGAACAGGAGTCTCTGGCGAATCGGCATCAAATGCCCTCCTTGACCAGCGTCTGACCGTTCCACTTCGCGAGGATGCTATATGATATATGATCTATATGAAATGTCAGTCCCGCTTGTCAAGCGATTTATGAGATACAAGTCCAAGTGATTGGACTGGATCAGCTTATTGGGTAGAACTTCCTATGCTCGGACGCTGGCGGCTGGAATTCTAGTCAGGAGGTTCCGGAACTCTCCGACGTTTTCGGCGCCGATCGTGAAGCAGTCCAGGACGTCCTGGGCCAGCGCGAACTGAAGCGCTTCGTCGACCCGCGAGCGAAGGGCGCCGGCGCCGAGGATCTTCATCCCGATGACGCCTTTCCCCTTCTGCTTCATCGTCCGGAGAACCGAGATGACGGTCTCGGGGTCGGCATCCATGGAGGCGCCCACGGGGTTGAGCCGGGCCAGGTCCACCTCGACCCAGTCCGTCTGGGAGGCCGTCTTCAGCGCCCCCAGCGTGTGACAGGAGACGCCGTGGGTGCGGATGATCCCCTTCTGCTTGGCCTCCGACAACACGGCCATGGCCCCCGCCTTCTCCTGCGGCCAGGTCGGACTCTGCATGTTGTGCAGGAGCACGATGTCGAGGTAGTCGGTGCCGAGCTCGCGGCGGAAACGGTCGAGGTCCGCGCGCATCTCTGCTTCGGAAGTCGCGTGCGTCTTGGTGAGGATCGTGACCTGGTCGCGCTTGATCGACTGCAGGGCCAGCCTGGCGTGGGGATGGGTGCCGTATTGATCGGCGAGATCCCAGAAGTGCACCCCGTTGTCGATGCCGGCCAGGAGCAGGTCGGCCAGCCCGCGCTCGCCCAGCCCGCGCGTCTGGTTGGACTGCTTGCCCACGCCGCTGGTGCCCGTGCCCTGGGCCAGGCGGGTCACGCGCAGGCCGCTCGGGCCCAGCGTCACGACGTCCTGGGCCTGCTTCTTCTTGTCCGCGGCGTAGAGGTGGTAGGGAAACCGGTTCAGGCCGAGCAGGGTGGCCCCGGCGGCGATCGTGCCCCGGCGCATGAAGTCGCGACGCTGCATCACGTCCTCCCTTCGCGCCCCCGACGACGGAACGTTAACACGGCCGACGAGCGCCTCAGCCCGCGGGCGCGATGATCCAACGTCCTGGACCCGTGACGTCGATCCCGTCCTTCAGCTCGGAGCCCAGGCGAATCGTTTCGCGTCCCGTGGCGTCGGTCACGCGGTACAGCCGGTTCTCGTCCACCGTGAACCACTCCGGCCATTCGTTGAGCCGCACGTAGTCGCGGTCGAAGTTCAGCGTCCGCTTGTGCCGCGCGTAGTCGAGGTGCAGGCGCCCCTTCCAGCGCGCGGGCGCGTCCAGGGAGACGAAGAGCTGCGCCCCGTCCCGCACCGCGCCCAGCTTCACGCCTTCTTCCCAGCCCTCCAGGTAGGAGCCCTGCGTCTTCCACATCGCGTAGAGGAGGAGCGTGCGCGACCAGTTGCCGTCCCCGTACCAGCGCTCGATGGTGCCGTCCGGCTGCTGGAACGCGATCAGCGTCTTCGTCTCCGACTCGATCCAATCGATCGCCTCCGGCACGGGCTCGCGGGCCACGAGGTAGAGCGCGCTCTCGATCGCGTCCGCGTAGCCGTCGTGGCTCCCGTTCTCCCAGTCGTGCCCGCGGTACCTGGGCAGGTTCGTGAGCACGCGGCGCACGGCGTCGCGGTACTTCGTCTCCCCCGTGACCATGTAGTGCGTGTAGACCGCGCCGTACACGTAGCCCCAGTTGTCGCTCAGCCTCTGCTCCCGCGGCTGGAGGTCGGAGGCGCGGATGTCGTCGTAGAGGAGGCCGTCCGGGTTCGCGGAGGCGAGGATGCGGTCGAGCATGCGGCCGATGGGCGCGCGCCAGGACGTCCCGCGCGGCCGGCCTTGCGCGCTCTCCAGCGCTTCCAGCAGCGTGAGCCCGACCACGATCTCGTTCCCGTGGTCGCGCAGGCGCATGCGATCGGGTCCTTCGTGTTTCTGGAAGTCCCAGGTGTAGCCGGGCAGGTCGTGATTGCGGGGCAGGACCTCCTCGACGTACGCATCGCCGATGCGTTCGGCCCAGGCCAGGAAACGCGGATCGCCGGTCATGGGGGCGAGCCGGACGAGCGTCTGCAGCACGTCGCCGTTGAGCTCGGCGCCGGTGTCGGGCAGCTTGCCGAACGCGCTCTCGACGGGCGCGTGCTCCATGAGGGCGGCCGTCATGTCCGCCATCCGGTAGAACCAGGGCGTGCGCCCGAGCAGCTCGGTGACCGCGAGCAGGCCGTCCTTCGCATACTCGGCGGCGCCGAAGAGGCTGGGCGGGCCGAGCTTGCCCGTCTTGAGCTCGAGGTTGCCCGGGATGCCGTCGCCGGTGTCGGTGTAGCGGATCTCGCTTCGCAACATGTCGCGCAGGCGGCCGTCGTAGAGCGCGCGGTCGGTGAAGAACGCCGTGGCCAGGAGGTACGGATAGTTGTCGGCCCCCGAGTTGTGCGGCGTGTAGAGGTCGAGAGGCGCGGTCGTGCGCTTGACCCCGGGCAGGTAGTCGGGAAGAAGCAGCGTCCGCGGGTCCGCGTACGCGAGCCACGCGTTCATCATCCGCCGCGTGCGGCGGAAGACCTCCTCGGAGCGGACGCCGTTCTCGGCCGCCCGCCGGAACCGCTCGTCCGAGGCCGGCTCGGCGGCGTCAGACGAGCGGCCGATGAGACCGATCGCGCACAGCAACGAGGCCAGGAGGAGTTTCCGCATGGCCCGACGATAACGGACCTCCCGGCCCGTTGCGAGCGCCCTTCCCCGCCGCGTCCGCTCAGGGCCTGGCGCGCACCGTTGCCGTGAGGTCCGCGTCCCACTTGTAGACGTTCTTGCTCCCGTCCTTGTTCGGATAGCCCTCGGCCTCTCCCTTGAGCTTCGCGTGGATCACGGACCCGGGCTTGAGGTCGCCGCTGAAGGCGACGGGGCCGCAGCCCTTGGAGAACGCGTTCCAGTCGAAGATCCCGACCCCGGCGTCGAAGTGCCAGAAGTTGATGTGGCACGACTCGAAGGACGCGAGGTCGGCGCGAGTGGCCCCGTCCTTGAAGCTGAGGTTGAAGGTGACGTTCGGGGCTTCGAACACGCCGAAGATCGCGCCGCCGCCCTCCATCGCGCGCGCCTGCTCCTTGGGGTTGGGGTCCGTCTTGTAGAGCCCGAAGGACACGTGGCCCTTGCTGTCGATCCAGGCCAGGCCGTGGGTGAAGGTGATGGTCTGCGCGTTGGCGGCGATGGTCGCGGTGTAGGCGTCCGCGGCCCGGGCGGGCGCGCTCGTGAGAAGGGCGGCGCCCCCCAGCAGCAGCAGGGAGAGGCGGAGGCCGTGTCTGGTCATCGTCGAGACTCCTTTGCTTTCGATGGAATCGGCGTTCACCGGCGAGGAGTCGTGCCGGCGCCTGGTGTTACCGCGGCGGAAGCGGGGCGGTAACACGGCGGCCGTTACCCGCTCCTCGTGCGCAGGCCGCGCCGCGGTGGCGCGGCCATCCGAAGGAGACCGCCAATGAAGACTCTCGCCGCCCTCACGCTCGCCGCCGGCCTGACTGTCGCCGCCTTCCCTTCCCCGAGCGGGGCGGAGACGCTGCGCATCATGGGAGACGAGGCCATGGGCCTCACCACCACCGTCACCGGGGACGGCTCGGTGACGAAGGTGGCGATCGCGTCCTTCGACGGCCTGCTCGCCGACGTCGAAGGAAGCAATCGCGTCCTCGGGCGCGCGCAGTTCACGATGACGATGGTCACGAGCGGCGACGAGCTGCGGAGCGCCCGGATCACCTACACGCAGTCCGGCCGGCGCGCCCAGTCCGTCACCATCACCATCGATCCCTGCTGGCTCCAGCTCTCGAACGAGCGCGACTTCACCGCGGAGGACTTCGGAGCGGACGTGCGCGAGGAGATCGAGGAGGCGCTGCCTTCGAGGGCACTCGATCCGACGGTGAGCAAGTGGCTCGAGCAGCGCCTGGCCCTCCTCGCCGCCCGCATCGCCGTGGCCAACCTCAAGGCCGGCGTGGTGCTGGTGCCGCCCCGCTCCTAGCGGAGTCGGCGTCACCCATGGCCACGAAACCCGCCCAGTAGAAGGGATGCCGCTGATCGGGCCTCCGGAGCTGGGCGAGCGCGGCCAGGCGCAACGATTCCGCGGGTGTGTGTCCGGCGCGCAGCGCGCGGTGGAAGGCGAGCATGAGACGACTCGTGCTCGCCGCCTCCACCTTCCACTGGCTGGCTACGGTGGCCGGACAGCCCGCCACGAAGAAGGCCCAGCTCATGCCGATGAGCCCCTCGCCCGCGCCCGACTGGCCGCGGCCGGTCTCACAAGCGGAGAGCACGGCCAGCTCGCCGTCCAGGCTGAGATCCAGGATCTCGCGCGCCTCGAGCAGGCCGTCGTCGCCTTCTCCGGGGCGAGGCGCGGCCAGTACGAGCTGCGAGTAGAGAGGGCTCGCGTCGTCGAGCAGGCCGTGGGTCGCGAAGTGGAGGATCCGGTAGTGCGCGGCCTCCTGCTTGAGCCAGGACTCGCGCGCCTCCGCCCCCACGCGCACCGCCGATGCCTGCGGATCGTACAGGCGCGCGATCTCGCGCACCTGCGTTTCCGCTTCGGGCAGCGGCTGCAGGTCGGACATCAGGGCCGAGGGGGTGCGGCGGCGCGCGGCCCCGCCCAGATCGGGATTGCCGAGGGCGAGCAGCGCCCGGCCGGGGGACGCGGGCGCGCGGGAATGCACTCTCATGTCGCGCAGGACGGAGAGGGAAGGCGCATAGCTGATGGCGACGTCTTCGACGAGGTAGCGTCCGTCGCGCGAGCGCAGGGCCTGGAAGGGCATCTCCCAGAGGGCGCCGTCGGGCACGAGCACGATGTGCCGCGCGCCGCGCAGCTCGTCGCGGGCGGGCGCGAGCAAGGCCTGGTACAGGCGGGTCGCGGTGGCGTCGAACTCCAGGTCGCGACGGGCGAGCCGGTCGCGCAGATCGCGGGCCAGCCCCACGATCTCGGTCGTGCGGCCGTCCAGGCGGTGAACGGAAAGGACGGGCTCTCCCGCGGGTCCGGCGCGCAGCGCGAACACGTGGCCGCGCTCCCCCGCCAGTGAATACTCCAGGAGCACCGTGCTGCCGTCCGGAAGGAGCCCGCGCACGTCCTCGCGGGCCAGGAGCGGAGACTCCCCTCTCTGGACGCGCAGCTCGGCGTGCGCGGCGTATTGACGCGCCCGCCAGTTCTCCAGGGCGAGCCGCCGCGCCGTGCGCGCCTCCTCCAGCGATTTCCGGCGCGCGGCGTCCGGCTGCGCCTGCAGGAGCAGCGCGCGGAGCTCCGCGTTCACGCTCACGACCCCTGCCTCCAGCCGCGCCTCTTCCTCCTTCTCGGGCTTCGTGAGAGCGGCCCCGATGGCCGTGCGCCCGCCCGCCAGGACGTCGAGCAGCACGCGCCCCTTGCTGCGCTCGGCCACCGCCAGCGCGTCCCATCCTCGACCGCCGTCGGCGAGCAGCGACACCAGCTCCTGGTAGGGCGCGACGTGCGGGATCAGGAACGCGGCGCGATCGGACTCCGGGCCCACGGCGTGCGCGCGCAGCTCCTCGACGACGGCCACCGCCTCGCGCAGCGACGCCTCCGCCCCGTCGGGCCGGGCCAGCGCGCGTTGAGCCTGGCCCTCGATCATGAGGGCGGGCCAGAGCTCCTCGAGCAGTCCGGCCTCCCGGGCCAAGGCGGCCGCGCGCTGAGCCTGGTCGAGAGCCTCGGCGGCCTGGCCGTCCTCCAGGCGCAGGGCGGCGATCTCGCGGCGCGTGCGCGAGATGAGCGGCTGCTCCTCCATCCCCTGGGCCGTCTCCAGGCAATGCTGCAGCAGCGCGAGCGCGCGCGGCCGGTCGCCGAGGCGCGCGTAGACCTCGGCCAGGTCGGCGGAAGCCCAGGTCACCATGGAAAGCCGATGGGACTCCTCGGCCAGGGCCAGCGCCCGCTCGAGCGTGGACCGCGCCTCCGCCAGCCGTCCGAGCTCGAGGAGGACGGCCCCTTCCGCCTCCAGGGCGTCGGCCATGAACTGCTTCTCGCCCTGCTCGGACGAGATCGCGTACGACCGGCGGAAGGAATCCAGGGCCCGGAGCGGCGCGCCCTGAGCGCGATAGACGTTGCCGATGTTGATGAGGGGCGAAGTGAGCTCGCTGCGCGTGCCCGCCGCCTCCGCGATCCGAAGGCAATGTTCGTACGCCTCCAGCGCGGCCACGTAGTTCCCGAGCACCAGGTGGCAGACTCCCAGGTTGTTGTACGCGTTCACGGCCGCGCCCATGGTGCCGCCGGCGGCCTCCGCGGCGTCCCGTGCCCGTTCCAGGTGCGGGATGGCTTCGCCGCAGCGGCCGAGCGCGCCCAGGGTCGTCCCGATGTTGAACTGGGTGCGGCCGATCCATTCCGCGTCCCGCAGGCCCTCGAAGATCGCGAGCTCGCGCTGGAACAGGTCGAGCGAAGCCGCGTACTCGCCGCGCATCCGTCGCGCCGCTCCGATCGCGCCCAGGACTCGGCCGACGGCCGCCGTGTCCGCGGCCATCTCCGCTTCGCGCTGCGCGCGCTCCAGCCAGGGCAGCGCCTCCGTGGGCCGGCCCTGGAAGCGCTCTACGTTACCCAGCCCCTCCAGGGCGCGGATGCGCGTGTCGGGATCGTTCGTGGACTCGCCGACGCGCAGGGCGAGCCCGTACGCTTCGGTCGCGGGCGCATAGCGGCTGGCGAGGTAGAGGACGCGTGCGGCCGCGTTGAGCTCGCGGCCGAGACCGGCGGTGAGCACGGCGCGGTGCGTCTCCAGCCACCGCTCGCGGGCAGCGGCGTCCTGGGCCAGAAGCTCCGCTGCCCGCGTCTTGTCGTCCGGAGCCGTCTGGGCTCCCGCCACGGAGGCAAGGACGCCCGACAACACGACGACGGCGGCGATACGCACGCGGGATGATACGGCGGGTCGGGCCGGGCCGCGCGTCTAGGGCCGGCGGCAGTCCCGCCGGTCGCCGTCGGCCAGGATCGCGATCATCTTCTCGTCCTTCTTCGCCTCCGCGTGCTCGCGCATGGCCCGGGTGACGCAGGCGCCTCCTTCCACGAGCGCGGCGGCCACGTCGCGGTCGTTGGCCTCGACCGCGATCTCCAGGGGAGTCTTGCGATCGATTCCGCTGTGGCGGTTCACGTCCGAGCCGTGCTCCAGCAACGCCCGCACCACCGACGCGTTGCTCACGCGGGCCGCGATGTGCATCGGCGTGTCGCCGGCACGGTCCTCGCCGTTCACGAACGCGCCCCCGCCCGCCAGGTCGGCGACCGCGCTGCTCGACGAGGCCTTGACCGCGTACATGAGCGCGGTCCAGTTCTTGTCCTGGGCGTTGCGCAGGTCGGGCAGCGCCCCCGCCTCGAGGAGCGCGCGCACGGCGCCGCTCGCGCTGGCCTGGGCCGCCCGCATGAGGGGAGTGAATCCGCCGCGCGAGACATGATCCACGCGGGCGTGGGCGGCGACCAGCACTTCGACTGCGTCCGCCTTGCCTCGGCGCGCGGCGTAGAAGAGCGCCGTCTCGCCGTCTGCGTCTTCGGCGTCGACGTCGCGCGAGAGCTTGAGGACGCGCTGCACGAGGGGCGCGCTGCCGCCGCTGGCCGCGGCCATCAGCAACGTCCCTCCCGACCGGGTGCGCACGCGCGCGTCGGCGCGCGCGGTGAGAAGCTGGTCGGCCACGCTCGCGTGCCCCTCTCCTGCGGCGACGAGGAGGGGCGTCTGGCCCGTCTTGTCCGCGAGCTCGAGGTTCGCCTTGTGCTCGAGCAGAAGGGCGACGATCTCCGGCTTGTCGTGGCGGGCGGCCTCCCACAGCGGGGTCTTGCCGTCCTTGTCCGCGAGGTTCGGATCCGCCCCCGCTTCCAGCAGGGCACGGGCGACGTCGGTCCGCCCCTCCTGGGCCGTGCGCAGGAGGCCGGTGTGGCCGTCCTTGTCCTGGGCGTTCGCAGTCGCGCCCTTCGTCATGAGGTCGCGGACCTGGGGCAGGTTCCCCTTGCCCGCGGCCTTGACCAGATCCGATGCGAGCTTCCCCGGATCGGATCCGGCACCGGCGGGAACGGCGAGTCCACACGCGACGAGGACGATCATCGACATCTTCATCTCGAGCCTCCGCTCAGCGCGCTCTCGATTTCCGCGGCGAGCCAGACCGCCGCGCCGTGCCCGCCCAGGCGGGGCGAGAGCATCACGGGGATCCACGACCCCTCGACCTGGGCCATGACCGTGTCCTCGGCGGCGAAAACGCGCAGGATTCGTTCGGGCGGGAACGCGGGGTCCGGTCCGAGCTTGCCGATGCGCAACGTTCCCGCGCCCGCTTCCACCGCGCGCACACGCGTCCAGGCGCGATACACCGCCGCCAGCGCCATCGAGGCCACCAGCAGCGCGGCCTGCCCCAAGTACGCACGGAAGAGCGATGACAGTTGAGACAGCGTGCCAAGCTCCGGATGGGAGGCCCACCATCCGGGATCGACGGAAGCGACGGCGGTGAGGAGGCCCAACGTGAGCAGGAAGAGGGGCGCACCCCGGGCCGCGCGGTAGCCGACGAACAAGCCCCCGCCGGCACGACGCTCGATCCGCGCGCCCGCCGGCGGCGCCGGCATGTCATCCACGTTGAACGGGAGGTTGGGCCGCGTCTGGAAGGCCCAGGCCCCGCGAGCGGCGACCCGGCTCCAGGCGCTGGGCTGCGAAACGGAGGCGGCCTCCGTCTCCGCCTCCAGCGCGAAACCCTTCGTCCAGATGCGCGTGTTGAGCTCCAGCTCCTCGACGATCGCGCGGGCGCTCTCGAAGAGGGCCGCGAAGCCGCGGACCTCGTCCCAGGCTTTTTCGCCGCCGAATGCAAGTGCCTCGAAGGCGCCCTTTCCGTTGTCCGTCGCGACGAAGACGCGGCGGCGATCGAAGGCCGCGTACAGGGGGCGGGCAACCGTGCGGGCAAGATCGACAAGCCGCTCCATGGTGTTCGGGGTCAGGACGTAGCGCGCCTCGATCGGGTCGCTCGCGTAGACGGAGAAGAGCGCCGCAAACTCGGGACTCTCCAGGCCTACCGGCGCCAGGCCGTGGTTGTGGACGTGGGACGCCTGGGGCGTCTGGCCCGCGGGCAGGACCACCGTCCGTCCCACGAGAGAGCGGTTGAATTCCGCGTGGAACAGGAGGCCTTCGAAGCCGCTCCGGAGATCGCCCCTGCGGGTGATGCCAGCATGCACGTCGCCCATCGCGAACGGCGTGCGGCCGATGGTCCCGCGCACGAGATCGTCTCCGCTGTAGGCGATCTCGTCGTGGAAGAGGCCGCTCGCATCCAGGACCGAGCCGGCCAGGGCCAGGTCGGGATCGTAGGATGCGCCGGGAAGAACGCGGGCCACGATGCTCGCCACCACGCGATGTTTGAAGAGGGCGCGGAATCCTGCGCCGCCGGCCATGTAGATGGGGCCGCGGACCGTGACCACTGCGACCGACGGAATGAGGATGGCCACACAGACGAGGGACGGCCAGAACCCGCCGAAGGCCAGCAGCAGCACGGCCCCCGGGAACGTGAGCAGGATGGCCGCCAACGGATAGAGGCCGTATTTGCCCAGCCGCTCGAGGGAGGCGGCGTGCCGGGCCAGGAAGGGGTGCACGTCGCGATCGAACCAGGCGCGCAGGTCGGCTTCCGACGTGATGGATGTTTCGGTCGAACGGGCCAGCGCGGACATGGCGTGCCTAGCGGGACAGCAGCGCGGCGACGTCCACGCGGCCGCGCTCCACGTCCGGCGTCTCCAGGACCGCCTTACGACGGAAGTTGAGTGCGCCCGCCACCGTGCTCGCCGGGAAGGACTCCACGGCGTTGTTGAGCTCCGTAACCGCGGCGTTGTAGGCGCGCCGGGCGGCCGCGATCTGCGATTCCACTTCGACGAGCGTCCGCTGCAGATGGTCGAACTGCGCGCTGGCTTTCAAGTCGGGATAGGCCTCGACCGCCACCACGAGCTGGCGCAGGCCTTGCGCGATCTGGCCGTCCAGCTCCAGGCGCCGGTCCGCGCTCGCGGCCGAGAGCGCCTGGGCGCGCAGCGTGGTGAGGCTCTCCAACAGCGTCCGTTCGTGCTTCATGTACGAGCCCACCGCCGCCACCACGTTGGGCACGAGGTCGAAGCGGTTCTTGAGCTGGGCGTCGAGGGCGCCGAACGAGTTCTCGGTGCCGTTGCGCAGGCGGACCAGCCGGTTGTAGGTGGAGATGGTCAGGACGGCCACCAGCGCGGCCGCGGCGATCGCGCTCGCGAGGATCGGAGACATCGCGGTTCCTCCTTGCCCTCGAAGGGGCCAGGACCGAGGAGCGGCAAGGAGCCGCCGTGTTACCGCATGTCTTTCGGTCTCGCCGGGCGCAGCCTGTCCAGGGACTCACGGAGGCGAGCGACCTCCGGGGAGCCCGGGTTGTCCGCCGCCAGTGCCCCCAGCTCCGCATCCGCGTCGTCGAGCAAGCCGGCCTCCACGAGCGCGATGACGGCGACGAGATGCGAGGCGGGTGCCTGCGCGCGGCGCGCTTCCACCTCCGCCAATACATCCGCGCCCGCGACCGCGAACCGGGCCTCCGGCGCGGGTGGCGCGGGCGCGGTGATGCGCCGGCCGCCCGCGAGCGCGGTCACCTGCCAGAGGTACGTGCGCCCCCGCGCCAGGGGCTTGGCGGGCGTCCATTCCGTGGCCGCGACCGGACCGCTCGCGAGCTGCTTCCGCAGGTCCTGGTCGAAGACGGCGACCTCGTAGGTCGTAGCCCCCGGATAGGCGGACCAGCGCAGCGTGGGCGCGTCCGCGCTCACGCGCGTCCCCAGGGGCGACCGCGGTCCGAAAGCGGCCGGGGTCTCCGCTCCCATCAGGGTCGCGGGCCCGGACGTCAGCGAGTCCAGGCCACGGGGAGCGGGTAGCGTGCCGCGCCGCGCGGCCGCGACCGCGTCCCGCATCGCGGGATCGAGACGCGACAGATCACCGTCCGTCAGCGTCGCGGCGACGACGGGCGATGGAGACGCCACCGGCGGCGGCTCCAACGGCGGGCGTCGCCACAGGATCACCGCCGCCGCGGCGATGGCGGCGGCCGCGGCCAGGGCGGCGAAGGGCAGGCGCCGAGCCCGGGTCTGCCGTGCCCGGGCCATCTGGGTCTGCAACGCCCGCAGGTCCTCGACCTCCTGGCGCAGCACGGGATCCGAATCCATGCGCTCCTCGAAGAGGGCGCGCTGCTCCGAGTCGAGGCGGTCTTCCACGTAGGCGGCGAGGTCGTCGAACGAAGGGGCCTCCGCCCGCGAGAGCCGGATCTCGTCCCGGAGGAACTCCTCGAGCTGGCGCTTCGGATTCTGATTCATGCCCAGAGCCCTCGCCCTCCACCCGGAGAGCGGTCCCTTCGTTGAAGAGTGCCAGAACCCGTCCGTGCTACCACGGGCCCTCCTTTTGTAGACGCCGCGCCAGCCGCTCGCGGGCGCACTTGCGCAGGTTGATGACCTGGCGGCGCGTCAGGCCGAGCGTGCCCGCGATCCATTCGTCGTCCCGGGGCAGGCTGTCCCACAGCTCGCGGAGACGGGACTCGGACATCTCGAGGGCCTGGGCCAGCTCGGCCACGGTCGCGGTCTCCGTGATCGGAAAGAGGCCGATCATGCCGCGGCCCTCGCCGTCACGCAGGTTGAGGAGGAGCGCGGCACGCTGGCGCGGCGGCAGCTCGCGGATCTCGGACCAGAGCCGGCCCAGGAAGGTGCGCTGGTGGAGGGCCTCCTCCGCGGACGGAGCGGGATCCACCACCTCTCGCGCGGGCGGCGCGTCGCCGTCGTCATCGCGCGACGACGGTGGATCGTCCGAGATGCCGAGGATTGCGGCCAGGGCGTCCACGAGATCGTCGAAGCGCGCGGGCCCGGGAAGGCCCGCTACGAGCCCGTGAACGAGGTCCGGAAACGCAGTGGGTGCGACCCGCGTACTGGCCTCGGCCAGGTGCCGTGACGAGGCCGGCTCCCACGCGCGACCCCGACGCGATGCGGATGCGCAGAGCCACAGGCGCGACGGCCCTTCCCAGAAGGCGAGGCGCGGGTCGCGCGTGAGCACATAGCGGGTGCGGCTGCGCAGCCGCGCGCGTTGGGGAGACCTCTCGCGCAGGAACGCGTGGCAGGCATTGTGCGCGATCACGGCGACGTAGCTCGCGAAAGCGCGGATCGGCTCGTCCGCGGTACCGCGGTCGCGCAGGGCGCGCAGGTGGGCGGCCAGGCGCAGCAGCACGCCGGCATGGACGTCGTCGAGATCGTCCTTGGCGGGCCCGCGCAGGTGTCCGCGGATCACGTCCCAGGCCAGGGGCGAGGCCTCGCGCTCCAGGAGCTCGCCCAGGCAACGCCGCGCGGACTCGTCGTCCGTGGCCCTCAGGTAAGGCAGGAGGACGGGGTCGGCGTCGCGATCGACCGCCGGTCGCAGCGGCGTGAGGTTCGAACTGGCGCTCATCGCGCCGGACCCGTCTTGCTCTCCAGCTCCGCCCAGCGCGCGTAGAGGCGCTCGACCTCGACGCGCGCGGCCTCGAGATCGGTGTAGCGCGCGTGCAGGGCGGCGGCATCGGAGGCGATCGTTGGATCCGCGGCCGCGCGCTCGGCCGCGGCCATGCGCTCCTCCGCGGCCAGGATGGCGGCCTCCATCTGCTCCCATTCGCGCTTCTCGCGATACGAGAGTCCCTTGTCACGCGTGGGGGGGCGCGCCGCTTCCGCCTTCGGCGTCGCCGCGCTGCGCGGAGAGGCCGCGGCCGCGTCGCGCTCCATCTCCCACTGCGCGTAGTCGGCGAAGAGCGCGGCCTGGCCGTCGGGCCGGCCGAGGGCGAGGATGGCGGTGGACACGCGGTCGAGGAGGAACCGGTCGTGCGTGACCAGGACGAGCGCGCCCGGGAACTCGGACAAGGCCTCCTCGAGGACTTCCAGCGTCGGGATGTCGAGGTCGTTCGTCGGCTCGTCGAGGATGAGGAGGTCCGCGGCCTGCAGCATGAGCCGCGCGATCAGGATGCGCGCCTTCTCGCCGCCGGAGAGGCGGCCGACGGGGGTCTCGAGCTGGTCGCCGCGGAAAAGGAAGCGCTTGGCCCAGCCCGCGACGTGCACCTGGCGCCCCTGGTACACGACGGCGTCGCCTTCCGGGGCGAGCGCGCGCTTCAAGCTGAGAGACGGATCGAGCGTGTCGCGCTCCTGCTCGAACACGACGACCTTCAGGTTGTCCGCGCGCTCGATCTCCCCCACGTCGGGCGGCAGCACGCCCTCGAGCATCTTCAGGAGGGTCGTCTTGCCGCTGCCGTTCGGCCCGAGGAGGCCCAGGCGCATCCCCGGGGTCAACGCGAGGTCCAGCTCGCGCACGATCGTCTTGCCCCCGAGCTCCTTGCCCACGCCGCGCGCGGCCAGGAGCCGGCGCGTGCGGCGGCCGGACGCGGCCAGCTCGATGCCGGCCGCCCCGCGGGCCTCGGCGACGCGCGCGCGCGAATCCGCCAGCTCGTCGATCTTGCGATGCGCTTCCTTCACCCGCGCCTGCGCCTTCGTCGTGCGCGCGCGGGCCTTGCGCCGCAGCCACTCCACCTCGCGGTGCACGATGTTGGCCAGCGACTCCTGGTAGGCGGCCTCGCTCTTCAGCACCCCGTCGCGCTTCTCGAGGAACGCGCTGTAGTTGCCCTCCGCTTCCAGGAGCCCGCCCGCATAGGCGCGGCTCAGCTCGAGCATGCGCGCGGTGACGTTCTCGAGGAAGTAGCGGTCGTGGCTCACCACCGCGTAGGCGCGGGGGTTCGACCGCAGGACGCCTTCCAGCCAGAGGATGCCCTCGACGTCGAGATGGTTGGTGGGCTCGTCCATGAGCAGGATGTCGGGCGCGCGCACGAGCTCCCTCACGATGGCCAGGCGCTTCTTCCATCCGCCGGACAGCGTGCGCACGGCCTGCTCGAGGTTCTCGAACCCCGCGCGCCCCAGGGTCATCGCGGTCAGGCCCGCCGCTTCATGCGGGTCGCCCGCGTGCGCGGCCGCGATCACGCTCTCGACGGTCTCGCCCTCGGCGAAGACGGGATCCTGCGCGACGTAGCCGACGGTGACCTGCCGGCGCACCGAGCGCGTGCCGGAGTCCGGCGTCTCCAGGCCGGCCAGGATCTTCAACAGCGTGGACTTGCCGGAGCCATTGGGACCGATGAGCCCGACGCGGTCGCCCTCGAAGAGGCCGAGAGACAGGTCCTCGAAGAGGGGCCGGCTGCCGAAGGCCTTGCTGATCCCTTCGCAGCTCAGGAGAAGCGGACCGCTCATGGGCGCGGGCGCCGCCGGCGCGCGGGCGCGGCGAGCAGCGCTTCCTTTTGCGCGCGCGTGAGGCCCTTGATGCGCAGCTCTTCCTTGAGGGCCCGGCTCCAGGTCATCAACCGCCGTTTCCAGACGAGCACGATGGGCAGGCGCGAGCGCGTGTACTTCGAGGCCTTGCCCAGGCGATGCCGCTCCAGGCGCTGCGCGAGGTCCTTGGCGATGCCCGTGTAGAGGGACCCGTCGCGGCACCGGAGCATGTAGATGAAGGGCACGTTCAGCGGGCCGGGATCAAGAGATCCAGAGTAGCACCGCGAACGTGACCACCGCTCCCGTGACCACGTGACGCAGCCAGCGGCTGCCCTTGAGGATCGCGAGGCGCACGCCGGCCGCCCCTCCGGCCAGGCTGCCCGCGGCCAGGGCCAGCCCCGAGCTCCAGTTCACGTGGCCGTGCCAGGCGAACACGAACGCGGCTGCGCAAGTGAGCACGCCGATGATGAGGACCTTGATCGCGGTGCCGCGCAGGAGGTCCACGCCCGCCGTCGTCGTCACCGCCACCACCAGGAAACCCACGCCCGCCTGCACGAACCCGCCGTACACACCGGTGAGGAACAGGCTCGCCGCGACGCCGGGCGAGAACGGCGAGCGGACGGTGGCGGCCCGGAACCTCTCGAGCGGATCGATGAGCGTCCAGAGCGTCACCACGACCATGAGCACGGCCAGGAGGCGGCGGAAGGCGCGATCGTCCACGTCCAGGGCCAGCCAGGCTCCGAGGAGCGCGCCCGCCACCGCGGGCACGGCCGCCCGCAGCGCCCACGGCCAGTCGAGCACGCCGTGGCGATGGAATCCCCAGATGCCGCTCGCGTTCTGGGCGATGACGCCCAGGCGATTGGTCCCGTTGGCGTCCACGGAAGGCGCGCCCAGCAGGATGAGGACGGGCAGGGTCAGGAACGAGCCGCCCGCGGCGACGATGTTGACGACCGAGGCGACGAAGCCTACGACCGCGAGCAGGAGATAGGACCAGGGAGAAGCGTCCGTCACGGCAGGGAGGATAACGTAGCCGGCGCGCTCAGTCGTCCAGCGACGATCCGAACACCGGCTTGCCGCCCAGGGAAGTGCGGAAGCCGTAGACCGCGAGCGCGATCAGCACGGCCACGACGGGCAGGGCCCGCGGTGCGTACCACGCCCCGAGGTCGAGAGTGATCGGGACCTCGATGAGGCTGAACATGAAGAAGAGGGTGACGGCCAGGGAGAGCAGCCCCCCGCGCCGCAGCACGAGGAGCATGCCCGCCGCGCGGAAAGCCCCCGCGATCCAGCCGCCGGTCGGCCCTTCTGCCCCGATCGGCCCCGCCATGAGGACGGCCCAGACGAGGCAGGCCAGCCAGTCACGCCGGAGCAGCATGCGCAGCAAGGTCAGGACGAACAGGAACACCATCGCGAAGAGGACCGCGCTGAACTGATTGACGAAGAGCCGGAAGAAGACCTGCCCCATCGAGGTCAGGGTCGGCCCCTGCAGGAACGGCGTGGACAAGGCGACGGGCCCGGCGAGCGGGATCAGGCCCGCGAGCAACGGGGGAGCGAAGAGCCCGACGAGGTAGAGCACGAGCAGCACGGTGCCGGCCACCGCTCCCATCAGCACGTCGCGTCCGACGAGCGGATCGTCGAAGTCGCCGCCCAGGAGCCGCTTCCACGAGATCAGCATGTGGGGCCACCGCCGCCGGACGTAGGGCTCGAGCGCGGTGTAGAGGAGCCACACCATCGCGCCCCAGAAAGCGGGATAGGCCAGGACCTTGATCAGGATCCACAGCTCGTCGCCGAAGGTGGCCACGTGGTCGGACCGGAAGAACCGGGCCAGCGCGTAGGTGACGAACACGAAGAGCGCGACCCGGAAGGCGCCCTTGCGGTCGACGCGCCCGAGACGCAGGTTGCGCCGCGCCAGCAGCACCCCGCCCACGGGCATGGCCAGGGCGAGGAGCGCCACCCCGAACTCCCCCACGGGCGTCGGCGAAACCGGCACGCGCCCGACCATCCGCGTCGCCTTCATCCACGGCGGCAGCACCGCGAGCCACACGGGGCGGCCGTGATAGGCCGCCGCTTCGACGCGAATGGGGACGGCGTCGTCTCCCGTCCCGTGCGTTCCTTCCCACGCCGCCTTGCGGTCGGAGTCGACGGGCGAGGCCCATTGCGGCGCCACCGGGCGCAGCGCGGAGCCGTCGAGGCCCGTCTCGCGGAGCAGCGCGCTCCAATCCGGTTCCGGCCACGGCCCTCCGCCCGTCTCCCGCTGCGGGGGGACGGAGAGGAAGGTCCGGAGCTGGCCGCGCGGCGTGAGCACGACCTCCGCCATGCCGGACATGTCCACGGGCGGATCGTCGGCGCGGACCATGCCGTCGCGGTTGGCCGCGATCAGCTTGCGCGGGCTCTGGCGATAGAAGAAGTAGAGCGGCGAGAACGGCTTCTCGGCCAGCCGATGCCAGAGGTCCGGCGATCGGTCGCCCGCGTCGACGGCGGCCAGATAGGCGACGTCCCATTCGAACGAATAGGCTTCGTCCATGGCCATGCCGTCGGGAGCCAGCCGCGCCAGCACTTCGCGGGCGCGCTCCGCCATCACTTCCGGGGTCTTGGGAACGAGGGCGCGCTGGAGATAACCCATGCGGTCGGCCAGAGCGGCGGCGGCGACGAAACCTCCGACCACGACGGCCAGGGCGAGCCAGGCGCGCCCCACGGGGATGTCGCCGACCGTCGCCGCCGCGGCCACGATCTCCGGAGACGGCGTCTCCCCCGCCGCCACCGCGGCCTCCAGGGGGTCGCTGCCGGGCAGGAGGGCGAGGACGGCGCGGGCCGAGGACGGCCGGCGGCGCGGGTCCTCCTCGAGGCACTGGGCGACGAGCCGCTCCGCCGCCGGCTCGAGCAGGCGCGCCGCGCTGGTGAGGCGCGGCTCCTTGGAGTCGCGATGCTGCGCGACGAGCGCCTCCTCGGTCCTGGCGTCGAAGAATCGCTGGCCCGACACCATCTCGAAGAGGATCAGGCCCAGCGCGTACAGGTCGGTGCGCGCGGTGATCTCGCCTCCGGTGAGCTGCTCGGGAGACATGTAGGCGGGCGTCCCCGCGAAGGCGTAGGGGCCCGAAGGCTGCCCGGCCACGGCCAGCCCGAAGTCCGTGATGCGGGCGCGCCCACGGCCGTCGATCATCACGTTGGCGGGCTTGAGGTCGCGGTGGATGACGCCCTTTTCGTGGAACGCGGCCAGGCCGGCGCAGAGGTCCCGCGCGATGTCGAGGGCCTTGTCCCCGGGCAGGCGGCCGATGCGCGCGAGCAGCGATTGGAGGTCCTCGCCGTCCACGTACTCCATGGCCAGGAACGTCTGGTGCTCGAACTCCACGATGTCGTAGAGGCGGCACACGCTGGGATGCGAGACCTGGCGGCCGACCGCGACCTCGGCGTAGAGGCGCTTGAGCAGCTCGGGAGACATCGCGCCCCGGACGAACTTGAGGGCTACCGGCTGTCCGAGCTTGAGGTCATCCGCGCGGTAGACCTCGCCCATGCCGCCCTGGCCCAGGCGCGCGACGACGCGGTAACGCGCGGCCAGCACCGTTCCCGGAGTGAACCCGCCTTCCGGGGCGGAGGACGGCGGGGATGGCGGAGGGGGAAGGCCCGCCCCTTCGGAGCCGGCTTTGGTCTGCGTCCACTGTGAGAGCGACGAATCGGCGTCTTTCCACGGCGGCGGACGGGAGGCCATTTCCGCCGGCGATCCTAGCAGTAATGGCCGGCGCTGGGGTCTACTTCACCTCGTCGGTGTAGCGCTTGTACTGCGCGGCGAGCTGCGCCGGGGTCTCCGACCCCGACAGGATCAGCACGCGGTGCTTCAGCGTGACCGACTGGCCAGGCTCCAGCGCGAAGTTCGTCTCCGCCTTCCCGTCCGTATAGGCCTTGGCTCCGAACGGGTTCGCGGCGAAGAGGCCGTAGCCGCGCGCGTGCCAGTATGTCGGGTGGGTCGGGTTCTTCGGATGATCGAGGATGGCGAGCGTGATCGGCTCGCTGCCGATCTTGCCCGACAGCATCGTCCAGGGCGCCCGCGTGGCCCAGACGGCATCGCCCGTCTTGCCCTCGCTGCTCGTGTAGCTCCCGCTCACGCCCGTGTTGTCGAGCTTCGCCACCGCCGTGGCCTTGCCGCTCGCGTCCGTGAAGATCTCGGCCTTGTCCGAAGGCTGCTCGAGCTCGCGCGCCACGCGCATGCCGATCATGCCTTCCTTGCTGTCACGGAAGGTGACCTTCTGGTCGAGCGCGGTCAGGGCGGTGATGCGGTCGATCGAGCGCAGGCCCGCCCCGCCGCGGAACACGTAGGTCGTGTCCTCGCGCAGCAGGGTCTTGCCGTCCGGCGTCGTCCAGTCTTCCGTGACCTGGAGCTCGCCTTTGTCCGCGCCGCTCTTCGCGCTCTTGATCGCGCGGTGCACGATGGTCCCGTATTTCGCCGCGTCCTTGGCCGGGATGGCGTCGGAGTTGTTCCAGAAGTCGAAGCCGTTGACGTCGCCGTGGTTGAGCCAGAGGCCGACGTGGTGCGGATGGTCCACGCGCTCACCCGCGCGCGGCTCCAGGGGGAAGCCCCGCGTCACGACCGTGCCCGCCGAAGTGCGCAGCGGATAGAGCACGGGCTTCTTCAGCGTGGTGGGCCAGATGTAGGACGTGAAGGGCTTGCCGTCCACGAGCACGTCCACGCGGCGGTCCGCTTCCTTGACCACGAGCTGCACGCCGGTCTTTTCGTTGGCCTCGGCGCTCACCAGCGTGGCGCTGCTGGCGGCCAGCGCGCCCGCGACGACGGCCCGGCGAATGAGTTCGGTTCTGGACATGGAGATTCCTCGCGCGCCTCGGGGGCGCTCTCGCAGTCTACTCCCAACGCAGGGGCGCGCCGCGGGGCCGACGGAGGATGTGGATGCGATCGCCGCCGTCGAGCGCGCG
>Ga0207648_10001075_pt1 | contig 30605 bp, 31 predicted proteins | sample KBSMisM32_FD_184310 | JGI IMG/M metagenome (GOLD analysis project Ga0207648, IMG submission 184310) | Miscanthus rhizosphere microbial communities from Kellogg Biological Station, Michigan, USA - KBS Miscanthus M3-2 (SPAdes) (version 2) | ecosystem: Host-associated > Plants > Roots >... | reverse complement strand
CTTGACGCCGGGCAAAAATTTTCTCGATACGAATTCGGCGGCCTGGCGCAGTCGTTCGCCGTCGGCCGCAAAGGCCGGATGCACGTCGAATCCGTCACGGCCGCCCGGGCACGGCGTGTCGGGGCCGGCGAGCGCGGGATTGCCGTAACTGACATAGACGACGCGCGACAGATTTCCCCCGACCATCGGCTTGAGCGCGGCGCGCAGCTTGGCAAAATTGGCGGGCAGCTCACGGTCGAGGACCTTTTGCGCGTCCTGGACCGACGCAAGGATGCCGCCGCGGTTGAGCAGGTTGCGTTCGGTACCAGGTTCGATGATGACGCTGGCGATCAACCCGGAAAAGAGGATGTCGTTGGCCCCGATGGTGAGCAACACCAGGTCGAGACTGCGAACGGCGCGATAGCGGCGCGCGGTCGTCATGAGGTCGGTCAATTCGCTGATCTGGGCACGCGCCGTTCCCGAACAGGCTGCGCCGGTACCGGGGTTCGGGCACTCGCGTGTGCGCTGGCTCTCGAGAAAACCGGTCTTGATGGTCGCGCCCGAACATCCGAGGGGAAGAAACGTAACCGCGAGGTGGGGGGCTTCGACCGCCAGCGCGAGGGCAGTGCGCATCTGATAGCTGTAGAGCGAGCGGTGGCAGGGGCCGCTCATCCAGCGCGCGCTTTGCCGCGCCCAGTCGCTGATGCCGGCATCATCGCCAGCAGTGGTATTGCACGATCTGTTGCCGCTGAAGCCCGCCCGTCCCGGCCGGTAGTACTCGCCGCCTTCGAAGCGCTTGAAGCAGAAGCCTTCGTCCGAGAGCCGCACCGCCCGGTCGGGGTTGCCCTCGCCGGCCGCGATCGAATCGCCCATGCCGGCAATGAGGAGATCGCGCACCTGGATCTCGCTCATCAGCCGCAGCGCCGTGCCATCGAGCAGAATGATATCGACGGTCACGGTGCTTGGGCGCCCGTAGGGAAGGTGGGCCTTTACTTCCTCGTTGCAGGTGGCGTTGACCTGCCGCGGGGGCCCGTCGCCGTCGTCGAAGCTCCAGACGCAACCTTCATTCGCGGGTACCGTTCCGGCAAGCACGACGCCGACGCGGTGATCGCGCGGCGACAGATAGACCTCGCGCACGCCGTCCCGCTCGCAGACTTCCAGCAGCCTGCCGGCACGGTCGACGCACAGGCGCTCCACCGTATCGCGGGCCCAGCCGCGGCCATCGGTCTCGCGCGCCAACAGTCGCTCGGCCGCCAGCACCCCGTCGCTGCGTGTTGCGGCGACGTGACGCTGGAAGTCGGCGTCGCTGCGAAACAGGCGAAACCGGTTCTTGACCTCCCACTCGATGCGTGGCGCGCCGCCGCCTCGCAGTTCGGCGTGGGCAGCCGGTCCGCACCAGATCGAGAGCACGAGGGTAATGAGGCCAAGGATACAGAAATGGCGCATGGTACCCGCCGGAATAATGGAGCAATGACTAGCACGCCGGATGCGGCGGAAATGTGAGGTCGAAACGGCTCCAGCCGACAGTGCTAAGCTCATAACGTCACAGGGATTTCTGCGCGGCATTTGCCCGGTTGCGGTTCACGGCGGCAGCGCTGCTGCCGAGGGCGCCCGTAGGCGAATCCTTGCGCCCAACGGGGCTCTGGCGTCCGGCCATCGCCCGCTGCGACAACGCGACGCCGGGCAACTCCGCTTGCTTCGGCTGCGCAGACGCCGAAGCCGGCACCCATGTTCGCGCTTCATCCGAGGGCGGTCGCCCAACACGGGCGTCGCGGCGGAACCTTCGCGCACCGATCCTGACAATATCGATTCGACCGCGTAATTTTTCGTGAGTACACTTTTCGCAACAAAGGGTCGGCGACAAATCAATCCGGGAGGATGGGCAATGGATCGAAGGGTTCTGGGACTTGGCTGCGCCGCCGCGCTGCTATTGGGGGTCCCGTCCGCGCAAGCGCAGGGCACGGTCAAGATCGGACTGATCAACGTGCTGTCGGGGCAGTTCGCTGATGCCGGCATCCAGCTCGACAACGGCGTCAAGACCTACATGAAGCAGTACGGCGACACCGTTGCCGGCAAGAAGATCGAGATCATCCGCCGCGATGTGGGCGGCCCGGCGCCCGACGTCGCCAAGCGGCTGGCGCAGGAGCTGGTCGTGCGCGAAGGCGTCGACATCCTGGCCGGATTTCTGCTGACGCCGAATGCGCTGGCCGCCGCCGACGTTTCCGCTCAGGCCAAGAAGTTCATGGTGGTGATGAACGCCGCCACTTCGATCATCACGACCAAGTCGCCGTACATGATCCGCACGTCGGTCACGTTGCCGCAGGTGATGGAGACATTCGGCACATGGGCGGCCAAGGGCGGGACCAAGAAGTGCTACACGATGGTGACCGACTATGGTCCCGGACATGATTCCGAGGCGGCGTTCCAGCGCGCGTTCAAGGAAGGCGGCGGCGAAATCGTGGGCTCGGTGCGCTTTCCCGTCGCGAACCCCGACTTCTCGGCGTTCGTGCAGCGCGCCAAGGACATGAACCTGGAGTGCATCTACATTTTCATTCCCGGCGGCGCGCAACCGGCAGCGCTCGGAAAAGCCATGGCCGAGCGTGGCATCGATCCCACCAAGACCAAGATCCTGGCATCGGGCGAGGCCACGTCGGAGCAGGCGTTGAAAAGCATGGGCGACGCCGGCCTCGGCATAATTTCGGCCTGGCACTACGACTACAAGAGCGACGCGCCGCGGAACATTGAGTTCGTCAAGCTCTTCAACGAAATGCATGGACGCAATCCGGACTTCTTCTCGATCGGCGGCTATGACGGCATGCACGCCATCTACGAGGCGCTCAAACGGGCCGACGGCAAGACCGACGGCGAGTCCTTGATCACGGCCGCCAAGGGAATGACGTGGGATAGCCCGCGCGGCCCGATGTCGATCGATCCCGAGACGCGCGACGTCGTGCAGACGATCTATATCCGGCGGGTGCAGAAGGTCGGCGGCGAGCTCGTCAACGTCCCGTTCGACAAGATCGAGAAGGCCAAGGATCCGACGCGGGCGCGCGGCGGCTGAAGGTTCGGAGAGCAAGTTGCGCGCGGCAGTGATGCCGCGCCGTGATCTCGCCCGCCAACGGCGGCGTAAGTTGTTGGGCGCGGGCGCTCCGGGGGAGGACAGCAATGCGACTCGTTGGCTATGCCGGTTTTGCCGCGGCCATCCTCGCGGTTTCGCCGGCTGATGCGCAGCAGACGATCAAGATCGGGCTCATCCTGCCCTATTCGGGACAGTTTGCCGATCCCGGTGCCCAGGCCGACAACGGCATCAAGCTCTACATGCAGCAGCACGGCGATACGGTTGCCGGCAAGAAAATCGAGATCGTGCGCAGGGATACCGGCGGCATTGCGCCCGACGTGGCCAAGCGCCTCGCCCAGGAACTGGTGGTGCGCGACAAGGTCGACCTGCTCGCCGGCTTCTCGCTCACGCCGAATGCGCTGGCGGCCGCCGACGTATCGGCGCAGGCCAAGAAGTTCATGGTGGTGATGAACGCAGCCGCGTCGATCGTCACCACCAAGTCGCCCTACATGGCGCGCGTATCGTTCACGCTGCCGCAGCTCAACGAGCCGCTTGGCGTCTGGGCCTACAAGAACGGGGTGCGGAAGGTGTACTCCATCGTGGCGGATTTCGCGGCCGGCCATGACGCCGAAGCGGCGTTCCAGGGCGCGTTCAAAGCGGCCGGCGGGGAAATAATCGGCTCGGTGCGGTATCCCGTCGTCAACCCCGACTTCTCTGCCTTCGTGCAGCGCGCCAAGGACATGAATCCGGAGGCGATTTTCGTATTCGTGCCCGGTGGTTCGCAGTCGCCGGCGATCGCCAAGGCGCTGGCGGATCGCGGCATCGACCCGCGAAGGACCAAGGTCATGGCGCAGGCGGAGCTGACCGACGAACAAGCCTTGAAGAATATGGGCGACACGGCGCTCGGTATCATCACGTCCGCGCACTACGACTACAATCACGCTTCGAAGCTGAACAAGGAATTCGTGGGTGCGTTCAATGCGGCGTTCAAACGCAACCCGGATTTCTTTGCCGTGGGCGGCTATGACGGGATGCATCTCATCTACGAATCGCTGAAGAAGAGCGCCGCCAACACCGATGGCGAGGCGTTGATCGCCGCCGCGAAGGGGATGGCGTGGGAGAGTCCGCGTGGTCCGATGCTGATCGACCCCGCGACCCGCGACGTCGTTCAGACGGTCTATATGCGGCGGGTGGAGAAGGTCGGCAGTCAGCTCGTCAATGTCGAGTTCGACAAGATCGAGAACGTCAAGGATCCGGTGAAGGCCCGGAGCACGAACTAGTGCGGCGGATTTGAAGTTCCTGCCCTTGTCGCGGCGAAATGGTCAGGTCCTTCAGCTCCAAGATCAGACTGGAATTAATAAGTGGCAGAACTACAAGGTTGCTGGCGTCCCTTTGATTCCGAAGTTCGCATCAGAGGGTGCCGCGGCCGCCGGCGAACTTCGAAATCGGGACAATAGGCGAGTGCTCATGCTGACCACGGCTCGGACTCCGGCATGATCGCCTCGGCCTTCGGCGTGCTGTTCGACGGCTTTGCCTATGGGATGCTGCTGTTCCTCCTGTCGGTCGGCCTGTCGGTCACGCTCGGCATGATGAACTTCGTCAACCTGGCGCACTGCAGCTTCGCCATGCTGGGCGGCTACGTCGCCGTGTCGGTGACGAACGACCTCGGTTGGCCGTTTCTGGTCAGCCTGCCGGTGGCATTTGTAGCCGCGGCGGTGGCAAGCGTGGCGTTCGAGCGCTTGCTTTATCGTCGCCTCTACCGTGCCACTGATCTCGACCAGTGCCTGCTGACGATCGGGATCGTTTTCATCTCGGTCGCCGTCGCCGCCTATGTCTACGGAACCATTCAGCAGCCCCTGAACGTGCCCTCGTATCTGCGCGGCACGGTCTCGGTCATGGGCCAGAGCGTCGGCGTATACCGGCTGTTCCTGATCGGCGTTTCGCTGTTGGTCACGCTCCTCCTGGTCGCGACGCTCGAATACACCCGCTTCGGCGCGCAGGTGCGCGCGGCGGTCGACAACCAGCGCATGGCTCGCGGACTGGGCATCAATGTCGATCGCGTCTTCGCCATTACCTTCGCACTCGGCAGCGGTCTCGCCGGCCTTGGTGGCGCGCTCGCCGTCGAGATCGTCGGCCTCGATCACGCCTTCGCCTTTACCTACCTGGTCTATGTCCTGATCGTGGTTGCGGTCGGCGGGCTTGGCTCGATCGCCGGCTCGTTCGTCGCAGCGACCCTCCTCGGCATCAGCGACATGGCGGGCAAGTATTATTTCCCCGAGCTCGGCGCGTTCCTCATCTATTTCGTCATGGTCACGCTGCTGATGTGGCGGCCGCTCGGCCTGTTCGGGAGACGTTAGGCAATGACGTCTTCTGCGGCAGCCGAGCCGCAACGTTACCTCGAAGCGCAGATCCGCTGGCGCCCGCTCGAAATTGCATTCTGGCTCGCAACGCTGCTTCCGTTCGTGCTCACGCCCAACTATCTGCTGCTGGCGAGCCAGATCGCCATCACCGCACTGTTTGCGTTGTCGCTCGATCTCATCCTCGGCTATGCGGGCATAGTGTCGCTCGGCCACGCCGCCTATTTCGGCTTCGGCTCCTACACCGCAGGCCTGATTGCAAAATGGGGCTGGGGCGAGCCGTTGACCGGCTTGATCATCGCCGCCGCCGCGGCCGGCGTACTCGGCTATCTCACGAGTTTCATCATCGCCCGCTTCCGTCATCTTGCCCTGATCATGATCACCCTCGGGCTCGGCCTGTTGCTCGCCGAGGCCGCCAACAGCGCCAGCTGGCTGACCGGCGGCGCCGACGGCCTCCAAGGCGTGCGCATGTGGAAGCTGCTGGGCATGTTCCAGTTCGATCTCTTCGGCACCACCGCCTACAGCTATTCGCTTGCAGTCCTGTTCCTGCTTTTCCTGGTCGCACGGCGAGTGATCCATTCGCCGTTCGGCTTGGCCTTGCGCGGCATCCGCGAGAACGCGGTCCGCATGCCCGCCATCGGAGCGGCGAGTCCCGCGCACATCCGCAAGGTCTACACGATCGCCGCCGTCATGGCCGGCGTCGCCGGCGCGTTGCTCGCGCAGACCACCGAGACCGTCTCGCTCGAGACACTGAGCTTCCAACGCTCGGCTGACGTGTTGGTGATCCTCATCCTGGGCGGCGCCGGAAGGCTCTACGGCGGCATCGTCGGCGCGATCATCTACATGGTCGCGCGCGACCAGCTCTCTGGCATCAATCCGCAATACTGGTACTTCTGGATTGGAACGTTGCTGGTGGCGGTCGTGATCTTCCTGCCCAATGGCATCCTCGGCGGTTTGGCGCGGCTGATGCCGGCTAGGCGGAGCCCGGCATGAGCACCGCGGCGCTGTCGACGCGCGGACTGGACAAGTCCTTCGGCTCGCTCGTGGTCGCCAAGAACATTGAAATCGATCTGCCCCGCGGCGCGCGCTACGCGCTGATCGGGCCCAACGGCGCCGGCAAGACCACGCTGATCAACCTGATCACCGGCATGCTCAGGCCGGACCAAGGCCGCATCTTTCTGGAAGCGGACGAGGTCACCGCACTCAGGCCGGAGGAGCGCGTCAAGCGTGGTCTGGTGCGGACATTTCAGATCAACACTTTGTTTCCCCACCTCAGTGCGCTCGAGGCGGTAACGCTCGCGGTGTGCGAGCGGCGCGGCTATGCCGGGACCTGGTGGCAGAAGCTGCCGGCCTATCCCGATGCGATCGAGGAGGCCTACGCGATCCTGCTCTCGCTGCGGCTCGGCGCGAGCTGCTATCGGCCCACCCGCGAGCTCGCCTATGGCCAGCAGCGGCTGTTGGAGATCGCGCTCGCGCTCGCCACCAACCCGAAGGTGCTGCTCCTCGACGAGCCGGCCGCCGGCGTGCCCCAGGGCGAGAGCGCCGAGCTGTTCTCGGTGATCGCGGACCTGTCGCAGGATATCGCGGTGCTGTTCATCGAGCACGACATGAACGTCGTGTTTCGCTTCGCACGTCGCATCATCGTCATGGTGGGAGGGCGGATCCTGGTGGAGGGCACGCCCGCGGAGATCGCCGCCGATGCGCGTGTGCGCGAGGTCTATCTAGGCGGAGCGCATCATGGCTGAGGCGCTGCTTGCGCTCGAGGGCTTGCGCGCCGGTTACGGCGACGCCGTCGTGCTCGACGGCATCACATTCGAGGTCCGCGACGGCGGCAGCCTCGCGTTGCTCGGCCGCAACGGCGTCGGCAAGACGACGCTTCTGCTGACGATCATGGGCTTCACCCGCGTCAGCCGCGGCACCATCGCCTGGCGCGGCCGCGACATTACCCGCCTTGCGCCCCATGGGCGCGCACGCGACGGGATCGGCTGGGTGGCGCAGGAGCGCGAGATATTTCCCTCCCTCAACGTGGAGGAAAATCTCACGGTGGCCGCGCGGCCGGGACGGTGGTCGCTGGAGCCGGTCTATAACCTGTTCCCGCGGCTCAAGGAGCGGCGCGCCAGCGCCGGCAATCACCTCTCGGGCGGCGAGCAGCAGATGCTGGCGATCGCGCGCGCGCTGATGACAAATCCGGCACTGCTCCTGCTCGACGAGCCGCTCGAGGGCCTGGCGCCGATCATCGTCGAGGAATTGACCGCGGCGATCCGGCGGATGACCTCGGATGAAGGCACGGCCTTCATCCTGGTCGAGCAGCATGCCGAGGTGGCATTGTCGCTGACCGAACACGCCGTGGTGCTGGAGCGCGGCAGCATCGTGCATCGTGCGCGCTCGCGCGACCTGCTGCAGGATCAGGCAACGCTTGATCGCCTGATCGGCCTGCGCCTGGACGACGCCGGCAACTCTTTCACAAAGCCCGGCGGCATTCCCGTGCGCTGAACCGTTGGGAGCGAAATCGCCTCAGATTGAATCACGATTTCACTCGATCCGAAAAGTCGGCGAACTTTTCGGGATGGCTTTCTAGAGTTTCTCCGCGATGAATTTCAGGATCTCGGCGCATTGCCGGTTGACATCGTGCGCCGCCGCTTCGCCCTGTTGCTGGGCTTCCGCCTGGATGGCCCGCGACACGGCTTCGTCGAGGAGGGTCCGCACCGCTTCGTCGCGGGTCAGGACCCCGTTTTTGACCAGCACCCGATAGAGCGCAACAACGGCGCTGACCGCCGCCATCGTGTACGCCGCGTCGTCGAATGGCTTCATTTCACGCTTTCTGGTGAATGCGTGCAGCTCATAGGGCGGCCGTAACGGCCGGATGGGTCGCTGCCGTGAGAAACCTGCTCAATGGCCTGCAATCGTTGGGCATTAGGCGATTGGGGTGCAAAGTTACCACGCCCGGTAGGCGATGCCTATCTGGCACACCGCGTCGAGCCCGGATCTGTTGTCGCCACGCAACACTTGGCGGAAGAGTTCAGTCTCCGAGCCTTCACGCCCTTGATTGGTCACGCCAGAAAATAAATAGTCGTGATGGAAGATGTACGCGCCACATGTGAAGCAGGCTGGCGCGGTGTGATGTAGGTAAGTGTAAAGGGCGTGTCATGTCGTCATATGCAAGTTACTGCCAGGCCCAGGCTGCGGAATGCGCGCGGCGCGCCAGGCTGGCAAGCTCGCCCGACATCGCCGAGGACCGCCGGAATTTGGGTCTGCGTTGGCTGAAGCTGGCAGAAAAGGCGCGTGCGGCGAGCCGGCCCCTCACGCAGGCGAGCAAGCCATCCGTCGCCGTGCCGGCCCGCGCGTAGAGCGGCATCGTCTTGGGTTGAAGCCGGATTTCGCTCTCGGCATTTTACCGGGTCGCGCATCGTTGCGTGGAGCCGCCCTGCAAGCCGGCGCGGCGCGCTTCCCGCGCTGACGGGAAACGCGCCGTGATGCCCCGCGGTGGTCTTACTGCGCGCGGATGACCGCTTCCTCGTAGTTCCCCGTACCCATGCCGCTGTCGGCAAAAATGCCGTGATCGGCGATCCACTTGAAAGTCTCCTCGTAGACTTCCTTGGTGTAGGGCTCGAACACGAGACGCTCGCCAGGCCCCCAGCGGCGCGTATCCATCGTGGCATGATAGCGCGTGGGGAATTCGCTCTTGTAGTAGTGGGTGTAGAGATCGGGACGCAGATCGATGTCGCGTTGCGCGCGTTTGAGCGCGCGGAAGAACTTGCGCAGGTCTTCCGGATCGGGATCGCCGGTGACCATGGTCGCGATCATGAAGGTCGTGTCGATGATCTTGCGGAACCCGAGTTGCTCGGCGAAGTAATAAGGTCCGCTGAACAGCGCCGATGCCTGTGCCTTGCCCTCGATCAATTGGTCGAGCCGGTGAAACAGCATGCCGTCGGCATAGCTCAGATTGATCTTGTCCGCCGGCATGTATTGCTCGAGCGCCTGGATGGTCGAGTAATGGCTGCCCGACTGGTAGCCGACCGCGATCGGCACCCCGGCCAGATCCTCGGGCCGCTTGATTGACGAGTCCTGGGGAACGAACACGCCGGACGGCGCGACCGAATAGACATCGGCGTAAAGTCTGCCTTTGCCCTTTGAGGCGGCGACACCGACGGTCCAGTGGCAGGCGCAGCTCACGTCCGAGCTGCGGCCGCGCTCGAACGACTGCATGGCGCCGACCTTGTCGCCCTTGTAGTGGTGCGCGCCATCGGTCGATTTGACCAGTTCCTGGAAGATGTAGTCGAGACCTTCGTCCTTGAAGTAGCCCTTCTCGTCGGCGACCCATTCCTGCAGCCGGAAGTGCGGCTCGATGATGAATTTCTCCCTGGCCATGCTGTGCTCCTTTCTCGGATTGTTGGTTCCCGGTGCGTTGCGTTTTGCTCAGCAGCAGTCTTGCTCCGCTGGGCGCTTGTCGCGTTGCTCGGCGACGCGCCGGGCTGCGATCATCTTCACGTGGTCGTCCATCAACCGGCGTGCACCGGCGGCGTCGCGGATTTCGATGAGGGAGGCCAGCTCCTTGTGAGCGTCGAGAATGCGGCGTGCCACTTTGGCAGTCAGCGTCGGGTTCCGCGCCGGCCATGACACATGCTGCAGCGAGATCAGCTGCACGACCAGGACGCGGTTGTGCGACGCCTCGGCGACCGCGAGATGGAACTCGCGCGATGAGCGGGTAAAGGCGACGACGTCGTCGATCTTGCCTTCCGCATCGACGATGAGCTCGCGCAGCCGCGCGTGGTCCTCGGCGGTGGAGTTGACGGCGGCGAGTTCGGCCGCGAGGCACTCGATGGCGCGCTGCGCATCCATGATCTCGCTCGTCGAGACGCCGGCAAGATCGAGCTGCACCGCCAGCGCCTCGGCGAACAGACGGGCGTTGCCCCGGGCGATGCGCGCGCCGCCGCCGGACCCGACCTTGATGTCGACCACGCCCTGGGCTTCGAGCGTTCGCAGCGCATCGCGGGCGACGATGCGGCTGACCCCGAATCGGCCAGCCAGATCCTTCTCGGTGCCGAGGAAATCGCCGGGACGCAATTCGCGGGCGAACAGCGCATCGCGCACCTGCGCCACGATCTGCGTCGACATGGTAGCCGAGCGGAAGGGGAGAACCTTCCGTTCACTGCTGTTAATGGCGGGATGCAGCCGCATAGGGCCTCTGCGCGTCCTTTCGCGGCCAAAGGTAGCAACGATATTAAAGATGATATCTTTTGCCTTGGGACGCGTCAAGAGCGCCGCGCCCGCCGCGGCGCGGGCTCAGAGCGCTATTTTTTCAAGCCGGCGGCCTGGGCGACCTCACCCCAGCGCTTGATCTCGCTCTGGATGATGCTGGCGAAAACCTCCGGCCCGCCGCTGAGCGCGTCGAACCCCTGCGGATGCAATGCCGCCAGCACGTCTTCCGACTGCAGGGCCTCGCGTGCCGCCCGCGCGAGCTTGTCCACGATCTCGCGCGGCGTTCCCGCCGGCGCCATGAGCCCGAACCAGATGCTGGTGTCGAAGTCGGGCATGCCGGCTTCGGCCATGGTCGGCAGGTTGGGGGCGATGGAGGGCCGTTTCGCGGCCGCCGAGGCGAGCGCCTTGAGCTTGCCGGTTTCGACTTGCGAGACCACAGCGGAGGCCGGGGAGAACATCATCGAGGTGCGGCCGGCGAGCAGATCGGTCACCGCTTGCGGGCTGCCCTGGTAGGGAACGTGTACCAGCTTGACACCGCTGCGCATGGCGAACAGTTCGCCGGAGAGATGCGGGGCCGTGCCGACCCCGGTCGACGCGTAGAACACCTCGCCCGGCTTCGATCTCGCCAGCGCGATCAGTTCTTGCACGCTGTTCACGCCGGTCGAAGGGTGAACCACGAGGATGACGGCGGCGGTGGTCACGAGCGCGATCGGCGCAAAATCCTTCGCGAGGTCGAAGGAAAGATTGGGATTGATGGCCGCATTGGTGATGTTGGCGGAGGATCCAAGGAAGAGCGTGTAGCCGTCCTTCGGCGCACGCGCGACAAATTCGGCCGCCAGGCTCGATCCCGCTCCCGGCTTGTTCTCGATCACGAATTGCTGGCCGAGAATCTGGCCCATGCGCTGCCCCAGCACGCGCGCGGTAATGTCGGCCGACGACCCCGGGATGAAGCCGACGATGATGCGGACCGGCCGCGCCGGGTATGCCTCGGCGTTCGCACCTGGCGCAACAAATTGAGCGGCGAGCGCCAATGCGAGCGCGATAGCTCGTCGCCTTGCTCGATCCATCTTCCTTCCTCCCGCTGTATCCGGTCGCACCGGTCAGTGCGCCGGGTCTGTTATTTCTTCAGGCCGGCGGCCTCCGCGACCGTGGCCCAGCGCTTCATCTCGCTGGCGAGATAGCGGGCAAAGTCCTCGGGGCTGCCGCCGACGAGGTCGATCCCCTGCGGCGCCAGCGCCTTGGCGACCTCGTCCGCCTGCAAGGCCTCATTGGCCGCGCGTGCGAGCTTATCGACGATCTCGTTGGACGTACCCGCGGGCGCGAGCAGGCCAAACCACAGCCCGGTCTCGAAGCCGGGCAATCCGCCTTCGACCATGGTCGGGAGGTCGGGCGCGATCGCGGTGCGCTTGCCTTCGGTCGACGCGAGCGCAACGAGCTTGCCGTCGCGCACGTGCTGCAACACGGTCGAGGCTGGCGAGAAGAAGACCTGAATGCGGCCGGCCAGCAGGTCGGTCACCGCCTGCGGACTGCCGGCGTAGGGCACGTGCACCATCTTCACGCCCGCCAGCACCTTGAACAGCTCGGCGGAGAGATGCGTGCCGGTCGCGACCCCGGAGGAGGCGAACGACAACTGGTCGGGCTTGCTCTTCGCCAGATCGATCAGTTCCTTGACGCTCTTCACGCCCACCGAGGGATGCACCACCAGGATGTTGGGCGTGGTGGTCAGCCGCACGATCGGGACGAAGTCCTTGGGGAAATCGAACGAGAGATTGGAGCTCATCGCGGCATTGATGGGATTGGCGATCGTCGCCAGCAGCAGCGTGTAGCCGTCCTTGGGGGCGCGCGCGACGAACTCGGCGGCGAGCGACGATCCCGCCCCGGTCTTGTTCTCGACCACGATCTGCTGGCCGAGGATTTGACCCATGCGCTGTCCGACCACGCGCGCGGTGATGTCGGCGCCTGATCCCGCGGAGAAACCGACCACGACCCGAATCGGGCGGTTCGGATAATCGTCGGCACGCGCGGCAAATCCCGCCAGCAAGGCAGCGCAGGTCAGTGCCGCCACGATCACAAGCCGTTTCCCCATGGTCGCTTCTCCCTGTCTTTTCCGGCAGCGAAGCATGTTTGGGCGCGCCCCGCCAGCGCGCGGATGTCGAGACCCTACCGTCCGGCCGCGCGCCATTCTGTCGCGCCATTTGTTGTGCTGACGCCGAGCATCCCGCGCTCGATCAAGCTTAAGCCCGGGTATGCAGAACCTGTCGGGGCTGAACGTGGCAAGGTGGTCTTGACCGCCCGGCTTAATGGCGCGAGCTTGCGCCATGTTCGTTGCCTTCGTTTACGACGTTGGCGGTATGCCGTGCGAATATCCCGCGCTGCTGGCGGCGATTGATGCGCGGAGAGTTGGAGCCGAGCATGTATGCATGGCTTGACCTGCTCGCTTGGCTGGTGGTGATGATTATTCTGACCTTTTCGTCATATCAATTTTGTCGATATTGCTACGAGGCAAGAATGCGAATGATTAGATGCATTGGCAAATTGTACAGAGATTTTGTCGATGACTACACAAGCAATCTTCCCGGACCACGAAGCTGATGTTTGTCGCCTTCTTTCATGACCTCAAAGCCGCGGGCGTGCCCGTGACGCTGCGCGAATATCTCACGCTGATGGAAGCGATGGAGAAGGACCTCGCGGGGCGGCGCGTCGAGGACTTCTACTATCTCTCGCGCGCCGCGCTGGTGAAGGACGAGCGCAATCTCGACAAGTTCGACCGCGTCTTCGGCCACGTGTTCAAGGGCCTCGAGCTGATGAGCGATGCGCCCACCGTCGAAATTCCTTCGGAGTGGCTCAAGAAGCTGGCGGAGAAATATCTCACCGACGAAGAGAAGAAGCAGATCGAGGCCATGGGAGGCCTGGACAAGCTCCTGGAAACTCTGCGCCAGCGCATGAAGGAGCAGAAGGGGCGCCACCAGGGCGGCAAGAAGTGGATCGGCACCGCCGGCACCTCGCCGTTCGGCGCGTACGGTTACAATCCGGAAGGCATCCGCATCGGGCAGGATGAAAACCGTAGCTTCCGCGCGGTCAAGGTCTGGGACCGGCGCGAGTTCAAGGATCTCGACGACCAGGTCGAACTCGGCACGCGTAACATCAAGATCGCGCTGCGGCGCTTGCGCAAGTTCGCGCGCACCGGCGCGCCCGATGAACTCGACCTCGACGGCACCATCAAAGGCACGGCGCACAAGGGCTATCTCGACATCCTGATGCGGCCGGAGCGGCACAATGCCGTGAAGGTCTTGCTGTTCTTCGACGTCGGCGGCTCCATGGACTGGCACATCAAGGCCACCGAGGAGCTGTTCTCGGCCGCGCGCACCGAGTTCAAGCACATGGAGCACCTCTACTTCCACAATTGCCTGTACGAGAAGGTTTGGAAGCAGAACCGGCGGCGCTTCGACGACACCACGCCGACCTGGGACGTGCTGCACACCTATCCCCACGACTACAAGGCGATCTTCGTCGGCGACGCCTCGATGTCGCCGTACGAGATCATGGCGCCGGGCGGCTCGGTCGAGCACTACAACGAGGAGACCGGCGCAGCCTGGATCGAGCGCGTGGTGCGCACGTATCCCGCCTGCGTCTGGCTCAATCCCGTGCCGGAAGCCGAATGGAGCCACACCCAATCGATCCGGATGATGCGCCAGCTCCTGGGCGGCCGGATGTATCCCTTGACGCTCGACGGCCTCGACCGAGCGATGCGGGAGTTGGTCCGGTAGGGCGGGCTGCCGAGCGTCGTCTCTGGATTCTCCAGCCTGCACCGGTAGCGCGTGATCGCAGCACGCCGCCTTTGCGCGCTCTGCGCTTGCTGATAGCGTCGCTGCAACAAATGAACTCGGCGGCAAAAGAAACCCAGGGAGAGATGAAACGCATGCGGGTCCTTACACTCGCGGCCGCGCTGGTCACGGCCACGGCGCTTCCGGCGCAGGCGCAGCAGGATTATCCGAGCCGCACCGTCACCGTGGTCAATCCCACGCAAGCGGGCGCGACCACCGACGTGCTGGCTCGCGCGCTCGTGCTGGGGCTGTCGAGCCGGCTCGGTCAGCAATTCGTGGTGGTCAATCGCACCGGCGCGAGCGGTGCGATCGGAACGGCGTCCGTCGCGCGCGCGGCGCCCGACGGTTACACGCTGCTCTTCGGTGCGGTCTATGTGCTCTCCGTGCTGCCGGCCGCGCGCAGCAACGACATCGGATATGAGGCGCACGCACTCATGCCGGTGTGCCAGACCGTGTCCAACGCGATGGTGATCGCGGTGCGACCGGATTCGCCGTTCAAGACACTGGCAGACCTGGTGGCGGCCGCTCGCGCCCAGCCCGGCAAGCTCAACTACGGCCACCAGGGCGCGGGCTCGATCCCGCATCTGTCCATGGAGGAGTTTCTCGACACGGCCAAGCTCGACATCAAGGGCATTCCCGGGCGCGGCGATCCCGCCGTGGTCACGGATTTGCTCGGCGGGAGTATCGATGTCGCCGCGCTCGTGCAGGGGACCGTGTCGGGCCAGAATCTGCGCCTGCTCGGGATCTTCGCCGAGGAACGGCACCCCTCGTTTGCGGATGCGCCGACGGTCAAGGAGCAGGGCTTCGACGTTGCGCCGATCAGTTTCGGCGGATTGTTGGCGCCGGCGGGGACGCCGGCGGAGATCGTCGCCAAGCTCGAATCGGCTTGTGCCGGCGCGGCCAAGGACGAGATTTATGCCAGCGCCGCCAAGCGCGGAGGCCAGCCGCCGAACTACTACGCCGACCGCGCCACGTTTGGCGCGCGGCTCGACCGTGACATCGAAGCCAAGCGGCGGCTGATCGCGCGCATGAAACTGCAGATGTGACGGAAGCGCTGCTTACAGATTGCTCGGCGTTCCAACCCAGCGCCCCATGCGCGCCAGGTGACGCGAGACTGCAATGTCGGTCACGCGTCCGATCAAGTTCGCCATCGGAACCGCACCGTGAGCCACGGGGTCGCGACTGTCGACGCTGTTGGCCCGGTTATCGCCCAGGACATAGACATGTCCCAACGGCACTCGAATCTCCGCCAGCTCGGCGAAGCGTCCATCGCCGGGGCTGCGCTCGAGATAGGGTTCCTCCACCGCCATTCCGTTGACGATGGCGTGCCCACGCTTGATCGCGATCCGATCGCCTTCCACGGCCACGATGCGCTTGATGTAGTAGAGCTGGTCTTGCTTCGGGTGCAGGTAGACCACGACGTCGCCGCGACTGGGCGAACGGGTGCGATAATAGGTTGCGTCAGCGAGAAAATATTCGCCCACCCGCAGCGTGGGTTCCATGCTCGGCGTTACGGCATTGAGCACCAGGAGCTGGCCCGAGGCTTGGGCATGGACGGCATAGATGCAGGGTGCCGCGAAGACCAGGCAGGCGATGACGAAAGCGCCGGCGTAGATCGTCCATCGCTTCGGGCTCGGATGGGGATAGTCGCGCAGCCGGTAGGCGCGCCGCACTGCATCGATCAGGATATAGAGCCATAGGCCTGCCAGTAGCGAGAGACTGACGGCAAACATCCAGAAACGCGCGAGCACGCCCATCATGGCGAACATCAGCAGGGTGTCCGCGATCATGACGAGGATGAACAGCGTGATGCCGCGCCGCGCCTCACCGAGATAGATATGACCCAGTCCAGGTGCGAGCACCGTGAGCAGCCCGGCTACCCAGGGGGAGGGGCCCCGTCGCTCGCGCGTGAGATCGTTCGCTTCGGTCGATCCGAAATCGGCAACCGATGCCATCAACTTCTCCAGACTGGGCGCACCCCTGCTCGACTATTAGTCTCCCGGGAACGGATTAGGTTCGACGCCGAGGGCGAAATTCTGACAGCCCGCACTCAACCTAAGGGCGTTCTATCTTTATGATTCAGTCGATGATTGCATCCGGAGACCTGGCGCACCTTGGGTGGCGTCAGCCGCGGGCCGCCAGATAAGCACCGAACATGGCTATCAAGGCCGCGAGCCCGAGCGCCGTCAGCCTGACGGCGACGTCCGCACCCAGGGCCAGCGCGTGCAACCCCGCCGCGTCGGTTGTCCGATATGCGCAAGCAGAAGCACGATCAGGGCGCCCAAGACCCAGCGCAAAGGGCGGAACCGGCGCCAGGGGAAGGGGAGGCGGACCAGCGCCGCGGCGGTCGCTCCGCTCACCACGAAGGCCATCCCGGCAATGGCCCACCACGGCCCGGTGGTACGCAGCTCCCGAGGTTTTGCTGACAGGAGATTGTTCCACAGCGCCCCGAGGTCGAAGCCCGCCCCGCTCAGGTAGATCTGCAGCGCCAGGGCCGCCAGCACGCCGGAGGTGACGGCCCCGGCGTAGGTCAGCATTTTCGAGCGCGCCGGATGTTCGCGCTCGAGCCCGTGAACGCCGACAATGTTGGAAGGGGACGGCTCAAACACAGTGATGCCCGGGTTAAACCCGGGCATCACCAGAACTGTTGCAGGCTCTGCCCGGCCTACAGATTGGGTTTAGCTGCGGCGCTCGGCCTGCCAGACGCCCTTGCAGGCGCCGTTGCCGCCGCTCCAGGAGCCCCCGCCGCTCTTCCCAGCGAGATGGCCGGTGCCGGTCGCAGTCTTGTCGCCGGCGCTTACATTGACGACCACTGCGCCATTCTTGCCGACCTTGCCCGTGATGCTGACGGTCGCGGTGCCGGCATTGCCTAAGGTGCCGTTGGTGATGCGGATCGGGTAGCGGTAGGACGTATCGCAGATGCCTTCCTTCGTGATGATCACGACGCTCCAGACCCCATCGTAGCCTGGCATGGCATCGGCCGAACGAACCGCGGCGAGCGTGGCCGCCGCCGCGAGCGCGGCCAACAGCGCCAGGCCCCGTGACCGGGCCAGAATTCCGGAATAAGTCATTTGATGCCCCTTCCTGCTTTCCTGCCGGGCGCCGCCCCCTGGGCATAGCGGCAGTGAACAGTGATCTTCGTGCGCCACTTCGTTAGTCGCAAAGGGACCGCAATTGGTTCAAACAGCGTGAACAAATTCGAAAGAGCCGTCGGATACCGGCGGCGCGTTGCCCCGGCCTTGAGCTGTCAAGCTGTACGTTAAGGGGCATCATGACCCCAGGAGAGCGGTTGATGATCACGCGCAGACATCTGTTGGGAGCGAGCGCGGCGATAGCGGGAGCGGCCGCCGCAGGCGGCCTTCGCCCTGCCATGGCGCAGCAGCGAAATCTGGGACCCAACCGGCTGGTGCTGTTGGGGACGCGGGGCGGGCCGCGCATTACCGAGTACAAGCAGACCCCGGCGGCAAACCTCATCGTCTGGAACAACGTTCCTTACGTGATCGATACCGGCTACGGCGCGACCTTCAAGCTGGTGGAGACGAAGTTTCCGCTGCCGGCGCTGCGCTACACCTTCATCACGCACCATCACTCCGATCACAACGCCGAGTTCGGGCTCCTGGTCTACAATGCGTGGGCGACCGGCTTGCAGATGCCGGTCGATGCCTACGGCCCGGCCGGCATGAAGCAACTCGCGCAGGGCTTTTGGGACGCCTATAAGTTCGACATCGAGACGCGCATCGCGGACGAGGGCAGGCCGGACCTGCGCAAGCTCGTCAACGTTCATGAATATACCGAAGGCCCGGTGATGGCCGCGGGCGATGCCAAGGTGACGGCGTTACGCAATCTGCATCCGCCGATCACCGAGAGCTTTGCGCTCAAGTTCGAGTTCCCAGGAAAGACCGTCGTCTTTTCGGGTGACACCGCCTATTTCCCGCCGCTTGCAGCGTTCGCGAAGGGTGCCGACATCCTGGTGCACGAGGTCATGTACGGACCGGCGCTCGAAGAGTTGGTGAGGCGCAATCCCAATGCGGCGACCCTGATGGCTCACCTCAAGGCGAGTCACACGCTCGCGGAAGACGTCGGACGCATCGCCACCGCCGCCGGGGTGAAAAAACTGGTGCTCAGTCACTTCGTGCCGGCGGACGCCACCGGGTTGACGGCGGAGAAGTGGGCGGATGCGGTGCGCCCGACCTACAAGGGCGATCTGGTGGTGGCGCACGATCTGATGGAAATTCCGCTGTGAGCGAGGCGCGGGACCGGCGCCCGCAATCCGCAAGAGGTAAGCATGCCGGCTGAACGCTTCGATTTTCCCAACGCGGCGGGCCAGAAGCTTGCCGCGCTGCTCGACTGTCCGCCTGGCGAGCCGCGCGCCTACGCATTGTTCGCCCACTGCTTCACTTGCGGCAAGGACGTGCATGCGGCCAAGCGCATCGCGGAAGGGCTGACGGCGCTCGATATCGCCGTCCTGCGCTTCGACTTCACCGGGCTGGGCTCGAGCGACGGTGAATTCGCCAACACCACGTTTTCGTCCAATGTCGCGGATCTTGTCGCCGCGGCAAACGAGCTGCGGCGAACGCGACGAGCGCCTGCGATCCTGATCGGCCACAGCCTCGGCGGCGCGGCCGTGCTCGCGGCGGCCTCGGATGTGCCCGAGGCGCGCGCGGTGGTGACGATCGCTGCGCCCAGCGACCCGACCCACGTGAAGGGGCTGTTCGCGGGCCATCTCGAGGAGATCGGCACGAAGGGCGAGGTCGAGGTCGTACTGGCCGGCCGTCCGTTTCGGATCAGCCGCGCCTTCGTCGACGACCTCGCGGAGCACAGGCTGCTGGATCGCCTTCCCGACCTGCACAAGGCGTTGCTGATCTTTCATTCGCCGACCGACGCCACCGTCGGTATCGAGAATGCGAGCCGCATCTTCACCGCCGCCAAGCATCCGAAAAGCTTCGTCTCGCTGGCTGGCGCCGACCACCTGTTGAGCCGTCGCAGCGACGCCACCTACGTCGCCAACGTGATCCACGCCTGGGCCGAGCGCTATCTCGACATGGCGGACGTCGCACCCGACCTGCCCGACGAATCCGACGCCGTGGTTGTTCGCGAAACGCGGCGCGGTCGCTTCCAGCAGCAGGTCACGGTCGGGCGCCATCGTTTCCTGGCGGACGAGCCGACCGACTTCGGCGGCCTCGACAGCGGTCCAGGTCCTTACGATCTCGTGCTGGCCGGGCTGGGCGCCTGCACGTCGATGACACTTCGACTCTACGCCGAGCGCAAGGCGCTGCCGCTCGAGCGCGTCACCGTCGAGCTCAGCCACAGCAGAATCCACGCCGCCGATTGCGAGACCTGCGAAACCAAGGAAGGGATGGTGGACCGCATTGAACGTACCATCGCATTGCGGGGCAACCTCGACGCCGAGCAACGCGAGCGGTTACTGGAGATCGCGGATAAATGTCCGGTGCATCGCACGCTGACCTCGGAGGTGGATATCCGCACCATCGAGCGGCGCGACGCCGATGATGAGCCGTAGTTTCGGATCAGCGCTCGGTTTCACGTCATCACCCGCCGCGGCGGACATTGTTCCGTCGATCGCAAGATCGCGACGAATTCGCAGCAGCGAGTTCCGCCACGCGCTGACTTGGGGAACCGCGTGCCACTTGCGCAGTTGGCTCGATGTGAACGGGCGACATGCGCGTCAGCATCGCTTGGCGATGGCGGCATGGTCCCGTCCCATCTCACAGGGTCCCAACCAGAAAGGCTTAAGCCATGGGCTTGTTTTCCAAAGACATCAAAACGATGAACGACCTGTTCGTGCACGCTCTGCGCGACATCTACTATGCCGAAAACCAGATCCTCAAGGCGCTGCCGGAGATGATCGACAAAGCGACCGACGCGCAGCTCAAGCAGGCGTTTCAATCGCATCTGGCCGAGACCAAGAACCAGGTGAAGCGCGTCGAGCAGGTGTTTCAGATGCACGGCGTGGAAGCTAAGGGCATCGACTGCCCGGCTATCGACGGCATCATCGAAGAAGCCGATGACGTCGCTGGAGAGATCGCGGACAAGGAGGTGCTCAATGCCGCGCTTGCTTCCGCGGCGCAGGCCGTTGAGCACTACGAGATCGCCCGATACGGGACGCTGATCGCCTGGGCGAAGCAACTCGGCCGCAACGATTGCGCGAACGTATTGCAGCGGAACCTTGACGAGGAGAAGGCCGCGGACAAGAAGCTGACCGAGATCGCGGAAGCGAGGCTCAACTTCAAAGCGGCGAGCTGATCTGGCCTGCCGCCCGCCGGGCGCCGCATGGAATACCGCTGACGCGTCGCATCCCGGCCTGGCGTGCCTTCATCGGGGGGACCCATCGTGGGGTCCCCCTTTTTGTCGGTCGACCGGTACGTGCAACGCGTGAGTTCTGCCAGGGCCGTCGAGACGCTCATCGCCGGGCCACCTAGGAGGGCGCCACGCTGCGACATCACGTCAGCCCTGGTGGCCGCGACGGATCGTCTCGACCCCGTTGATCCTGCCGACACGGGTCGTCAACTTTTGGCCAACGCGCAATCAACGCCAAGGGGGCGACCCATGCGCTTGCTTGTTGTCTTTCTGATAAGTCTGGTGGTGAGCCAGTCGATCTCGATCGGCGTCGGATTGCTGGTGGAACGGAACACCACGCCGTATACCGGCCTGGTCACCTTCATCGCCTTGTACTTCGCGATGTTCTGGGTGGCTTGGCGGTTTGCGATCCGCATAACCGAACCAAACGCGCTTTTCGGCAGCCGGTTGAGCAGCGCGGAAAAGTAACGCTGCTGCGCCACGGAATCTCAAAGCGTAGGTGATCTCGGTTATCGCGGGAGTGCGCGACCGCGATTTACTTCGGCTCGACGCTGGGGTCACCACCTGGCGAACCGGGCGGCGGAATGATCTTCAGCTCGCCGCCCCCTGGTGGCGCGACATGGATGTCCCGATCCACGCCGGCAGGCGGGCAGATCACACCTTTGGACTGCGCCAGCTTGTCGCTGAGCGGTGCGTCGCTGCCGCTGCCCACGGTCGGACCGCTGCCTTTGACATCGGGCGGACATGCCACGCCTTGCTCAGGCACGCGGTCGGTACCGACCGGCTGCGCCAGTGCGGCGCCGGCCGGCGCCATGCCCACGGAGATTGCGAAGATCAAGCTGATGGTGCGCACGGGATATTCCTCAACGACATGCGCAAGATAACGCGTCGGCTGCCCGAAACGTTCCCGCTGCGGAACCGCGGCAGGCCGGACCTGTCTTGAGATTTGTCGTATCCACGAGGCGGGAGTCGCGCACGACCTACGAAAGACAGCCGCTCGCCGGTATGGGCGGCCGAAGCCGTGTTGCTACTGCTTGTTCAATCCGCGCATTGAAAGATCCGGCGGCGAATTACCGAAAGCCGTGCCAGCCTTGCCAGCGGCGACTCCGAACTCGTAGAGCGCCTGCATGTATTTGCCGTCGAACGGGCCGCGGGTCGGATGATTGAAGGCCGGGTCCACATGCGCGACGCGCAACGCGAATCCATGCTTCTGCGCGCCGACCGAGATGAGCATGAGTTCCGCGCGCAACGCCGCGGTGAGGGCGACGGCGATCGAACGGCCGAGCACACCGGGAATGTTGCGGTCCGGCATCGAGAATTCAGGCCCGAGCTTGGAGTTCACGATGACATAGAGTTGGCTGAACGGCGCGCTCGATCCGCTGCCTGCGGACAACATCGCTTCCGGCATGACGAAGAAAGGCGCAGTCAGGGTGCCGTCGCTGTGCATCTCCTGGAGTTTCTTGCCGTTCGCCTCCACGTCGATGACGACGGGCGAGAAGAATCCGGGAATGCTGGATGACGCGAGCAGGACCTCACGGAAAAGCTTGAGCGCCGCCTCGTCGCCGCGCGTAGCAATCGCGCCCATGTTCCAGACCACGCGCCGCCCGGTGTCGAGATTGGTGGTCACGACGAACAGCCGCCGGCCGCGCGCATGTTCGGCGGCGATTTCCGAAAGCAGCTTTGCCGTCACCCGGTGTTCGACCAGACGCTTGAGCGGCCAGAAATCGAACAGGCTGTCGCGCGTGACCCGGTCCTCGAAGATATCCGCCGCTCCGATGGTGGTGAAGTTCTTGTGCACTTCCTCGTCGTAGCGCGGCCCGAGGAAGGCGAATGGAGCAATCAGGGCGCCGATGCTGACGCCGGTCACGACCGCGAATTCGGGCCGGGTGCCCGACTCGGTCCAGCCGGTGAGCACACCGGCGCCGTAGGCGCCGTCAGACCCGCCGCCGGAGATCGCCAGCCACGGTCCGGCCGTGGTCGGCAGAAGGCGGGCGAAACCCGCCGCCGAATCGCCCCACACGCGCGCGTCCGGAATGCCCGGAATGACCGCGGCATCTTCCTCCTCCGCCGTGAAGGGGGTGCGCTCAGTCTGTTGCTTCTGCGCGTCTTTGGGTGCCGGCGCTCTCCGCTCGACCTTCTTCCTTGCCTCCGCCAGCCGCTGCGCATGCGCCGACGCCCACTCGGACGGCGCGAACGACGTCGCGACCGTGCACAGCAGGAGCCCGGCGGCAACAGCAGAAGCTATACGAAGCGTGTGCAAAGTGGCTCTCCGACGTCGACGCACAGCATTCCTATTCGGTCTCACGCTTGCCGATGTTCGCCGCGCCGTCACTCTCGCCCGCGCGACTGCCGGACTGCATGGATCTCGGTGCTCTGCAAGCGCGCGACATCAGCCCTGAGTCGCGCTCCAGACGCCTGAGCAGCCTCCCGACGGACCCTGGCCGCGCCACGTTCCGCTGCCGCGGCCGGCGGACAGCCGTCCAACTCCGGCAGCGCTTTGGCCGCCGGCCGAGACGTTCACATTGACATGGCCGTTCGGCGACACGCGTCCGGAAACACTGACCGCCGCGCCGCCCAGATACGAGACCGAGCTGCCGCGAATCATCAGGCCGTAACGGTACGACTGGTCGCAGGCTCCGCTCTTGGTGATGACGAGCACGCTCCACGGGCCGTCGAACGACGCCGCTTCTGCGGACGGAGTGGCAGCAAGGGCGCTGGCGGCGAAAGCAGTCGCCAGCAAGACGGCACGGGTAGAGTAGCTGATCATGGGACCCTCGTGTTGGCCTCGGAGCGACGGTGTCCGGCCGCAGACGCCCCGTTGTGGTCGCTGTGCATTTTCTTCATCATGGACTGAGCGATGGCTGAACTCGCTCACAATGGGGCGCATGGTTAGCAGAAGGCGTGGGACGGCAGAAGAGGCTTTGACCGGCATCCTTGCCGCCAAAATGAGCGATCAGCCACCCGCCTCACGATCATGTTATTATTGTGTTCGCTAAGCCGCTCCGGTTTGGCCAAAACACGACAAATGGCAGGAGGAAAAAGCCATGCAACCGATTCGCCGCTGGCTCGCCGTCGCCGCTCTCGCGGCTTTGCCGCTGGCCACCCCGAGTTTGGGGCAACCGGCGCCGGCCCAAGCCACCAAGCCGGGCATCGAGCGCCTCTACATCCTCAATTGCGGTGAAGGCGTCGCCGGCGACATCTCGCGCTGGTCGCCCGGCGTGAACGTCGGCAAGTCGATGGACTTTGTCGACAGCTGTTATCTGATCAAGCATTCGCAGGGCTGGCTCCTGTGGGACACCGGGCTGGCCGATGCCATCGCCGCGATGCCGGAGGGGCAGCGTCCCGCCGACCCGCGGGCGACTCATTGGCGGCGGCCCAAGACCCTTGTCTCGCAGCTCGATGAACTCGGTGTGAAACCGTCCGACATCAAATATGTCGCCGTGTCGCACACGCATCCCGATCACGTCGGCAACATGGCGCTGTTCCCGCAGGCGACCCTGTTGGTGCAGAAGGCCGAATACGAGTGGCCGTCGCCGGTCGGTCCGCGCTTCAAACCGGAGCAGCCCGTGACCAAGCTCGAAGGCGATCATGACGTGTTCGGCGACGGCAGTGTGACGATCATCTCGACGCCGGGACACACGCCCGGCCATCAGAGCCTGCTGGTCAAACTGCCGAAGACCGGCGCGGTGCTGCTGTCTGGCGATGCCGTGCACTTCAAGGATAACTGGGACAACCGGCGCGTTCCCGAGAACAACGACAGCCAGGACAAGAGCGCCGCGTCCCTTCAGCGCATGGCGGATGTCATGGCGAAGGAAAAGGCGCAGCTTTGGATCAACCACGACAAGGCGCAGCGCGACAGTCAGAAGCTGTCGCCCGGGTTCTACGAGTGAGGAGGACGAATGTTTGAGCGTATCGCCACCGGACTGGTCTGCGGAATGAGCCTGCTCGCGTGTGCGAGCGTTGCGCAGGCGCAGACGAGCTTCCCGAACCGGCCGATTACCATGGTCGTCCCGCTGCCCGCCGGCGGGACCGCGGACCTGCTTTGCCGTTTCGCCGCGGAAAAGGCGAGCAGCCTGCTCGGCCAGCAAGTCGTGATCGAGAACCGCGCCGGCGGCGCCGGCGGCCGCGTGGGAACCGAATCGGTGCTGCGCTCACCGCCCGACGGATATACGATCCTGTGCGCGCCCCAGCTCACCTACAGCATCACCCATCTCGTATTCACCAAGGCGGCATTCGACACGCGCGCGATGGAGCCCATCAGCGTGCTTGCGACCTATCCCTTGATCGTGCTCGCAAGGGTCGGGCTGCCGGCCAACAACATGTCCGAGCTCCTCGCTTACGCGCAGGCCAACCCCGGCAAGGTCAACTACGGTCATCAGGGCAAGGGCAATACCGGACACCTCCTGGGCGAGCTTCTGATGCTCAAGGGTAATTTCCGAATGACGGAGATCCCATATCGGGGAAGCGCCCCCGCCATCAATGATCTCCTGGCCGGCAACATCGACATCGTTCCGGACTATCTGCTGGCCAACAAGCAGAACATTGATGCCGGCAAGCTGAAAATTCTCGGCACCGGCGGCCGCGAGCGGCTCAAGGACTATCCCAATGTCGCGACCTTGGCGGAGACGCTGCCGGTCGTCTATGCCGATACCTGGATGGGCGTGGCCGCTCCTCCCGGTACGCCGAAGGAGATCGTCAAGAAAATCTCCGACGCGATCGGACAGGCGTTCCAGTCGCCGGATCTGCGCGCCCGTATCCTGGCCTTGGAGGCCGATCCTCTCGGCAGCACGCCGGAGCAGATGCGCGACATCATCAAGGCGAGCACGGAGCAATGGGGGCCGGTGGTGCAGGCCGCCAAGATCGCCGTCGAATAATCACAAGTGAATAATCACACGACGTTCGGGTCAGGAGACGCGCAATGATTCTCGGTTGTATCAGCGGCTCGCGCCGGCGGTTGGCGCGCGGCTGCATCGGTGCCGGACTTGCGCTTGCCGCCATGCTCGCGGTGCTGCCGCAGGCCGACGCACAGGACTATCCGTCGCGGCCGGTGAAGATCATCGTGCCGTTCCCCGCCGGCGGCACCGCCGACGTGATGCCGCGCGTGATCGGCGAGTGGCTGTCGCGGAAATGGGGGCAGCCGGTCGTGGTGGAGAACCGCACCGGTGCGGCCGGGAACATCGGCGCCGAGGCGGTCGCCAAGGCGGAGCCCGATGGCTACACGCTGCTCTCGGCACCGCCGCCGCCGCTGGTGATCAACCAGAATCTCTATCCCAAGCTCGGCTTCGACCCGAGCGAGTTCGTGCCGATCGTGATCATGGGCCGGGTGCCGAACGCGCTCGTGGTCAACCCGAAGCTGCCGCTCAACAGCGTCGCGGAGGTGATTGCCTACGCCAAGGCCAATCCCGGCAAGCTCACGTCAGCCACCCAGGGCAACGGCACCACGTCGCATCTCACCTCCGAGCTGTTCCAGATGATGGCCGACCTGAAATTCCAGCACGTGCCGTATCGCGGCTCGGCGCCGGCGCTGACCGACCTCGTGGCCGGCAGCGTCGATCTCATGTTCGACAATCTCGGCGTCTCGCTGCCGCTGGTGAAGGGTGGGCAGCTCAAGCTCCTGGGCGTCGCCACGCCCAAGCGCATGGCCTCGCTGCCGGACGTGCCGACGATCGCGGAAACGCTGCCCGGGTTTGAATCGGCGGCGTGGTTTGCGATCGTGGCGCCGCCGAAGACGCCGCAGGCGGTGGTCGACAAGATCAACGCCGACGTCAACGAAGCGCTGCGCCAGAGCGACATCGTGCAGCGGCTGACGCAACTCTCGGCCGAGCCGATCGGCGGCACGCCGCAGGCGACCGCGGCCTATATGCGCGAAGAGATCGAGCGCTGGCACAAGGTCATCAAGGCCGCCAACGTCAAGCTCGACTGATCGATACTCGAAAGGACGCCATGGAAGCGACCGCGCACCGCTGGCCGGAGGAAGGGCTCACGCGGGTGCCGTATTGGGTCTATTCCGACCGCGCCCTCTACGAGGAGGAGCAGGCGCGGATCTTTCGCGGGCCGACCTGGAATTTCCTTTGCCTCGAGGCCGAGTTGCCCGGTCCCAACAGCTATCGCCGCTCCAACCTCGGGGCCATGCCGGTCGTGGTGACCCGCGACCAGGACGGAACGCTGCACGCGTTCGAGAACCGCTGCGCGCATCGCGGCTCGCTGCTGGTGCTCAACGAGAGCGGCGAGGCGCGCGACATCATCTGCGTCTATCACAACTGGAGCTACGATCTTACGGGTAACCTCACCGGCGTGGCGTTCCGCAAGGGGCTCGGCGGCAAGGGCGGCATGCCGGCGCAATGCCGGCCCGAGGATCACGGGCCGCGCAAGCTGCGGCTCGAGACGCTGTCGGGCCTCGTGTTCGGCACCCTGTCGGGCGACGCGCCGCCGCTCGAGCAATATCTCGGGCCCGAGATCGTCGCCCGCATCCGCCGCGTGCTGCGGGCGCCGGTGAAGCTGCTCGGCGGCTACAGCCAGACGCTGCCGAGCAACTGGAAGCTCTACATGGAGAACGTGAAGGACACCTACCACGCCAGTCTCCTGCACACGTTCTTCACCACCTTCCGCCTCAATCGGCTGTCGCAGAAGGGCGGCATCGTGGTGAGCGATTGCGGCGGCCACCATGTGAGCTATTCGCTCGCCGCGGATACCGGCGGCAAGGAATACGAGCAGGCCGGCATGCGCGCGGCGCAGGAGGGCTTCGGTCTCGAAGCGCCGCAATTGCTGGAAGCGGTCGACGAGTTCGGCGACGGCATCGGGCTCCAGATCCTGTCGGTGTTCCCGACCTTCGTGCTGCAGCAGACGCGCAACAGCCTGGCGGTGCGCCGGCTGGTGCCGCAGGGTCTCGACCAGACCGAACTGGTCTGGACCTGCTTCGGCTTCACCACCGACGACGACGACATGACCGAGCGCCGCTTGCGGCAAGCCAACCTGATCGGCCCCGCCGGCTACATCTCGATGGAGGACGGCGCCGCGCCGGGCTTCGTGCAGCGCGCCGTGACCACCGCGCCGGACCTGCTCTCGGTGGTCGAGATGGGCGGCGCCAGCGTCGCCTCCGACGACAACCGGGTCACCGAGGCGGCGGTGCGCGGTTTCTGGAAGGCCTATCGCGGCTATGTCGGGCTCTAACGTCGTGCGTCTGCCGTCCGGATTCACATGAACATCGAGCTGCAGCTCAAGGTCCAGGACCTCAACGCCCGCTACGTCCAGGCGATCGACGACAACAAGCTCGAGGCGTGGCCGGACTTCTTCACCGAGGACGGACGCTACCGCGTGACCACCGCCGAGAATTTCGAGCGCGGCCTGCCGCTCGGCCTGATCTATGCGACCTCGCGCGCCATGCTGCGCGACCGCGTGCGCTCGCTGCGCGACGCCAACGTGTACGAGGCGCAACGCTACCGCCACATCATCGCTTCGCCGCTGGTGACGCCGGACGAGGGCAGGGGGGCGCGTGCCCAGACCGGCTTTCTCGTCGCCCGCGTGATGCACACCGGCGAAACCACGCTGTTCGCCAGCGGCCGCTATGAGGATCACGTGGTGTTCGACGACGGCGCGGCGCGCTTTGCCGAGAAGTTGGTGATTCTCGACAGCCGGCTGATCGACACCCTGCTTGCTATTCCGCTGTAGCGGTGCGAAGCCGCATCGCATCCGGCGGGCGTGGCCTATGTCAGCGCCCCCGAAACCATTAGCCGACGCCGAACAACAACCATGTCCGCCTCCGCCGACTCGTCCCTGACGCGCCACCGCTCGTTCGTGCGCTTCTGGTGCGCGCGCACGTTCACCAACGGCGCCTTCATGATGCAGGGGGTGGCGGTCGGGTGGCAGATCTACGCCCTTACCAATGATCCGCTCGACCTCGGCCTCGTCGGCCTCGTGCAATTCTTTCCACTGATCGCGACCTCGGTCATTGCCGGACAGGTGCTCGATCTGTTCGACCGACGCGTGGTCGCCAGTGTCTGCCAGATCGGCAAGGCGCTGGCCGCGCTCGCGCTTGCCGTCGGCACCGTGCAGGGCTGGCTCGACCGCGAGGCCATGTTCGCTATCCTGTTCCTGTCCGGCACGGCGCGGGCCTTCGAAATTCCCACCATGCACGCGCTCCTGCCCGGCGTGGTGCCGATGGCGCTGCTGCCGCGCGCGATCGCGGCATCGGCTTCGGCCCAGCAGACCGCGGTGATCTGCGGGCCCTCGCTCGGCGGGCTCCTGTATGGGCTCGGCCCCGCCACGGTCTACGCCACCTGCACCGTCATCTTCATCGCCGCGAGCGTGCTGATCGGTTTCGTCGAGATTTCCCGACGGCGCGAGCCGCGCCGGCAAGTGAGCCTGGAAACGGTGTTTGCGGGCTTTGCCTATATCCGCAGCCATCCGATTCTCCTCGGCGCGATCTCGCTCGATCTGTTCGCTGTGCTGCTCGGCGGCGTCACCGCGCTGCTGCCGATCTACGCGCGCGACATCCTGCACGCCGGACCCTGGGCGCTCGGCCTGCTGCGTTCGGCGCCCGCCGTCGGTGCGCTCGCCGTCTCGATCGTCCTGGCGCATCGTGCGATTGCCGGCCGCGCCGGCCATGTCATGTTCGCCGCGGTCGGGCTATTCGGAGTCGCGAGCCTGCTGTTCGGACTGTCGACCTCGATCGGGCTGTCGTTCCTGGCGCTCGTGATCTACGGCGCGTCGGATGCCGTCAGCGTGGTCATCCGTCAGTCGCTGGTGCAGATGCGCACGCCCCACGACATGCTGGGCCGCGTGATGGCGGTCAACTCGATGTTCACGGGTTCCTCGGGTTCGCTCGGCGAATTCCGCGCCGGCGCGATCGCGGCCTGGCTCGGCGCGGTGCCGTCGGCGCTGATCGGCGGGGTCGGCACGATCGCTGTGATGCTGATATGGATGTGGACGTTCCCGCAGCTTCGCCGCGTCGACAAGCTGTCGCCGGACGCAGGCCCCGTGCCGTGAGCCCGATGCCGGACGATGAAGCGCGCCGGCCCGATGGCGGCGAGGACCCGGTCTATATCCACAAGCCGTCGCTGATGGGCGCGCCCTGGGAGCTTCATCTGCGCCCCGACGCACTGGAATGGCGCACCGGCCGGCACGAGGGCCGCATTCCTTACGCGCGCGTCCGGCGCGTGCGGCTGTCGTTCCGGCCGGTGACGATGCAAATGCGCCGCTTCGTTGCCGAGGTCTGGTCGGAGGCCGGGCCACGGCTTTCGATCGCATCGACCTCGTGGCGATCGATGGTCGAGCAGGAGGCGCAAGACCAGGCCTATGGTGCGTTTGTCCGCGAGCTGCACCGGCGCATCGCCGCCGCCGGCGCGACGACGGTGTTCGATTGCGGCTCGCCGGCTCTGCTCTACTGGCCCGGGCTCGCAGTCTTGGCGGCTGTGGTCGTGGGCTTCGCGGTGCTCATCGTGCAGGCGCTGAACAGCGGCGCCTACGGGGGCGCCGCCGTGATCGGCGGCTTTTTGGCTCTGTGCGTGTGGCAGAGCGGCACGTATTTCTGGCGCAATCGGCCCGGCCGCTATCGTGCCGATGCCTTGCCGAAGGAATTGGTGCCGGATGGGTAGCCGCACGCGATCGCGGCTCGCGCATGAGCCGTTGGCCGTGGCCGCATTCACGATGTCAAACAGCGCAGTGTTCTTCGTTCCCGCGGCGCGTTGTTGCGCCCGGGTTGGGTCTCTATCCATTCGCACCCGACCCGAAGAGGGGTGGGCGGAGCGCCGACAGGCGCACTATCTCTGTTGTCGCGTTTGCGAGACGCGACTGGTCCGCGCGAGTGAGGCGCGGCGCGTCCCATGACGCGGGACGCTCGCCTCTCGGCGCTCCACCGTGGCGATTTTCGGC
>Ga0207648_10001073_pt1 | contig 30612 bp, 26 predicted proteins | sample KBSMisM32_FD_184310 | JGI IMG/M metagenome (GOLD analysis project Ga0207648, IMG submission 184310) | Miscanthus rhizosphere microbial communities from Kellogg Biological Station, Michigan, USA - KBS Miscanthus M3-2 (SPAdes) (version 2) | ecosystem: Host-associated > Plants > Roots >... | reverse complement strand
AAGGACTTCGAAAGTAAATCAAGCGTCAAAGAAGAGCAGACCGAATTCTTAAAGCATTTAGCAAATCATGATAAGTTGTGGCTACAAGAATTGCCTGACAGGGATAAATATTTGGCGGAAGGTGGAGAGGCTAAAGTATATCTGCATTCGGATAACAAATCAGTGATAAAAGTTAACGATGGGATTTATTATGCCACCTGGCTTGAATATTTTAACAGCCTGGTTATTCATAATTTACTCTTTCCCGACACTGCATATACATTGTTAGGGTTTATTGAAGAAGATAATTCCTTAAAGGTTGTATTACAACAACCATATATTTCTTCTGATGTCACCGTAGAACTCGCTACTATCAGGGCATTGTTATCTTATAATGGATTTGAAAACACCAGGAGGCAGGATTATTATAATAAGGAATTTGGATTAATCCTGGAAGACATGCATGATGAAAATGTTATCTTAAAAGACAATGTATTGTTTTTTATTGATACTGTCTTCTATATCTCCTCACCATAAGGCCTGGCTTGCTCAGGCTAACGGGTTGGAACATTAACCTGCACATATTGGCCGCTTAATTTCAATGTAAGACCTTGTGGCGGAGTTCCAGACCGGCAGTTATAAGAGCGGCGTGTCATAAATTTCTCCTGTAAATTTTTATTTTTCTTCCATATTCCTTTTACAGTTGTTCCTGTTTTTAGGGGGTTTGTTCGACTTTTATTCGACTTTCATTCGACTCTGACTCCAGAAGGAATTTGACCCACATTTGCCCGGTTCGCCGGCGGCCGAATCAGGATCGAATCAGAGTCAAATGAGAGGCTGAAAAATCCACACAACTGTTTCACAGCTGCCTGTTTTTCATTGAGTAATATAAATAACTGATCTATACTGATTTTTTGCGCTTTATCCTGACAATTCCAAATAACCGTTAGTCTCATCTTGCCGCTCATACGCTTATCTTTGCACACTCAATTATAATCATCAAAAGATGAAATCCTTGGCAGCAACCGTTCATAATTTCAATGCCGGGCCTTCCATACTTCCAAGAGAGGTATTTGAAGAGGCCAGTCGCGCAATTCTTGACTTTAATGAGACCGGTTTATCGATCCTGGAAATTGGCCACCGTACGCCTTTATTTGAAGGCGTGATGAAAGAAGCGATCAGCCTTACAAAAGAATTGATGAACCTGGATTCTGACCATGAAGTATTATTCCTTCATGGCGGGGCTTCCACTCAATTCATGCAGGTGCCGATGAACCTGCTCAATGATAATGAAGTAGCTGCCTATACTGAAACAGATGTTTGGGGAACAAAGGGTATCAAAGAAGCTAAACTGTTTGGCCACGTAGAAGTGGTTGCCGGCAGCAAGGATAAAAACTTTACCTACCTGCCTAAAGGTTTTCATGTTCCCGCAACAGTGAAATACCTGCACCTGACTACTAATAATACCATTTATGGAACACAGTGGCAGGACCTGACTCCTTTCTATAAATACAACGTGCCACTGGTGGCTGATATGAGCAGTGATTTCCTGAGCCGCGTGATCGATTTCAATAAATATGATCTTATTTATGCAGGGGCACAAAAGAATGCAGGCGCTGCCGGTGTGAATGTAGTGGTGGTTAATAAGAACATTTTAGGAAAAGTAGACAGGAAGATCCCAACAATGATGGATTACCGCCAGCATATTGAGAACGGTTCCATGTTGAATACTCCTCCGGTATTTGCCATCTATGTTTGCATGCTCACCCTTCGCTGGTTGAAAAACAAAGGTGGTGTGGCTGCAATTGAAAAGCTCAATAATGCAAAGGCAAAACTTTTCTATGATACACTTGATTCCTTACCCGTTTTCAAAGGAACGGTAGTAAAAGAAGACCGCAGCAAAATGAATGGTGTATTTGTGATGCAGGACCCTGCTCTTGAAAAAGAATTCATGGAAATTTGCAAGAAGGAAGGAATGTATGGAGTGAAAGGACATCGCAGCGTGGGAGGATTCCGTGTTTCCATGTACAATGCACTTCCCATTGAAAGCCTGGAACTTCTGACAGACCTCATGAAAGATTTCGCAAACAAAAAAGGATAGAATACATATTCCCCTTACTTACTACATGACTTTTCTAAAAAAATAAGATGGCCCTCATTCAACCTTTCAAAGCATTAAGACCCAAACCCGAAATTGCACAGAAACTAGCTTCCCGCCCCTATGATGTATTAAACAGTAGCGAAGCAAAAACGGAAGCAAATGGCAATCCCTACTCCTTTCTTCATATCACCAAGGCGGAAATAGATCTTCCGGATGGAGTGGACATCCACAGCCAGGCAGTTTATGATAAGGCAAAAGATAATCTTGCAGCCTTCATTAAGCAGCATACACTTTTCCGCGAAGACAAACCCTGCTACTATATCTACCAGCTGATCATGAATGGCCGAAGCCAGACCGGCCTGGTATGTGTTTCATCAGTAAAAGATTATTTCAAAGATGTGATCAAGAAGCATGAGTTTACACGTCCTGAAAAAGAAAAGGACCGTATCGATCACATGAAAACCATTCATGCGCAAACAGGAAATGTATTCCTCGCTTATAATAATGTTCCGGAAATAGATTCAATCATTGCCAACTGGAAAAAAACAAAACAGCCGGTTTATGATTTTACAGCAAGTGATGGAATAAAACATACCGTATGGGCAATTGATGATGATAAAACCATTGCTGACATCAGTAATACATTTATACAAAAAGTACCTGCTACCTATATCGCTGATGGGCATCACCGTGCTGCATCTGCTGCCAGGGTAAGCCAGGCATTTCCTGCCAGCCAGAATGCTGAATTCTTTCTTACTACCATTTTCCCAGCCAGTGAACTGGCCATTATGGATTATAACCGCGTGATCAGGGACCTGAACGGACTGGATAAAGAAGACTTTATTGAGGCGCTGCATGAAGATTTCATGATCACTCAAAGTCCTGTAGCGGTAAAACCTGCCCAATTACATGAGTTCGGCATGTATTTGGATAAACAATGGTACATTTTAACTTCCCGGAAGGGCACGTATAACAATGACCCGATCGGCGTACTGGATGTAACCATCCTTTCAGAAAATGTACTTGATAAGATCCTTGATATTAAAGACCAGCGTACAGATAAGCGTATTGATTTCGTTGGCGGGATCAGGGGCCTTGGCGAACTGGAAAAAAGAGTTAACAGCGGCGAAATGAAAGTAGCTTTCAGTTTATACCCTGTCACCATCCAGCAGCTATTTGATATTGCAGACAGCGGCCAGGTAATGCCACCCAAGAGCACCTGGTTTGAACCCAAGCTCAGAGACGGCCTGCTGACACACGAGATCTGAGCGTAACCTTAAGGTTTTGATAAAGCTTAAAGGTTCTGTAGCAATAAACTATAATCTTTTTAGTTTTGATCGTATGAAAAGAATCCTTCTCCTTGTAACCGGTATTAGCCTTGCATTTATTGGCTTTGCCCAGGATGACGTGAAAACTTTGCAGGAAACAGGCAGAAGCTTCATGCGCTCCGGTGATTATGAAAATGCAATCATTGTATTTAATCGTGCATTGCAAAAAGATAGCAGGAACCTGGAGGTACAGAAGGACCTGGTGATGACCTATTACCTGAAAAGAGATTATACCACCGCATTAAAAGGTGCTGAAGCACTTATTGACCGGGATGATGCTGATGTTATTTCTTTTCAGATAGCTGGTAATGTATACAAGGCACTGGAAGAAGTGAAGGATTGCGACAAGATGTATAAGAAAGCCCTCAAGAAATTCCCAAAAAGCGGTCCTCTATATAGCGAATATGGTGAACTCCTCTGGGCTGCCAAGAATTACTCCGCTATTGAACAATGGGAAAAAGGCATACAGGTTGACCCTGCTTATTCCGGTAATTATTACAATGCCGCTCTTTATTATTTCTATACCAAAGACAAGGTCTGGAGTCTTATATATGGTGAGATCTTCGTAAATATGGAAAGCCTTTCTCCAAGAGGTGCCGCCATGAAACAGATCTTATTACAGGCCTACAAGGAAAAACTGTTTGCTGATCCTGATATCATGAAGGGAGAGGAAAAGAATAAAAGTGAATTTGCAAAAGCCTTTTTACAGGGTATCGGTAAACAATCTTCCCTTACTTCCAAAGGGATCACTGCTGAAACACTTACAATGATCCGCTCCAGGTTCATCCTGGATTGGTACGCTACTAACGCTACAAAATATCCATTCCGTTTATTCGATTACCAGCGCCAGTTACTGCAGGAAGGTATGTTTGAAGCCTATAATCAATGGCTGTTTGGTTCTGTGGAGAACCTGGCAGCTTATGATACCTGGACAAAATCCCATGCCGACCAGTATGAGGCCTTCGCTAATTTTCAAAAGAACCGTGTGTTCCGGATGCCTGCAGGGCAGTATTACCAGGCGATCAATTGAGGAAAGGCCGTAAGTTTTTAGCTATTAGCCGTTAGCTATTAGCTTATTTATAAATATTTGCCTCCCTCTGCTTTGAACAATGAACTAAAGGCTAATAGCTAACGGCTAATGGCTTACTAATTCTCCCCCCCTCGCAGATTTTTTTTATAGCCTTTTTTCCCTAATTTGTTAGTGTAACGATTGAACTATGAACGAAAAAGGAAGGTTATTCGACTGTATTTCAGTGCAAACCGAAATGGGCGGCCTTTCCACCATGCTTTCCGGAAAAGAAAGGGGGCAGTGGAAGAACTATAGCACCAAAGAGGTTAAGGAAATCGTGGATAAGCTAAGTGCTGGCCTGTTAAGCCTGGGAGTTGGCCCGAATGACATGTCAATTGAGGGTCGGGACAAGATTGCCATCATGTGCAAGAACCGACCGGAATGGCTCATGCTTGACCTGGCTGTTCAACAAATAGGTGCTGTGCTGGTGCCGGTTTATCCTACCATCGGTGTTAATGATCTTGAGTTCATTTTCAATGATGCCCGCGTTAAATACGTATTCGTCAATGATGAAGAATCCTTTCTCAAAGTCCTGAGCATAAAAAGCAGGGTATCCTCTATAAAGGATATTTATTCATTTGAACATACTCCGAATGCAAAGCACTGGAAGGAAATAATGGACATGGCCACACAGGACCTGCTTTACAAGATCCCTCCGATTGCTGATAAGATCAAATATGAAGACCTCGCAACCCTGATATATACCTCCGGAACAACAGGCACCCCCAAAGGAGTGATGCTTTCTCATGAAAATATTCTTTCGAATGTAGTGGCCTGCATGCCCTGTTTGCCCAATTTCCAAAACATGAAGGTATTGAGCTTTTTGCCACTCAATCATATCTTCGAAAGGATGATCTCCTATTTCTACCTCTTTAGAGGTGCATCCATTTATTATGCTGAAAGCCTGGATACAATTGGTGATAACCTGAAGGAAGTGAAACCGGATATGTTTACTACGGTTCCGCGCTTATTGGAAAAAGTGTATGACCGCATAATGCTGAAAGGTTCAGAGCTTACAGGCACAAAAAAGAAATTATTTTTCTGGGCACATGACCTGGCCACCCGTTACGAGATCAATACGAAACAGGGAATGTGGTATAATCTACAATTATCACTGGCCAATAAACTGATATTTAGTAAATGGAGAGAGGATCTTGGCAATAACATTAAAGTAATTGTATCAGGTGGAGCAGCCGCGCAGGTACGATTGATCAGGATATTCACTGCGGCAAAGATCCCCGTGATTGAAGGATATGGATTAACTGAAACTTCTCCTGTAATTGCTGTTAACCGTTATAACGTAAATGACCGCATGTTTGGTACCGTGGGACCACTGATAGATGGCGTGAAAGTGCAGATCGCGGAAGACGGAGAGATACAATGCAAAGGACCAAATGTGATGTTGGGCTATTATAAACGACCTGATTTCACAGCAGAAGTGATCCATGACGGCTGGTTTGATACAGGTGATATCGGAACTATAGTAAACGGTAGATTTCTAAAGATCACCGATCGTAAAAAAGAACTTTTCAAAACCAGCGGAGGCAAATACGTAGCGCCAATAGCCATTGAAAATAAATTGAAGGAATCAATTTATATCGAACAGATCATGGTTGTTGGTTCAGAACGCAAATTCGTAGGTGCATTAATTGTTCCCTCTTTTCCCAATCTTAAGGAATGGTGCAGGACCAATGGAGTACAGGCAGCCAGTCATGAGGAAATGATCCGCAATCCCAAAGTGCTGGACATGTTTAAAGACCTTGTTGAAAGCTTCAATAAATATTTTAACCATGTTGAACAGGTAAAGCGCTTTGAACTCCTGGCCAATGAATGGAGTGTTGATACCGGCGAAATGACGCCAAAGCTCTCGCTCAAACGAAAAGTGGTAATGGAAAAATACCGGGATTCAATTGAAAGGATCTACTCCTGAGTTCTCTATATCACTACTCTTTTCACCCGTGGTACCAGCAAATGCATGATCAACCAGGCCAAAAGATAGGAGAGCCCACAGATAATAAACATAATGTAATATCCATATTGAATATTACCCGCCTCCTTATAGTAAGTAAATAATTCGCCGGCTGTTTTTGACAATATGATTCCCCCAATTCCTCCAGCCATACCGCCAATACCTGTTACAGCACCCACTGTTTTTTTCGGAAACATATCTGATACCGTTGTAAAGATATTAGCGCTCCATGCCTGGTGAGCGGCACAGGCAAAGCCAATCATTATTACTGCCAACCACATATTAAATCCACCCAGGTATTGAGCCGAAATCACGGGAAGTACTGCAAAGGCATAAATAAGCATGGAGGTTTTCCTTGCTTTAAAAACAGGCCATCCGTTTCTGATTAAATTCATTGGTAACCAACCGCCAAAAATACTACCAAAGGTTGCGATAGTATATACCAGAGCGATAGGTAAAGCGATCTGTGTGTTGGAAAGCTTGTATTGTTCATTCAAAAAATCAGGCAGCCAGAAAAGATAAAACCACCATACACCATCCGTCAGCATTTTACCAAGGGTAAATGCCCAGGTTTGATTATACTTTAGCAGCTTAAACCAGGATACTTTTTCCTGGGTGACTGTTTCATCCACTTTTTCGTCCGCATCACTATGTATATATTCATATTCTTCCTTGCTGAGCTTTTTATGCTTACTGGGAACCTCATAAAAAAGAAACCAGAACAGCAGCCATATTAACCCTATAGCACCCGTAATTATAAAAGTAAGACGCCATCCATATACTTCTGCAATAAACGGAACTGTGAGCGGTGCAATAATGGCCCCTATATTGGTACCAGAATTAAAAATACCTGTAGCAAGTGCTCTTTCCTTTTTGGGGAACCACTCCGCCACTGTTTTTATGGCCGCAGGAAAGTTACCAGATTCAGTAATACCCAGGCCTGCCCTGGCAACAAAGAAACCTGTTGTGGTGCGCACAAGAGCATGGCACACCGCTGCAATGCTCCATAACAGCAAAGAAAGCGCATATCCGAGCTTCGTTCCTAATCTATCAATGAGTCTTCCCGCAAAGATCATTCCCACAGCATACGCCAACTGGAAAGCGATGGTGATATTGGCATAATCATTCTTTGTCCAATTGAATTCCTTGTCAAGGTTCAGTTTAACAAGGCTGATCACCTGCCTGTCAAGGTAATTCACAGTAGTGGCAAAAAATATCAGCGCACAAATCGTCCACCGGTATTTTCCAATCGTTTGCTGGGTCATTTTATTTTTTTATGGCATTAATTATAGCGAATACATCTTTCGTTGTCTGCTCAATTGTTGCATAATCTTTTGCTTCCATCAATTTCTTGCTGATCAGTTTGCTTCCCATTCCTACCGCACATACGCCGGCTTTGAACCATCCTTCTATATTCTCTTTGGTTGTATCCACTCCGCCAGTGGGCATGAATAAAAGTTTCGGGAAGATATCCTTTATACTGGTTACAAATTCAGGGCCCAGCATATTTCCGGGGAATAATTTGATGAATTTGATACCGGCATTCTCCGCAGCAATGATCTCACTGGGTGTCATACAGCCCGGAGCATAAAACATATTCTCTTTAGTTGCATAGCTGGCAACTTCAGCAACAAAACCCGGACTTACCATGAAATCACATCCTGCTGCCACATAACTTTTTGCATGGTCAAGCGATTTGATGGTTCCAACTCCCAGCATTAGTCCCTTCATTTCCTTATCCCTTACTTCTACCATCTTTTTGAAATTGGCAAGTGCAGCATCACCACGATTGGTATACTCAATAGCTTTTACCCCAGCACGATAAACAGCTCGCAATACTTCAATGGTTACTGTTTCATCCGCATTATAATAGAGCGGCAGCATTCCCTGCCCTGTAATTGCTGGTATTACCTGGTCCTGTGTCATTCTTATTTCAGATTTTAACTTTAATAACTAGTTTCCTGATCTCGTTCTCACCGATCATCGGTGCGTGTACATCTTCCGGGAAAAAGATAGCAAATTGTCCATTGGTCAACTGGAAGAACATATCCGGGGCATCGCTATAGAAAAGTACATCCTTTTCTTCATTATATGTTCCGTTGGGTGCCTGGCATTTCTCCCTGGGTTTCCATCCCATTGTTTCAATACCATTTATACAAAGCTGTATATCGATATTCTTATTATGACATTCGAATTTAGCGATGGATTCCGCAGTGGTCATCCCTTTTTTGTTGGAGATAATGGCTTTCAGGTTATCGCCATCAATTTCATACTTGCCGGGTTCCATGGTGGAAAGATTGGCCCAGTTGCGGTTTATATAGTCAAAGGCTTTCGCAAACCTCGGATGAACGGCATAGTATTTTGCCGCGTTTTGAATAGTATCTATGATCATAGCCTTTTTCGCAATTAGTTATAAATAGAATTATCGCTGTACGCGTCCGCTGGCATCACCTTTCATCAGGTCTTTCACCTCACTCAGCGTTGCATGGTTAAGGTCGCCCGGAATGGTATGCTTTAATGCAGAAGCAGCTACACCAAACTCCGCAGCATCTTTCATTGGCATTCCTGTTACCAATCCATAAATGAATCCGCTGGCAAAGCTGTCTCCACTTCCCACACGGTCAATGATCCTTACTTCATACTTACGCGTATGATAGAATTCAGTGCCATCATATACCAGTGCGCTCCAGCCGTTATCGCTTGCACTGTGGCTTTCACGTAATGATGATGCAATGTATTTGAATCCGAATTTAGCCTTCATCTGTTTGAACACATCCTTGAAGCCTTCAAGGTTCAGCTCACCTTTAGTAACATCAGTATCCTTTGCTTTGAAACCTAAAGTAGTATCTGCATCTTCTTCATTACCGATACAAACGTCAACATACTGGCAAAGCTTTGTCATCACTTCACGTGCTTTTTCCTTTGTCCATAATTTCTTACGGTAATTAAGATCAATGCTGGTCATAATGCCTTTAGCTTTTGCAGCTTTTAATGCAGCCTCTGCCAGTGTAGCAGCTTTATCACTCAATGCCGGTGTAATACCTGTAGTATGGAACCAGTCTGCCCCATCAAGGATCTTATCCCAGTCAAATTCTTTTGTATCAACCTCAGCAATGGAAGCTCCTGCCCTGTCATAGATAACCTGTGAAGCACGCATGGAGGCGCCTGTTTCCAGGAAATAGATTCCGAGCCTGTCTCCACCTCTTACTATGAATTGGGTATCCACACCGTAACGGCGCAGGTGATTGATGGCAGACTGGCCAATGGCATTATTAGGGACCTTGGTAACAAAAGTTCCATTCAACCCATAATTACATAAAGCGGCCGCTACATTGGCTTCTCCGCCACCATAGGTAACATCGAATGTATCAGCCTGAACAAATCTTTTGTAATCAGGAGTTGATAATCTCAACATGATTTCGCCAAGTGTTACTACTTTTTTTGACATCTCTATTTTGGTTTTGTTTTAAGACGTTTTTTTATTTCAATTCATGTACGGGTGCAGGGTCCATATCTGTATATACAAGATTTTCTCCCGCCATTCCCCATACAAATCCATAGTTACTGGTGCCACATCCAAAATGCGTGCTCCAGGGTGGTGATATCACCGCTTCATTATTGGCCATCACCATATGCCTGGTCTGTTGAGGCTCTCCCATATAATGGAAGATGCGGTGTTGTTCTGGAAGATCAAAATAAAAATACACTTCCATTCTGCGCGTATGCGTATGAGGCGGAACTGAATTCCATACACTACCAGATTCCAGTACGGTTAATCCCATAACCAGCTGGCAGCTTTTGATCCCTTCCAGGTGAATATATTTATATACCGTACGCTTATTGGCTGTTTCAGCAGCACCTAATAGAACTGGTGAAGCCTGCTCTTTGGTAAATTTGGCTGCAGGATAATTCATGTGAGCAGGTGCTGATAATAAATAAAAGATGGCCGGTGAATTCTTATTGGAAGATGAGAAACTCACTTTCTTTGTTCCCTTTCCTGCATAAGCACAATCCAGTTTATCCAGGTCAAAGGTTTGATCATCGATCGTTACTTTTCCCTTACCACCTAAATTGATTATACCCAGTTCTCTCCTTTCCAGGAAATATTCGGCTCTTAATTCCGGGTGATTGGGAAGGTCTAAAGTTTTATTTACCGGTTTTGCACCACCAATGATCACCCTGTCGTAATGAGAATATACCAGCTGCAGGTTATCATCCTGCATCAGGTTTGATACCAGGAAATTTTCACGGAGTTGATCCGTATCCATCTGCCTGGTTTCCGCGGGACTGTTTGTATGTCTGATTTGCATTATGAGAAAAACTTGATTTGATTTTTGAATTAGCGGCCCATCCATCCGCCATCTATTGTGAGAATAGTCCCATTTACATAGGAACCGGCATCAGATGCAAGGTAAACCACTGCACCTTTAAAATCTTCAGGAGTACCCCAGCGTCCAGCCGGTATCCTGCCCAGTATAGCTTTGTTTCTTTCAGGATCGGCCTGTAAAGGCTTGGTATTGTCTGTATCTATATAACCTGGGGCAATGCCGTTTACATTCACGCCTTTTCCTGCCCATTCATTAGCCATTCCTTTTACTACGCTGCCTAATGCACCTTTACTGGCGGCATAGCTGATCACATTTATTCCGCCCTGGAAAGTTAGAAGGGAACAGGTGAATATGATCTTACCGCTACCACGTTGCACCATCAGTTTTCCAAATTCCCGTGCTAGTACAAATTGCGAATCAAGATTGATGGCCATTACCTGGTCCCAGTATTCATCCGGATGCTCAGCAGCAGGTGCACGCTTAATAGTACCGGCGTTATTGATCAGAATATCTATTGTTGGATTTTCAGCCTGAGCTTTTTTGATAAAAGCATATACGCTTTCACGATTGGAGAAATCTGCCTGGTAGGCTTTGAACTTACGTCCAAGTGCAGTTACTTCCTTTTCTATTTTACTACCACTGAGTTCCAGCGTAGCTGAAACGCCAATGATATCGGCGCCTGCTTCTGCAAGCCCTATGGCCATCCCCATCCCTATCCCCTTATTGCAACCAGTTACTACAGCCGTTTTTCCTTTGAGACTAAATTGATCGAGAACTCCCATTGTAAAATTTATAGGCTGGTCACTTTCACCTTAGCAGGTTGCTGTGCCAATTGCCAGTTGAAGTAATTTTTATTGTTATTGAAACAAATGTCCTGTATGATCTTGCCGATCCAGTTCACATCATTCGGCAATTCTCCTTTTTCAATTTCATCACCAAAGAGTTCACACAATATCCGGCGGAAATATTCATGCCGGGGGAAGGAGAGAAAACTTCTTGAATCAGTAAGCATACCAATGAACCGGCTGATCAATCCCATATTGGAAAAGGCATTCATCTGTTTGATCATTCCATCTTTCTGATCAAGGAACCACCAACCTGAACCCCACTGGATCTTGCCTATCGATGAGCCATCACTGAAATTACCCATCATGGTAGCAAATATTTCATTATCTGCCGGATTGAGATTATAGATTACAGTCTTTGCGAGTTTATTATTGCTATCCAGTTTATCCAGAAAGCTGGCCAGTGGTTTAGCCTGGTGCCAATCGCCCATTGAATCCCATCCCGTATCCACACCGAGTGACTCTTTCATGCGTGAATTATTATTCCTCATTGCCCCCAGGTGAAACTGTTGTACCCAGCCTTTTTCCCAATCCCATTCTGCAAAATGAATGAGCATGGCTGATTTAAATTTGCGCTGCTCGGCTTCGCTTACAAATTTGCCCCCATGCACTTTATTGAAGATGGCATCGATCTCACTACCGGTGAAATCATCTGCATAGATCTCTTCCAGGCCATGATCAGAAACATTACAACCCATGGATGCAAAGAAATCATGGCGATTCTGAAGAGCATAAAGGAAATCATCAAAAGAGGAAATGGTAATTCCTGAAACAGCTTCCAGTTTTTTGGTATAGGCAATGAATTTCTGGGGATCAGCAATATTCATGGCATTATCCGGACGGAAAGCAGGAAGGATGGGAATTTCAAATCCATCTTCTTTAATGGATTTATGATGTTCCAATGAATCAATTGGATCATCAGTAGTACATACCAGTCGCACATTCATCCTGCGCAACAGGTTACGCACGGAGAATTCTGGTGTTTGCACCTTAGCGGTACATTCATCATATATCTTGCGCGCTGTATCAGGATTCAGTATATCGTGAATATTAAAATAACGCTGCAGCTCAAGGTGGGTCCAGTGATACAAAGGATTCCTGAGGGTATATGGAACAGTTTCCGCCCATTTTTTGAACTTCTCAAAATCAGGAGCATCACCCGTACAATATTTCTCATCCACTCCATTGAAGCGCATGGCCCTCCATTTATAATGATCTCCATAGAGCCATATCTGGGCAAGGTTCTCAAACTTCACATCATCTGCAATTTGCTGGGGTGGAAGATGGCAATGGTAATCTATAATAGGCATATCCTTCGCAAACTCATGGTATAGCCGCTGCGACGTCTTGGAATGCAGTAAAAAATTCTCATCGAGGAAATTCTTCATACTAAATTTTTATAATGACACACCCCTCTTCCAGGGAATAAAATCATCCTGTCCATGTTCAACAGCCTTTGCTTTGATATCGCCGCTGGCTACTTTAATTACATAATCAAGTATACGTTCACCAGCCTGCTCAATGGTTTCTTCTCCATCTATGATCCCACCGGTATTGATATCAATGATATCCGGCATTTTTTTATATAAGGCAGTATTGCTTGATAGTTTAAGCACCGGTGCAATTGGATTACCAGTTGGTGTTCCCAGCCCGGTAGTAAATAAAACAATATTGGCACCGCTTCCCACTTCTGCCGTGGTTGATTCCACATCACCACCAGGAGTACATAAGAGGTTTAATCCCGGCTGCGTTACTTTTTCTGTATAGTCCAGTACATCAGCAACGGGTGAAGTACCCCCTTTTTTGGCGGCACCTGCTGATTTAATAGCATCAGTTATCAACCCGTCCTTGATATTACCTGGGGAAGGGTTCATATAGAATCCTGAACCTACTGCTTCTGCTCTTGCATTGTAGGTTTTCATCAAATGCATAAATCTTTTGGCGATGCTCTCATTCAAACAGCGATCACTCATTTCCTGCTCAACACCACATAATTCCGGGAACTCAGAAAGAATTACAGAACCACCGGCGGCTACCAGCAGGTCTGAAGTATAGCCAATGGCGGGATTTGCGGAAATTCCGGAGAATCCATCAGAACCTCCGCATTCCAGTCCAATACAGATCTTGCTGATGGGTGCAGGCTTGCGTTCGTTCTGATCAGCGATCATTAAACCGGCAAAGGTTTGTTTGAGCGCCATAGCGATCATATCTACCTCCAATCCTATCTTCTGCTGTTCCAGGTAATAGATGGGCTTATCGAACTTTGGGTCCTTCTTTGCAATTTCTTCCTGCAACAGTGATATCTGCGCATTCTGGCAACCCAGGCTTAACACAGTTGCCCCGGCCACATTGGGATGGGTGATATACCCGGCCAGCAAGGCACATAATGCCTGCGAATCTTCTCTTGTTCCACCACAACCACCTTCATGATTCAGGAATTTAACTCCGTCCACATTCTTGAATAGCGGAGGATTGGAAGATTCATTCTTCCCTTTAATAAACTCAGTTTGCAAAATAGATTCCGTAGTGGCACCTGCCTTATACAATTCAACCATCTTGCGGGAAAGCTGAGTATATTTTTTAGGTCGTGCATATCCTAATTCTTCCAGTAATGATTCTTTGATCACCTCCACATTCCTGTTTTCACAAAACACCAAAGGAACAATCAGCCAGTAATTGGCTGTGCCTACAGTACCATCACTGCGATGATAGCCCATGAATGTTTTTCCTTTCCATTTATTTTCTTCAGGAACATGCCACCCGGTTTTTCTTACCGGGGAAAGACTGTATTCATCAGATGCATGCTTGAGATTAGCCGTAGAAATTTTGGCTCCTGTTTCAATCTTTTCCTTTGCCTTACCCACCAATACGCCATACATGAACACGGGATCTCCGGGGTTCAGGTCCTGGGTAGTGAATTTATGTTTGGCTTCCACATCTGTTTTCAGAACATACTTGTCTCCATTGAATACAATATCCTGGCCCTTGCGCAGATCCTGCAATGCCACCAGCACATTATCCTTTGGATGAATCTTTAAAACCGTATTTTTCATTACACTTTCGTTTGTTGGAGCTGCCGGTTGCTTATCACGGCCAGCACTCCTTCCTTTTGTATTAATTGAATATTTTCAACAACTGCATCGGCGAAGCCTTTCAGCTCGCGCAGATCGGTGCCCCACAGGTTCTTATCTCCCAATATATCATCAGCAACTTTCGCAGGTTCCGTTTTAGCCCAGGCCTGGGATAAACGGGCAGCAGACTCGTCCTCAACAAGGTAAGTGTGACCATTGGCCTGGCCATGGTAACGATTGTCACCGCCAGGACCGCATTTCATGAACACAAGATACGCCGCAAAACCCAAAGCCATAAGGCTGGGAATTTTGTCCGTTTTTGCATAATACTGCTGTAATAAAGCAACATTACGCATCTTCATTTTGGACGTATAATTCATTGAAATGCTGAGCCATTTATGATCCAGGAATGGATTGCGAAAACGATCCACCACTTTTGATGCAAAAGCACACGCTTCATCATAAGTGATCATATCGCTTTCCATGGCCCTGGCTATTTCCGTTGTCATCAACCGGCGGATGAATAATAACATCTGCTCATTATTCATGGCTGCTTTTACGGTTTCAAAACCCGCAAGGTGCCCCATTGCACAGGAGAATGTATGTGTTCCATTCAGCAGGCGCAGTTTAAGCTCCCTGAATTTTTCAATATTGGGAGTGATCACCACGCCATCATCCACATTACTGAAAGAAAGCACTTCTTTTACTTTCTTACTACCGGATTCAATGGCCCAGAGCCTGAATATCTCTGACATTATGCTTAGGTCATCCCTGTATCCCAGTTTTTGTTCAGCAGCTTTGAGATCAGCTTCGGGTAATCTTCCCGGCACGATCCGGTCAACCAGTGAATTACAGAAATGATTGGATGAATTCAGCCAGTTCACAAATTTATCTTCCAGCTTATTCTTTGCTGCCAGGTCCTGCAATATAGACTTTAGCCTATCTCCGTTATTAATGATCAGTTCCGTAGGAATGATCACCATTCCACTTTCTTCTGATCCACCAAAGGCTTTGTAACGCTCATACAGGAAAGCCAGTAATTTACCGGGAAATGATGGGGGAGCCGTTTCCGTCTTTATATCATCATCAGAGGGAACAATACCTACTTCAGTGGTATTGGATATGATCAGCTGCATATCCTTATTATGGGCACATTGCAGGACATCTTTCCATTCTTCCCCTGCAGACAGTACCCTGCTGATAGAAGCGTTGATATGCACCTCTTCTATTTTCTTACCTTTTTCTATTCCTTTTATAAAATGGGTGAATAGTCCGTCCTGCGCACCAAACTCGTTCACTCCACCCTTACTGGTAGATTTTACCACCACTATCCTTCCATTGAAAACTCCCTGCTTGTTTGCCTTATCAATGAAATAATCAGGTAATCCCCTTAGCAGGATACCTGTTCCAAACTGCAAAACCTTCTCGGGTAATTCAAATAGTTTATCATCCGGTACTTCTATACCAGCCTGCGCTTTGATTTTCTTCAGATTTTCTCGCGTCAATTGCATATTCATAATTTAATTCAGGGCGGGCTTCCACCTGTTTTTAAAAACCCAGTCCGGGGTAATGGTCGATGCAGTAATCCCTACGGGCAGGTTATTACTGTACCAGTTATAATCTTTACCACCATCACGGTGGCAATCGTAATAATAAATTCGCTTGCCCCACCGTATGGTATTGGTTGTAGGCACAAGGTAGATAGCAGAGTCTTTCATATTTGCCGCAAATGAGCAATTCACTAAGTAAAATTGGGCATCGCGGTGATACCTGCCTAATAAGAAACCATCATATCCTCTAAATCTGCAATTCATTAGGACCGTTTTCGAATCCTCATGCCTGGAACCATCATGCCAGATAGCAGCAGGCCCGTTCAGGGTAAGATCACTGGCACCCACATTCATGGTAGCAACACCCCAATCATCTGAATGCCCACATCGCCATTCGTCCTTATATGAACAGTAGCTAAACAATCTATTTTTTACTTTGTTGAAGCAGCCAGTTCGACAACATTTCGGCTGCAGCATAATTATCATAATCCTCAGGAAGCTTTCTGCCATCGGTATACTCATTGTATAACCATGGATCGCCAACGGCAAACACAGTTCCCTTACCGTATTTAGCTGTAGCCATGATCACATCACCTTCTCTGCTGGCTACTGCTGTTGCAGGAGCTTTCAAATTCAAAACACTTACTTCCTTGAGGTACATTTTCACATCCTCTTTGAATACAGTCTTATTGGAAGCGTGAACTTCACCTGTAGGGAAATCATCTCCCTTTACCATATTCCTGCTCTTATCACTAAAGTTTATTCCGAATACATTGGCCAGTTTATTGAAATGTGACAGATCACAATTGGCACTGTCATTAGCCATTAATACCAGCACTCCTCCCAGTTTTACCCAATCGCTTATTGCCTTTACATCAGTTGCAGAAACATAATTGGGAGAAGGATTATCCTTTACATGGTCAGGATCAATGATAATATAAACTGAAGCCCTGGCAAGATTGCCCGGCGTTGGGGCTACATCCAGCGAAGACAGGCTGGCGCCAAATTTCGTAAAGTTGTTACCCCACATGGTCAATCCGGGATGGCCTTTACCTTCCCATACATAATGCCAGTAATCATTCACACCCAATTCATCCTTTTTCTTTTCACTATTGAAATAACGGTCAAGTAATACTGTTTTTCCTTTTCCGGGTTTAGGCTCACTGGCAATTGCCATTTCATTGGCGCATTGAATAAATGCACCCATGCCTTTGGGATCATTCACCACCACTGGTTCTTTCATGTAATAATCATAACTGCCATCGCGATAAGGATTGCCCCCCAGTCCGGATACACTTACGGTACCTTTCAGGTTGGTCTGCCCATTGGCATCCGTTTCAATAAATTCAGTGATTATGCCATTATAGCCTCTCTTCGCATTTGCTAAATAGGATGCGGGTAAATAACCTTTTCTGACTCCTTTCAATAAAGTATAGACAAGCATACAAGAGGCGGATGCTTCCTTATAATTTTTGGGGCGATCCGGAAGATCCACAATATCATACCATAAACCTGATTTGGCATCCTGCACCTTTATGACAGCCTGGGCAAACCGGTTGAGTATCTTAATGATAGAATCCCGACCCGGATGTTTGGCGGGGTATTGATCCAGTACATCCACCATTGCCATTCCATACCATCCCATTGCCCGGCCCCAGAAATGAGGTGAAACCCCAGTTTCTTTATTGGCCCACTGCTGTTCTTTGCTTTCATCCCAGCCATGATACAGTAACCCGGTTTTAGGATCACGGGTATGACGCTCCACATAAATGAACTGGTTGGTAATATCATTGAAAGCAGTATCATCATGGAATACTCTTGAGTATTGTGCATAGAATGGCGCGCCCATATACAAACCATCCAGCCACATCTGCCAGGGATAGATCTTCTTATGCCAGAAACCACCCTCATGAGTTCTGGGATGAGTGCGTAACTGGTTACGAAGCAGATCAGCTGCTTTCTTATACTTTGCCTGACCGGTTATTTCATAAAGCAGTAATACCAGCTTACCGTTGTTGACATAATCGATATTGTATTCCGTACCGGTATAATCATAAATGGTTCCATCTTCATGCACATAATGGTCCATGGTATGCTGGATATAATTGAAATATTTTCCTTTGCCGGTATTATTCCAGAGGCCTTCAACTCCTCTCAGGATCACTCCGTGGTCATAACTCCAGCGAGCCCTGCGGCCGCCATTTGAAAATGAATCAGGCCAGAGTTTCATGGCAGTAGCTACCATTCTTTCAGACCAGGCAGATGCAGGAACATTCAGATCACCGGGTATGGGAGCGGGTTTGCTGGAAAGGCTTACGCTTTTCTCAGTGGCTCCAAGCTCGTATACGATCTTTTCCTTTGCTTTGGAAGCATCGGTGTTCCTGATCGTGATATTATTGCTTCTTTCACCACCAACACGAAAAAGTAATTCAGATCCATCTTTATAGCGGATATTGTCGAATACCAGTTTATCACTATGGATCACATCAATCACAGGATCTGTATCATCAGAAAGTACACTGATATTACGGAAGGTGATGCCAGTTGCTTCCTGCACATCAATCCCTTTCTTTGCCTGCATCACCATATTTTCCAGTACTACTTCTTTCACATGCATTTCTGGTAAACCACGAACGAATATGGCCTTCTCAGCGCCATTGCAGTATACATTGGAGATATGAAAGTTCTTAAAGACGGGAGTTGTTTCATTTACTTCTTTGAATTCCACTTTTGGTAATTCCCTTTTTTCACCTGCCATTGGAACAGGATCCTTGGCCATATAGTACATATCAAACAGGATGGCCTCACCGGGAATATCTTTCATATAGATATCCTTAATGAATATATTCTCTACCACTCCACCTCTGCCGCGGGTAGTTTTAAAACGCAGACCAATATCAGTACCAATAAATGTGCAATTGTTCACAAAAATATTCCTTGCACCTCCACTCATCTCACTACCAATTACAAAACCACCATGTGCCGCATAAACAGTACAACCACGAATGATCACATTCTCAATTGGCATTCCTCTTTTACGGCCTTCTGCATCGCGACCACTTTTCATACACAATGCATCATCACCCACATCAAAAACAGAATTCTCGATCAATACATTTTTACAGCTTTCTGCATCAATGCCATCTCCGTTCTGCGCATACCAGGGATTTTTAACTCTTACATTCCGCACGGTAAGATTCTCACACATGAGTGGATGAAGACACCAGGCTGGTGAATTCTGGAAAGTGACTCCCTCCAGCAATACTTTGTTACAGCTGGTAAAAAGCAACAGGTTTGGACGTAAGAATTCTTTGATGCTATTGTAAAATGTCTCGTCCTTATCAGCGCTAATTGCACCGGGGTTTGACATTTTGGAACCCTTCATAAATCCTTCACTGGGATACCATGTCTTTTTATCCTCGCTGGCAATACCACCTGAAGAAAGCAGTTTTGCCCACTGGCTTTCCGTCATCTTATCTTTTTTCACAGCTCTCCATGAATCTCCATTGCCGTCAATGATCCCGCTTCCTGTGATTCCAACATTCACTGCATTGGTTGCAGATACCGGCGATTGATTCCGCATTTGGGGTATACCTTCCCAGTTAGCTTTCACCAATGGATATTGACTATGATCTTTAGTGAATAACAGTGTAGCACCTGAAGCCAGGTGCAAATTGATATTGCTCTTTAAAACAATGGGACCGGTCAACCAAAGTCCTGAAGGTACCAGCACCACTCCACCACCTTTTTTGGAACAGGCATCAATGGCTGCAGTAATGCTTTTTGTATTGAGCGTATTGCCATCGGGAATGGCTCCGAATTTTACAATATTGAAACTGTCTTTTTTAAACTGGGTTTGCTGAATAACTGGTAGCTTTCCCGTTTGGGCAGCTAGCAAGAAAGGCAGTAAACCTATTACCGTATGAAGAAAGCGTTTCATTGGCAAGTTTTAAAGTATGATATGTCTGTCCGAGTAGCACAAGTCTACCGATAAATCGGCTGATAATCACTGATTTGCGAGTGTTTTTTTACGCAAACGTTGCCGGTAACGATATCAACCTGACCGTCTTTTTAACTGTCGTGGTTTTTCGCCCTGGATCTGCGAACCCGGGTCTTACGAGCCACTCTCAAAGTCCCTGGTATTGACCTGGTTTACAGTACTGGATGGCTTCCTAAACCGAATGGTTCTTCCGTTTCCAATCATTGCCCCACGAACCATCATCATTCCGGTTCGTGAGGCGCCTGAATGAAGGCGCGTAAACCGGGGCCCGGGGCCGGATTTCCCTGAAAAAAAAGGTATATAAGAAGCCCATTGGAGTTTCTTATATACCCTTACAAATTTCGACTCGAAAATACGTTTTTACCAATACATTTCAATGCCATGGTTCACGCGCCTCACGAACTATTCCCTTTATTGTTGTTCGTGAGGCCCCGCCTTCGGCGGGGTGAACCATGGCGTAAAAAGGCTTATCCTTTTTATGGAATTTTCACTGCCTGCCTGGCTATCAGTTTCCAGCCACCACCAGTTTTTTCCCATACGGTCAGTACATGCAGTTTTACAGTTCCGGGGCCCTTGCCCTTATCATTGGTAGCCGCGATCAATGTATGCCTGACAGTAGCAATTTTGCCGCTAACAGAGATCACCTGCTCAGAAAGATCAATGGTCACAAAATCTGAATTACCACTCGCTATATTATGAACGAATGTCTGCTGATCTTCAATTGTCCCACTGGAATGACCATAAGTCAGACGGGATGAACTCAATTTCATGAGTCGTACACTGTCTCCATCAATCATCGCTTTTTTCAGATCCTGAACTGCTTTGGCTACCTGGTTCTCTTTTTTGCTTTGTGCAGAGGAAATAGTTGCCAAAGAGAATAATGCCACGATTACCAGTAATTTTTTCATCGCCCTGTATTTTGCTATTTTAAAATCGATTTTATTTCTCAATCCTGAACCAGTCAAAATCCCCATAGCCGGAATCATTGGTGATCACATCCCTCGTACAGAACAATCCCAATTTGGCACCTTTCCATCGCCCCGGTTCAGCCTGGAATATTGTACCTGCATCTGCAAATTGAGTGCCGTCAAAACTATAACTAAACTGGCATTTTGCTCCCGCGCTTATCTTAACTCTCAAATAAACGCTGTTTCCATTTATCTTCTGAAGGCTATTCTCCTTTTCTGCATTTCCTTTATCTGCATCCTTTCCATCAGTATATACAAGGTAAATGCCATCCTTTTTACTTTCCAAACCAAGACTGGCATAACTGAATCCCATTACTGTTAAACCTGCCTTTTCATTTTCCAGGCGGGCATTGGGATGAAACACGAGTTTGGTGGTTGCGGTAAAATTTTCCGCAGGGAATTTTTGAAGCAATACATTGGGCGAAAACCAGAGATTCTTTGCGCTGTCTGGCCATTTATCAGAGAACAAACGAAGATTACCATCATATACAAAAGCCCAGGTTGATTTGGGATTGGCCATCCATTGCCACTGCAAACCTGGTCTTGTTCCGTTGAATTCATCAGACTCCTGAGGTGTCTGTTTTGGCCATGTCTTACCTACGTTGGGTTTTTTATAGATCAATACAGGTTCACCTTTGCCATCTCCATCTTTATCAATTCCGATCACGGGCCAGTCATTCACCCATTTCATTGGTTGCAGATGAACAATTCTTCCATAAGCTTCCCTGTCCTGGAAATGCAAAAACCAATTCTCTCCTCCGGGAGTAGTTACCCATGCTCCCTGGTGTGGACCATTAGTAGGCGTGCTACCCTGGTCCATCACAACATTTCTTTCATACGGACCATAAACAGATTTACTCCTCAAAACCAATTGCCAGCCTGTGGGTACACCACCTGCCGGTGCAAATATGTAGTAATAGCCATTGCGCTTATAAAACTTGGGGCCTTCAATGGTGGGATCAGTTGCATGACCATCATAAACCATTACGCCATTATCAGTAGTACGGGTGCCCTCTTTATTCATTTTCTTAACTACGATGATACTTTTAATACCAGCCCTGCTTCCGGCAAAGGCATGTACCAGGTATACATTGCCATCATCATCCCATAGCGGACAGGGATCTATCAATCCTTTTCCGCCTTCAACCTGTACGGGTTCACTCCAGGGACCGGCAGCACTCTTTGCTTTCACCAGATAAATGCCGAAATCAGGATCAGGGTAATAGATATAAAATTCACCATTATGATAACGGATTGATGGCGCCCATACGCCATTGCCATGTTGTGGTTTAGAAAAATGATCGTAAGGAGGAAGTTTGGTTAGTGCATGACCAATGATGGTCCAGTTAACCAGGTCTTTTGAATGAAGAATCGGGAGACCGGGAATATCTTCAAAACTGGAAGATGTCAGATAATAATCTTCACCAACTCTTGTGGCATCGGGATCAGAATAATCTGCATAAAGGATCGGGTTTTTATAAGTACCGTCACCATTATCTGCTACCCAGGCTTGTGAAACATAATTTTTTTGTTGAGCAGAAGAAGTCAAAAATAACAGGCATAGTAAAATCAAGGCTGTGCTTCTGGAAAACATCTTGAAGTTTCTTTTGAAAGTTAATGTTTAAACGGTCACCCCCATCTGCCATGGTTCGTGTCTCACGAACCACTCTGGTTATGGTTCGTGAGACACGAACCATGGCGAAAGACACGAACCATAGCTGGCAGACTATGCCATTTCGATCATTGCCTTAATTACACCGAAAGAAGGATTCAACCAGTTCTTAAAATTATCTTTTACTTCCTTAAAGGAAACACGGTGTGTAATATAGGTAGAAGGATTAACTTTTCCATCAATCATTGCATTCATAACCTTTTCAAAATCTGCTTTGGTAGCATTTCTACTACTCATTAAAGTAGATTCTCTTTTGTGAAATTCCGGGTGACTCACCACAATCTCCTCTCTTTGCAGGCCTACCAGCACATACCTGCCTCCATGACTCATATATTGAAATGCATTGTTGATGGCTTTACGATTGCCCGTTGCGTCAATCACCACGGTAGGCATATCATTATTCGTTATTTCTTTCAGCCTTTGCATTACATCTTCTTCAGCTGCATTGATAACATGTGACACGCCTAATTTATCGGAACAAAATTCGAGTCGCTGTTTATTAATATCCAGTGCAACCACTTTGCCACCGGCAATCCGGGCAAATTCCATCAGTCCCAATCCAATGGGACCTGCACCAATTACCAAAACAAATTCACCGGGTTGAACACCCGCTCTCCATATACCGTGTGCGCCAATGGCCAATGGCTCCACCAGCGCCAGTTCATCAAATCCCAATCCTTTACCGGGAAGTACGGAAGATAATGGAACAGAAATATATTCCTTCATTCCTCCGTCAATATGCACACCAAATACATTGATCTGCACACAACAGTTAGGTTTACCATTTCTGCAGGCGATACACACGCCGCATCCGAAATAAGGTATGATCGTTACCCTTTCTCCTTTCTTAAATCCTTTTGCCTCTTCCACTTCCAGAGCCAGTTCATGACCCAGTACCCTTGGATAGTTGAAAAATGGCTGAGTGCCTTCATAGGCATGCAGGTCAGTTCCGCAAACTCCTATGCGCTTCACTTTTAATATTGCGGATCCTTCAGCTGCCTTCGGCTCCTCTGTCTGCCGGTATTCCAGTTCACCGGGCTGATTACATACTAAAACATTCATGATAATTGCAATTGAAAAATGACCAGCTACGCATTAGCAAGCGCTCTGTCTAAATGTACATAACCACCATCTACATGTACTATCTGTCCGGTAGTGTGTCCGGATCTTGTACTTAACAGGAATGCAACCATATCCGCTATCTCCTGTGCTGTGGTCATCCGGTTGCCAAGTGGGATCTTGGATTCAATCTCTTTTAATTTTCCCTGCGGATCAGGCAATGTTCTTACCCAGCGTTCGTACAATGGAGTATAACATTCAGCAACCACTACTGCATTCACCCTGATTCCGTATTTTAGTAATTCCACGGCCCACTCTCTTGTAAGTGCATTTCTTCCGCCGTTTGCAGCTGCATAAGCAGAAGTATTTCCCTGCCCTGTCTCTGCCGTTTTTGAAGTGATATTAACGATGGAACCTTTTGATTTCTTTAGTTCAGGCAATGCATGGTGAACCAGCAGGTAATAATGAACAAGGTTTTTGTGAAGAGATGCAATGAAGTCTTCATAGTTTCCTTTTTCTAATCCAACGCCATCATTCACACCTGCATTATTGACAACACCATCGATTCTTGAAAACCGGGTGATCACCTGCTTCACTGCCTTTTCACATTCTTCGGGCTTTGTCAATTCTGCAGGTATCTGGAAGGCCTTACCACCAGTTGCTTCCACTGCATGTACAGTATCCAGGTTATCTTTTTCATTTCTTCCGATGATCACCGGAACGGCTCCTTCACCTGCAAGTGATTTTACAATTCCTTCCCCGATTCCTTTTGCACCACCACTCACAATGATGATTTTACCTTCTAATTGAAGATCCATTTGCAAAATTAGTTTTATATAACAGCATTAATATTATAAGGCACTTGCCTTATCCAGGCCATAAAATGAGACAGCATTTTCCCCCATCACTTTTTCCTTTTCTTCCTCTTCAATGTTTTCCATGTATTTATCGATCAGACTTCTCCATTGTACATAAATCCCGGAAAGCAAAACCACAGGCCAATCGCTACCATATAATATCCGGTCTGTTCCAAATGCTTCGAAGATCACATCCAGGTAAGGATAAAAATCTGCCGGGCTCCACTGTTTCCATCTTGTTTCCGTTAACAACCCGGAAATCTTGCAGGAAACATTCGGATGTTTTGCCATTTCCTTCATGTGGACCTTCCAGGTATCAATGCTTTTAGCCCGGATATCTGGTTTGGCACAATGATCAATCACGAATTTCTGTTCAGGGAACAGGGATACAAATTCAAGCGCCGGTTTCAATTGGTGGTGATAGATCAGCACATCATAGGTATAACCAAAGGGCTGCAGGGCCTGAATACCCCGTTGAAAATCTTTTCGCAATAAAAAGTCATCTGGTTCACCCTGCACCACATGGCGCCATCCTTTTATCTGGGAGTATTGAGAGAAATACTGTAAGCGTTCTTCAAGTTTTTCATCTCTTAAGTCAATCCATCCCACTACTCCCTTAATTATCTCATTGGATTTTGCGAGTTCAACCAGGAAATGAGTTTCCAGTTCTGATTGTCTTGCCTGAACAGCTACGCAGCCATCCAGTCCATTTCTATTGAGTGTGCGTGCTACATGTCTTGGAAGATAATCCTGTTGCAATACTTCCATGCCGTCTGATATCCAGTCGTATTCCTGTTCGTCATAATGCCAAAAGTGAACATGGGAATCAACCCGCATAGGCAACACATTTTTGTTTGGATTCACCTAAACCGTCAATACCGAGCTCCATCAAATCCCCTGGCTTCAAATATATAGCTGGTTTGAACCCGAGGCCCACGCCTGCCGGTGTTCCGGTAGAGATAATATCTCCGGGTAACAGGGTCATAAACCGGCTAACGTAGGAAACAAGAAATGGAATATTAAAGACAAGGTTGGCTGTTGTACCATTCTGCATCATTTTTCCATTGACGCTCAGCCATAGCTTCAATTTATGTGGATCCGCAACTTCATCCTTCGTTACCAGCCAGGGACCAAGGGGTGCGAATGTATCGCAACCTTTTCCTTTATCCCAGGTACCGTTCCGTTCAAGCTGAAATTCGCGTTCACTGATATCATTGTGCAGGCAATAACCTGCGATATATTCCATAGCATCGGTTTGTTCAACATAACTTGCCTTGCGTCCAATAACTATTGCCAGTTCCACTTCCCAATCTGTTTTCACTGAATCTTTGGGAATGATCACCTCATCAAAGGGGCCGCACAACGCAGTGGTAGCTTTCATAAAGATCACCGGTTCGGTAGGAAGTGCTGCACCGGTTTCAGTTGCATGATCAATATAATTCAATCCTATGCAAATGATCTTGGAAGGCCGTGCCATTGGAGAGCCAATACGTATACCGTCTGGAACCTTAGGTAACATGGTCCTGTTCTGTTCTGTCATCCATGCCAGGTGTGGAATACCGCCATTGGCAAAGAACTGCTCATCGTAATCCTTTATAAATCCAGATACATCGTAATTAACGCCATCAATACAAATACCGGGTTTCTCTTTGCCGATCTCGCCAAACCTAATCAGTTTCATAATTAAAAAGTCAAAAGTCGATTATTTAATCCTAATAACTAATAACTTAAAACTAAGGGCTATCAGTTATTAGTTTTTAGTTATTAGTTGTTAATTTCTATGTATTTAATTTCAAAAACCCTCCGTCAATAGCGTAATCGCAACCAGTAATAAAGGATGCCTGGTCCGAGCAAAGATATACAACCAAATGCGCTACTTCTTCAGGAGTTCCCATTCTTCCAATAGGCTGGGTTTTGGCCAGGGCATCATATACTTCCTTCTCCTTTCCGGGGTAGTTTTTCTGGAGGAAATCGTCCACAAAAGGGGTATGTACCCGGGCCGGAGACACGGAGTTGCATCGTATGCCATCTGCCAGGTAATCTTTAGCCACGGAAAGCGTCATGGAATAAACAGCTCCCTTGCTCATGGAATAGGCAAAGCGGTCGGCAATTCCGGAAGTGGCCGCAACGGAACACATATTCAGGATCACCCCGCTTTTTTTAGCCTTCATCAGTGGGATTGCTGCATGCAGGCAGTTATAAGTGCCTTTAACATTGATTGAAAATACCCTGTCGAAGTCCTGTTCCGAGGTAGTATCTGCCCTGCCGATATTGGAAACGCCGGCATTGTTGATCAAAATATCAACGGTACCGATGGCTTTAAATACAGCGCTTACCCGTAACTGATCACTTACGTCACACTGATGGGCTTTAGCCTGGCCTCCACCTGCTTCAATTTCCTTTACCACATTTGCAGCCTGCTCTTCATTCCATTCAAGGATATGAACAAAGGCTCCTCTTTTACCAAATGCCAGCGAAGCAGCTCTTCCGATACCACTGCCACCACCTGTGACCACTACATTCTTATTCTTAAAATCCAGCATATCAAATTGAAAATATCTTGTCCATTAAGATCCATTTCTCACCGGGTGCACTACCGGGCAAAGGTTGTTGGAATTTCCACATCAGCTCTTCCCATTCCTGCACTTTTGCATTATCAGCATCAGCCTTTCCTTTTTTTTCAAAACTGAAATCAGGAACTGTTTCCATGATCATGAACATTCTATTGCCGGTGCGATAGATCTCCATATTAAGGATACCTGAGTCCTTTATACTTTTCAAAATCTCCGGCCACACCTTCTTGTGCCATGCTTCATATTCGGCAATTAAAGTGGGATCATTCTTTAGATCCAAGGCCAGGCAATATCTCTTCTCCATGCGTTTTTGGTTTATATCCCTTCCATCCAAAAAAGAAAATAACTATAAAACAAATCAGGGGGACAATATATCCGGTCTGTATATTATTTGTTTTGTCTGCAATCAGGCCCAATACCGGGGGTAATACCGCTCCGCCCACAATAGACATGATCAATAAACTGGAACCTATCTTGGTTTCATGACCCAGCTTTTTTATTCCGAGCGCAAAGATAGTCGGGAACATAATTGACATGAAAAAGCCCATGCAGATTAGGGCATAAACCGTGATCATTCCAGTGCTAAATATCGCTACTGCTGACAATAACACATTTATAACAGAATAAACCGACAACAATCGCGGTGGCGCAATCTTTCTCATTAAGAATGTTCCAAAAAATCTTCCTACCATAAATGCCATTCCGAAACCAAATCCGAGATAATTAGCTGCCACTTTTTCCTCCATATGGGCGGATTTCATTGCCATATTTATAAAGAAGCTTATAACACATACCTGTCCTCCCACATAAAAAAATTGCGCTACTACAGCCCAGGTCAAATGGGGATGCCTGAAGGCGTGCCAAATACTTTTCCTTTCAGATTTTTCTTCTTTAATATCGGGTAATTTGGTAATGATAAACAGAATCGCTACCAACAAAATAACAATACCAATGATGGTGTAAGGCATTTTTACACTGCTGGCTTCGAAATGAAGGTAGGCCGCCCTTGCCTGATCAGTCATGGCTGCAAGGTCTGCATCTGAGTAAGTTTTGCCTGATAAGATAAACCTGCCTCCAATTGCCGGCCCAAGCATTGCAGCCAATCCATTGAAGGATTGTGCAAGGTTCAATCGAAACGTAGAAGTTTCTTCCGGCCCTAATATCGTAGCATAGGGATTAGCGGCGGTTTCCAGCATAGCCAGGCCGCAGGCAATGATAAATAATGCTCCCAGGAAAAAAATATATTGCTGGGTATTGGCGGCCGGAACAAATAAGAAAGCACCGATAGCAAACAATAACAGTCCCATGATGATCCCATACCGGTATCCAAACCGTTGCATGATCAAACCAGCCGGCAAAGCCATTACAAAATAACCAATGAACACCGCAGAATCAACCAGGGAGGATTCCAGCGTATTTAAACGAAATGCCTTTCTTAAATGTGGGATCAATACCGGATCCATGTTATGAACCAATCCCCAGAAAAAGAACAGGCTCGTAACCAGTATGAATGGAATGAGATAACCTTTTTGTTGTTTCATTTGGCGTGCTAAATATTATTAAAATTGGTTGTGAATATAAAGAACCGATGCCTGTTCAATACACCATCTTTGGCAATATTGCAAGCAATATTAGCTGGTCAAAAATCAAGTACCTTTTTCTCTTTACTGCTCCTGAATGCAAGCTCTATCACTTTAATCACATTCAAACCCTGTTCTGCCGTAACCGGCATCTCTTTTTTATTCTTCATTGCCTGAAGCACCTCTTCATAATAATCTCCATAATTACCTCGTTCTGTATTAACCAGTTCGCGGATAATTTTGCCCTCTTTTTCTGTATGTAACAGACCTCTCCCTGAATCTGGCTCTACTCCATATTCCGGCTTTGAAGGATTCATACCTGCCTGCAGTTGTATCTCCTGGATATCTGACCTTGATTTTAAGAATGAACCCAGTGTTCCATGTAATGCAAAGGAAGGAACAGGTTCTCTGTAATAATAACCTGATCTCAATCTCACCCTGTGAGTTGGATAATATAATAATATCTCAAAGTAATCATCCACTTTGGAGGTAGGTCTTGTGATCATAATATCCGCAAATACTGCCTGTGGCACTCCAAATAAATAAAGGGCAGAATCTATAAGGTGTGGTCCCAGGTCATAAACGCAACCAGCTCCAGGTTGTGGAGTCTCCTTATGAATTTTAGGGCTTAATGCCGGGTTGTAACGGTCATACCTGAATTCGGCATCCTTTATTTCACCTAACCAGCCTTCCTTAAGAATCTTCTTTACAGTTCTTAAGTCGCTATCATACCTCCGATTTTGAAATACCGAAAGATTTACGCCTTTTGCCTTTGCCAGGTCAATCAGCTCCTGTGCCTGGGCTACCGTAGCAGTAAACGGTTTTTCAACTATCGTATGTTTGCCTGCCTGCAATGATTTTTTGGCGTATTCATAATGCGTATAGCTGGGAGTATTCACTACCACCATTTCAACGGCAGGGTCTTTCAGCATTTCATCATAATCACGAAATACTTTTACATCCGGGTATTTCTGTTTTGCAAGATCCTTGCTTCTTTCCCAAACGGCATAGAATTTAAATCCCGGGTTCTGAGTGATAAAAGGGGCGTGAAACACCCACCCACTCATCCCGAACGAACATAACGCTATATTGATTGGCTGCATGGCTTATTTTTAGCGCGCTGAAGATACCGATGGATGAGGAAATTCGTCCGCCTTCGGCCGACTAAAATTTATATATTTCCGACTAAATTGCTGAATCCCGATGGTTATCGAAGCTATCGTTTAACAATTCTGTCTGCAAGTTCAATGTGGAGTGCCTTTATCTCTGCCAGCACGATCTCTGCTATTTTACGTGCTCCCAGCTCACAGAAATGTGTATCATCCTTTACCCCATTCGGAAAATTGGGATGTTCTCCGGGTTCCAGGTAATTGAATAATAATTTTGAAGTCTCCGGTCCCATTTGCTGATATAACTCCTGGCTCTTTTTATCAAGGTCTATAAGCGGAGTATTCTGCTCCAGGGCTACCTGTTCGCCACCCCGCTCACGGTCGGCGATATCGACGCCAGATTCTCTGCTCCGCTTCCTCGATCCGCGATCCGCGAGGAACCGAAGAACGACGCGGCAGCGGCCTAGCCGGCCGCCTCGAGTACCGCCGCGAGCCGCACCTCGCGCTGCTTCACGCCGTTCGCGCCTTCTCCCCCAGCAGCCCACATTGCCGCC